>JGI24217J29970_1000717_pt1 | contig 13368 bp, 9 predicted proteins | sample EnhBioin_Aerobic_FD_29970 | JGI IMG/M metagenome (IMG submission 29970) | reverse complement strand
GCGACGTGCTCCAGGAAGCGCGGACGCTTGCCGATGCGGGCGTTCGTGAACTGCTGGTCATCTCGCAGGACACCAGCGCCTACGGCGTCGACCTCAAGTACCGGACCGGCTTTGTCGGCGGTCGTCCAGTGCGCACTCGACTACGCGAACTGTGCGAGGCGCTGGGCGACCTGGGGATCTGGGTGCGCCTGCACTACGTCTATCCGTATCCGAGCGTCGATGCGCTGGTGCCGCTGATGGCCGAGGGCAGGTTGCTGCCCTATCTCGATGTGCCTTTCCAGCACGCCAGCGCGCGCGTCCTGGCGGCGATGAAGCGTCCGGCGAGTGCCGAGAACAATCTCGAGCGGGTGCGGGCGTGGCGGGACATCTGCCCAGAAATCACCATCCGCAGCACTTTCATCACCGGTTTCCCGGGTGAGACGGAGTCCGAGTTCGAGGAATTGCTGGCGTTCCTGGCCGAAGCGCGGCTCGACCGCGTCGGCTGTTTCGCCTATTCGCCGGTCGCCGGAGCGGCAGCCAATGCCCTGCCCGGTGCGCTGCCAGACGAAGTCCGCGAGGAGCGTCGGCAGCGGCTGATGGCCTTGCAGGAGGACATTTCTGCGGAATTGCTGGCAGCCAGGATCGGACGTGAAATCGACGTGCTGGTCGATGAGGTCGACGACGAGGGAACGATTGCCCGTTCGGCGGCCGACGCGCCGGAGATCGATGGTCTGGTTTTCATCAACGATCATTTCGATGCCGAGCCCGGCGATTTCCTGCGCGTGCGCGTCGTCGACGCGGACGAGCACGATCTCTACGCCGAGCTCGTTACCAGCGCTGCCTGAGCTGGATTGCCGTCCGCTTACCGCTTGCACTCAATGAAAATCCCGGCTCGCCGTCGGTAGCCGGCCGAGTAGCGACGAGAGATCGACGAGACGCTTGGCGACCAGATGGACGACCTCGCCTTCGCGCTGCACCTGCCCGAGGACGCCGAGCAGGCGGGCACCGAGCAGTTCGCGGCGCTGTCTTTCGACGAGTCGCGAGTGCACCACGATGTTCGCCAGCCCGGTTTCATCTTCGAGCGTGACGAAGACAATGCCGCTGGCCGTTCCCGGCCGCTGACGACAGGTGACGATGCCGGCGGCGCGCGCCAGCTGGCGGTCGGGGGCGCGCTGCAGCTGGCTGGCGGAAACGAAGCGCTGCGCGCTGAGTCGCTCGCGCAGCAGGGCGAGCGGATGCCGACCGAGGGTGAGCCGGGTGCTGGCATAGTCGGCGATCAGATCCTCGCCCTCGGAAGGGATGGCGAGTTCGGCAAGATCTTCAGGTGGCGCATTGCCGCTGAGCAGGTCGAGTTGCACGGCAACCCCGGCGGCGGCCCAGGCGGCCTGCCGACGATGGCCGCTGAGGCTGGCGAGTGCGTCGGCAGCGGCGAGCAGATCGAGATCCCGGTGCGTCAGACGTGCTCGCGCCGCAAGCTCGGCAATGTTGGCAAAAGGCCCTTGTTCGCGAGCTTCGAGCAGGCGAACGGCGGTTGCCTGGGACAGGCCGACGATGCTGGCCAGTCCCAGGCGAACGGCCGGCCCGCCGGCGGCGATCGCCGGTGCCGCGCTTTCGAGGAGCGCTTTCCAGCCGCTGGCGCTTACCGTTGCCGGTCGCACTTCCACGCCGTGCCGGCGGGCATCCTGGACGAGTTGCGACGGCGAGTAGAAGCCCAGCGGCTGGCTGTTGAGCAGGGCGCAGAGGAAGGCGGCAGGATGGTGGCGCTTGAGCCACGCCGAGACGTAGACCAGCAAGGCGAACGAAGCGGCGTGCGACTCCGGGAAGCCATACTCGCCGAAACCCTGAATCTGCGCGAAGATGCGCTGGGCGAAGGCTACGTCGTGGCCGCGTTGACGCATGCCGGTGATCAGCTTCTCTTCGAAAGGCCCGAGCCCGCCCTTGCGTCGCCAGGCGGCCATTGCCCGGCGTAGTTGATCGGCCTCGCCGGGAGTGAAGCCGGCAGCGACGACGGCCAGTTGCATCACCTGCTCCTGGAAGATCGGCACGCCGCAGGTGCGCTCGAGAACCGCGGCGATCTCCGGACGCATCGGCTCGATGCGTTCCCGGCCGTGCCGACGGCGCAGGTAGGGATGGACCATGTCGCCCTGGATCGGACCCGGCCTGACGAGTGCCACTTCGATCACCAGATCGTAGAAATTGCGCGGTCTGAGGCGCGGCAGCATGGCCATCTGCGCGCGCGATTCAATCTGGAAGACACCGACCGTATCGGCGGCGCAGATCATGTCGTAGACCGCCGGGTCTTCGGCGGGAACCTCCGGCAGACGGCAGCCGACGAGGTCGAGCGCCCGATGGATCGCCGAGAGCATGCCGAGGGCGAGCACGTCGATCTTCAGCAGCCCGAGGGTGTCGAGATCGTCCTTGTCCCACTGGATCACGGTGCGCGCCGGCATGGCGGCGTTCTCTATCGGTACCAGGCGGGCGAGCGGGCCGCGTGAGATCACGAAGCCACCAACATGCTGCGACAGATGGCGCGGAAACCCGCGCAGGGCGTCGGCCAGTACCAGCCATTTGGCGACGCGCGGCGCGGCCGGGTCGAGGCCGACGGCACGCAGGCGGCCGGGGAGTTGGTCGCGTTTGTCCCACCAGGCCAGCGAAGCGCTCAGCGCGTCGATCTGGGCGCTGCCAAAGCCGAGCGCGCGGCCGACGTCGCGCAGGGCGCCGCGCGTCCGGTAGGTGACGACCGCTGCCGTCAGCGCGGCACGTTCACGTCCGTACTTCGCGTAAAGGTACTGGATCACTTCCTCGCGCCGCTCGTGCTCGAAGTCGACGTCGATATCGGGCGGTTCGCCACGCTCCCGGGAGATGAAGCGTTCGAAAAGGAGGTTCGAACGCGCCGGGTCGACTTCGGTGATGCCAAGGCAGTAACACACCGCCGAATTGGCGGCCGAGCCGCGTCCCTGGCAAAGGATATGGCGACTGCGGGCAAAGTTGACGATGTCGTACACCGTCAGAAAGTAGGGCTCGTAGGCGAGTTCGTTGATCAGTGCGAGTTCGTGCTCGACGCGCGCGCGTACGCCGGGCGGTACGACGTCTGGGTACCGCCGGCGCAGCCCTTCGGTCACCTCGGCACGCAGGAAGGTGGCCGGGGTCAGGCCGTCGGGAACCATTTCGTCGGGGTATTCGTAGCGCAGTTCGTCGAGCGAGAAATGGCAGCGTGCGGCGACGAGCAGGGTTGCGGCGAGCAGTTCGGCCGGGTAGATCCGTGCCAGTCGCAGGCGCGTTCGCAGATGGCGCTCGCCATTGGCAAAGAGCGCGTGGCCGGCGGCAAACAGCGTGGTGTTCAGACGGATCGCCGTCAGCGTGTCCTGCAGCGGGCGGCGCGCACGCAGGTGCATGTGCACGTCGCCGGCAGCGACGGCCGGCAGGCCGCTCGCTTTGGCAAGTTCGAGCAGTGTTGCCAGTCGCGCCGCATCGTCGGGTCCCGAGTGCAGTTCGACCGCCAGCCATGAACGGTCCGGGAAGCGACTCGCCAGCCAGCGACCCTCTTCGGCGCTGGCATCGGTGTCCGCGTCCGCGTCCGCTATCCAGAGCGCCAGGCAGTCCGGCAGGGCGCCGCTGCGGAGTGCGACCAGGTCAGGCTTTTCGAAGTCGTTGCGGTACAGGCGGTACTCGCCCTTCGCCGAGCGCCGCCGCGCCAGCGTGATCAGCGCTGACAGGTTGCCATAACCAGCGCGGTTCTGCGCCAGCAGTACCAGCCGGGAACCCGGTTTGCGCGCGTCGGCGAGACGAAACTCGGCACCGATGACGAGTTGCAGGCCACGTTCCCTGGCCGCCTTGTGGGCGCGCACGACACCGGCCAGCGAGGCTTCATCGGTGATCGCCAGCGCGCTGTAGCCGAGTGCCTGCGCGCGCTCGACCAGTTCCTCGGGATGTGACGCTCCGCGCAGGAAGGAGAAGTTGGAGCAGCAGTGCAGTTCGGCGTAAAAGGGAAGGGCGTCAACCACGGCAAAAACTGTATAAAACCCCAGTATAATGCCTCGGTGGCGCTTTTCCCATTTTGGGCTCAGCGATGCAGGAGGGGAGCCTCGAGGTTTCCGTCGAATCGCCCGGGTCCAAACCGTCCGGCCGCTTCAGGTGCGGCAATTCCCTGGCCGTTCGGCAGAAAGCGGGCAAGCAGATCGTCATAGCCTTGCGCGGTCCACAAGCGGTGCCCGGCAGCCAGGAAGGCGCCTACCTCGGCCGCGCTCGGCGCCGGCCAGTAGCGGCGTTGCCGCCGGTCCTGAACCGCCGCCCGGATGCCGGTACCTCGTTCCAGCCGGTCGATCAGATCGAGCAGCGGGGTGATGGCCAGTGGATAGATCTCGGCAGTCTGGGTCAGCAGCCCAAGGTCTTTCCGGTAGGGCAGGCGTTGCATGTCGATGATGGGCCCGCTGTCGATGCCGGCGTCGATGAAATGCAGGCAGCACACGAGATCCCGGCCGCCCTCGGCAATCGTGCGCATCGGTGCAAAAAGACCGGCATACGCGGGCAGTTCGCCGGGATGGACGTTCAACACCCCGAAGCGGGCGGTGGCAATCGCCGCTGGCTTGAAAATGTAGCTGAAGCGTGCCGAGATGATCAGATCCGGAGCGAAGGTCTGCAGCGCCGAGAGGGTGGCGGGAGCGTTGATGTCGTCAAGTCGTTCACACCGGAGGCCGTGGCGTTTTTCGAGGCCGGCGAAGGTCGCCCATTCCGCCGCCGCTGCCGGCATCTGGTCGAGCAGCGGGAACAGTCGTTGCAGCGGCAGGCCGCGTTCGAGGTAGGCCAACTCCGACAGCTCCGGAATGCTGCATTCGGCTGGCCGGGTCTTGTCCGCAAGCAGGACGTGCACCTGGTGGTTCGCCAGCCGTGGCAACAGCCGGTTGAGAAAGACGCAGCCGTGCAGGTCGCGTTTGACGCAGACGATCAGTCGCATGCTTTTCCTTTCGTGCGGGTACATGCCGGGCCGCCGACGATCTCGGCAATGTCGAGCAGCGGCAGAGGCGGGTAGCGGCCCAGGCGGTGGGCGACGCGCAGATTGATCAGGTACGAGAATTGCCGTGGCAGTTCGATCGGCAACTCGCCGGGCGGTGCGCCCTCGCGCAGGATGCGCAGTGCCAGGCGGGCCGTGAAGCGGCCGATCTGGTCGTAGCGGTTGAGCACGCCGAGCAGCGCGTCGGCCTGGGTTACTGGCGCCTCGGCAGCGGCGAAGACCGGTATTTGCCGAGCCAGGGCTTCGCCGGTGACGAGCCGGCGTTGGCTGTTGAGGAAACTGTCGGGCGAGAAGTACAACAGATCGATACCGGCCGCGGCCAGCGCCGCGATGCGGCCCGGGATGTCGCCGGCACTCGGCTGGCCGTTTGCGCCAATGGGCAGCGTTTCGACGACAAGGCTGAAGCCGAAGTGCGACGCTTGCGCGCGCAAGTCCTGCAGGCTGTTCAGCGAATTGGCTTCTGCGGGGTTGTAGAGAAAGCCCATCCGGCGGAAATCCAGGTACGCGCGCGCCGCCCGCAACTGCTCGGCGACCGGCAGCAGGTACAGCGTCCCCGCCAGATTGCGTCCCGACCCGGCGAGCGTCGGCACCAGTCGGCTTTGCAGCGGATCGCTGACGGCCATGAAGACGACCGGGATGTCGGCAATATGGCGTGAGCGATCGACCGCGTCCCACTGGCCAACGGTTTCCAGAGCAACCGTCGTTCCCCAGGCGACGACCAGATCGGGCCGCAGGCGCCGGGCTTCGGCGACGAAGCCGGGAATGCGCCGCGCGTCCTGGTCGGCGTCGCGCAAGGTGAAGCGGGCGCGCACCTGCTGGCGTCCGAAATGGTCCTGGAAACCCCGGCAGGCCTCCTCGCAGCCGCGATAGAGCAGCATCATCACGTGGTAGGAGGGCGGCTCCGCGCTCGCAGCGGCAGCGGCGTGGAGAAGCAGGGCGAGCAACCAGCGGCTCATCGGGCTCCCTCTTCGCGCACGCCGAGGCAGAGCAGGGTGCCGGCCAGGACGGCAACGCCGATTGCCGCCATCGCACCGCGCCAATCCCCTGAGATGAGCCAGGCGCCAGCCCACAAGGGGCCGATGACGCTGCCCAGACGTTCCACCGTACGCAGTACGACAGCGACCGAGGTGGCGCCGGCCCGCGCCCCGATCTCGCTGGCCAGTGCCTGCATCGGCGCGGCGGCCAGCCCGGTACCGATACCCAGGGCGGCGATTCCGGTCCACACAGCGGCCTCGCCAGGGAGCCAGCCGGCGACCCCCGCCAGCCCGCCGAGGCCGATCAGAAGGCCGCCGCCCACGGTCAGCGCCAGGCGCCAGCCGAAGTGATCCGCCAACCAGGAGGCAAGCGGATTGACCGCCGCGACGAGAACGAAATAGAGCATCACGGCCCGGCCGATCGCCGCCGGGCTGTAAGCGAGTTGGTGCAGCGCGAGCGGCGTCAAATAGAACAGGTAGCCGGCGAGGGCGATCTTGGCGGGAACCGCACCGCCGAGCATCAGGAAGGTGAAGCGACGGTCCGCGAAGAGCCTGCGGACCTCCGCCAGGCCGAGCAGCGGCCCGGCGTCGCCTGGTGCCATCGTCGGCACCCGGGCGTAGTGGAAGGCGGCGAGTGCGAGCAGCGTCAGCAAGGCGGAGAGGGCAAACACCAGGCGAAATCCGAACTGCTCCGCGAGAACACCGCCAAGTGCCGATCCGCAGATCGCGGCGATGCCGACTGCGCCGACGAACAAGGCCAGGCCGCGCGCCCTCTCGGCGGGTCCGGTAAGCGCGATCAACTGGCGCTGACACGCTATGGTGCAGGCGGCGTAGCCGCAGGCGCAGAGGGCGCGGGCGGGCAGCAACTGCCAGTAGGCGGTAGCGAGAGCCGTCCAGGCGAAGCCGGCGAGGGCCAGGCCGACGCCGGCCGCGAACACTCTGGCAATGCCCCAGCGGTCGGTCCAGCGGCCGGCGAAGGGCGTCGCCAGGGCAAAGCAGAGCATGTAGGCGGTTATCGGCAGGCCGACCTCCGCCTCCTGGCCGAGGAAGCTGCTGCCACTGGTGAATGACTGCAGGTAAAGCGGCAGAAAGGAGCGCGACATCTCCTCGCTGAGGATGAAGAGGAAGAGCGGCAGGCGCAGGGACTGCAGGGCACTCAGCGTCGGCACGCCGCCGCTGCGCGGCAGGCGATGGAGCAGTGCCGCCAGCAGTTCGCGGAAGATCAGGCCCGAGACGAGGAGAACGATGCCGACATCGGCGGCCAGTTCACCCAGTCGGCGCGCCACGAAGCGCTCGTCGGTGGCGGCGGCGACTTGGGCGTTGCCGACGGCGCGCGTGATCCAGCGGCCGCGGGCAGCGCCGTGTTCGGCGAGGACGCCGCCGGTCGCGTCGCTCAGGCGCAACGCGGCGACCTCCGGGTGGCGGGCAATGATGCCAGCGAAGTAGTCGGTGACCCCTGGCAGCTTGTCGAGCGGAATCTCCAGGGCCGCCGCGTATTCCAGCTTGTTCGCCAGCAGATTGGCGATGCCCTGCACCTTGGCCGTCACCGCCGGCTTCAGTTGCTCGCCAAACAGCCGATCGGCCTGCCAGGCGACGAAGGCGCTGGCGGCAAGCGTGCTGCTCAGCGCCAGCACGACGATGCGGCGGTGCAGGGCAGCGCCGCTACCGGCGGCGCGCAGCCGCGCCAGGGCAGCCAGTGTGAGCACGGTCAGCGCGCCGACGGCAGCGGCGATCGTGTACCAGAGGCTGTTGGCCATGGCCTGGCTGGCGGCGGCCAGCGGCGCGCCGGCGGCGCGCACGCGCAGGCCGCCGATGACAACTCCGGCGGCATCGCGAACGGCGACCTCGATCTGCGGCCCGGCATCGGCGTCGTGGCGCGTGAAACCATGTGCCGAGGTGGATTGCCACTCGTCGGCGGGCAGCGTCTTGCCGATCTGCCCGGGGTCGTCGGCGAAGACGATACGGGCGGTGTGCGCCTCGACGCTGAGCACCGCGATGGCGGCGATTGCCGGGTCGGCTGCCTTCAGGTGTTGGACCATCGCTTTCAGCCGGAACATCTCGCCCGGCTGCAGTCCGCTCATCGCGCCGGTGCGCAAGGCGGTTTCGAGGTCGGTGGCCTCGATCTCGATGCGCGACAACATCAGCTCGTCGAGCAGACTGCGGTGCTTGTTGAGCAGCATGTAGCCGAGCAGCGTCAGCGCCAGACACTGTGCGGCGACAACAAAGAACGCCAGCCGTCGCCAGGGTACGTTCGCCTGGTGGGCTGGGGCGGCATCGGCTGGAGTACGCAAGGTGGCTATTCGGCATGCACGGCGTGATGTCGCCGGGCGAATTTCATAATAACATCCGTCCTGATGAACTCTCTCCCCGTCTTGCGTCTGGTAGTGGCGCTGATCGCCGGCCTGCTGCTGGTCGTCGGCCGGCCCTTGCTCGCCGACGAGAAGCGGATTGCCCTGGTGGTCGGCAACTCGGCGTATCGCGCTTCGCCTTTGCGCAATCCCGGCAACGATGCGCGCGCCGTCGCCGCCAAGCTGGAGAAGCTTGGCTTCGAGGTGGTCGTCCGCGAAGACCTGCGGACGCGCCAGATCGCCCCGATGCTGCGCGAGTTCCGCAGCCGCCTGCAGCCAGGGAGCGTCGCGCTCTTCTTCTACGCCGGTCACGGCATGCAACTGAAAGGCATCAACTACCTGCCGACGATCGACGCCGATATCGCCGGCGAGGAGGATGTGCCACTGAACAGCCTCAACGTCAGTCAGGTCCTCGAGATCATGGAAGAGAGCAAGACCCGGCTCAACCTGATCTTCCTCGACGCCTGCCGCAACAACCCGTTTACCCGCCGCTTTCGTTCGGCGGCCGGCGGCCTGGCGCGCGTCGAGGCGCCGTCCGGTACGCTGATCTCGTTCGCAACCCGACCCGGAAGCGTCGCGGCCGACGGCGACGGCGAGCATGGCGTCTACACGCAGCATCTGCTCAACCAGATGGAGGTTCCCAACCAGCCGATCGAGCAGACGCTGAAGCACCTTGTGAAAGGCGTGAAGCGGGATTCCGGCGGTCAGCAGGAGCCCTGGATGGAAGGCAGCCTCGAGGGCGATTTCTATTTCGCCGGGGGCGCCGTGGCGGCAGTCGGCCCTCCGGCTGCGGGGCTTGGCGAAGTGGCGAGTTTCGAGTTGAGCTTCTGGGACAGCATCCGGGCCAGCGACAACCCGGACGACTTTCGTGCCTACCTGGAGAAATACCCGCGCGGCCAGTTCGCGTCTCTCGCCGACGCGCGCTTGCGTCGCCTGGTGGCGCCGAAGTCGCCCGAGCACATGGGACTGGATCGCGATGCCGGTACGAGCAAGCTCTTTCGCGATTGTCCCGAATGCCCCGAGATGGTTGTGGTTCCCGAAGGAGGCTTCCAGATGGGCGCGTCGATGCGCGAGACCGGCAGTGGCGACGCCGAGCGGCCGCGCCACCTGGTGACGATCCCGCGCCCGCTGGCCGTCGGCCGTCATGAAGTGACGCGCGGACAGTATGCGGTCTTCGTCAGGGACAGTGGTCATCGGAGCGAAAGCTCGTGCTACATCTGGGTCGGCCCGGAGTGGGTCAATCAGCCCGGCCGCAGTTGGCGAGACCCCGACTTCGCGCAGACCGACGAGCACCCGGCGGTCTGCGTGAGCTGGCTGGACGCCAGGGCCTATGTCGCCTGGCTGGCAAAGAAGACCGGCAAGCCCTACCGGCTGCTTTCCGAGTCCGAGTGGGAGTACGCCGCGCGCGCCGGCACGCGGACCTCACGCTTCTGGGGCGACGATCCCGGTCTCGCCTGCGACTACGCCAACGTGCACGACGCCGACAGCCAGCAAACCCGCCGTTTCGAGTGGGAAGCTCATGAATGCCGCGACGGCTACGTCGAGACCGCACCGGTCGGCCGCTTCAAGCCCAACGCTTTCGGCCTGTACGACATGCTCGGGAACGTTTGGGAGTGGGTCGAGGACTGCCTGACGGTCAACTATATCGGCGCCCCGGTCGACGGCTCGGCACGCAGCGACGACGATTGCGCACGCCGTGTCTATCGCGGCGGCGGCTGGAGCGGTCCGGCCTCGGTGCGGGCAGCCACCCGCAACGGCAATTCGCCCAGCTATCGCAGCCAGTTGCTCGGTTTTCGGGTGGCCTTGCCACTCTCCAGTGCCGCGAAAGGTCGGCCCTAGTCCGGGATTCGCGTCTGGCAGCCGGTGGCAAATGCTTCGCCGATGCCGGCCGGTACGTATGGTACGTATCCCGCGGCTGCCGGGCGGTCCTCTCGGCTACTGCTGCTTGAGGTCGAGTTGGGCCAGATCGATGCGCTTGCGGGCACCGCGAAAGCGCAGCCATGCCTTGTGCGACAGGTGGCGGGCCAACAGGCCTGGCGGCATCCGTAGCCAGTGCGCACGCACGTAGAGAAGCCAGCGGCTGCAGGCGGCGCGTCGGGAGGGATGATCGGGGTGCCCGGGCAGCAACGCCAGCGGGATCAGTTGATCCATGAGCACGCGGATCGGCCAGATGGGGCCCGCGTCCTCGAGTAGCTGCAGGACCTCGGCGGGAACTGGCGTCCCCAGGAGTCGCCGGGCGTGGCGCAGCCCGTAGAAAAGCGGCCGCGCGAAACCCAGCGCGCGCGCGCGTTGCGCCAGTTCCGTCCAGAAGCCGGGTTGTTGACCGTTGTGTCCGAGCAGGTCATGGACATCGACGAGGTCGCGCAGGCGCAGGCCTTCGTCAGGATCGCCCTCAAGGAACAAATGCACCAGCGAGTGGAGCACCATGTCGACCGGCGCGAGAACCCGCAGGCGCGGGTCGGCGAGCGGCCGGGAGGCGGCGAACAGCGGTGCGGGATCGGAACTGAGGTGGCTGGTCTTGGGCAGGAGTCGATGGTGGATGTCGATCTCGGTGCCGCGCTCGCGATGGCGGAGAGGCGGAATCTCGTGCATCCAGACACGGTAGTAACGGTCGTCGTAGGGGTCGATCTGAGTCTTGAACCAGCCGCGCTCGACGAGCCTTTCCTCGACCTCGCCGATCCGCTCCTCCGGCACCAGCAGATCGACATCGGCGAAGATGCGTCCGCGTGCCGGCGGCAGCCCTGCCAGGAGATAGCCTGTGCCTTTGAGCAGGATCAGCGGTACCTCGATACCCTTGAGCGCCCAGAGGATCCGGTTCACCTCCCAGGACACCAGCGTCTTCCGATGTTCGATGACGTTGCGGGCAGCCCGCAGATGCGCCGCGGCGCGCGCCGGGATGCTGCCGAGCAGGTCCAGCCGCGAGAGCTCAGACTCCAGTCGGCCGAGCAACCTAACGCGCCGGGCGACGCGCAGGAGCAGCTCCCAGTCGGCCGGCGGCAGGGCGGGCAACTGTTCGGGCGCCTTCAGGGCTCCCAGCAGCAGCCTGTGCGCGCGCCGTGTGGGGTCGACAACTTCAGTCATCGGTGGCGCGGGAAAGCTCGTCGAGCGCGGCGACCGCCTCGTCGAGGTCGGAATAGCTCAGCGAGTAACAATCGCAGCTGCTCACCAGATCGGCGACGAGCCGAAAGGCAGTTTCATCGAGGACCTCGTAGTTGAACGCATTGGTCGCGACCATCAGGAACGCCTGGCTCTTCGCCATCGGTTCCAGGGTCAGCGGGGCATTGGCGATCCAGCGCGGGAAAACGAACCAGCGTGGTCGGGCCGGTTCGTGCATTCTGCGGATGCTCTCCAGCGGCGGCCGTACATGCGCGACCGTGCCCTTGCGCGTCTTGAGGAAGGCCGGGCCGATGATGGCTTCCGGCCTGAACCGTCTGATCACGTCGATCGACTCGTTCTTCAGCGGGATCAGCCGCGGCAGGGGCAGCAACATCCCGTCCTCCGGGCGCACCAGGCCGAATTCATCCGACATGAGGCGCCAGCCGGAGTGGATCAAGGCGGTGCACAGGGTCGATTTGCCATCGCCAGGCGAGGCGGGGAAGAGGATCGCTCGCCCCTTGCGCTCGACGCCCGCCGAATGGAGCATCAGCAGATGATGCGCACGCGTCGCCACGCACCAGTTGATTCCCCACTCCAGGGCCGGGAAGGCATGCTCGATGGTATAAGGCGCAAAGGGAGATTGTCCGTCGATCGTGAAGCAGGCCTGGCGGCGAAGCCAGCGGCGCATTCCGCGTGGGCGCCTTATCCCGACGTGGAAGTCGGTCATTTCCCCCGCTTCGGGCAGAGGGTAGGGCGCGTAAAGGGAATGGGCGAGGGAGGCGAACGAACTGAGGTCGGAGCGAATGCTCAGGTTGAATGGGCCGAAGCGCAGGCCCAAGCCAGAACCGGCCAGGCGATTTGCGAGTTCCCGGCGACTCAGGTCACCGACGATCATTGAGTGGCCAGGGATTGTTCCAGGGAGTCAACGAGACCGAGTTCTTCGAGCCGCCCAATGGCGAAGGCGAAGTGATCAGCAGCCAACTGTCCCTGACCGACGCCCAGCGCGGCTTCGGTCCAGCTCCTAACAGCCGTCAGTGATTGCGGGCCGTGTTCGAGGCATCTCAGGATGAGGGCGGTGGTATCGTTGAAGACGTGCGTTTCCGCGGATGAAGCTTGATAAACGAGGTAGACGTCGTCCCATTGCTGCCAGCGAAGCGAGCCAGCGGCTGGGGTCGAGATGAGGATTTCAGTCCCTTCGCCGGAGGCGCTCATCAAGTGTGAATCGCTTCAAATCAAATGTGCGCCAGCTTGGGGCACCGCTGCCGTTAGGGAGCCACACCCATTGAGGCGACGGATGCCGAGCTCAGGATGGCGACGTTCTGACCCTGGAATTCGCGGTTTCCGCAGGTCCAATAATCGGTACCGGTGACGTCCCGGAAAACGATTGGTTCGGAGTTCGTCGCGTTGATAGGTGAGGAAGTCAGCACCTTTTCCGTACTGGGCGGAGGGCACTGCTGCAGCACGCCCGGTGCGACGCAGACATCGCCGGCGACGAGGGGAGCTGACGGACTAAGGATCTCCCCCGCACGCGGGGCACCGTTCTTCACGCTCACCGATGCGATCTTGACCCCCGTGCAGGATGCGGCCGCCAGCGCCCCGCTGCGCAAGGTCAGTACCAGTGGCGCGACGGCCATTGCGCCGCGAACCAGACGCCGACGCCGCTGGTCCATGAGCGACGTCTGGCTCGGGCTGACGGCGTCACCGTCGGCGAGCGATCGACCGGTCGAGGCCGCCGTCTCGTCAATTGATTCCGTGCTCTTCATCGTACTGCTCCCAAAAAAGTTTCGACCCCGGTTTTCGCTTTGCAAAACCAACGTGCGTGCCCTGTAATCTTCGGTAACGACCATCGCACTTCTCGCCAGCCTGGGCTGATCCGAGGTGCCAACCGGTTCGTTTCAGTGCTGTCTTCGCAGGCTCCTATTATCGCCGGCAAGATCAAGCGCAGACCCAACCGACGTAT
>JGI24217J29970_1023609_pt1 | contig 13513 bp, 1 predicted proteins | sample EnhBioin_Aerobic_FD_29970 | JGI IMG/M metagenome (IMG submission 29970) | reverse complement strand
AAATAATAATAAACATAAATATTAAATAATTAATCGAATTAAAGTAAACGCAATATCGTAAAATTCTAAACTACAACTAGATTTAGATTTTATTTGTTCTTTTTCTTCGAACTAGTCGGGCTACCATGAATGCTATCTTCTTCAGCGGTCGACTGAGCTTTTACTTCATATTTGGCCTTACTCTTGAATAGACTATTAAATATGTTCTTTTTGTGTTTCTTTTCGCTCGTCTCTTTGGTTGGCACCTCTTTGGCCGTCTTTATCGACGTGTAATTCGACGACTCTGAGCTGCTCATTGTTTCAATTGGTAAAGTTGTTGATTTTTTCGGATCAGTTAGAACGATATTCCTCACATTGTAGTCGGTCGAATCATAGACGACTTCAGTTGTCGTTTGAGAACTAGTGATTCTCGTTCGATAGTCATCGATGGGAGGACTATTATTCGAGGTCTTTTTCTCCGAATTAACTGCTATATTGTAGGACATTTGTCTCAAATCTGCAGTAGCCGATGTCGGAGTGTTAGGCGGTTTCATAATCTCGGAAATACTCGACTCGGTTGAGCTCTGCTGTTGAATACTAACTACAGTTGTTGGTGATTTCGGGGAAAGTTGAGAGCCAGAGGTTCGTGGCGAGAGTGGGCTGTAGATAGGCGGTTTGGTCTTGATTATGGAGACCGGTCGGCGTTCTTCACTTCCGCGTGGTGGAAGTGGCGGCGGTTGCGATGGCTTCGCTGGTGGCGATCGATTCTCGCCAATATCGAGATGGCCGACGTTGTCCGAGGCGTTTGAGCTCGTTTGTGGCGAGACACTTGACGATGATGAGTAGGTCGACGAGGCTGGGTGTTGCACTGAGTCGAGTTTTATCGGTTCGTGGTAGGGGTGTTTTACTGGCGTGCTGCTCGCTGATGAAGATGATGGTGACGATGTTATCTCTTGGCTAAATCTCTCTGTGCTATTATTAGATGGCTGTTTCTCCACTTCGATGGCCGAGACCGAGTTGATAGTGGGTAGCTGAGAGACGACCATTAGAGGGGCACGTGATCTCGGTTTCAAGCTGCTAACGTTCGTTTGTGAGTGATCCGGGCTGATTGTGGTTGTCGTTGTGTTTGGCTCTGGTCCGAGGCTGGTTGCCGATTGAGACGTGTTTAACATAGTGGTGTTTGACATCGATGATGTCGAGATGGTTGACGTCGACGGGACGCTGAGTACTGAGAGGCTCGGTATTGCTGAAGCCTCAGCGATCTTGTTGTACCATAGATCAAATAGCTCTCGATTATCGTCGTCTCCGGCAGCATCGAACAAATACTCGGCGCCATCGCTGGTCTCAACATGAATAACGTCACGCTGAAGCGTCGGCTCTTCAAGACGACTCAACTGACACTCGAATAGAGTGATTGGTTGCGCGGCCGCATTGAGCTCGTTGTAGTCGCGCTTGTCGACAAAGAAGCACATCAAATTGGCGTGAATAGTCGTATAGAACGCCTGATATTCACGAATAGGAGCGCGCTGGCCACCTTTTTGGAACTCCTGCTTTCGTCGCAAGTAGTCGCCGATCGACGGTTGTGGTAGTCGAAGTGGCAGTTTGTACTTGTCTCTAATACTACGTGTTCGATTGCGGTCTTTTTTGAGACCAGAAGGACCTCGTTTTAGAGTGACCTCGCCACTAGGTTGACTCACATCTCCAGCGACAGTAGCGGCCTCACTATGAGAGGCATCAATGAGTCCAGAAGAGGTAGGACCTGGTGTCGGATCACTGGAAATATTAGCGATGATCTCTTGAGTCCTGCGTCGTTCGTCTTGTCGTCTCAATTCCAATTTTCGGCGTCGTTCGGCGTCTTTACGACGCTCTTCCTCCAACTGCATGTCGGCTTGTACTCGCTGTGCGTTCTCGCGTTCTTTAAGCTCGCGTAGGGTCTTCTCCAATTTGTTTTCACGTTTAAGAGCCTCGAAACGAGCCTCCATCGCCCTTAGCATCGACTCGAAGTCTTCGTGTTGTTTGAGTTGGGCCTCAACTGATGCGATTGTGTCGCCTAATAAGTCTGTGTGGACGTAGGAGTCTTTTGAGGAGAGCCACGCGTCTAGGAGTTTGATCTCGCGTGCTAGTTTGTTGTATTCGAGGTTGTGCTCGTATAGGTCTTGACGTGATGTCCAGGTCTCGTTTAGGTTGCGCCATGAACTATTGCATGACTCTTTTTTGCTTTTAATCTCCTGCTGCATAGCATGAGAAGTCTTCTTCCTAGCCGCAAGCTCATCGGCTTTTTGTCCAAACTTGATGACTCGAGAGTGCTGCAAATCGATCTCAATCTTAAGCTCTCGATGTCTCTTGACGAGCATCTCAGCCGAATTGACCTCATTACCTCCACTTCCAGTAGCGATCGTATTCAAGTCCTGTTGAGCCGTGACACGAGCGAGCATGTCACGGAACCATTCGGAGAGCTCGTGAAACTCGCTAGCGAACGAGAACCACTCGCGAGCCCACTGAATGCGCTCGTTTCGGTGCTTGAGCTCGCGAAGTAAGCTCTCGTATTGGGTTTGCGCGTCCTCGAGTCGCGTCTCGATGTGGTCACGTGTCTCCGGATACTGCGCGCATAAACGGGCTGACTCTTGCGAGAGACGCTCTAGTTCGTCGTGGAGCGTGTCCAACTCCGATTCGAGCGACTCTTGTTGCTTCGATAGTGTGTAGAAGCTAGCCACGTCGTAGCCTAATAAATGGTCTGAATTGCTCGTTGCTCGATCTGATATCAAGTTCTCTTTCTCTTGCGCCCAAGCGATTAGATCATCACAGTCCTTGTCGAAAGCATGAACTTCAATAGCGCCCTCAAGAGTCTGTCGCCTGACCTCAGCCAAAGTATTCAACTCCTGCCAGGCTCGATTCATCTCGCCACACCGCTCATCGATCAACTCGATCCACTGCTTGGGAGTGTACTTATTCTCGCAGAGGAGCTGAGCCATCTCGTCAAGTCGATTGACACGGTCGGCGTTGCGCTCTAGCTCGCCCATGAACTCGAGGAACTTCTTGAGGAGCGCGTCGGCGTGCTCCAGATCGGCGCCAAAGTCCTGCGACGCCGCCACCACGGTCTGATCGCGCATCCACATCTGTGTGGCCTCGCACTCGCGCTCGAACTCGAAGATTCGAAGCATCGTGCTCAACGCTTGCTCGCGCTCCACTGCGACCTCTAGCACCCGAGTGTATAGTGATTCGAGGTCCGATTGCTTGCGAGCGATTGTTTTTCGGTCGGCTGCTTCTCGGGAGGTGTTCGATTGGAGTTGAGCGCTCTTTTCGCCAAGTTGGTTCAGTTTTGCTTGTTTGTTCTGTTTTAGGTCGGCGCTCAAAGCTTGACATTTCTTTAGGTTTGTCAGCACTGTTGAATCTGTCTTACCATAATCAGGACTCAAAAGATCGACTTGCTTCTCCTTCAACCATTCATTAAACTCATCGACCTCAGCAAAATAAACCTGCATTTCGAGCACCTGTTCCAACCTTACACTCTTTTGGTCTACCAAATCAGCAAGTCTAGTCCATTTCTGCTCCAAATCACTCAATTTAGTAGCGAGCAGAGCATGAGAAAAGTGCTTGCGATCGATAAGCTGTTTTGTTGTCTTCTGCAAGCTCACATAAACCGGCTGCTGCTGTTTGAGCTCGGCACAAAGCTGCTCATGCTTATTCAAGAGCTTCTTGGTCTCATCGAGCGACGTCACATGAATCTGTTCGACCGAGCCAACATGAGAAAGCCGCTCATGAGTCCATTGTGTCAAATCGTCGAGCTCATGACACACCTCAAAAAGCCGCAACGACTCGTCCAAATTGTCATGTCGAATCGAACATGGCTCAGTTAGGTTCAAGTAGCGCTGTTTAACCGCATTAAACGCCTCTTGCATCTTGCCAAACATGAAATTCTCTTTACTCGCGGCTAATTGACCCTCGAGATCGGCCAATTTCTCGCGCTGAGAGTCGATCTGCTTGACAAGCGTCTCGTGGCGGAGTAAAAGGAGCTTACAAGAGGCCAAGTCGCGTCCTTGGTCGTCCGAGCCGAGCTCGAGTTCGGCCTCGTCGAACCAAGCCGACAAATCATCGCATTGACGCGTGAAGTGAACGCATTTGTAGGCGTCATCGAGTCGTTTTCGTTTAATGTCCGTCGCTTGCTTCAGAGCCAGCCACTGCGAGTCCAAGTCGCTCAGCATCTCGTCGAGGTCCGAGCGAGGTCTCAACGCGTCCGCTTCGCTGTGGATGTCGTCTACTCTCTTCTGACCGCTCTTTTTCAGGTCTGATGTGAAGGTCGCGTGGCGCTGGATCTTCGTTTGTAGGTTCGTCAAATCCGCGTAGTTTTTGTCCATTGCAGTGGCGGTTTTTTCTTTTATCCATTGTACACAGTCGTAGTAGTTGAGCAAAAAGTTCTGATACATGAGCGAATGTTCGAGGAGTTGGCGTCTGGCGTTGGCGAGCTGCTCGAGATCTCGCTTACCGGCGTGAACGTCCTCCAAGATCACCTGGATGAGGCTCGATTTCGAGTGGCCTTGTTTTATCATCTCTTTGGCTCGTTGCTCTAAGGCGTCGAATGCCGCTCCTGGCGCTAGTTGCGACCGTATTGAGCTCTCCACGTTCTTGTGCTTGGCCAGAAGCGCTTCCACTCCCAATACTGAGTCGCCACATTCTTTGCTTTTTAGACCCGCTTCCACGCTCTTTAGCCAGTTCTCAACCTGTTTCCAGTGTTCCCTCAAACTCTGATACTCATGAGCATCTTGCAAGAACTTGGCCTTTTCGGCGGCTTTGAGCTGCAATGCCTGTTCAGCATCGAGAAGCTCACGCATGAGCCGACTACTCTCTTGCTGATACTCAGGCGCAAGTTGAGTGGCCATTTGTCGCAAGGCAATAAACCGATGCGTCTTTCCATCGATCTCAGTGCGCCTCTCGGCATGCAAATTGAGCGCGAGCTCGGCCTCGCTTAGACTCACAGGCTCGGCCTGGGCGCTCATACGCGCTTGCATATCCTGCATCCACGATAGTAGATCCTTGTGCTCGACCAGGAAGCGCTGAAAGTCGCCAATAGAAGCGAGTTTTAGCTTCCTATCCTCTACCAACGCGTTCAATTGGGACCAATTCGCCTCCAGGTCTTTCATGGCCATTCGCACGAGATTGTTCTTGAGCTCGAGATCCTCATTGTTTGTGGCAGCGCCATTCATTCGCCGCTCGTTGGCTGCGATGAGCTGCGCTGCTTCGCGTTTCTGCTGCGCTAATCGGGTGCTGATTGCTGTCATGTCGTGCTCGAGATCGAGTAGCTTCGACTGGGCTACTTGTACCGCGTCGAGTGTCTTCGGGTCCGGATCGGAGCCGAGTAGTTTGATCTTTTCTTTTATTCTATGGTCTAGGTCGTCGTAGTCGCGCATGAATTGATGCATCTCTAGCGCGTATTTGAGGCTTATTTTGTACTCTTCGACGCCTGCTTTTACTTGCTCGAATCTATTGAGTATTCTCTTCTTTTTCTGTATCAAATCATCGAGTTCAGCGCCGGTTCTACCATGGGCCAACTTATCACCCATAGCCAACACCGAATGAAGCTTCTCTTCATAGATGGGCGAAATAGCTTCATCGGCTCGCTTCATAAGGCTCACACAATGTTCATAATCACGACCAGTGTCGCCATTCTGTATCATGAGCTCCTTGTCCTTGAGCCACAATTCTAGCTGTTCTAGCTGATCATTGAACTCGAGTAGGTCTTTGGCTTCGTCGAATTCCTTGGCCCGCTCAGCCGCCTCGAACGCCAGCTGCTGCCAGGCTCGAGTGAGCTCATCCGCCACTCGTCTCATATACACCGGTCTAAGCGTCTTGTTGGCCACGATTTCCTCTTTGCATCGCTTGTTAAGGTCGGCGTATCGGGCTGAGTTCGCCTCGATCTCAACGTTAAGCGCTTTTTGTCGCTGGAAGAGCTTCACTTGATCGTTGAACGACGACGATGTAATCGCTGCCTCTGAACGGATTGAAAGCGTTTGTGCGTACCGGATTCGTTCGTCGATCCAGGCAAGGAACTCGTCGACATCTCGTTTTAGTCGGAAGAACTTCAAAGCGTCGTTTAGCTGACGTGTTCGTTTCAGGCTCATCTCGTTTAGGTCATTCTCTCGTTTAAGTACCTGGAAAAGTGATTCCTCAAGACGTCCGATCTCGTTAAGATTAAAAATCTGCCTATGATGCGACTCCATGACATCGAGTCTCGCACGTTCACATTCGATGAGTAAAGCGGCTTTTTTCTGCAACTCAACAACCTTCTCATGCGACTGCTTATCGAGTTTCTTCTTCAAATTCTCATTAGTCTTGGCCAAACTCTCGAGATCGTCGACACTAATAGCACGCGGCTCATCAAGTGCCAAATTAGCATCTAGCTCGTGATAAGCCTTTGCGACCATAACCTCCATCGAGCTTATAGTTCCGAGCACTTGATTGGCATCTCGATAGAACTCGTGACAGTCGTACTGTGAGTCGAGCAGCTTGTTTTTGAGGTCCCACAAGCGGAAAAGGTTCTCTCGCTCGATCATGGCGGCGTTTGTTCGCATTATGATGTCCTTTTTGTTGGGGTGTTGTGTGGTTAGTTCGGTGCTGGTTGGCGACGATGGAGACGAGGATGATGAGCCTCCGGTTAGCTGGAGACACATCTCCTCGAGTGATTTGAAGAGGTCGTCGCGTTGGGACATCTCGAAACTTAGATTGGCGTGTTCTTGTTTCGCCTGGCTCACTGAGAATAGGTCGGAGAATTGTACTGGTTGTGTTAGTGAGCGGTGAGTGTCGAGCATCCATTCGGACACGTCGCGGATGCATGATATGAACCTGAAGTAGTCCGACGCTTGTTTTAGCTCTCGGGTTCGTCTTTCACTCATTAGCCACAATGCTTTGAATCGATCAATAAGCTCATCCATCTCAGCAGCAACGCACTCAGCCGTATCACCGGGATGTCGCTGCCTCAACAGCTCACTCTGCTTATTCAACTCGGCGAGCTGATTTTTAAGCGCCTGCAACTCTTCAATATAGATCTGATGTTTACGTTGTAGCAGCTCACAAGTATTTGAGTCGCGGCCGAGATCGGACACAAACGCGGCCTCCTTTTCAGCAATACACCTCAAAAGATCGTGAACGTCCTTATTGAAGCGGTGAATCTCGGCGGCCGAGTCTAAAATGAGCTCACGTTGAGCCAACTCGGCTTCTAGCTGCTCTCGGGTCGACTTTAAGTCGTCTAGGCGCTTACGAATCGGCTTTGACTCTCCTACGCGTGAAGTTAGTAAATCTTGGCCTAATCGCTTGAGCCGCTGGTATTTGGGCTCGCTCGAGCGCACTTCGTCTTTGAGCTGTGTGAATTTCGCCTTGATTAGGTTTAAGTGCTCTAGGTCTTGGCCGTAGTCTTCCGATTGCGCTTGTGTGCGCTTCTCGGTCATCCATTGTATTAGCTCGGCTGTTTCCCGACCGAATTCGAGCGCTTCGAGTTGGCACTTGACGGCGAGCTTCTTCTCTTCGATTTGCTCCTCCATTGTGCTCAGTTCGCCTCGGCATTGCTGATATTTCGGCTCGACTTGAGTGCTTGTTGATTTTAGTTTGCTCACTTGTTCTTTGTTGATTTTGTTGAGTATGTCATTGTATCCTTTAAGCTCATCCTTAAGTTGATTCAACTTAGCCATATGCTTATTAAGCAGAGTCTCATCTTGCGACTGCATGACATCAGCATTATCAATAATGAGCCACTTCTCACTAAGACCAGCCATAATCTGATTTAGTTCGTCCAAACACTGTTGTTCACTGAGCGCCTTAGCAGCCATGAACTTCTTCATCTCGACGTCCTTTAGCAAACGCAGCCACTCGGTCTCTAGTAGCTCTGTCTTGTTAGCGAGCTCTTCTTCGTCTTCGATTGGCTGCTGCATCGACGAGCTTAAGTGTAGTTTACTCTGATTGAGTATCTTGTCGACATTCGGCTTGTGATTGTTGAGTAGAGAGCGCTCGAGTTCGCACACCTTCTTGTGAATGTTAGTGGCGTCGAAGAGCGTCTGAGGCGCTTTTGATGTGAGCATATCCAGTTGACGCGATGTCTGTTCGATCCATTTCAACTGTTCGTCCAAGTCGAAGAGCAGCTGTTTGAGGACGAGCGCATTCTCGAGCTCTTTTTGCTTTTGTTCGAGGAGTGGCGTCAATGCGGCGAATTTCTCAGCATATTCAGCTATGGCTCCAGTAGTACTTCCATTACTTGACGGTCGGCTGCCGAGTTGTTGAGCCTCGGCTCGACTCAAATCATCGACTAGATCGAGTTCGACTCGAAGCTGATTCTTGAGGTCTTGATGCTTCTTAAGAGCATCTTTAACCGATCGCAAATCATTAGTCTGATAGGTCTGCGCAACCTCTTTAGTCAAATTCCTCATGCGAGCATCGACGTCATTCAGCGACTTGGTGAGATCAGCTTTGAGCTTAGCCTCAGCCAACTTCTCGCCGTTATAGGCCGTCTGTCGCTCCAAATCAGTCCAGTTTTTCTTGATTCTCTCCACTAGTTCTCGTGTTTCAACGCTTTTTACCCGCCTACTCAATAGGTCTTCGCCTGTTGCTACCAATTTGTCCAATCGTGTTCGATTTGCGATCAATTCTTTCTCCACTGTTTCGTGTTTTGTAACCACTCGTTCGATTTCTGTACTCTCAGTCTTAATCTGTTCTAAAAAGCGTCGTCTCTCAGAAATCCAAGCCTCGAGATCGTCACATTCGATCTTGAACTCGAAAAACTCCTTAGACTGTGCTAGCTTGACTTTTCTCTCATTAGCAGCGCTCTTGAGCCTCTTTCGCCTCTCGACAAGCGCCGCATAGACACTATCCATCTCTGTTCTCTTCGGGCCGGTTAGTCGCTTGAGCTGATCTTCGAGCAGCTTGAGCTTCTCGTCCTGGGCGTTCATCTTGGCGACGAACTCGTCATGTCGCTTTTGCAACGCGTCCACATTAGATGCCGAGCTTCCGACGTCGTCGAATTGCAAATATGCCTCTTGGTCTTGCATTATGAGTTCAAAGTTGGTCGCGTCTTGTTTGAACTTCAAGTATTTTAGGTAGTCGTCGAGATAGTGACGTTTCTCGACTACTAACTTCGCTAGTTCCAACTTCTCTCCGTTTATTTGCTCCAGACTCGAAACGATTTTGTTGGCGTTTTCCGCAGCGGTTCCTTTCTTGTTTATGAGCGTTTGGCCTAGTTTTCCTAAATCATCGATCTTAAAATCGATCTCGTTCTTAATCGAGTCATGTTCGATCTCACTGAGCCTCTTCTCCATTTCTTCACCACTTTTTAGGTCCTGAGGCGCATCGATCTCAGCCAAAGCGAGTCGAACTTTAGAACACGCCTTAGCGACATCATTCCACTCGTTTTCGAACCTCTGCAAGCCGTGCTTCTCATCCAACTTGAGTTTCCTCAATCGCACGCTCTCTTTGAGCTTGGCCCACTGCGCATCAATATGCTGACACTTTCGAGCTACCGAAGCCTTGTCCTGTGGGAAATACCGACACACCTCATCAGCTAGTCGATGCAAATCGGCGCAATTCTTCTCGAGCGGACCTATTTCTCGCTCCAATTTATCCTGCTTCGACTGCAACGCTCTCACAGTTCTCACATCACAAGTCGTCTCGTTACTTATGTCGCTATTCTCCAACGCCTGTAGTTTCTCTTTTATTAGGTCGTCTACTTCGGCGCACAGACTATTAAACTGGTCGATGCACTGAATCGCTTTAATCGACTCGTCCCAGTACTTTTTAAGCTCGGCTAGTTTCAACCACTCGCGTGATAACTCCTCTTGTCGTCGAGCGATCGATTCACTCGTCACTTGGACTCCATCGACTGGGAACGAGAGCTTCTTGGCGACTAGCTCTTTAGCCAACCGCTCGCACTCGACATACTCGGCTTGGTTCGCCAAATAGTCGCCGATGAACGCTTGATAGACGCGTTTTGTCGCGTCCGGGTTCTCCAAAACCGAGTTTGATTTGTTGCTTATCTGCGCTTGCTTCTCCCGGACCCATTTACTCAGTTCGTCGTGTTTGCGAGACCATCTAAAGAAGCCGATTGTGTTGTCGAGCTGTTTTCGCCGCTCGATCGACAGGTTAAGTAGCTGGTTGTACAGGTAGTTGATCTCTACTTGACGTTCTTTTAGACTCTCTGTGCTCAGATGTTGCAGTTGGCGTGGTTTTATGCTTGTTGTTTTTCGACGTACGATTGAAGAGTTTAAGGTTCCACGCGCTTTTATTATTGGTTGATGCTGTTGTTGCTGTTGTTGCGATTTGCGATTCGATGTGCGGCGAACTAGTTCGGGCTTTTTAACGATTCGTTCGCGTTGTTTTATTACTGATTGCATTCCGATTTCCTTAAGATAAGTAGCTGGGACATAAGCCTCGATTCCGGAGTTCTTCTCAACGAGCCACCATTCAGGAGTGGATCGTTCCTTGAGCTCTAGAACCTCGCCACGATTCATGCTCATCGTTTTGGCCTGATAGGGATAGAGAGCTTTGACGCAGACACAGCGAACTTCCTCTGTGTAGGTCTCGCGAAACTCTCGCTCCACATAGTCTTCGCTCACTGACGACGACACGTCCGTTTCGTTGTCCGTCTCGTCGGTCTCGATTTCGTCCGTGTCGCTGATTAGTGATACACCGGTCGATACGAGTGCATTTCGCTTTTGGGCTCGCATCACTTGTTGCTTCATGTCAGCAGGAATACTAGAGAAACGCCTCTTTCCAATGAGAATATCACTAATATCTTGGAGCCGCTTCATCTCAGGCTCATAGGCCTTAATCTCCTCCTGAACACGCACATGTCGTTTAAGAGCAGCCTGTGCCTGAGCCTCATCTCGCCCGGAATCGGACGAGAGACTGACGAGCGCGAGTTTGTCCTTGACCCACGACTCGGCCTCATTAGCGTCAACATGATACTGCTGGGACGTATAAGAGTCCTCGAGGAGGGCACGACGCTGTGTGGCGGCCTCTTTTAGCTCACCGAAGCGACCGGCGAGCATTTGACACTTGGCTACGATCTTGGCCTGTTCTTGAGTGCTGAAACGGTACGTGGGAGTCGAGCTGCCCGGTTTCGTGTTGGTCGCTGTCTTGAGCTGGCTTCCCTGACCCAATAGTTTGTCGATTCGCGTCACGCGGAATTTTATCTCGTCTTCGAGCTGTTCGTGTTTGTTGATGAGGATTTGGGTTGAGCCGAGGTCGTGGCCGGTCGCTGATTCGCTCGATTTTAGGATCTGGTTCTTCTCCGAGATCCACATGAGCTCTTCGTCCGCCTCTTCCAGAAACTTGTGATAGTCTCGCCTCTCCTCCAAATACTTTCGCCTCTCAGCACCCAAAACGGTGATCAAATCGAAGGCCTTATTGAGCGCGTCGACCTTCTCGCGCACGAGCTGTCCCTCACTGAGCACAACCGTGCTACTCGCTCGCGAATCTCCGCCACTCGGCGATAGACTCTCGGGTGGTGTCGACGAGTGCGAGGTGGACGCGGGAGACGAGAGATTGGAAAGCGATGACGACGTAGACGACGGCTGAAGCACTCCACCGACGCTTACTGGTGAGTTTGTGGATGCGGTCGCTGCTTCTTGGCGAATAAACTGCTGCGCTCGACGGTTAACACTCTTCAGGTGTTGGTTTATGCCGGCGATTTGCGACTCGAGTAGTGAGTGTTTTGTTATTAGGTCTTCCACTGCCAACAAGTAGTCGCCGTATTCTTTCGACTGGAACGATTTCTCAAGATCGAGCATCTCATTCTTAAGACTCTCCATCTCCTGGAACAAGAGCGCAAGCTCTTGAAACGACGCCAACGTCGCCTTTCGCTTCTCAAACTGACTGAGCAGATTCATATAAGCGATTTGTATTTGCTGATTTCGTTTTTTCACTGTATCCTTGAAGAAATAGTCCTCGTCGACGAGTACTTTAGCGAGCTCATCAAGCCGATTGAACCGCTCACTTCTCGCGTTTATATCAGCACCAATCGCCTCATGTTTTCGAAACGTCGCGTCGATTTGAGACGTCGCCGCTTGCTGCATAATAGACGAGCTCAGAATGTTGCTCATCTCATTGAGCCAGTCCTCTCTGAGCTTCGCCTTCTTGTCGAAATTCTCGTACATCTGCTCGAGCTGCTCCTGTCTATTGAGCTCCTTCTTGAGGGCTAGATCGCGCTCGTGTTCAGCGCGCTCCAACGCCGACCAGCACATCTCCAGGTCGTTGATTGTCTTGCCCTCAGGCGGAACATACTTCGGGTGGCCCTGAGCGCTCAGCTTCATGTTTATGTTGTAAAAGTTCGCCTCTAACATGCCCTTCTCTTTGTATTTGGGCGGTTTTTCGAGGGACATGTAGCCTTTGTTGAAAGTGAGCATGAGCTTCTTGATGCCGTCGAGCGAGTTGGGGAACTGGTGGTCGCCGAGCTCGATCTCTTTCCGGGTTATCCATGACATGAGTTCGGCCATTTGCTGCTCGTATTGCTCCTTGTTGCGGTCAATCTCTTGGAGATAGGCGACCACTTTGCCGATTCGTTTGCCGCCGACTACTTCGGTTTTGAGTTTNGCGAATGCGTGGTAGATTGTGGCCACGTAGGTCAGGATTAACTTCTCGTCTGGTTTGTCCACGTCAATATCTTCGGCGTCTAAAATCTTGGCAATGCCATAATATCGTTCGGCCTGTTCGAACGCATGCTCCAAATTAGTCAAATTGTCCAATTGAAGAATCCTATTGTAGTCGAATAGGTCCGGTCGTTGTGAGTTTATGAGCGCATTGAAGGCACGTCCATCACGCCAACTATGCGTGAAATCAACGATTCTAACACCCGGATAGTTTGCAGTGCGTCGTTGACACCAAAGAAGTAGAATCTCTTTAGAGTTCTTGAGCTTGCCGTCCGGAGCGGGCGGCTCATCATCGGGTGTGGTGATCTCAGAGATCTGAAAGCGCAAAATAATCGTCCACACGAGACCAAGAATAAGCGTTCGATTGCCGTCGACAATGTCCTCGGCACCGATACTCTCCAACTTGGCGCCAATCGCATGCAACTGCGACTGTATAAACGTCAACGCCATGTTTACGTTCTCGATCTTGTGCACTCTCATGCGACCTTGATTGGGCTTCCCGAGCTTCTTGTTCGATATGCATTCGAGCAGTTTTATGAGCCGCTTGCCGTCTTCGAGGTCGCGGAACAAGTTGTTGATTTCCATTCCATGCTTGCTTAAGAAGGAATTACACCATTTTGTGAATGTCTTTTGTTGCACGTTTTCGCGTTCTTCTTGCAACTTTTCGATTCGTGACTTCTCGAAATCCTTCATAAGATCCTGATAATTATTATCTTTTGGATCTTTGAAATTGGCCATTTCGAGTCCTCTTTCTTTGTGCTATCTGTTACGGCGATTGGTTCAATTTATTCAATACATGTAAACTCTCGAAATTCGTTTTTGTTTTGTTTTCTCTTTTCTTCTTTAGTACACCGTAGTTGTTTTATTTTTCACCTATGTTTTTTTCTTCTTCTTCTTCTCCTATATTTCGT
>JGI24217J29970_1007837_pt1 | contig 13645 bp, 9 predicted proteins | sample EnhBioin_Aerobic_FD_29970 | JGI IMG/M metagenome (IMG submission 29970) | reverse complement strand
ACTTAAAGTCATTCTTAATCAATCATTTTCTCTCATTCTCCTTGCAAATAAAACACCCATTCAAGTTTGTCTCCTGTCGATATCGTCAATCTACCATTCGGCGGGCTGTTTGGAATCGATTTGTAAGCCAAGTTTATGCTCAATACCTTTTTACCTTCAATCTTAACTGGACTCTTAACTGTGCTGCTGAATGAAGGATTGTCAATTCGAACTGTAAATTAACACGCTTAGAAAAATGGATTCTTAAACTCAATGGGTGGTGGTTTTGCAGATATTTTAAATGGCCCTTTGGGTTGCGGAACTGAAGTATAGCCGTTCAAAATACAAATGTACTCTCCTCCTTCAGGTGAAGATACGACCAATTGAGCAATACTTTAAGACATTGATGAGGGTTCAAACTTCACATTAACAAAGGCTTCAGTTCCTTCAAAGTTCTCAGCAGCAGGTACAACAACTGTGGGAGTTTACACTGCAAAATCAGTTTGCACAACAGGCAATTTAGCTTTAGGATCAACATTAACAGGTGACTTTTATCCAATTTTTTCGACTCTGCATGTGTAAGTTGTTTGTTTCTTAGCGTAATGAATGAACTTAAATTTAAGAGTTTGTTAAGCGCCAAGGTTGGTTTTGAAACTGAGGGATCTTGATGAAGTTGACGGCAATCCAGTCAGTTTAAGAGGGTAAATGAAATCTCCAAGTTCTTGTGATTTGATTGTTACTTTGGTTGATTATTACTTGGCAAGAAGAGGTCTGAAGATGAGTTCAAAACCAAACTCAGATTTGGCTGGGATCGTAAAGTTATTTGGGGAAACGTACACGACATCACTTTCGATCATAATCATTTCTTTTTTAATAAGAACAGGCACTGACAAGGGGTTTTCCAATGTTATTAATTTACTGGAAGTCTCTCTGACTAAAGACGTTAAATTTGTTTCTTTTAATGGTTCTGATGGATTGATTGCCAAATTAATTTTATATGAAATGAACTAGAATGTCACTGGATTACGAAGGTACAAAGAGAACTTTACTTGAGATGCTTTCAAACCATATACTGATAATTTATACTCTTTGGTAGCATCTCCCGGCAAATCGAATATTGTCGCAGCATTGATAAACACACTTTTATCTTCAACATCGAATTTCCATTCCACATTGAATCTTTGGGCTGTTTTTAACCAGTTCTTGATTGGAATCATGTGAATTAAGTTCTCTTTAGCTTTGCATGTCAAATCAAAAGTTTTCAAAAATCCTGTTGGCTTTGCTGTTCCTATCATTTTGTACATAAGTGCTGTTCCATCAGGTATTGGGAAGAAAAGAGAAGCCTCATGCAATTATTACTTTACTGCTGGTACATCCTCATTCTTAGTCATTGTTAAAGGACGATAAAATATTTCATAATCAGCTTGAGAGTTTGGAGCGATTTCGAGAGTATCTTTTCCTGAAAAGTAATTAAAAGGCTGTTCTGAAGATATTGACACTTTGATATTCCAAGGTTTAGCAGTTGGGTTTTTAATTGTAACCTTTTGCTTTGCTTCCTCTCTGACTAAACAATTGAATTTAAGCTCTTGAATGGTTTCTACAGGTTGAGGGATGCATTTTCCAACTAAACTGACATAAAGCGATTCTTAATCTTAAATTTTGCATTTGACTTTAAATCTTATGTCGTTATCAGGTACATTGGGATGGAAAGTTACATTAAAAAGTAAATCTTAGTGAGGAACAAGATAACCTTTTTGAGGTGAAATTGAAAAGTACTTTCCACAGAAAGTTGTGTCCCATTCAAACTTAGAACCGATGTCTCCGAAATTCGAAAGCTGCACTGTTTTTGTTATCTTGGAGTTAACAACAACGGTTCCGAAGCCAACTGTATCTTCCATGAGTTTCATTTCGATGCCATGAGAACAAGCATTTATGTTCATAAGTTTTCTGTTTTATTTGTTTTCACAGATTTGATAAAGTATTTCTGTTTTGAAAGTACTCATTCTTATTGTTGGTCGGTAATAAAGTTCTAAATTGCATTTTTCTCTTGGATTGATGGTGAGCCTTCCATTGGGAATGATGGTAAGGAAAGACTTTTTGAGTTCTTATATTTGATTGTCGACATTAAAGTCAATTTAAATTTTTTTCTTTGAATTGTTTACCAAGATGACAGAACGATGGGATTAACTTCCAACTTTGGTAACTCCAAAATCAATGTTTTGGTCTTCAATTTTTTACAACTAAAGTTTCAAAGGTACACCTTAACCTCTTACCTGAACTACGATTTTATTTAATCCATTAATGTCAAATATTAAGTCTTCTTCGTATCTCATGTAGGATCTTGGTGTAAACACAATAGGAATTTTTAGTACGTTTTTTTCGACTCTTTCTTTGATTCCCTTTTTGTTTTTTACTTCAACAACTTAAAATGGTAGAACCACCTGTCCAGAAGGTATTTTCACGTCCAAATAATCTGTCTTTTTAAACAAACTTTATATTGACATTGATACATTCTCTCTGTTTCTAATCTATAATTCTGTTATCACTGGTAAAGGTTGTTTTAAAACAAAACATGACCCAAAATCGTAGTTGAAAAATGAAAAGTCAACTCCAGGCTTTTTAGAAGTTCCTCTCAATAAAAACGTGTATGTTGGTCCTGAAATTATGCTTAAAGTGAGACATGAATTCGCCTTGAAAGCAAATTAATCCGAAGGCTGGAAAGTTAAATCAATCGTAACTTTTTCTTTTTTCTTTACAGTTCCAAATTCATGTGAAAGTTTCAAGAATGGGAAAACATTGTTGGGTTTCAGGGCAAAATCGAAGTTGAAATCCCCATTATTTTCAATGGTTATTTTTCTTTGCTTGACTTCATTAATGAAGATATTTCCGAAATTCATTTCTTGTTTTTATGATTTTTAAATGGCATTTGGTTTTCCATCCAAATATACAGAGTGGTCGAGAATGTATCCAATACCTTTGACATTCAGACATACAGGCTGAGTTCTTCTTTGAATGTTGCAAACAATGTTGTAGTTGAATTATTGTGATACTTTGGGTTCAAAAAGAACTTCAATTTTCGCTTATCCTTGTGAACTGATGACTCCACTCATTGGCTCGACTGTAAGAGAGTTTCCCCATTACATTTATCCCTTGATTGATGTCTTATCAAAAGAGAAGGGAAGAGGAACATCTTCAAGATTTTTAAGGCGAATAAGTTCCTTGTTTTTTCCTCCAAGAAGAAGGGGACCAAAGTTTACTTTGCCGGTATCGAAAAATACATTAGGCTCGATTACATCTCCCACAACGAGGAAATGCTGAACGATATTTTCATCAGGAATTTAGAAGGTCCAATAACTTTTGTGACTACCTACCAAATCAGGGGTGTATTAAAAGACCATTTCAGTTTTTTTGCCGCTAAGAATGGTACCTTTCGATATTAAACATCTGAAAAATCCTGAGTTGGAGTCTTTGTCGGTTTATAATTTTTTCCATTCAAAATCATAAGCTAAAGATGTGGGGTTAATGACGTAAAATCGTTTTGTATTTTTGACTTTAGTTCCTAAAGATTGGAATTCAATGATGTTGTATTTGGATTAAACATCAGGATTTTTTTATCTGTACTTTGTAGGAGCAAGTTCAAAGTGGCAAATTGGTCTTTAAACTTATCCGTCCAATTAAAGAATTAACTTTTCCTGTTAAGGATCGAGATTTTTGATATTTATTGATAAGAGCCTTCTCAAGTAATCTTCGACTTAAGTTGGAGAGAATTTCACAGTGAATGATTCTTAACAATTGGGAAGGATAGTTCCAGTGGATGGTGCAATTGAAAAAAAGCCAGAATCTATTTTACCAGTTTAGGCGTTCACTATCTTACAGTTGTAAACCATTTTTATAGTGCTCAAATTTTTCAAAGTAATCTTATGGCTTCTGCTGGTGTACATCATTGTCGGATGGAAATCAATTACTCTTTAAGAGATTGAATATTTTGCATAATCAGCAACAGCAGTTACCTTCATTGACACGGATTTTTAAGTCTTCTCCACTTCTGAAAACTCAGGATGAGGAATAACTTGTTCAAACGCAATCGTAGCCTCTTATCCAGCAGGAGCTTTTGGAGGTTCTTACTCCATTTTTTCTTACTTCTTCGCAGCTTTTTTAGCATCCTTTTTAGCTCCTTTCTTGGCCTGTTCAGCTTCTTCTTATTTTCTTTTCCTTTACTATTCTTTCTTTTTCTCATACCATTCGAATTCAGTTTTTGTAATAAATTTAGTGATTGTCATGGAATTATCCCAGTCGACAAATTATTAATTATTTTGCTGGTTGATTTGAATGGTTTAACAAATCAATGGCAAGTCTTTGAATTGAACAGGCTTTTAAGATTTGAATTTTATTGAAATTGCTTTACTAGTTTTAGAATTGAGGAATCCAGTGCTTGGCTTAAATTAAAAGTTTTAGTGAGAAGCCCAGTTGAATTTAATGGGTCTTACTGAATTATTTCTGAGAGAAAAAGTGAATCTTTTGGCTTCGTTTATACAACAGTCATCAAAGTTGATTTTATCTTCCTCTTCATTCGGTAGGTTTTAGAGCAAAATATCTTCTGAGTATGCTTAACCTTCGATCTTAAATCTGATGACTTCATACTGGTTGAGAAGAGTTTGGCAGGTAATTTCCCAGACTTTAACTCCGACTTACTTGGGTTCAAACATAACAGTAAAATTGCCATAGCTTTTGGGTGTTAATGATGCAGTATTACTTTCTAAAAATTTAAAGCTGTTATTTGCAACTAATTAGAATTTGGCTGTTGCAGGAATGGAACCTTAATTTTTCAATTTTATTGTTTGGGTTTGGGTTTTTCCAATTCTAGTTTTTGGGAATTTAACCAAAACAGTTCTTTAATCGGCGTAATCAGTGGGAGATTCGATTTTTAATGTTGGAAGGACACCCTCACCTTTAAGATCGAAAAGTAGCTTATGAGTCTTTGGTTCAGATTCTCCATTATCGACAATTGCAGAAAAAGTACCCGCATATGATGCCATTATTGTCGGGTTGAATATCAATTTAACATACTGATGTTAATGTGGAGGTATCCTTGCCTCTTTTGGCTCCACATCAAAGGCAAACTGCTCAATTACATTCTGAGCTTTCTTCGAAACAACAAACTTCACATTACAAGGAATTTTGTTTGTGTTCTCAATTTTTATCCTTTCAACAATGCCTTGAGGCTCTTTTGAAGGAACCAATGTTCCAAAATTAAACACTCTTTCTTCAACAAAAAACACGTTTGATTTAACTTCTTTCATTACACTCGTACTGTGTTGTTGACTGGGTAAGACGAGTTGCTCTTCAAAAATGGAGTCAAATCTTTGAGTATTAATTCCAGGAATACATGACTCAGCAACAACTTCATAAATAATTCCTTTCGGTTCATCATCAGGATTTCTGTTTTCAATATCAATCGCTAATTTTTGTTCAAAAAGTTGCTGTCCTTTTCCATTGAAAGTGACTTCAATTATGGCACTGCTATCAGGAGCGATTGAACCTGAAATCGGATTAATGAGCCATTGGCCAATTCTCAGCCCTAATTATTATTTGCCTCCCTTACCTCCTTTTTTGGCTTATTTTTTTACTTCCTTTGCCTATTTCTTAGCTCCTCCTTTCTTTGGATCGTTAGTGGGAACGGTTATATTATTGGCAGCTTAAAGTTTAGTTTCTCTTTACTTTCTAATATTTTACAAAAGTTATTTTCTGAAATCTTCATTGTCATTATCAAAGATTGTGTAATTGAACTCAAAAAGTCCTTAGTTTTTAATTTAAAATGTCCTTGTTTTGGACTCGTTGAATTGTATGGGACCAAAATTCATATTTTTGAGTGGAAGGATCGAATAAGCAGTGAAAACAGAGTTCACATTAACGTTGATAGGAACTGATCGATGAGTCTCCATGGTTTTGCCTTAAAGAATCTCCATAAAAATATCAGTGTTATTGCTGTTAGTCTTGAGTTTGACTTCTTTGAGACTGCTGAACCTTATTAAGACTTATTTGTTGGCGTTAGGTTCCAGTTAAAATTCTGAGGGTTAAATTTTGAAGGATTCTTTGTAAAGTTTTTTTTTCATCACAAAAGAAATTTTGACTTTATACAGACCAATATTTTTTACATTAAAAGTCCTGTCTGCGAAATCGCCTACTTTCAAAGATCCAAAATCTAAAGTATTTTCGCTGTTTTAACTGGGGAACTTCAAATCTACACTGATATCAAATGCCTCTGCTTCGATAGGAATGTCAATCGGAGGACTCATTAAATTAAGGTTTTCAAGGTCTTCAGCTAATAGTTTGATGGTATGATTGAACTTTTGTTGTTGCAGAGCTTTAAATGTAACTTCAACTTAAGCTTACTCGTTCGGTTTGAGTTTCCCTTACTTCACATTCACTGAAAATTACTTTGGTAAATTATCAACGTCGTTAAGTTTGTACTTTATCGGCACGGCAGATGTGTTTTTGAACTTTAACTGTCTTTTGATTGTTTGGTTTAATAAAATTCTTGTAAAAACCATTGGAGATCCTTATAATACTTAAATTGATGGTTTGGATCCTAAACATCTTAAGGGCAAAACTAAAGGATTTGGATTGTTCTTGATCATTACAATCAACTCATCTTTGTATTCTCTGGCTTAAAGAGGAATCGCCCAAATTCTCACTTCTTGTTAGTTGTTTCCTGGTTAAATGGACAAACGATCAACCGAAATGCTAAAGACATTTTTATTATACTCAGGTTTACCTTCTATTATCGAGCTTAAAAATGCGAATTCCACATCTGTCTTAAAAGGACCATTGTTTAAAAATTTAAACGTTGATGAATTGATATTCATAACTTCTTTTTCATTTTTCTTCTCAACACTCTTACCGATTAGTAAAGGTCCAAAATCAAACAAATTTTCAGACTGAACAAAGACTTTCGACAAATAACAATCAGGGATTGATGATGGTCTCTTCTTTTTTATGTTGTTTCCAAAAATCATTTTAGGTTGATTGCTAAGAGACGGAAATTCTGTCTTTCCTTTTATCGGAACAGTTAATCTTCGCAGGTTGAAGGAATTTTAAAATGTAAGATTTGATTCAAAACTACCTTGGGTTTTGGAAAAGAATTTAATGAGAAGTTTTAAAGTGCTTTAGGGGGGAATGACCCATCTTGTTTCCTCAATTGAAAAGTTTTCAATATTAAAGTCCTCTTAAACAGCAATAAATTAAATTTTAGATTCCGATTATTGAGCCGTCTTATCTTTTTTCAATTTTGATTTTTTATCGTCTCTTTTTTCAGGTTTTTTATAAGGTATCAATTTATCTTTGGGAGTCAACAATGTAAACTCTTTTAAAAGTTTAGATTCATAAATTTTGTTGGAATTTTTATGAATTATTTCTTGGAAAACTGGCTATGGAAGAGGCTATGTCATTGGGTCTGGGTAAATTGGAGCTGGAATAAGTTACGTAATTGCTTTCTACTGTTATTTTGCTGAAGTTTTAATTGGGAACATTAATAATTCTCGATTTCCTAAGTTTGTCAAATGGGTCTCACTTGAAGAAAATTCGATGTTTGTTTCGCCAAGAACAGGATCTTTGAAAAGTTTAATTTTTGGAATTTTCTAAACTTCAAGTTCATTTTTCACCAATTTTTGAATAAATTAAACTTTCTGTAAGTAAATTGCTCTTTATGACTCATTAGTAAAATCACTGAATTAAAATACTTCCTCTTTTTGTTAAATCTTTTATTAAGTTTGAACCTTTTTAATTTAATTTTTATCTTCATTCTCAAGTTTGTTTTCCATTTACAAAAGGACAACATTGAGATTTTAATTGGCAATGGCTTTAAATATCAAACTGATGGCGGTTTCCTAATCAGGAAGATTTTTCGATTTAAGATTGTCAAAAACAACACCTGCTCCACAATCTGGGTGTCTGATTCTTTATTGAATCGCTTGTATCCACATTTATTCAGACAAATACTCATATTTTTCCTAACTTGAGGGACCCAGTTTATCTTAAAGTTCTTTTGCTTTTTTGCCTGCTTTTTTAAATTGTTTTTATCTTTAAGCAAGAGCACTTTCCAATTATTTTTTTCTCTTTGCCAAGAATTCAGTGATTTACTTTCCCAATTCAGTTCCCATGTTTAAATGCCAATCAACGATTTCATCAAGATTAATGATGCATTTTTTGTATAAAGTTTGTAAACTTAAAGCTATGTGAGACTTTCCAGATTTTGGAGGACCAAACAAGATTAAATGAAGAATATTTTCTGGTGTGACTCTTCTTGGATAGTTGATTACTTGTTCATTTTAAGTGAGTTTTGCAATTTATTGCTCAACAATTTATCTCTAGTTTTAAGAAACTGTACTAATTTTAGCTTTTAATTCTTATAATTTTTGGGCTCTTTAAACCTAACGAATGACTTCAGGCCATAACCCAGTGCCTGTTTATCTTAAAGGAAGAAATACAGCAGATTTTTTATCTCCTTGATTTTGATTTTTAATACTTTCATAAGAAGTCAAAACTTCAATGTCTTTTTTGTATCTTTTGTCGAAATCAAGACTAATCAGTTAAGTGGAATATTTTGTAGGATTAGAAATGAGTACATAGGAAAAAGCATTTTCATCGTAAGGAAAGACGGGACCTATTGTTATTTTCTCAGGGTGAGTTTCACAACTTATTGAACTTCCACTTCCTTTGAGTTCAATGTTCAATATTTTAGGATTTTACTGAATTTTTATTGGAAACTTATTTAAATACTCTTTTTACTGAGTAGGGCCAAAAATAGCTTGCACGATTTGGAAACTTCCCGAAGCTATTTTTCCTGAACTTGGGATCAACTCAAATTTAGGCTCTTACTTATCATTACCAACAGGGTCTCTCAAACTCAAAGCCCAGTCGCAACTTATTTCTTTTAGATTCAAAAATCTTAAAGTAATTATCTTCCTTTGTCCACATAAGACTTTTCCAAAGTCTACAATTCCATCAGGATTTGAGTCAATTTGAATTTAAGGAACGGTGAGATTGCTAACAAGTTACAGTTTATATTTGGCTCCATTCTTGACTTCCAAAATGACTGAAGAAATAAGTTTACCGAATTTCGAATTTTTTTTTGTGGCAAGAGTCACATTAACTGAAATTTATTATCCAGGACCAAGTTTACTCTTTTCAGGGGTAATTTTGTAGTCAGTAGATTTCAATATTTTTGTATCAAATCCCATTTAAATTGGATACTCACCGATATTTTTGAATTTTAAAACTTTTTTCTGAGTTGTTCCAACAATTACATTGCCAAAATCACAGACCCAATTGGTTAAGAAGACATTTTCAAAAAGTTTGGTTTAAATGTTGTTATTTGGTAATTTCTATGGCTTGATGTAAGACCCGACTTGTTTATCAATGAGTTAACAGTAAAGCTGTCTGTCGAATTCTTTTTAAAGTTACTGACGATATTGTTCAACAGTTTTTATTTCCTTTTTTTTGGTTTTTTATTTCAGGGTTTTTTTCATTAATCCTTCGTATTATTTGGTATACTTTTAAAGTTCTTCTTTGATTTTCTATTCGAACTTACTCGATTATGATCTGGGGAATTGGCAGACCAATGAAGGGTAAATACCTTCACCTTTTATTTTTATAATTTAAGGATCGAAATAACCCATTTGAACTTAAAACTGTTCTTAGAATCGATCAGGCATTGTTGGACATAATTTTATTGTCAGTTTAAGCTTCTGTCCTCCTGCGATTTTACCAGTCATTGGTGAAATATCGAGGAAAGACTTTCGTTTAACATTTGAAAGATCGACCTTAAATTAGAATGTAACTTTTCCAGTGTTTTAAAGATAAATTTATTTGGTTGCCCATTAACAAAATTTCAATTGGCCAAAATCGAGTTACTTTTCTGAGATTTTTCCAGATATCAATGAAGAGTCTCCTTCCAATTTAACTTAATAATTTGGTCCGCCTTCAATGTGACAAATGGCAGTGGCTCGATACAAAATTCCTCCCTGAGCATTATAAATGAATTCCACTTCTTAGACTTGTTCTGGATCCAACTTTCCAGAGAGAGGCAAAATATCAAAGATTTAATTGATTGGTGTTGATGTATTTTGCATTAAAGAATTTGATGACATATTCATCTTATCTTCGTCTCCCACGATATCTTCTTCCAAGAAAGCCCATTCGTAAGTTACTGGCATCTACGAGACATTCTTCATGAAAATGGACACTTTTTTTGTTGTATCATTCAAAATGGCTCCGAAATTAACAATACTTGTCTCTAATTTCAAGTTTGGGAAACATACTTACCCAACAAGTTAAATAGTTTATCGATGGGGATGATCCGGGAATGACACGTTGATTTTTCCACTCAAAACCCCCGACAATTTATCGATTTTGAAGTTAGGGTCGAACATCACTTTAACTTTGGTAGTGGCTCCAGGTTATAAGTAATGATTTTCCTCACTCAGGGAAAAAGGCATTGAAGTTTTTAAAGTGAAATTCATTGGTAAAGTGGCTGTACTTGTTAATATTAACTCTTTTTCAAGTGGAGAAGTTGGTACATTTCTTTCCCATACATACTTGAAATTCATCTTTTTTTCACTGTAAATAATATTTGGCTGGGTAAAATCGCCTTCAATGTTTAAAATCTTAAGTTGGTTGGCTTTCCTTTAGCTACCCACTTGAGACATTAACGTAAATTGCTCTGAAATTTTGCCTTTCTTCTGGCTCATCGCTACAAATTTGAAATAACGACCATACTTGGGTGGAATGGTTTAGGTTTATGGATCAATGGTAAAGACAATTTCTTCCAGTTATTTTTCTTGTTCCTCTTTGGATTTCTTTTTATCAGCAAGCTTCTTCCTTTGCCAAGTAATTTTTTGACTTTTTCGGCCTCTGTTTTGAATGAAAATTTATTTCACAGCTGTTTTAAAAGTATAAATGTTTCCGAAATCAATATGCTCCAAATTATCATCGCAGTAGATTGTTGATCCGACTCCTTTAGCTTTTAAAATGATGTCTTTGTCTTTGCCATCTTTAACAACAAAGTGGAGAATATCATTGAATTTGGATGCATCATCTGCATTGCAAATGACATCGAATTAAAGTTTCTCTCCAGGTTACAAAAATGAGTGTTTAATCTTTGGTTTGAAGATTGAAATTTTTTGTCTTGTAAAAGCATGGAACTCGGCTTTAATTTTCGAGTTATTCACAATCGTGACTTTGAGAGTGTAATCTTTAAGAACTTAAACCTGTCCAAAATCAAGTTATTAAGGAGTAACAGTGACCTTTGGTCCATCAGAATTGGCACATATGTTCAAAAGGCAGGGTTGATTATTGTTGGTACCGACAATATTCAAATAAAGTGGCAAAGTTATTTCTCCAAGTTTGCAAGTAATCAAAGTAATTTCAAGTTCTTTTGACTCTCTTTCATCAATTACTCCGTATTCAGGAACCACAGTGTATTTGGCAAGAACCTTTGATTCTTCAGATTGGGGAACCACATGAAATTTAGCTTTGAGATCCGAGTTGTTTTTAATCTGAATGATTCGAGTTTCCGGATAATTGAGACAAGCTTCAGCGAATTAAATCTTCTATGAAGGCATGATTTATACATTAGGAATTTGACAGTCTGCTTTTATTGGAACACTTAACATATCATTCCCAACACCTTCAATATCAATGGTCATTACGGTTTCATATTTTTTTATTGATTTGGGGTTGAACTAAATTTCGATGAGTCTCTCGGATTTTTCAGGGATAGTTCCCGATTGAGGGTGGATTTTGAATTCATTTTGGAGAATTTTATTTTCAGAAAGGATCTTCAGGTTGTAAGAAAATTCAACGGAAGATGTGTTCTTAAGAATGATGCATTATTTGTAGTCGAAATCATAAGAGACTTTTCCAAAATTAATTTCGGGCTTAACTTTCAGAGAATCGTTGGGATCAACAAATTCAAAAGTTGGTGCAATTACATGACCTAAAAATGTCATTTAAAGATTTCTCTGTGATCCATGAAGTTGCCATCTGAACTTTTATTTAAACTCGCCAGGAATTGAACTCCTAAATCTAATCTCGAATGAGCAGTTTTAGCCGACTTCAAGAGTACGTTATTAAACAGAAAATTAAAACATCTTAGCAAACGCTCTTTATGGTTTTTCTAAAGTAAAATGGCAAGGGATTTAACCTCTGTTTTAAATTTGAATGGTTTGTCTAATCGGTTGATTTACAAAAATATCGCCGAAGTTTATTTCCTGTTGAGTAAGATAAGCTTTGGGACCCAGACCTTCACCTTTCAGCTTTAGAGGAAGCCTTTCTTATGCACATGAAATATTGCAGTAAGCCATACAGTCATAAGTGCTGGCAGTTACAGGCATGAAAGTAACCGTTATGGTGATTTATGAGTTTGGCCATATTTCCCCGACTAAAGGCTAAACTCTAAAGATTTAATCTTGGAACAAAAACAAATCATCTTCAATTGCCTTTCTTATGGTCTGATATTTCCTTGCCAAAGAAAGTTCTGCCCTTTTTCTTTTTCTTTCCAAATACTCGCGGTGATCAAATTACTCTTCGGATGATGAATCATCTCCCATATCATTTTCTTCTTCTTAATTTTTGTCAGATGAGTTGATAACCTCTCTTAACAACATTAACTGTTCAGCTTCTTCTTCTTGGAGTTGTTGGTAAAGTAACTACTTTTTGGGTTTTTATTATTTTTCAGAAGAGAAGGCTCTCCATTCGAAAGATACTTTTACATTTGACTTGTTGATAATGTGTAAAGTCTGTTGAGATTGAAGCCCGATGTAACTTTATTCCATTGAAATGACTGTTCTCGATAAATAAACATTAGAAATTTGTCCAGAACCAATCAATTCTGCATATGCAACCAATTTATCGTATTAAAGTTTAGCAGCATTTCGATAAATTTTAGCTTCCAAAGGGTAAAATTTAACAATTATTTGCTAATTTTTTCCTGGTTATAAAACCCCTTCTTTTTGATTGGAATTAAAACCTTGTGGAAGTTCCAATGCCCATTTTGTTGTCTTTTATCCTAAATTTCTAATTATAACAGGCTTTTCTGTGCTGTATTTGACAGGACAAGCGCCGAAATCTAAAACATCAGGGAAATCAAGCATCGCTCTTTTTCCAACTGCATAAATTGGAACAATGAATTTCTACCTTTCCGTCACAACTATCAGTTCGTATTTATAATCAATTTTAGCTTCAGGGGAAAATCTTATGACAAACTTAGTCTCCATACCAGCTGCTACCTTGGTTCCTGCCTAAAATTTGGAATTAGTTTTGGTATCATTGGGAAGGAGAATTTGAAAGAGTTTAGAGTCAGGTTGTATAATTTTTACTCTTCTTGAAAATCTGTCTTTGTTTCTCAGTTTAAAGACTTTTTCTTTGATTTGTAATGGTTCATAATCATTGAACGAAATTACAGGAGGTATGGCTTAGAAAAGAGGTTAATCGATGCTCACATATGACTCTGTATTAATGGAGTAATCTGCGAGGTTGAGGAATTCAACAATTCTCGGTTTTTGGAAGGCTTAATCGAATACGCCATTGCCAGTAAGTTGTTTTTTAACGAGCTGACTTGGAGTCAGTTTAGTAAGGGAAGTTTTCCTTTCTTACTTTTTCATTAAAT
>JGI24217J29970_1000208_pt1 | contig 13815 bp, 10 predicted proteins | sample EnhBioin_Aerobic_FD_29970 | JGI IMG/M metagenome (IMG submission 29970) | reverse complement strand
ACTCACTGATCACTCAGATCGATTCCAGGGAGCCGTCCACGCGCTCCCGCAACTCCTTGCCAGCCTTGAAGTGCGGCACCCACTTTTCCGGAACGTTGACCTTCTCCCCCGACTTCGGGTTACGCCCGACGCGCGGTGGCCTGTAGTTCAAGGCGAAGCTCCCGAAACCGCGGATCTCGATGCGATCGCCGTTTGACAGCGCATCGGCCATCGCCTCGAGAATCATCTTGACCGACAGGTCCGCATCCTTGGCGACCAGTTGTGGGAAGCGCTCGGCCAGTTGGGCGATGAGATCCGACTTGGTCATCGCTCGAACCTATTGCGGGTTGTTCAGCTTGGCTTTTAGCAATGCCCCGAGGTTGGTCGTGCCCGAGCTGGCACTGCTGCTGTCGGCAGAAAACTTCTGCATCGCCTCCTGCTGCTCGGCCTGCTCCCTGGCCTTGATCGACAGGCTGATCGAACGCGTCTTGCGGTCGATGTTGATGATCATCGCCTCGATCTGGTCGCCTTCCTTGTAGACCCTGGTGAGGTCGTCGATCCGATCACGCGAGACTTCAGACGCCCGCAGATACGCCTCGATGTCGCCGTCGAGCATCACCACCGCGCCACGCGCGTCAACCGATTTCACCAATCCACGCACGATGCTGTTCTTGTCGTGCGTGGCAATGTAGCTGGTGTAGGGATCGCCATCGAGTTGCTTGATACCCAGGGAGATCCGCTCCTTGTCGGTGTCGATGGCGAGAACCACGGCATCAACCTCGTCGCCCTTCTTGAAATTGCGAATGGCTTCCTCACCCGGCAGCGACCACGACAGGTCGGACAGGTGCACCAGGCCGTCGATGCCGCCGGGCAGGCCGATGAACACGCCGAAGTCAGTGATCGACTTGATCGCGCCACGCACCCGGTCGCCCTTCTTGTAGTTCATCGAGAAGTCGTCCCACGGATTGGCGGCGCACTGCTTCATGCCCAGCGAAATCCGCCGCCGGTCCTCGTCGATCTCGAGGATCATCACCTCGACTTCGTCGCCCAGCTGAACGACCTTGGACGGATGGACGTTCTTGTTGGTCCAGTCCATCTCGGAGACATGCACCAGTCCTTCGATTCCCTGCTCGATCTCGACGAAGGCGCCGTAGTCGGTGAGGTTGGTGACCTTGCCGAAGAGACGGGTCGTCGGCGGGTAGCGACGCGAAATGCCAACCCAGGGATCTTCGCCGAGCTGCTTGAGGCCGAGCGAAACGCGGTTCTTTTCCTGGTCGAACTTGAGGATCTTGGCCTGGACTTCGTCGCCGACCGCGAGAACCTCGGACGGGTGACGAACACGACGCCACGCCAGATCGGTGATGTGCAGCAGGCCATCGATGCCGCCGAGATCGACGAAGGCGCCGTAGTCGGTGATGTTCTTGACCACGCCCTTGACGATGCTGCCTTCCTTGAGGGCGGCGAGCAGGGCATCGCGCTCTTCGCCGACGCTCGCCTCGAGGACGGCACGCCGCGAGACCACCACGTTGTTACGCTTGCGGTCGAGCTTGATGACCTTGAATTCGTAGGTCTTGCCTTCGTACGGCGTGGTGTCCTTGACCGGACGCATGTCCACCAGAGAGCCCGGCAGGAAGGCGCGGACGCTGTTGGTCATTACCGTCAGCCCCCCCTTGACCTTGCCGGTGATCGTGCCGACCACGAGACTACCGTCGTTCAGCGCCTGTTCGAGGGCGTTCCACGCGGCGACCCGCTTGGCACGGTCGCGCGACAGGCGCGTTTCGCCGAAACCGTTCTCGAGTTGCTCGATGGCCACCTGGACGAAGTCACCGACCTTGACTTCGAGTTCGCCCTGGTCATTGCGAAATTCCTCAAGTTCGATATAGCTTTCGGACTTGAGGCCGGCATTGACGACGACAAAATTTTGGTCGATGCGCACGACTTCTGCGGTGATGACCTCTCCAGGGCGCATTTCCTGACGCCCGAGGCTCTCTTCGAAAAGTTCGGCAAAGCTTTCTTGCATGCTGGGATTGGCTGACATATATGTTGAGTTACCTAACCGCAACGGCTGCGGGGTGAGTTGATAACGATCACCAGTTCCCGACACTCCGGGGACCCCGCTGCGGAGCAGGTCCGCAGAACCGGCAGACCGCGGGAGGATCCGCTGCCTGGCCGACCACGACGCGTCGAACTGGTGACACCACTGGCTGACGGCGACTGCCGTTCACCCTTTTTTCGGAACCTTGTTGACCCAGTCGAGCACCTTGGCCACCGCAATTTCGATGGTCAGGTCGGTCGTGTCGAGCAATTCAGCATCCGTACTCTGCTGCATCGGGGCGACGCTGCGTTGGCTGTCCCGTTCGTCGCGTTCGCGCAAATCCAGCAAGAGATCTGTAATACTAGCAGCGATTCCTTTGTCGATCAACTGCTTATGGCGTCTCCTGGCACGCATCTCGACAGTCGCGGTGAGGAAGACCTTGGTCGAGGAATCCGGGAACACCACCGAGGCCATGTCGCGGCCGTCGGCTACCAGCCCGGGCGGGCGGCGGAATGCCCGCTGCCGGAAGAGCAGCGCCGCGCGCACGCCCGGCAAGGCCGCCACTCGCGAGGCACCGGCGGAGATCTTCTCGTTGCGGATGGCATCACCGACATCCTCGCCGGACAGCCTGATCGTGGTGCCGGCAAACTCGACATCGAGACCGGCGGCGATCGCCGCCACGCCAGCTTCGTCGTCCCAGCCGACGTCCCCCCGGGCAGCGGCCAGGGCCGTCAGCCGATACAAGGCCCCGGAATCGAGGTAGTGCCAGCCGAGCGCCTCGGCGACACGCGAGGCGATTGTCCCCTTGCCGGACGCCGAGGTGCCATCGATGGCGATCACCGGCACCGCCTGCGTGACTTCGGCAAAGCGCGCGAAATAGTCGGGGAAGGTCTTCGCCACCGTCTGCGGATCATTGATGCGCAGCGGCGTCCCCAGGGCCGCCACCGAGAAACACATGGCGATGCGGTGATCGTCGTAGGTGTCGATCACCGCCGGTTGCAGGGCCCGGCCGGCAAGCGGAGGGGATACGCGAATGAAATCCTCGCCGACATCGACGCGCGCGCCGAGCTTACGCAACTCGGTCGCCATGGCGGCGATCCGGTCGGTTTCCTTGACCCGCCAACTCGCGATGTTGCGCAGGGTCGTCGGCCCCTCGGCAAACAGCGCCACGGTTGCCAGGGTCATCGCCGCATCGGGAATGTGATTGCAGTCGAGATCGACCCCCTGCAAGCTCCCGGCGTCGGGCGCCGAGGCTTCGAGCCAGTTGGCACCGCAAGTGATTCGCGCCCCCATCAGCGCCAGCGCATCGGCAAAGCGGACGTCGCCCTGAATCGAGTCATGGCCAACGCCTTCGACGCGCAGCGGCCCTCCGCCGATGGCGCCCAGGGCTAGGAAATACGACGCCGACGAGGCATCGCCTTCGACGTACAGCACTCCCGGCGAGCGATAGGCGCTGCCGGCCGGTACCGTGAAACGGCGCCAGCCATCGCGCTGGATCTGCACACCAAAGCGCGCCATGGTCGCCAGCGTGATTTCCACATAGGGTTTCGAGATCAGTTCGCCGACCACTTCGACCGTCGTCTCGACGCCACGCAGCGGCAGCGCCATCAACAGTCCGCTCAGGAACTGGCTCGACACGTCGCCACGCACGACGACCGCTCGCCCCTCCTCGCCCCGACCCGGCATCGGCGGGCTGATCGCCAAGGGCGGAAAGCCGGCTTCCCCCAGGTAGCGGATGTCGGCACCGAGTTGCCGCAAACCATCCACAAGGTCGCCAATCGGACGTTCGTGCATCCGCGCCACCCCCGACAGCCGGTAATCGCCGCCGGCAAGGGCGAGGACCGCCGTCAGCGGCCGAAAGGCCGTTCCCGCGTTGCCCAGAAACAGGTCGGCGGCACGGACGGGAAAAACCCCGCCGACCCCGGTGACGCGAAACACCGTGTCGCCCAGCGGCTCGACGCCAACGCCCAGCGCTCGCAGCGCATCGAGCATGCGCGCCGTGTCGTCCGCGACCAGCAGGTCGTGAAGCTCGGTTTCGCCGCTCGCCAGAGCGGCCAGCAGCAGTACACGGTTGGAAATGCTCTTCGAACCGGGCAAGCGCAACGTGCCGCGCGCGCCGACCAGTTGCGGCAGATCGAGATAGTCTGTGCTCACTCGCTCGCCTTGTTCTCGGCCCAGGCCCGCCGCGCCGCGCGCGCCACGTCGAAGGCCGCTTCCAGACCGGCACCGTCGGAACGTTGCAGAGCATCGCGCAGCTCATCGAGCTGCGCGCGGTAGCGGTCGAGTTCGTCGAGCAGCGCCGTCCGGTTGGCCAGACAGATGTCGCGCCACATCTCCGGATGGCTGGCGGCGATACGCGTGAAGTCGCGAAAACCACTCGCCGCGAAATCGAAAAGGAGATCGCGGTTGTCGCGCCGCGTCAGGTCATGCACCAGGGCAAAAGAGAGGAGGTGTGGCAGGTGGCTGACGGCGGCGAAGACGCGATCATGCTCCGCCGGACTCAGCTCCCTGATCAAAGCGCCGCAGCACTCCCATGCCGCGCGCACGCGCGCCACGCTCGCCACCGCGTTCTCGGGAAGTGGCGTCAGCACCACCTGCTTCTGGCGATAGAGATCGGCGCGCGCAGCCAGGGCACCGCTGTTCTCGGCACCAGCAATCGGATGTGCCGGCACGAACTGCCCAAGCCGCTCGCCGAAGTGTGCGCGTGCGGCGGCAACCACGTCTCCCTTGGTACTGCCGGCGTCGGTGACGACGGTCTGCGGGCCAAGACAGGGGGCGATGCGCGCCATGATCTCGGGGGTCGTTCCGACGGGCGTGGCAATCAGGACGAGGTCGGCGTTGCCCACCTCCTGGCCGATGTTGAAGCCGGCGCGATCAAGGATGCCGAGGTCGAGCGCCTGCGTCAGCGAACCCAGGCGTCTTCCAAAACCGACGACCTCGCCAACCTCCCCGGCAGCCTTGAGGGCGAGCGCGAAAGAGCCGCCGATCAGGCCGACGCCAAAGATGACGATCTTGCTGAACTGCGGGGCCCCGTTCACAGCCGGAGAGTCCACTGCCGGGCGATCACAGGGAACCCCCGAGTGCTTCCAGGAAGCGGGCGTTCTCTCTCTCCGTGCCGATCGTCACGCGCAGCCACTCGGGCATCCCGTACGCCGCAATCGGACGCACGATCACCCCATGCCTGAGCAAGCTCTGGTTCACCAGCGCCGCCTCGCTCACCCGAAAGGTCACGAAATTGCCGTGCGATGGAATGTGGTGGCAGCCGAGCCGCTTCAGCCCGCCGACGATCTGTTCCATTCCCGCCCGATTCAGGGCATAGCTGCGGGCGACGAATTCATGGTCGTCGAGTGCGGCCGTGGCCGCCGCGAGCGCCATGTTGTTGCAGTTGAAGGGCTGGCGAACGCGATTCATGAGGTCGGCGATCTCGGCCGACGTCAGCGCATAGCCGACGCGCAGGCCCGCCAGACCGTAGATTTTCGAGAACGTGCGGGTGATCACCAAATTCGGCAGGTCGGCGAGCCAGGCAGTCGTATCGACCCGATCGCCAGGAGACAGGTATTCGTTGTAGGCCTCGTCGAGGACAACGACAACATCCGACGGCACCGACTCGACAAACGCCTTGAGCTGGTGATACGGCGCAAAGCTGCCAGTCGGATTGTTGGGGTTGGCAATCCAGACCAGCCGCGTATCGGGCCGGATCGCGCCGCGCATCGCCTCCAGGTCATGGCCGTAATCGCGTGCCGGAACGGCGATCGCTTCGGCACCGGCCGACAGCGTCGCCAGCGGATAGACGGCAAACGCATACTGGGCGAACACTGCCGTGCGACCGGGCGCGAGAAAGACGCGCGCCACCAGATCGAGAACGTCGTTCGAACCATTGCCGAGCACGATGCGCTCCATGCCGATGCCCGTCCGCTGGGCCAGCGCCTGTTTCAGCAGGAAGTCGTCCGGGTAGCGCGACAAGTCCGCAATCGCCAGTTCCGCAGCGGCACGCGCCTTCGGACTCATGCCGAGCGGATTTTCGTTGGACGCCAGCTTGACGATCTGGTCGACGGCGATGCCCATCTCGCGCGCCAGCTGGGTAATCGGCTTGCCCGGCTGGTAAGGCGAGATGGCCCGGACGTAGGGTAACGATTGCTCGCAGAGTGCCATCGGCAGTCCTCGAAAGTATTGCGTTAGTAGGCCGCCATCGGGTAGGAGCCGAGCAGCTTCAGGTACGGCGCCCGCCGCCCGAGTTCGGCAAGCGCGGCGCGCACGGGCGGATCGTCGCGGTGGCCCTCGACATCGACGAAAAAAACGTACTCCCAGAGCGTGTGCCGCGCCGGCCGCGACTCGAGCCGCGTCAACGACACCGCGGCGTCGGAGAAGGGCGACAGCAGCTGGCTCAAGGCGCCGGTCTGATTGGCGGCGGACATGATCAGCGACGTCTTGTCGCGCCCCGACGGTCCGGCATCCTGACGACCCAGGACGACGAAACGCGTCGTGTTGTTCGGCTCGTCCTCGATGTTGCTCGCCAACTGCGGTAGCTGGTAGCGATCGGCAGCCGCCTGCCCGGCGATCGCCGCCGCACCGGCCTCGCCGGCGGCGAGTTGCGCCGCCTGCGCATTGCTGCCGACCGGAATGCGCTGCGCTTGCGCCAGCGAGCGGTTCAGCCACTCGTGGCATTGCGCCAGCGACTGGGCGTGCGAATACACCTTGCGCACATCGGCAAGCGACGGCTCGCTGGAAAGCAGGTGCTGATGGATGCGCAGGACCACCTCACCACAGATCTTCAGCGGCGTCGTCAGCAACAAGTCGAGCGTACGTCCGATCGCACCTTCGGTCGAGTTCTCGATCGGCACCACCGCGTAGTCGGCGTGCGCCGCCTCGACCTCACGGAAGACATCGTCAATCGAGATCTGCGGCATCAGGCGGGCGGCGTGACCGAAGTGCTTGGTTGCCGCACCCTCCGAAAAGGTGCCGAGGGGTCCGAGGAAGGCGATGCCCAGCGGCTGCTCGAGCGACAGGCACGCCGACATCACTTCGCGGAAGAACCAGGTGATCGTTTCATTGGCCAGCGGGCCCGGGTTCATTTCCTGGACCCGGTGCAGCACCTGAGCCTCACGCTCCGGACGGTAAATGAAACCCGCTTCGCCGTGGCGCGCCTTGATCTGGCCAACCTGCTGCGCATACCTGGCACGCTGGTTCAGCAGTTCGAGCAGATCACCATCAACTCGGTCGATCTGCTGACGGACGATCGCCAGTTCCTTCTGCAGATCCTCGTTCATGCTCCCACCCGCAGTCACCAGCCGCCGGTCGACCACTCACCACCCAGGCCGACCAAGGAGGCCGGCGCAACAGGGGCGGTCGAAACATGCAGCACGCGCGTCACTCCTCGCCCGGATCAGCGTCCTGGCCCCCGGCCGCCGGCTCACCTGGCTGCTCGACCAGATCGGCAATCTCGGCATCGTCTTCGGTCTCGACGATCTTCTCGAGGCCCGCCAGCTTCTCGCCGGCGTCAAGGGCAATCAGTGTCACGCCCTGCGTGGCGCGACCCAACTCGCGAATCTCACGCACACGAGTGCGGATCAACACGCCACCGGTCGTGATCAGCATGATCTCGTCCTCATCACGAACCAGGCGAGCGGCGACCACTCTGCCGTTGCGCTCGCTGCCGGCAATGGCGATGACGCCCTGCGTGCCACGCCCCGAATGCCGGAAATCCGCGAGCACCGTGCGCTTGCCGAAGCCATTCTCGGTGGCCACCAGGACGGTCTGCTGATCGTTGTCGGCGACCAGCAGCGAGAGAACCTGTTGCTGGTCCGCCAGCCGCATCCCGCGCACACCGCGCGCCGTGCGTCCCATCGGCCGGACGTCCTCCTCGTCGAACCACACCGCCTTGCCGGCGTCGGAAACCAGGACCACGTCCTGCGTACCGTTGGTGATCTCGGCACCGATCAGGACGTCCTCGTCATCGAGGGCGACGGCGATGATGCCGGCCTTGCGCGGATTCGAGAAATCGGACAGCGGCGTCTTCTTCACCGTCCCTTGTGCCGTGCACATGAAGATGTAACGATCGTCGGCAAACTCCTTGACCGGCAGGATCGCGCTGATCTTCTCGCCTTCCTCGAACGGGAACAGGTTAACGATCGGCTTGCCGCGACTGGTTCGCGTCCCTTGCGGCACTTCGTAGACCTTGAGCCAGTACACCCGGCCCCGATTGGTGAAGCAGAGAATGAAATCGTGCGTGTTGGCGACGAACAGGTGATCGACGAAATCATCGGTTTTCATCGCCGCCGCCTGCTTGCCGCGTCCGCCACGCCGCTGCGCCCGGTAGTCGGCGAGCGGCTGCGATTTGATGTAGCCGGTGTGCGACAGCGTCACGACCATATCGACGGGGGTGATGAAGTCCTCGATACCCAGGTCCTGGGTGCTGATGACGATCTCCGAACGCCGCTTGTCACCGAACTGGGCACGGATCGCGGTCAGTTCCTCGACGATCATCTCGGTGATCCGCTTCGGCCGCGCCAGGATATCCATCAGGTCGGCGATGCGCGCCAGGAGTTCGCCGTAATCCGCGACGATCTTGTCGCGTTCGAGACCGGTCAGTCGTTGCAGGCGCAGTTCGAGGATCGCCTGCGCCTGCGCCTCGGAGAGCAGATAGCCGCTCGCCGACAGACCGTATTCCAGGCCCAGCCCTTGCGGACGCGTGGCGTCGAGCGCCGCACGCTGCAGCATCTCGGCCACCGTCGGCGACGTCCACAACCGCGACATCAAGCCGCGGCGAGCATCGGCCGGCGTCGGCGACGCCTTGATCAGGGCGATGATTTCATCGACGTTGTCGAGCGCCACCGCCAGGCCTTCCTGGATGTGGGCCCGTTCGCGCGCCTTGCGCAGTTCGAAAACGGTGCGCCGGGTGAGCACTTCGCGTCGGTGCCGCAGGAAACACTCGAGCATCTGCTTGAGGTTCAGGAGCCGTGGCTGGCCGTCGACCAGCGCCACCATGTTCATGCCGAAGGTATCCTGGAGCTGCGTCTGCTTGTACAGGCAGTTCAACACCACCTCGGCGACTTCGCCGCGCTTCAGCTCGATGACGACGCGCATGCCCGACTTGTCGGACTCGTCGCGCAGGTCGGAAATGCCCTCGATCCGCTTCTCGTTGACCAGCTCGCCGATCTTCTCTAGCAGCGTCCGCTTGTTCACCTGGTAGGGCAGTTCGTCGATGATGATCGCCTGACGGTTGTTGCCCTTGTCCATGTCCTCGAAATGCGTCCGGCCGCGCATCACCACGCGCCCACGGCCGGTGCGGTAGCCCTCGCGCACGCCGGCGACGCCGTAGATGATGCCGGCCGTCGGAAAGTCGGGGCCCGGCACCAGGTCGATCAGTTCGTCGATCGTCACCTCGGCGTTGTTGAGCAGCGCCAGGCAGGCATCGATGATTTCGCCCAGGTTATGCGGCGGAATGTTGGTCGCCATGCCGACGGCGATGCCCGCCGAGCCGTTGATCAGCAGATTCGGAATGCGCGCCGGCATGACCAGCGGCTCCTCCTCGGAGCCGTCGTAGTTGGGCCCGAAATCGACCGTTTCCTTGTCGATGTCGGCCAGCAGTTCATGCCCGATACGCGCCATCCGCACTTCGGTGTAACGCATCGCCGCGGCGTTGTCGCCGTCGACCGAGCCGAAGTTGCCCTGCCCGTCGACCAGCATGTAGCGCAGCGAGAAATTCTGCGCCATGCGCACGATGGTGTCGTAGACGGCCGTGTCGCCATGCGGGTGGTACTTGCCGATGACATCACCGACGATACGCGCCGACTTCTTGTAGGGCTTGTTCCAGTCGTTCGACAGCTCGTGCATGGCGAAGAGGACGCGCCGATGCACCGGCTTGAGACCGTCGCGGGCGTCCGGCAGAGCCCGCCCGACAATGACGCTCATTGCATAATCGAGATACGAGCGCCGCATCTCGTCTTCGAGGCTGACGGGCAGGGTTTCCTTGGCGAAAGCTTCCATCTTCTTCCCGCTGATGACGCGACTGAGGGGGGAATGTCGGCGCCGTGATCAAGCCCGTGATTCTATCACGCCAGCGCTGCCTCTGGCCTGACGAGTCGCGCATTGGCGCGCATTGGCGGCGGTCAGGCGGCGCGGGGCGCGGGCTGGATCGGTCGGCGCCAGGAGCCGCTGACGCAGGCAAGGTCGATGCCTTGGGGACGGTCGCGCGCATCAATTGCCACGCGAGCAGCCACCGCTACCGCGGCGGCGCTCAGGTGGTGCCGATCGCTTCCCTCAAGGCGCGAACGCGGGCCACACCATTGGCGTCCTCGAGTTTCGCCAAAGCCGCCTCGGCCAGCGCCCGGACTTCCTGCGCCTGCTCGCGCTCCCCGTCCATCACCAGCACCTGCGCCAGTAGTTGGCCGATCGCGCCGATGAAATCCGGGCGACCGAGCTGCCGGCTGATCGCGAAGGCCTCGGCAAGGTCGTCGTGGATCCGCTGCAGGCCACCGGTCTCGTGCTCGCCGCGCTGCAGACGCAGCGAAGCCATCGAGTATTTGACATGCGCGATGAGTTCGATGTCGCCGAGGCGCTCGGCGACCGGCAGCCGTTGTTCGTGCAAGGCCAGCGCCTCGTCGAGTTGGCCACGGGAGGCGAGGATGTCGGCGATCCTGCCCTGCGTGATTGCCTTCGACCGGACGTCGCCGAGGCGCTCAAACGCAAGAAGCACTTCTTCGCGAAGGATGTGCAGCGCCTCGTCGAGCTGGCCGCGGGACACCAGGATGCCGGCGATCTCGCCCTCCGTCGCCGCCTTCTCACGGACGTCGCCGAGGCGCTCATAGACGGGAAGTTGGTCTTCCATCCGGATACGCAGCGCTTCGTCCAACTGACCGAGCGCGGCCAGGATTTCGGCGATTCTGCCCTGCGTCACCGCCTCCGACCGGATGTCGCCCAAGCGCTGAAAAGAGAGGAGAGCTTCTTGGATAAGGATGCGCAGCGCCTCGTCGAGTTGCCCGCGAGACGCCAGGATGTCGGCGATCTTCGCCTGCGCCACCGCCTTCGACCGCATATCGCCGAGGCGCTCATAGACGGGCAGCTCTTCTGCGACGCGGATGCGCAGCGCCTCGTCGAGTTGCCCGCGGGAGGCGAAGATATCCGCGATCTTGCCCTGCGCCACCGCCTTCGACCGCATATCGCCGAGGCGCTCATAGACGGGAAGCTCTTCTGCGACGCGGATGTGCAGCGCCTCGTCGAGCTGCCCGCGCACGGCCAGGATATCGGCCATACGACCGGCGGCGACGGCTTCGTTGAGACAATCGTCGATTCCCTGGAAGGCCGCCCGTGCAGTCTTGGCGTGCACCAGAGCCGCCTCAAAGCGCCCGAGCGAATGCTCGATATCGCTGGCTTCGAGCATCAATTCGGCGTCCGGTCCGCCCGGCTCGCCAATGGTCCGCAGATAGTCGGCGATCTCGGCGAGGCGTTGTTCCCGCTGCGAGCGTTCGGCGCTGCCCAGGAAGATCGACTCGCGGTGCACCGCCAGACGCTCCGCTGGCGGGTGCGAGAAATCGAGCACCGCCGCGCGCCACGCCCAGAGGTCCGGGGCTTCGCTGGCGACGGTCGCGATGGTGCCGGGGTCGAGCCACAGCACGAGCGTATTGGGGACGTCGGCGGCCAGCGACTCGCGGCGATAGTTGAGCGCATGCAGGGCTTCCGGACCGGCTTGCCGCAGCCAGGCCTCGACGCCGACGAGGTGGATCGGGTTGTGCTGCGGGCCGATCCGCCGCAACTCGTCGAGCACCGCCGACGGCCCGGCGAGCGGCACGAGATCGACGATTACTGCCGACGGGTGGCGGACGTCGATGCGGTCGATCAGCGCTTGCCGATAGGCGAACGAGAGGCACCCGGCGAAGACCAGTTGAAAGCCGCCGGCGTGCTCGAGCAGGCGTTGCAGGCGCAGGAAATCGCCGCTGTGGCGACCGTCGAGATCCTCGCCGAAAACCGCCGCCGGCGCGCTCGAACTGGCCGCTGCCAGAGTCGGCTGTTTAGCTACGGGAGAGTTCATCGGCCGACAAGGCGAGCCGGGATTCCTCGGCACAGTAGCCGTCGAGCGCCCGCACCGCCGGATGCGACTGCCACCAGTAGCTGTTGTATTCGAGTAGGGCGAGATCGTAGAGCAAACGCCGGGTCTGCTCGGTGACCGGCGCGTAGTCGGTGCCGGCCCGGTCGATCCGGGCGAGCAGCGCGAAGTCGTCGGGCTGCACCAGGCGCCGATACTCGTTGGTCAGCCGCCGCGCCGCGGTAGCCGCCACCTGGCCGCTGATCGGTCCCTGGTCGATCTCCTGGAAGCAGAGGTTGACGAGCCGTAGCAGGTCGCGCGGATGGCCGCCGGAATGCGCGATGAGCCCGTCCAGGGTCGCCGGGTCGTCGAAGTTCTCCGCCGGCAGGCGCCTATGGACGAACTCGCGCAGGCGCTGCCAGGCGACGGGTAGCGGCTCGTGCTGGCCCTTCTCGGCCAACTTGACCATCGGTAGACGGAAGATGGCGTCGAAATTCTGGCCGACCTGCCCCTGTTCGTTGAGCACGCCGATCGGCGCACAATAGATGCAGTTGCCGCGCAATTGCCGGGAGCTGGTGGCTGTCGCGGACGAAGAAGTCGTCGGCCTCGTCACCGCGCAGACGATCGGTGCCATCGACGACGAAGATCACTGCGTGCCCTTTGCCGTGCTTGCCGACCTCGCTTTCGACGAATGACAGGAGCTGGTTGAAACCGCGCGCGAGCACCGAAAAAGAGTTCCTTACACTCTCGCGAATCTCGGTCTTGTAGGTGGTGTTGCTGCGAATCGCCGCCGTCAGACTGGCGAACAGCTTGCCGACGAACGGCAGCCCGGTTTCTGCCTTGACGCCGGCCTTGACCTCGCCGCTGAGGCTGGTCGTCAATGCCGTGTTGCGGCTGACCTCGCGAAACCACTCGTGCAGCGGCGTCAGGAAAACCTCGGGGACGGTGATGCCGGCCTGCTCGACGCTTGCCGCCAGGGCTTCCGCGAGGGCCAGAGCGACGTCGGCGTAAGTCAGGTTGTTGATGTCGAGCGCCTGCAGCGCGTCGATCGAGACAACGAGGAAGCGTTCGGGCCCGGCGAGTTCCGCGGCGATCGCCCGCAGCTCCGTACTCTTGCCGCAGCCGCGATGGCCGCCGAAGAGGATGCATTTGCCGACCGGGGGGACGCGCAAGCGCCGCGCATCCACGTCAATCCCGAGTTCGCGCAGCAGGCGCTTGCTGTTGTAGTCGCCACGCGCGTCGTTCAAGGCCACGCGGCGCTCATCGCCGGGTGCGAGAGGCTCGTCGTACTGGAAATTCTTGCGGTAGTCCCAGATATCCATCGTTGGTCCTTCTCCCGAACAGGCCGGCAAACCAGGCCGGCAAACGGCGGCATGGCGGCTGAGTGCTCGCCGCGACTCCAGCTTTTGCTCGTTGGCGGATCGGGCGGGCTGCGTGGCCCCGGATTTCGCTTGCGCTGCATCCGGGCTACGTGGTTACGCGGTTACGTGGTTACGCGGCGACGGTGGTGCGGCGGGACAGCGCGTTGCCGGCCGCCACCCACCGGAACAGCGTCAGCCGAGGCGTTCGGCGTTGTCCTTGACCTGGCGAATCAGCGGTGCGAGAGCGGCGTCGGTGAGGGTCGCGGCACTGCCGAAAAGCGCGTACCAGGCGAGTGCGCTGCCGACGAGCGCCTCGCCCAAGTCGGCCTGCCGTTCCCGCAAGTCCTCTACGCTGCGACTGGCGGCCAGCGACATGGCGCTGCCGGCGCAGGCAGCCATCGCCTCGCCGGTGCGTGTCC
>JGI24217J29970_1001230_pt1 | contig 13992 bp, 12 predicted proteins | sample EnhBioin_Aerobic_FD_29970 | JGI IMG/M metagenome (IMG submission 29970) | reverse complement strand
AGCATGGCATTAGCCCCCGCCAGGACGCGCTCGCTGTGTGCCGCGAGAAGCTCAAAAAACTCGGACCGCTTGGGTAACATGAGTAACTCCCTTGATTGACTGTGGTGACGACTATTGACTGGTTCCGATGGCCGGCGCTCACTGACGCCCTGACTCCGGGGCGCCAGTGAGGCAAGCGCTCCCGAGCTACAGGAACTTCGTTCCGACCCACCAGAAGAACCCGGCGATCGCGCCGGAAGCCGGAATCGTCAGCACCCAGGCGACCATCAGGTTGGCGGTGATCGCCCAACGCACCGCCTTGACATCGGTGGCCGCGCCGACACCGATGATCGCGCCGGTGATGGTATGCGTCGTCGACACCGGAATGCCGCCCAGGGTCGCCAGCCCGAGCGTGATCGCACCACCCATCGAGGCACACGAACCGCTGACCGCATTGAGCTTGGTGATCTTGGTACCCATCGTCTTGACGATCCGCCAGCCGCCGAGGTAGGTTCCCCAGGCAATCGCGAAGTAGCAGGAGTAGATCACCCAAGTCGGCAGCGTCGCGACGTCCTTCGTCGCCACTCCAGCCGTGATCATCAGCAGCCAGATGATGCCGATCGTCTTCTGCGCATCGTTGCCTCCATGACCAAGGCTGTACGCGGCGGCGGCAAACAATTGCCCGCTCTTGAAGAACTTGCCCGCCTGATACGGCGAGGTGCCGCGGAAGATCCAGGCGACCAGCACCATCAGCAAGCCACCGATCAGCACCCCGACCAGCGGCGAAATGATGATGAAAGCGAGGATCTTGCCGAAACCCTCCCAGACGATCGGCGCTCCCGAACCGGCCTTGGTCACCGTCGCCCCGACCAGGCCACCGACCAGCGCGTGCGATGACGACGACGGGATACCGTAGTACCAAGTGATGATGTTCCAGATCAAAGCCCCCATCAGAGCCCCGAAAATCACATAGTAATCAACGAAGCTCGGGTCGACCGTACCCTTGCCGATGGTCGCCGCCACCTTGAGCTGAAACACCCACAGCGCGGCAAAGTTGAAGAACGCGGCGAACAGCACCGCCTGCTTGGGTGTCAGCGCACCGGTCGCGACGATGGTCGAGATCGAGTTGGCGCCATCATGAAACCCGTTCATGAAGTCGAACGCCAGAGCCACTGCAATCAGCAGCCCCAGCGTCCAGATGCTCATATTTAGGCCTTCCATTTTCCGCAGCCCCTCAAGAGTTTTCGATCAGGATCTCTTCGATCATCTTGGCCGCTTCCTGGCAAGAGTCGAGGACCGCTTCCTGAAGCGAGTAGAACTCCCGCAACTTCATCGTCTGCCAGATATTGGCGCCGTCCTGGAACAGGGCGGTGATCGCCTTATGCTGCACCTTGTCGGCCTTCGACTCGATTTCCTCGATTTCCTTGCACAGGTTGAGCGTCTCCGCGCCACGCGACTTGTCGCCCAGCGCCGCCACCGCACGATTCAGGCGCAGGCACGCGTCAGCGCTAAGTGCGGCCATTTCGCGCGCCTCCACCGTCGACTGCTTGATGCTGTACATGCCTACGGCATTAGCCACGCTCTGCAGGATGTTCAGCGTCATGTCGAGATCACTGATCAGCGCGTGGATCTGGTCGCGGTTGATCGGCGTCGTGAACGACTGGTGCAGCCGCCCGATCACCTTGGCCTTGATCTGGTCACCGGTCTGCTCGTGTTGATTGACTTCGTCGACCAGCACCGAAAGATTGGCGCCCGCATCGCCCAGACCATTGATCAGACGCAAGGTTGCGTTGGCCCCGGCCACCACCTGTTCTGAGTGCGCGGTGAGAAGCTCAAAGAATTCACTGCGATTCGGCATCAGACTACTAAACATACGACCTCCCTTGGTTATCTGCTCCTTCGAGCAGTTCACAGTTAAAACCGTCTTCGCCGATCGATGGTCGGCACCCCCCAACTACTACCAAATAACTACCCAACGCTCGTTGGGGCACTCCCGAGGATCGCCTGCGCGCCGGTTCGACCGCGGCCGCATCGAGCGTGCCCAAAGACATCTGGTGCGATCAGCCCTTCTTCTTGCCCTTCGAGAGGGTGGCCAGCGCGCCCAGCAACTCTTTCATCTGCTCGACCCGCTGTTCGGCAAACACCCGTACCCCGGCGCGCAGGATGTCGGATTTGCTCGCCGCCCAGCCGGCGCCCTTGGCCAGTTCGGCACGCACGGCTTCAATGGCGGCCTCCTCGCTCTTCAGCAACTCGACCGTGTAGCGCACGATCCTGTCGCCCTTCTCCTTGGCCGCCTTCTCGATGTTCGCTACCGTTGCCGCCAGCTTGGCGGCTTTCTTGCCTGCATCTTCCGTTGCCGTCGCTGGTGCAGCGGCTGCGCTGTCCTTCGTCGCCACTTTTACAGGTTTGCTGGGCTTGGCGGGCTTGGCCGCCACCGGCTTGGCCGCGGCGGCCGCTTTCCGGCTCACGGGCTTCGCTTTCGCTGCGGTAACCGGCTCGGCTGCTTTCGTGGTCGCGGCCGTCACGGCAGCCACCTTCTTCGCCGCCTTGGCGGGCGCTTTCGCGGCCGGTGTCGGCACCACGTCAGCAGCCGGCTTGGCCACTGCCGGCTTGGCGGTAGCGGGCTTGGCGGTGGCGGGCTTGTTGGCGGCGGGCTTGGCGGCGGCCTTGCGGGCCGGTGCCGCGGCAAGTGGCGGCGGACTGGCCGGCGCGGCGACGGGGGCGACGACCGGAGCCTCGGGTTCGGGCGTGGCCACAAGCGGTATATCGGTAGCGACCAGACGCTCGGCGAGCGATTCGTCTTCCTTCTTCAGGCTGGCCCGCAGAGCGGTCTTGTTGGTGCTGGCACTTGTCGGTGTCGTCATCGGGTGTCTCCCAGTTGTTTAAGAACGGCTGCGATCAGCTTGCGGACCTCGCCTTGCGCGGCTTCGGCACCAGAGCCCAGTTGAAAAACAGACGCCCCGATGACCGCGCTTTGCGCATAGGCGTTGCGCTGGCAAAGCATCGCATCGAGGATCGGCAAGGTGAATTCATGCAACAACTCAAGCACATCCGTTGCCAGTGCGGTGTTCTGTACGCGGTTCGGGACAATGCAGCCGTGCAGGCGATGGCTTTGCTCCATACGGTTGAGGATCAGTCGCTCGACGGCGAGCGTCGACCACAGGTCGGTCGGACTCGGCACGGCCGGAACCACCGCCAGATGGGCCACCGCCAGCGCGGCGAGCGTCGACGGGTGGTAGATCGAGGGCGGTGTATCGAGCACGATGTAGTCCGCTTCGCCCTGCAAATCGCCGATGTGCTTGATCAGTTCCAGCCCGGACATCTTGCGCACGTCGAGTTGCAGGTCCGAGTCGAGCAGTGGCGCCGACTCGGCCCAGCGAAACGCACTCTCCTGCGGATCGAGGTCAACAAGCAGCACGGTGGCGCCGATCGCATGGAAGCCCCCCCCCATTTGCATGGCGACAGTGGTCTTGCCGGCGCCGCCCTTCTGCGAGACGACAGCGATCACGCGGCCTAGCGCCATTGACGGTCCACCCTTTTCGCAAAGAATCGGTTGATGTGAAGATTGATGTGAAAATTCTGCATAACGATCAATTATGCCATCATGCGGAAAAGCGACAAGCCTGGAATGGCTCGGAAAGGGCCATGAAATGGGCCATTTTTTTGCAACTGGGCGAATGTCTGACGTAAGTCAATGAAAACCCCCGCCGGGCCTTGCCGTTACGGTGGAAGGCCTTCGTCAAAACTCGCTCACGACCCGGCCGTGACGGCCAGCCAGGGCGCCGGCAGGCGACTCGCGCAGCGCCGCTCAGCCGTCGACCAGGATGTTGAGCGTCCTGGCCCTGACGACCGCCTCGCGGCGACTCGAGGCACGCAGTTTGCGATAGATGTTCTGCGTATGGCGCTTGACGGTCGCCCGCGAGATGCATAGCTCCTCCGAGATCTCGATATTGCTCAGGCGCACCGCCAGCAGTTTGAGAATCTTCAGTTCACGCCGGGTAAGGTCGGCGCCCACCTGTTGGCGACCCGCGGTCACCAGCCAGTCATCGTTGAGCGCGGCGAGGATCTGCCCGGCGTAGCGCGCATTGCCGATACTGGCCTCCAGCAGTTTCAGCGGCTTGACGAGTTCCTGTCCAAGGTCGACGAAGAGTCGAATGAACCCTCCCGTCCGGGTCAGCGCGAGCGCGCGTCCGAGACGCTCGACGGCGGCACTCTCGTCGCCCAGCGCATACTCGAGCAGCGCCTGCAGGGCCAGCGCTTCGGCGAGAAAACGCACGTTGTGGCGGGACGTCAGCTGCGCTTCGAGCAGTTGCAGAAGGCGGGCGGCCTGTTTGCGGCTCTCGTCGCTACCCTCCGCTATCCACACCCGAGCGAGCGTCAGGTGCGGCGCACTGAAGAAGCGGTAGACAAACTGGACGGGGCCCGGATCGAAACTGCGCGCCCAATCCTGAGCCTCGGCCAGACGGCCCTGGCGCAGCGCCAGATCCGCCTGGCAGGCGCGGGCGCGAAACAGGGCCGGCAGATCGGCTTTCTCGGCGAGGCGCTCGCACACAGCATCAACGATCGCGCGCGCCCGGTCGGCCTGCCCGAGCGCCTGATAGACTGCCGCCAGAAGGAATGACATCTCGGTGCGATAGCCGAGGCGCGGCGCCTGCTCCGGCGCGAGCGCCGGCAGCAGCGTCGCCTCGGCGAGGCTCAGCTCGTTGCGTTGGTACTGGACAAGGCCCAGGAAGTAACGTCCGAGAGCGGCGTTCGCCTCGCTGGCAAAGCGGGCATCGCCCAGGTTGTAGTACTGGTCGGCCGTCCACTGCAGCGCCGACAGGTCGGCAGCCATCCAGTCGATCAGGCACAAGGTGGCCACCAGCGGTGCCTGGCAGGCGTCGATGGGCCCGGCGGCGTGCGCCAGGGCCTGACGGATGCCGTCGCGCGCGCCGGCCAGATCGCCGGCGGCCTGCCGCCCGCCGGCGAGAAGCGCCTGTGCCGTGACGTGGGCGTGCACGCACGCCACTGGCAGACGCTGCAAGGCCTGCTCGGCAAGCGCCACGGCGCTGCCCGCCTGACCCTCGAGGTAGGCGTGCAGGCTGCGCAAGGCCAGGAGGTGGCCACGCAAGGCCTCGCTGCCCGGCAACTGTATGCCGGCCACCGTGCTGTCGATCAGCGCCTCGATGCGGTCCACGACTGCCGAGATCTCGACATGACGCCCCTGGTGATACATCAGCCAGGCCTTCATAACCAGCAGTTCGGGATCGCCCTCGACAGTATCGGGCGGCAGCAGCCGCAGACAGCGGTCGAGACGCCAGCGCTGCTCGCGGCCAAGAAGAAGATTGCGATGCCGTGCCAGCAGTTGCCCGGCCGCCGCCCCACCGTCACCGGCCAGCGCATGCGGGATGGCTTCTTCGAGCAGACCCTGCGTCGCCAACCAGGCTGCCGCCCGGTGGTGCAGTTCGGCGATGTCGGCCGGCGTGCAGCGCAGGCTGAGCTGCCGTTGCAGGAACTCCCGGAACAGGCGACGGTAGCGATACCAGTGGCGACCATCGTCGATGACGGTACAGAGCATCGCGCCAGAGGACACCACCCGCAGCAACGCCTGACTGACCAGCGTTTCCCCCAGGGCGGCACCCTCCCAGAGTACCGCGTCGCACAGCGGGGCACAGAAGCGGTCGAGGATCGATGTGCGCAGCAGGCAGTCGACCGTGCCAGCCGTCTGGTCTGCGAGCAACTCTTCGACGAAGTACTGCTGCAACTGCGGCGACTCGCCGCTCAAGCTGCGCGCCAGACCCGCGGCCGCGTCATCACCGTTGCGTAGCGCCAACGCCGCCAGACGCACGCCCACCGGCCAACCTTCGGTGCATGCCTGCAGGTGGAGCAGGTCCTCGCCGGAAACTGCCCGTCCGGCGCAGCGCTCGATCAGCGTGGCGCTTGCCCGTTCGTCGAACTGCAGGTCCGGCACGCGGATTTCCACCATCGCCTCGCGCACGCGCAGCGCGCCCAGCGACAGGCGGGGGTCCTGGCGCGTGCTGATCACCAGGCGAAGGCCACTCGCCGGGTGCGCCAGCAAGCGGTCCAGCAAGGCCTGGGTGGATGGCGAATCGACGTGCTGATAGCCGTCGAGCACGAGAACCAGGGGTGCGGGCAGCGCTTCCAGCGCGTTGCTCAGACTGCCCGCCAGAGTGGCCAGAGAGGGCGGCGGCGAGGCATTCAGGCAGGCCAGTGTCTCGGCGCAGGCGGCGGGGAAAACGCTGCGTAGCGCAGCGACGAAATAACTGGCGAAAATCATCGGCTCGCTGTCATCGCGGTCGAGAGACAGCCAGGCGGCAGCTGCGTCCCGACCCTCGAGCCAGTGGACCAGAAGCGAAGTCTTGCCGTAACCGGCGGGTGCCGACAGCAGCGTCAGCGGCAGTTCGCTGCCGGCATCAAGCAGGCGCAGCAACTCGCTGCGCGCAACGAAGTCGGCGACGACCCGCGGACGGCGAAGCTTGCTGCGAACGATCTGGACGGATGCCAGCGGCGGGTTCTCGATCATCGTCAGCGCGCCTCGAGCAGGTCCGTGATCTGCCGATCCTTGTCTTGCCAGAGCCGCTGCAACCACTGCTGGAAGGCCTCGCGAACCGCCGGGTCGCGCGCGTAATCGGCTCTCGCCAGTTCCGTCGGCACCGGCAAGGTCTGCACCCGCACCCGCACACGCTTCATCCTGCCGCAGAGAAACTGCCAGAAATTGGGTGCCCCGTCGGGATAGACGATGGTGACATCGAGAATCGCCTGGAACTTGTCCGCCATCACGTTCATGGCCAGGGCAATGCCGCCCGCCTTCGGCTTCAGGAGATGGCGATAGGGCGACTGCTGCCGCTGGTGCTTGAGCGCCGTGAAGCGAGTTCCCTCGCAGAAGTTCATGACGCTGGTCGGGATCAGCGCAAACTTCTCACACGCCAGGCGGGTCGCGGCCTGGTCCTTGGCGCGCAGTTCCGGGTGCCTGCTGAGCACGTCTTCGCTGTGCCGGCGCATGAACGGGAAATCGAGCGCCCACCAGGCGAGTCCCATCACCGGCACCCAGAGCAGTTGCCGCTTGAGGAAGAACTTGAGCAGCGGAATGCGGCGCGTCAGCAGGTGCTGGAGTACCAGGATGTCGGCCCAGGTCTGGTGATTGCAGTTGACCAGATACCAGCCGCCCGCATCGAGCCCGGCGATACCCTGGACGTCCCAGGTGGCGTTCTGGGTCAGGGCCATCCAGCCACTGTTGCAGACGATCCAGGCTTCGGCAATCCGGACGAGAATCGGATCGAGGCGCCGACGAACGGCCTGGAACGGCAGGATCAGCTTGAGCAGCGCCACGAGCAGCAGGATGGGTACCCAGAACAGGGAGTTGAGCCCGAGCAGAAGTGCGGCGATCAGGCCGATCAGCGGGGCAGGCAGGAAACTGAGCATGAGCGAGGCGGCTGCCGGAGAGGTGGCGATCTTGCTTCGGTCAACCGGCCGTCGCCGGCGCGCCGGCCAGCATGACGCTGCGCGTGACCGGCGTCTCGAGGCTGATGCGACCGAGAACGCCGTTACGATAGTCCTGCAGCAGGGCCTTCGCGGCTTTCTCGAGGTCGACTTCGCCGCCCCGCATGCGCAGGCCGCGGCGCCTGGCGATGGCTTCGATGACATGTACCGCATCGACATCGTCAGCCGCCTCGACCGACAGACCGTAGCGAGCGGCCAGGACTGCCGGGTAGCGGGCGAGCAGCAGATCGGCGAGAAAGATCGCCACTTCCTGGTCGATGATCGCATTGCGGCCGACGGCATTGCTGGCGGCCAGCATCAGGCCATCGCTGGGGTACTCGATCTTCGGCCAGAGCAGCCCGGGCGTATCGGTCAACCAGTGGCGAACGTCGAGCTGCGAGGTCTGCTGCGATTTGGTCACTGCCGGCTCGTCGCCGACCTTGGCAATCCGGCGCTTGAGCAGAGCATTCATCAGCGTCGACTTGCCGACGTTCGGAATGCCCATGATCAGCATCCGCAAGGGCTTGCCGTTGTCCTTGCGGTGGGGCGCCAAGGGCTGGCAGAGACTGGGCAGCCGCGCCACGTCGCCAGGCTTCTTGCACGACAGCGCGACGGCATGCACGCCGTCCTGGCGGCCGTAATACTCGATCCACGCGCGCGTGGTCAGCGGATCGGCGAGATCGGCCTTGTTGAGCACCTTCAGGCAGGGACGTTGCCGGTACAGGCGGAGTTCGCGCACCATCGGATTGGTGCTCGCCTCGGGCAGGCGCGCATCGACCACCTCGATCACCACGTCGATCGACGCCATGGTCTCGGCCGCTTTCTTGCGCGCCGAGGTCATGTGACCGGGATACCACTGGATGGCCATGCTTTCTCCGACTGCCTGGAAGATCCCGACATTATCCCACCTGCGCGGCCCCCTGCGACCCTTGCCGAAGCGCCGACAGCCGACAAAGCGCTAGAATGTCGTCCTCTCCCCCAGCAAACCCAGGACAAGCTTGTCGGCGATCCCCGAAATCCGGCCCGGACAGTCGATCGAACTGCTCAAGGAACTGCACATCCTGACGCGCGACGGCAAACTCAACCAGGACAGCCGGCGCAAGCTGAAGCAGGTGTATCACCTGTTCCACTTCATTGCGCCGCTGCTCGAGGAAGTCCTCACCAACGACCGCCACCTGACCTTGGCCGATCATGGCGCGGGCAAATCCTACCTGGGGTTCATCCTCTACGACCTGTTCTTCAGGACCAGGGACACCGGGCACATCTACGGCGTCGAGGCACGCGCCGAACTCGTCGAGCGCTCGCGCGAGCTTGCCGCCCGCCTCGGTTTCGCACGCATGAGCTTCCACGACCTGCGCGTCGCGAACGCGATCGATTCGCCGGCCCTGCCCGCGCGCGTGGACATCGTCACCGCCCTGCACGCCTGCGATACCGCAACTGACGACGCCATCCGCTTTGCCCTGCACAAGCAGGCGCAGTTCATCGTTCTCGTCCCCTGCTGCCAAGCCGAAGTCGCGGCGCTGCTGCGCCGCAAGAAGAACGAGTCCTTTGCGACGACGCCGCTCTCGGAACTCTGGCGCCATCCGCTCCACACCCGCGAATTCGGCAGCCAGGTGACCAACGCCCTGCGTTGCCTGCAACTCGAGGCGCACGGCTATCAACTGACGGTCACCGAACTCGTCGGCTGGGAGCACTCGCTGAAAAACGAGTTGATCATCGCCAGGCGGCGTGGCGAAGAGCGCCGCAACGCGGCCGCGCGCCTCGAACAAATCCTGCTGGCGCTGAATCTGGGCGAGTTGCATGATCGCTTCATCTACTGACCGCCGGGCCAGTGCCGGCGCATGCCAAATTGATCCGGCCGTGGCCAGAAAAGGACCTTCAATGGAGAAATGGATCACCCGTGGCGGCGCCGCACTGTGCGCCGCCGGCAGTCTCGCGCTGTTCTGGACGTTCGGCGTCTTTCTCGCCGCACCCTGGCGGGCGGGCCGCCTGCTGTCGCTGAACAGCATCGAGATGCAGGTGCTCGGCGTTTCGCTGTTCGCTGCCCTCGCCGTCGCCTGGGGCGCCCTGCACATCCTGGCGATCGCCGACCGCGCCGACAACCCGAGGACGTACTACACGTTCTGCGTGGCCCTGCTGATCGCCGCCATTCTGGCGATGGCCGACGGCATGGCATGGACCGCCGCGCGCATCGCCTGAGCTCCGCCTCGCCTGCCAGACAGCGCCGGGATCGGACTGCCGATGATCGGCAACGCACGGTGCTCGGGGCGAGGCTCCCGCGTGACCGCGCCACCAGCGTCCGGGCGGCGCACTAAACCTGCATGTTCATTACGTCGTGATAGGCCGAAACGAGCTTGTTGCGAACCTGGACCATCTCCTGGAACGAGATGTTGGCTTTCTGCAGGGCGATCATCACCTCGTGCAGGTTCTCAGTGTTGTTGCCGGCGGCAAAACTTGCCGCCATCGCTTGCGCCTGTTGCTGTGTCTGGTTGACCTGCGCAATCGAGTTCTGCAGTACCTGCGCAAAGTCCGTCCCGGCTGCCGGAGTGCTCGGCGCCTCGGCCAGGCGGCCGCCGGCTGCTGCCGACGTCGCGCGCAACATGCTCAACATCTGGTCGATACCCTTGGTGTCCATTCGTTCCTCCAAACGCTTTCTGGCTTATCAAAGCAACAAGTGGGCCAGATTCTGACCAACTCCGCGATCAGCCTTTCAAAAAACCTTCGAGGCGGTACTGCCGCAACTTGTGGCGCAGCGTTCGCTCGGGCATTCCGAGTCGCTCACCCGCCAGCTTTCTTGAGCCGCCGGCAGCGGCAAGCGTCTCGAGGATGTGTTCGCGCTCGACTTCCCGCAGCTTGTCGGTTTTCTGAGCCTCCGGCGGCGGCACGGCGAAGGCCGGCTCCGGCACGGCCGCTGGCGGCCACTGCGCGGCCGGCCTTGCGGCGGGAACGGCGGCTGACAGGTGGAGAGAATCGACATCGACGACGTCGCCCGTCGCCAGTATGACCGCACGCTGCATGACGTTTTCCAGCTCGCGGATGTTGCCGGGCCAGGTGTGGTGTTGCAACGCCTCCTCGGCAGCGGCGGCGAGACGCAGCCCTGGGCGGCCAGCGCGACCGCCATGTTCGGCGAGGAAATGGCGGGCCAGCGGGATGATGTCCTGGACTCGCTGCCGCAGGGCCGGGATCAGCAACGGGAAGACGTTGAGCCGATAGAACAGGTCCTCACGAAACAGGCCCTTGGCGACAGCGTCGGCCATGTCCCGATTCGACGTCGCGACGACGCGGATATCGAGGGACACGGGTTTCTGCCCACCGACCCGCTCGACTTCGCGCTCCTGCAGGACGCGCAGCAGCTTGGCCTGCAGCGCCAGCGGCATCTCGGTGATCTCGTCGAGCAGCAATGTTCCATGCTGCGCCTGCTCGAACTTGCCGACCTGCGCGTGCTGAGCGCCACTGAAGGCGCCCTTTTCGTGACCGAAGAGCGTCGCTTCCAGCAGGCTGTCGGGAATCGCCGCGCAATTGATGGCGACGAACGGACCCTTTCGCCGCGCCGAGTGCTGGTGGATGAAGCGTGCCACCACCTCCTTGCCGACACCGCTTTCGCCGGTCAGGAGAACCGTCGTATCACTCTGCGCGACGCGCGTGGCCAGGCCGAAGAGGTTGCGGCTGAGCGGATCGCCGGCGACAACCCCCTCGTCGTCGAGCGTCTCCGGCAGACGATAACGCTGCACGTGATCAAGCAGCGCCTTCGGCTCGAAGGGCTTGAGCAGAAAATCGCAGGCACCTGCCCGCATGGCTTCGACGGCACGGTCGACATCGGCAAAGGCGGTCATCAGGACCACCGGCAAGTGCGGAAAGCGACTGCGGATCTCCTTCAACAAGACGATTCCGTCGATCGGCAGCATGCGCACATCGCTGACCACCAGCGAGACGGTCTGCCTGGCCAGCAATTGCAGCGCTTCCTCACCGCCTGCCGCAGCGACGACCGCTTGCCCGGCCAGCTCGAGCGTATCGCATACCGCCTCGCGCAAGGCAAGATCGTCTTCAACCACCAGTATCGGCAATCTACTCGCCATACGCTCCACTCTTCCTCAACCTTCTCGGCCTGCCACCGCGTCGACAGGCAGCATGATAACGAACTCGGACCCGTCTTCCGGCAGCGAACTCACCTTTATCGTACCCCCGTGGGCACGCGCCACACCGAGCGCAATCGCCAGACCCAGGCCGGTGCCCTGCCCTCGGGTGGTGAAGAAGGGCTCGAAAACACGCGCCTGGATTTCGGGAGAGATACCGACCCCGCTGTCGCGCACAGCGAGCAGCAACGCTCCATCGGCGACACTGGCGCCAAGCGTCACCTTGCCGTCCGCCGTGCAGGCCTGCAAGGCGTTTTCGAGCAGATTCACCAAGGCGCCGGCCAGGGCTTTGCGACTGCCGGTGACGACCACACCGTCGGCAGCGCAGTTGACCCGGAAGGCCACCTTCCTGTCGGCGAACAGCGGCTCGACCGTCTGTGCAGCGTCGGCCAGCAGTTGCCAGACTGGAATCGTGTCGCGGCCGATGCTCTCGCCGCGAGCGAAGAGCAGCACCTCCTGTATCAGACGTTCCAGCCGCTTGAGCTGCGCGGCGGTCTTGCCGGCGAAGCGGACGCGCGCCGCGTCGTCGAGGTCGGGCTGACAGAGGTTGGCACTGTAGAGCAAGGCGGTAGCCAGCGGGGTACGCAACTGGTGGGCCAGTGAAGCCGCCATTTCGCCCATTGCCGCCAGGCGCTGATTGCGTTCGAGTTCGGCCTTCAGAGCGTGCGCCGCCGTCACATCGTGGATCAACAGGATGCGTCCGCCGGCCGAGTCGAGCGGACTTTCGACAATCGACAGCCGCCGCTCATCAAGCTGCCATTCGTCCGGTGCCTCGGTGGCCACCAGTCTCGCCTGCGCCAGCGCCAACCAGGTCTCGCCGATGATCGTCCGACCGAACATCCGGCACGCCGCCGGATTGGCCTCGCTGACACAGGCCGCGCAATCGAGCACGACGACGCCGGCCGGCAGGGCGTTGAGCAGCAGTGACAGACGCTCGGACAGCGCCTCCTTGGCCTCGTATTGCCGTCGCAGCTCGCCATTGGCGACGGCCAGTTCGGCGGTCAATGACTCGACGCGGCCTTGCAACCCCTGGTAAGACTCCGTCAAGGCCAGCGAAACCTGATTGAAAACGTCGAAAGCGCGTTGAAGCTCCTGCGCCTGGCGTTCGGGGCCCGGTATTTGTGTGACTTCGCTCATCCAGTGGAAAGTCCGCTGCAGTTAACCGCTACAATAGCCGAGCAATTATCAGCCTTTTTTTGCTTTTTTCCTGCTTTATCGCAGGTTTGTCACGTATCACGAGCATGGCGGCAGCGGGAATCGAGACCACAGAGACGGCAGGCGCGGACAATCCGCTGGATCGCGCGCGCGAGGCACTGGCGCGCCTGACGAACAGGCAGAAAGTGCTGCTGATCGTCTCGGTCGCGGCGGTCGTCACCCTGCTGATCGCCGCCGCTACCCTGCTCAGACAAGGCGAGTTCAAAGTGCTGTTCTCGAACATCGGCGAGCGGGACGGCGGCGCCATCATCGCCGCGCTCGAACAGATGAACGTGCCCTACAAGTTCAGCGAGTCGGGCAGCGCCATCCTCGTGCACGACAGCAGAGTCCATGATGTTCGCCTGCGTCTGGCCGCGCAGGGACTGCCAAGGGGCGGTGCCGTCGGTTTTGAACTGATGGAAGCTCAGAAGTTCGGCGTCAGCCAGTTTGCCGAACAGGTCAACTATCAGCGCGGTCTGGAAGGCGAGTTGTCGCGAACCATCCAGTCAATCGCGGCGGTTCAGGCGGCCCGCGTGCATCTGGCCATTCCCAAACCGAGCGTCTTCATGCGCGAGGAGCTGAAACCATCGGCGTCGGTTCTCCTCAACCTCTACCCGGGACGCTCGCTCGAGCCACGCCAGATCGCCGGCATTCAGAATCTCGTTGCCGCCAGCGTCCCGCAACTGGCGCCGACCAGCGTCACCCTGCTCGACCAGAGCGGCGCGCTGCTTTCGCAGATGAAGAGCAAGCTGCTGGAAGCTGGCCTCGATCCGACGCAGGTCAAGTACATCCAGGAAGTCGAAGCAAGCGTCATCAAGCGCGTCGAAGACATTCTGGCGCCGATTGTCGGTCCAGGCAATGCGCGCGTGCAGATCGCCGCCGACATCGACTTTTCGCAGAGCGAACAGACCGCCGAGACGCATCGACCGAACGCGACGCCGCCGGAGATCAGTATCCGCAGCCAGCAGAGCAGCGAAACGGCAAGCACGAGCCCCGCGGCGCAGGGCGTTCCGGGCGCCCTCAGCAATCAGCCGCCGGTACCGGCGACCGCGCCACTGACGCAACCGCCGGTACCCGGTGCCGGTGGTGCCGCCCCGGCGACGCCTCCCGTACCCGGCCAGATCAACGTCGCCGGGGTTCAGGCGCCAGTCGCGAGCGTCGGCCCACCGATCAGTACCAGCAAGAACTCGACGGTCAACTACGAGGT
>JGI24217J29970_1003512_pt1 | contig 13994 bp, 8 predicted proteins | sample EnhBioin_Aerobic_FD_29970 | JGI IMG/M metagenome (IMG submission 29970) | reverse complement strand
GTCGGTAGCGCCGTTGTGACAGGCGGTTTGGCCACCCTCGCTGGCGAGCTGGCCCTCCAGGTCGCCTGGCCTGATGGCCTGCGGGCGCGAGGCACGAAACGCGGCGATCATGTTTGGCAACTCGCGTTGCATCGTAGCGAGACCACCGTCGACGATCTTTCCCACTCTGGCTGACCCGCTACCACATCCCCGATGAACACAGGTGCCGTCCACGCAACCGGCATCCGCAACCTGACAGGTTTCGCGTCTGGCGAAGATGTTTCCGCTGGCGGCCTGCTTGCTGCCGCCAGCACCGGGAGCATAACCCGGGTCGCCGTGGCCAGCCGCCCCGGCTGACGCGCGGCCGGCCAGGCGGGAAAGGCAGGAAGAGCAGGACGAGCAGGAAGTGCAGCCGATGCAGTAGAAGGCGATCCGGCGCGGGCGACCCGGTCAACGCACATGGCCGGCAACGCAAAGCCGAGTATCGATTCAAGGAACTCGAGGCCCATCCGTTTCCCCCTCAAGCAAGCTTGTCGCTCCCTTGGCGAGAGCCCTGCCCTGCATGCGTTGATGCGCAAGCGGCGAACCGGTCCGCCCTTGCCGTGCTGCCTGAGCAACGGTGCGCGGACATCTTGTCGACCCGCTCACCATAGGGGAAACCACGCGCGAGCGTGAGTCATAGCGCGGACCCGTGCCACGGATGTTCTCGCCGACCTCGTCAGGCCGCGACGAGACCGACACGGCGGTAGCAAGAACATCGCGTGCAGGGGCGCCCGGGGCGCCCCGCCTCCCCCAAGATCCACACAAAACTGTACAAATCCACAGTATCACAGCGAAAAATGCTGCGTCAAGCCGCGTTACTGCTGGCCCTCGAGCAGCACGTCCGGCCAAGTTCTTAGCCGCTGTTTCTTAGCCGCCGTTGCCAGCCTGCTCGACGTCGCGGGCGAGGCGGATACCCGAGAATTGCCAGCATGCCGACGCCGGGAAGAAGTTGCGGTAGCTGGCGCGCACGTGCGCGTCGGGCGTGACGCACGAACCTCCTCTGAGGACGTATTGATTGACCATGAACTTGCCGTTGTACTCGCCGACGGCACCGGCTCCGGCGCGGAAACCGGGATACGGTTCGTAGCTCGACCGCGTCCATTCCCAAACGTCGCCGAACAACTGCGCCAGACCGTCAGCGACAGCGGCAGCGGGGTGAAACTCGCGCCGACCGGCAAAATGGCCGGCAACCGGCAGCGTAGCCGCGGCGTTCTCCCATTCTGCCTCCGTCGGCAGCCGTGCCTCGGCCCAACGCGCATAGGTATCGGCCTCGTAATACGAGACATGCACTACCGGCCGCTGACGATCAAGGGGAACGAGGCCGCCCAGGGTGAATTCCTGCCAATCCCCCGGCCGCTGCCAGTACAGCGGCTGGCGGCGGTTCTCCGCCAGCCGCCAGTCCCAGCCCTCGGCCAGCCAATGGACAGGATCGGCGTAGCCGCCGGCCTCGATGAACTGCAGGAACTCGCCGTTGGTAACCAGACGCGATGCCAGCCGATAGGGTTCGAGGAACACTCGATGGCGCGGTGTTTCGTTGTCGTAGTAGAAGCCGGTGCCGGCATGGCCGATCTCGACGATGCCGCCGGGAAAGTCGTGCCAGCTCAACGCCGGTGCGGCTTCGGTGGCCGCCGGCCTGACCGCGTAGGCCGGGGCCAGGGGATTGTGGGAGAAGAGGTGTTTGAGGTCGGTCAGGATCAGCTCCTGGTGCTGCTGCTCATGGTGCAGGCCGAGGGTGAGCAATGCCGCCAGATCCGCGTCCGCATCCGGATGCGAATCCGCCGCCCTCTCGGCGAGCATGCTCTGCACGCGGCGATCGACGTCGGCGCGATACGCGAGAACGCCGGCCAGTTCCGGGCGCGTCAACAGCCCGCGCTGCGGCCGCGGATGCTTGTCGCCGACGGCGTTGTAGTACGAGTTGTAAAGCACCCGGAAGGCGGCGTGAAAGGGTTTGAAGTGGCGCTCCCAGCGCTCGAGGACGAAGGTCTCGAAAAACCAGGTGGTATGGGCAAGATGCCATTTCACCGGGCTTGCGTCGGGCATCGACTGCACGCAGCAGTCTTCTGCCGACAGGGGGGCGGTCAGTGCCAGGCTGGCATCACGCACCAACCGGTAGCGGGCGGCGAGGTCGTTCGCGTTCATCGAGCCAGCCTCCATGGGGTCGTCAGGGTCGGGCAAGCAGCACCGCAAAGGCGTGCCCGGGATCGGTCCAGCACGAGCGGCTGGCGAAGCCCGCACGCTCGAGCAGACCGGCAAAATCGGCGATGTGGTACTTGTAGCTGTTCTCCGTGTGGATGCGTTCGCCGCGGCGAAAGTGCCGGCTACCTCCCGGCCACGTCACCAGCGTGTCGGCGTAGGCCTCCAGATGCATCTCGATACGCGACCTCTCGCGGTTGAAGAGGGCACGGTGTCGCCACTGAGCGAGGTCGAAATCGGCGCCCAGCAGCCGGTTGAGGTGCGTCAGGACGTTCAGGTTGAACGCGGCGGTCACCCCGGCGGCGTCATCGTAGGCCGCTTCGAGCACGGCCGCGTCCTTGACCAAATCGACGCCGATCAGCAACGCGCCATCCTCGCCCAGCAGAGCGCGCATGCGACGCAACAGGGCAAGCGCCGCCGGCGGGTCGAAGTTGCCGATCGACGAACCGGGATAGAAGACCAGCCGCCGATCGGCCGGTATGTCGTCAGGCAGCGCAAGCTCGCCCAGGAGGTCGGTGACCACGGCGCGAACGTCGAGCGCCGGAAAGGCGGCGCGCAGGCCATCAACGGCCTGGTGGAGAAAGTCGGCCGAGATGTCGACGGCGACGAAGCACCCCGGCTCGATCAGCGCGCACAGGCGGCGCGCCTTTTCGCAGTTGCCGGCGCCGAGTTCGATCACCGTCGCGCCGCGGCCGACCTGCCGGCCGATTTCCTCGCCGTGGGCCTGCATGATCGCGCGCTCGGTACGCGTGAGGTAATACTCCGGCAAGCGCGTAATCCGCTCAAAGAGCACCGAGCCCGCGGCATCGTAGAAATACTTCGGGGAAATGGTGGCCGGCGCCGCGCCAAGCCCGGCGGCGATTTCCGTAATCTCTGCGGCAAGAACAGGCGAAGCTGGGGGCAATTCCGCGTTCTCCAGTCGTGTTCAGTGGTGGTTACGGGTGTCACGAACTTCCGGCTTCCGGTGATCCCCGCGCGGCCAGGACGCTGGGCGCGTCAGGCGCGCATTCCGGCACTCTCTGTCCGGTCGCTGCGCACCGGCAAACCTTACAACACTTACGGCCGGACTGGCGAGAAAAGGCAAACGCCGTACACGCGGTGCTGCATGCCGGGTCGACAGCCCCGCCAGGGCACACTTGCAGCCGCCGAGCGATCGCGCTTGACCTATACTCACCGCTCCCCTTGAACCGCCTGACCACCCCCCGCCGCGAGGAGCACGCAATGCCTGATGCTACGCCCCCCGGAGCCGACCCGTTTGCCGCCGAGTTGCAAGCGCGGCTTGCCGGCGCGATTGCCCTGCGCGGGCCGGCCTATGTGCCGCGCACGCATCACCTCGACGCCGACGGCCGCCCGCTGTTCATCAACCGACTGGCGCTGGAGACCAGCCCCTACCTGCTGCAGCACGCGCACAACCCGGTGAACTGGTTCCCCTGGGGTGACGAGGCGTTCGCCGAAGCGCGGCGGCTCGGCCGGCCCGTGTTCCTGTCGATCGGCTATTCGACCTGTCACTGGTGCCACGTGATGGAGGCCGAGTCCTTCGAGGACGAGGCGATCGCCCGCTTCCTCAACCGTCACTACGTCGCCATCAAGGTCGATCGCGAGGAGCGTCCCGACATCGACGCCGTCTACATGAGCGCCGTGCAGCAACTGACCGGCGCCGGCGGCTGGCCGATGAGCGTCTGGCTGACTGCGGCGCGCGAACCCTTTTTCGGCGGCACCTACTTCCCGCCGCGCGACGGCGGCCGCGGCGGCCAGCGTGGCTTCCTGCCGCTGCTCGGCGCCTTGTCCGACACCTTCCAGCGCGACCCCGAGCGTGTCGGGCAGGCGTGCACGGCGCTGGTGGAGGCGATTCGCCACGACATGCAGGGCGGATACGGCGCAGGCGGCGCCGACGCTGCCATCGGCTTGCCCGCCAGCGACGTCATCGACGCCACCGTTGCGCATTACCGGCAGTCATTCGACCCGCGGCACGGCGGCCTGAGCCGGGCGCCGAAGTTCCCTTCGCACATCCCGGTGCGTCTGCTGCTGCGCTATCACCAGCGCACCGGCGATGCCGACGCACTGCGCATGGCGACCCTGACGCTGGAAAAGATGGCCGCCGGCGGCCTCTACGATCAGCTTGGCGGCGGCTTTCACCGCTACTCCACCGACGTCCGCTGGCTGGTCCCGCATTTTGAAAAGATGCTCTACGACAACGCCCTGTTGGTCGTGGCCTACGCCGAGGCATTTCAGGTCACCGGCCGCGCGGACTTCGCCCGCGTCGCGCGCGAGACCTGCGACTACATCCTGCGCGAGATGACGGACGCCGGCGGCGGCTTCTACTCGGCAACCGATGCGGATTCGGAAGGCGAGGAAGGACGCTTCTTCGTCTGGCGCGAGGACGAGATCCGGCGCGAACTGGACGCTCTTGGCGACGGCGACACGACCGAACGTTTCCTTGCCCACTATGACGTGCACCCGGGCGGCAACTGGGAAGGCCACACCATCCTCAACGTGCCGCATCCCGACGAAGCCGCCTGGGAAGCGCTGGCCACTGCGCGCGCAAGGCTCTACGCGGTACGCGCCAGGCGCACGCCGCCCTTGCGCGACGAGAAGATCCTCGCCGCCTGGAACGGGCTGATGATCTCGGCCCTCGCCGTCGCCGGACGCACTCTCGACGCACCGCACTATGTCGCCGCGGCGGTGCGCGCGGCGGATTTCGTTCTTACTCATCTGCGCGGCGCCGACGGCGGACTCCGGCGCAGTTTCAAGGACGGCCAGGCCCGACAAGCGGCCTTCCTGGACGACCATGCCTTCCTCGTGGCTGGCCTCATCGATCTCTACGAAGCCACCTTCGACACGCGCCACCTGAGCGACGCCCTGGCACTGGCCGAGACCACCGAGCAGCTGTTCGCCGATCCGGCGGGCGCCTGGTTCATGAGCAGCGAGGCACACGAGAGCTTGATCGCGCGCGAGAAACCCGCCTACGACGGCGCCGAACCTTCCGGAACCTCGGTCGCCCTGCTCAACGCGCTCCGCCTCGGCGTGCTCACCGACGACGAGCGCTGGCGCCAGATCGCCGAACGCGGCCTGCGTGCCCATGCCAAGTTGCTCGGCGAGCGGCCGACCGCCATGACCGAAGCCCTCCTGGCCGTCGATTTCCTGGTCACGACGCCCCGCCAGATCGCGGTCGTCTGGCCGGATGGCGAGCTGGCTGCGGCAGCGCCCCTGCTGGCCGTGCTGCGTCGGCACTTCCTGCCCGCACGCGCGCTCGCCGCGGCGCCGGAGTCGGCCATCACAGCGCTTGCACAAACGATCCCCTTTGTCGCCGACAAGGTCGCGCAAGGCGGCCGCCCAACCGCGTATGTCTGCCGCCACGGACGCTGCAAACTGCCGGTGAGCGACGCGGCCGGGCTGCAGGCTCAGCTACACGACGCGGATTCCTGAACTCCTGCAGCTCGCGGATTCGGCGCCCCGCGGGGAAGAACGCGAGGTTCTGAGCCACGACCGTCCGGATTGAAATATTCGCCGGGCACGGCCGTGATCGTTCTCCACCAAGTCTGCTCGGGCGCCGGCTTCATTCATGTACTGTCCCCGTAATTCGCGCATGTACTGTCCCCGTAATTCTGCCCGTAATTCGCGCCGGCCAAAAGAGCCGACACGATAGTGACCTCGCCGGTGCTTCGCTTTTCGCGAGCGCAGAGGTACAGGCTTTGCCAGTAGGGCAGCGGACTCCAGCGTGTCATGCTTTGTTCCACAGAGCGATCAAGTGCATGAAGTGGCGTTGGCTCCAGGTGATTCTGGCCTTTTCCCCTGCCAGGAGAAAGTGTGCGGTTGCCATATTCCCCGGCTCACTGCCTTGGAACCTCTCTATGACATCCTCCATGTCATCCTCCCAAACTATGCTGGCATGCTTGAGTTTCGCCATCGTATCGGCGCTTACACACAACATGTTTCCTGGATCGTTTAGATATTCGGCGTTGGTGTTGGAAAGCAGAGCACAGGCCTCGAAATAGTTCTCTGCCTCGCCTTCGGCATTTGCCGATGCCTTCGGGAAAGTTTGGCCGGTAACCTGACAGCGACCCTGATATTCCATGTAGAGGAACTTGCGAGCGACCGCACTTGAGGTCGCGTCGCGCACGGGGGAGAAGGTAACTATGCGCGGAAAACTCAGATGTGCCTTGACCGAATCCTCCACATTGGCATCGAGATTCTTCTGATAGCGATCCGGATTCGAGACCGGCGATGGCCTTGTGCTCCCTTGGATGGGTTTCCCACGTTGCGAACGTGAAAGGCCCCTTAACCCATCTTTGAATGATGGCGCAGGTTGTGGCTCGATTTCTTTTGGGACCAGTTTTTCGAAAGCCGCTAGTTCGTCTTCTGAGGCACAGGCGACCTTCTCTAGCATCTTCATTCGGCGCGGGTCGCCCTGTCCAAGTTTTGCCAGAGCCTGCTCTTGCTCGGGCTGTTTCATTCCCAATTTCTCGGCGACTTCCTTGGCGAAAATGGAGGTAGACTCGAATCCATCTGGCAGATCGGACAGGAGTAATTGTTTTGGCGCGCACAAAGTGATGCTGGCCTTGTCCGGCAGCCATGCGGTATCTACGCATGCCTGCCCAAGTTTGGAGAAGGTGGGAATACGTGGGGCGGCATCCAGCCGATTTGCATTGGATTCATTCTGAATATCTCCCTTAATGAGGTGCGGAATGCCCAACAATACGGACCATAGATACTTTGCCCGATCCAGGTTGCAATGTTGAAGCGCGTACTGCAGACCAACTAGACTTGCTTCGGGATTAAAGCCATCAAGCCCCTGTTTGTGCGATCCCCAATCAGATACAAGATGCACCTTCCCACGGGCGGTAGGATCGCAGTGACGCAGAGGTTTTAGCCTCGCCACTTCAAGGTCGGATATTTGATTATAGAGAATCCGCTTTGCAGACGAGTGAATGAAACAAGCTACATCTTGGTCATTACCCGAAAACCAGGCGTCTAACTCCAATGTTCGGATGAAGACTCCTTGATCGCCGGGCGCTTTCCAGATAATCTCGTCCAATTCCGGTCTGCCAGCGTGCGTACAAGCAATAAATTTTGTGGCTTTCAGTTCTGGGACCATGCGCTGTCGCGCTTCTCCTCCACATGCGTCAACGATACGCTTCAAGTCGTGTTCATATTCTGTCTCATCAAAGCGAAACGTGCTCGTTCGGTATTTTGGCAACAGGCATTTGATCACGACATCCGCTGCATCCGGTTCTCGCAGCTTCGCCTTTTCACGCAGAAATTCAAGGCAATCTTTATTTTTGAGCAGCGACTGCTTTACCAGTGGAAACACCTCCGAATCTATCCCCGATAGATCGTTCGGCGGCAGAAAAGCCTGACTTGCATTAACGTGTCGACCGCTCTCAAGACGAATGAATAGCGAATTCCGGTATGGCTCAAAGTTCTTGGATAGATACTCGTAGAACTTGGTAATCCATGAATCGTCTTGCTTCTGAAAGAAAGGCTCAGTCAGTTTGCTTGCCAGGTCTTTCGCCTCAACCTCGATGCCCTCGACGAGGGGCTCTTGCTCCCATTCGTTTCGAGTCCCTAGCTTACGCCTGCCGGCGATATAAGCATGCAATTCCGGCATTCGGTCCGCTGTAATGGCCGTGTTCAACCAGGATATCTGATCACCGCCAAACAATACGCCAAGCTGCTCTGGCGAGAACACCTCGGCAAGCTGGGCTCCTCTCGCAAGGCGGGCTTGATTGGCTGCAACAAATCCCTCTTCATGTCTTGGCAGCAGACATTTTGATTTCAGAACTTCGCGTATTGCCTGATAAACGGGGAGGAAGAACTTCGTACTCCTGTCCTCAAAAACTTTGGACTTCAGCGGCAGGGCCTTGAAGCTGGACACGTCAAGCAATCCTAGATCACGTAAATCTTCCAGGCTATCGGCAGCCAGTTGCGCCGCAGTCGTGATGAGTTGCCGGTTTGGCTTGGTCTTACTGGCATTTCCAACATTGTCTTCGGTCTCGCTACCGCCTTCAATGTTGTCCCTAGCCTTGGTGGTCTTGAATGGCCCTTGAATCAGGAAACCCAATTCTGTCCTCTTTGCAGTAGGGAATGACACTACAAGTTCGGTGTCGCTGGCGCAGATTACCTTCCCGTCGAGTATCAGGTATCCTATCTCGACGGCGACCTTATGCGATTTACCTTCATCGGTTACTTGCGCATCGCGCTGGAAGACCAACCAGGTTTCGGTAGTTTTCCAGTCCGTTACTTCAACGTACCTCGCAGTTGAGTTGCCCTCAAGTGGTGTGGTCTTGCGCCGAAATACACCCTGCAAACCATCTTGGAGAGTCCACCGGACTTCATCGATACGCCTGAGGAACAGAAGCGTGCGTAGGCCGAGTCGTTTCAGCGCTTCTCCAATCTCATCTACCGCTTGCCGAGGTGAAATATACGCTCTGAAGGATTTCTCTTCGGCCGGAGGGTCGAACGGGAGGACAATGCAAGTCTCACCGGCCTTGATATCCGTCGGTGTGGCGTTCTCCGATAGAGCGTGAGGCTCAACAAAGCGACGAACTTCAAAATGTTCGCCATTGGAATGTATTCGTGGGGCAAGGGTATAGGCATAAACAGACTTGAAGCCGATCCCGAATTTGCCGATTTGCGAGTAATCACCAGCTTTAGTGCCCTCGCCAATACCACATATACCGAATACATCCAGCTCGTCGAATGGCTTGCCATTGTGGCGCAACTCCAACCGGTCATTATAAAGCTGAATCTCAACGTAACCTACCTCACCCTGGTTCTCTCGCTTAGCTAGTGCGTCCTCAGCGTTCTGAAGCAGTTCGTAAAGGAAATGGGTACGATTTTCGTAAAGGTCGGACAGATACGCCAGATGGCGGGTGCCCTTGCCATATTCCTCGATATTCTGCTGTCGGATTGCTTCGTAATTCACCGCGTTCATCTCTCTCCCTCCACCATCAACACCCCAAAAGCGACCGCCTCGGCGATCACGTCCGCCTGTCCCGGCGCCATTCTGACCTCATCCACCCGCCGCGCGTAGTCCCGCTGCGCGGTTTGGATCTGCGATTCCTTCATCCGCCGGATGCGGGCGTCGGTGGCGGCGTCGCGCTGTTCTTCCAGTAGCGAGAGGCGAGCGGCGTGGGTGGTGTCGAGCGAGGCGAGGCGTGCTTCGGTGGTTTGCGTGACCTGCTCGATGTGGGCGGCGCGCAGGTCGATCCAGAGGCGGTAGTGATGGCTTTCCAGGATATGCTCCTCCGCCTCGGTTATATCCCCTCCCGGCAAGTCCACCTGGACGGCAGTTTCCAGCAGTTCCAACATCCGTTCGGTGATGGCCGGATTCGCAGCAACGGCCTGGAAGGTGAAATCTTCCTTCAGTCCGATCTTCCGCCAGCGGTAGATGGCGTAGGGATGGCGGCCAGACGACAGGCCATCCTGCCTGGCGGCCAGGTTGCAGAGCAGCGGGGTAGCCGGTTCCACTGTCTGCGCGGCCTGGCGAGCCAGGGGATGGGTGGGGGTGATGAAAGCCAGGTCTCGCTTGTCGGCGGCGGTGGCCGGGTCGAAGGTGAGGCTGAGATAGGGGTCGTTCCCTTTCAACCAGCGCGACCAGCTCTGTGCCGCCGCGCCGGTGAGGCTCAACGCGTGGAAGTCGCCGAGCAGCTTTTCCCGTATTTCCTGGCCGAGTTGCAGGGTGACAACGGTTTTGCGGCCTAGGCTGGCAGGCAGATTGCCCACGCCCAGCGCTTCGAGGTAGCGTGCGACCAGGTTGGCGAGCATGGCGGGGGCGAGCCAGAAACTGGAGGCCTGTTTGACCATGTCCTCGTCGCGCTTGGGCAGCGCCAGGCCGAAGAGCTTGGCCTGTTCCTCTTCCAGCCTGGCCTGTTCCTGAATGTCCCGGATTTCGTTGTCGGCCAGTTGTTGCAGGCGGGCGGCTCGTTCTTCCTCCGACAAGGCCAGGTTTTCGGCAATGGCGTGGATCTCGCGAGTGAGCTTGCCGAGGATTTCCTCGCTGCCGCCCAGCGCCTGGCGAAACACGCCAATGCGCGACAGGCAGCGCTCATAAATTTCCGCATCCACGGTGCCGGGGGTGATCAGGTTGTAGATCGCGACGGTTTCGCTCTTCTGCCCGTAGCGGTCGATCCTGCCGATGCGTTGTTCGACACGCATGGGGTTCCAGGGCAGGTCGTAGTTGACCAGGCCATCACAGAACTGAAAGTCGAGGCCTTCGCAGCCGACTTCGGACGAGAGCAACACATCGAGTGCCTGCGGGTCTTCCCTGTTCAGACTGAAGCGCTGGCGCAGTTCGCGTCGTTCGTCATCGGGGATGTCGCCGTGGATGAGGCCCAGACGGACGTAGGCACGCGACAACTTTGCCATCAGATAGGCCAGGGTGTGGCGGAAGGTGCTGAATACCAGAAGCTTGTTGTTGGGGAGTTCCTGTTTGTCGCGGATGACCTTGAGGAAAGCATCGAACTTTGGATCCGGGCCGGTGAGTGCCCGGGCGCGCTGGATGAGCGCTTCAACCTCGGCACGGAATTCGGCGAGAACCGCAGCGATGTCGTCGGGATTCTCGTCGTCGCACATCTCGCTCAACTGTACCTGCGACAGATGGCGGTTGAGGATGTCGGACAAGAGCGGCGCGAGGCCAAAGACACAGCTCGCCAACTGGCGACGAACGGTGGTGAGCATGAACTGGAGATTCTGGTCGCCGTGCCGCTGGGCGAGCATGCGGCCGATCAACTGGATCAGGTCGTGATGCAGTGCGTTCTGTTCCGGGGTGTAGTCGACCGCTACGGTTTCCGGCTTGCGCGTGGTGAAGTTGCCGATGTCTCGCCGCCGGGTGCGGTTGATGAGCGGTGCGAAGGTGTACAGGGCTTCCAGCTTGCGGATCAGGGCAAGGCGGTTTTCGAGATTGTTCTCGTCGGCGGTCAGAAGATCGCGGGCTCCCTGCAGGCGATTATCGGCGGCGAGGACATGCCTGCCCCAGGGCGTGGCGACGGCTTGGTCGAGACAAGCGCGCACGGCTTCCATCCAGCCTTTCCTGGCGCCACGAGCCGCTTCGATGGCAGCGTTGAGGTACGGGTTGGGTTCCGACATCTGGTCGAACTCGCGCCGGCCGGGCAGCAGGTCGGGACGCAGCAGGTGCAGTAGCGTGTACAGGTCATTGTCGCCCAACTGGATCGGCGTGGCGGAGAGCAGGACGACGGCTTCGGCGTTGTCGCAGAAGTAGCGCACGTTGCGATAGGCCCAGGTGTCGGTATTGCGGATGTGGTGGGCCTCGTCGACGATCACCAGATCGAAGGCCGGCGGCGGGTCTAGGTCGAGCAGGCCGAACTGCCTCCTGCGCCCCTGCTGTTTTCCCATCAGCAGATTCTCGTCGAGGAGCGAATACGGCAGGATGGCCCGAGCGTATTGCTGCGGCCAGAGGCCATCGAGGTGGCTTTCGTCCAGACAGTAGCGCAAGGCCGAGCCGTCCAGATGAACGAACTGCTCATCGAAGCGCTTGAGTTCCTCCAGCCATTTGCGTTCGGCGACCAGGGGCTTGGGGCAGATGACCAATACCGAACGGATCTCGCGCCTGGCCTGGAGTTCCTTGAGGATCAGTCCGGCCTCGATGGTCTTGCCGACGCCCACTTCGTCGGCGATGAGCAACCGCGGCCGGTCGGCCTGGATCAGCTTGAGCACGGGCCGGAACTGGTAGGGGACAAAGTTGATGCGTGAAGCGAACAGGGAATACAGGCTGCCGGTGCTGGGGTGGCGCAGTTGCAGGGCGGAAAGAGCGGCGTGCAGCGTCGGCGGTGGTACGCTGGCGCGGGTCGGAGCGGTGGTAAGGGCTTCGAGTTGCGATACGTAGTAGGTGGTGACCGTGGCATCGTGAAAGACCTGATAGCGGTCTTCGGGATCACCCGGCAGGTGGGCGATGATCGCGCCGGTGACTGTCGGCCTGGCTTTCAGGCGGACCATGTCCCCTGGTTTGAAGACACCGGAAGATGTCGCAATCGAAGCGAGGGTACGCTGGCTTTCCTGACCCACCATCGCGGCAAGCAGTGCCGTTTTGTCTTCTTGCAGAGTCGCCAATCCGGAATCGCTGGCCCCCAACGTCCGCGCAAGACGTTCGATCGTGTCCAGATCGCGAAAAATGTCGTGGTCGTCAAGACCGGATGCTGGAGCATGCGCCCATCGGTTGCGGATGGTCTGCGTCTCCTTGATCCAGTTGCGCGCTGCGGGAGGCAAAGCGCGCAAACGTGCAATCTCGAACCAGTTTTGATCCAGGATCCGCAGAAGCGCAGCCAGGTCCAACTGGTCGAGGCTGGCGACGCGACTTGATTTGACGAAGCCTTGCTGCTGGTAGGTCAGCTTGTTCAGGACCAGATCTTTCCACCAGCCATCGGATAGGTGCGGCAATGATTCCGTGAGAAAACACAGAAGGCAACGTGGGAGGATGTCGGGGATTTTTCTATTCATCGTTGTTTTTCGGGCGACGAGAAAAGGGCCGGACGCGAATGGTTGCTCGATCGAGAAGAGGTTCCGCGCGAAATCAAACCGAGAGCCCGGCGTTTCATCCTGGCCGAAGCGATGGGCGGCTCTCCATGATCTGGGTGCACCTCCGCCCGATCCAATTTCACTTCGTCACAAATCGACCAGTCTTACTGGGGCGTAGAGCGACCCGGGTTCGCAGGCGACAACGATTTGGCGAGTCATCTGCTCCAGAGTCAACGTGCCGCGGCTATAGGACGTTGCGCCCACAACTGTACCACGACGTTGACCTGCGCCGCCGCGCCGAAGCTGGTCGGTGCAGACCACCTCGCTACGCACCGGCAACGTCACGGCAATAGCCCTGCAGAACAGGGAATAGAACTCCAAACTACAGGCATGAAGTTTGGACACACGTAGGTCCTGCCGACCCGGATTTCCGCGGAGACGAGCGACGGCCAGAACAACCATGGCATCTCCCTGCGCTGATCGACGCTGGGCGAGAAGTCGCAGCACTGCAACCGCTGATCCTGGCCGAGGAAAGGCATCACGAATTGACCAGACTTCGGGTCGTAGGCGTCGTGCACCGGAAGTCCGATAACTTGAATCCGCAGCCACTGAGCGAAAAGCCCGGCGTGATGATGACACCCTTGCGCCAGGGCGCGATGACCATCAGCGGAAAGGACTGCCACAACTGCAGAGCCAGCAATTGCGTCAAGCCGTAGGCCGTCGAACGGATCTGCATCCACAGTTCCAGCACAGCCTTCGACTGCGCCCTCGTCTGCGTGCCGGCACCAAGTAGCGTCATCGACGGCAGCCGGGCGGACGTGAGCTTCTTCGCCGGTCTGTTGATCGACAAGTTTGCCTACCACTGCCGCTGTATCGCCGGCACCAGCGGCTCACCGACGCGGGGTTCACCCTCAGCCCGCCGTGGCTGACGCAGATCATCGCGCCGCAGGGCTGCCCTACTCCAGCCGCCCTACGAGGCCCAGTTCGCTTCGATTCGCGAATCCAGAGCGAAGGCGACGAAAGAGACGCCGACCAAGGCCGGACAGGGGGCTCCGGAAAAGCTGACAAAGGCCTCCTCGTGGCCTGGTCTATGGCGAACTCGACGAGATCTGTTTCCCCTTCTTCGAAAGTCGCGAGATCAAACACGTCGAGGCCGCGCTGGGCGTGACGCCTCCGGAACGGGTGGTTCTTTAGATTATGCACAGATCAGCATAATCTAAAGAACTGGAGGTTCTGCTGGACCAAACTCGATGCCTGGCACGTCGTCATCCTGCAGAGCCTCATCTTCACCTACCGGCCACACGACA
>JGI24217J29970_1011335_pt1 | contig 14067 bp, 7 predicted proteins | sample EnhBioin_Aerobic_FD_29970 | JGI IMG/M metagenome (IMG submission 29970) | reverse complement strand
CTGGAATTTAAGATTATTACTAATCTTGATTTCTTAATTGTTTTAAGTTAATCGGACTTTTATTTTAAGGCTTATAACTGTTTGTAAAGCGAATATCAGCAACTTACTGTATTATATCTTAGTTTATTTGATTTTAATTCGATTGATAAATATTATTTTAATCCTTTTTCCACAAATTATCATTAACATAAATATTTTCTCTACGATGAAAATTTTATTTAAGATCTTGATCACATTTATTTGGTAAAAATCTTCCATTATAAATAGGAGTATATAACGTTGATAAAGTTATTTTTAACAAAGAAATGACTAAACGAGCTATTTTATTAAAATGATTATTCTAAACTTTGATATTTAATGATTTATCTTAATATTTGTAGTTAGCTTAATATTTAATATCCGCCACATTTAAGTCCACATTTTGTATTTATTCTATATGATTTTAAGGATACAATGAATTATTTATATTATGACTTATCAATTGATAAGTTCCTACTGCACCAGAAACGTACCTTTATTTTTATTGATTTATAACGTATTAATATATATTATTACCATTTTAATCTTTTTAATTGGTAAATTTTTTCTATACGTTTATATATATTCCATCACAAATTTTAATTTGATATGATTATTCCTCATTTTTATAATCTATAGAGCTTACTTTATCAATCCCAAGTATATTCTACTCAACTTTATGAGAAGATGTAGTACGAACTACTATTGATTTATCTTGTTCATATGATTTACCCTTTGAATGTTTTTAAAAATTTTATATTGTATTTTTTAGAATTTTGAATTGTTTCAATATTTAATCATCTTTTAATTTAATATTAGAACTTCCACCAATAAAACCATTAACATCTTTTGGTTAATTTTTTCCCATTGCATCCAGCAAATCAAAATATACACCCATTATTCCTAATTCTAGTTAATCATTAGCAGCTTAAATTGTTTTTTTATAAATATTCTTATTTAATTGATTTAAACCTTTGATATTATTCACCATATTTTTCAAAAAATCTTTTTTTTATTAAATAGTTTCCATTTTAGCTATTATATTCAATATTTCATCTCGAAGTCCACCATTCATTATTAAAGTATTTGCTTATTTTGGATGTCTCTATTTTATCCACTATTATGATTTTATGACTCTATCAAAATTTTATGAATATTTCAAAACTAAATCAGCTGTTTCATTTCTAAGCTGTTCTATACTCTTTTCTATTCCTCTTTACTTAAGTAAATTTTTAATAACAGCCAATCCACAATCATTTTTACCCTGCCCATTTTATAGTTACTAATATATTTCCCCATTTTTTCTTCGATAATGTCCAATACCTTCTGTGCCATCTATATCTCTTTTACCCTTTTCATAAATTATCACTTCATATCCCTATTCTATTTGTTATTTAGTTAATTAGTAATTGGGATCCTCTGTAATAACAACATTAAGACCTTATTACTGACACTTTACATTCATTTAAGCCACAGTTAAAGACCTACCACCCCTAATTTATTTTGCTCTTTATTAAACTTTCTGACTTGGTGGTTTATTGGATATTTAAACATTCTTAGAATAATAAATTATTTAACCTACACTATATTTCTTTTTATATTATTAGGCATTGGCAGTAATTTGTTTTTCAAAAGTCATGTAAGGATCATATTTGGCCAAAAATTATTCTTCTTTTTAACTCAATTAAGAACCTTATTTTTGTTTTTATATTAATTTCTAAAACCTTTTCTTCTCTTCTTTTTGTTGTTAAGTGCATTGTTAAAAATCTACCAAAAAATTATTTTGAACTCTTTTAGAAATTTAACTAGTCAAATGACCCATAGCATAACTACTCCAAGGTGAGATAACATTATTTTCCATTACTCTTATCATTTGATTTGTTATAGAATCTGTTACTGATTTCATTATCTGACTGAAATTATCAATCTCTGTTTACTCTATTGAATTTTCAATACTTTATAGAAATTATATTGCTTTCTTTTAGTCCATAGAATTCTTCAGTTGTGTATTTTTAATATTTTTAATCTTCTACAAATCAATTGTTTCAAAGTAGTAATGAAGATTTGACTACTTTTTTTTCTATAAAATAGTATCTAATCCATCCTCAGTTAATTAAGAAATTTTATTAATAAATTATTTAGTTCCTGTTTTTATGTTATTTTATACAAAATTAATTGCTTCTTAAGTTTGATTTGAAAGAAATTTTTTAGTTATCATGCAAGGTTCAGTTTTACCTAATTTAGTTATCATCCCATCTTCTTTATTTATTTGTTATATTATAATTGCATTATTTTATTTCAAAATCTTTTCAACTTCCTTAGCTGTTTATTTATTTATTTGACCATATTTTTACAATATTTGGACAGTTGAATAATTTTATTTATAAATTTTTGAAAGTTTCCTGAATATTTAAGCATGTACTTTTGAAATCATCATAACTATCTATGAAATACCGCTTAAAGTGCCATATATTCTTAACCAAAAACTCAAAGAACCATTATAAAATTGTTTATCAGACAATAAATGTTTACATAACGGTCCACCAATAGAATTCCACTGTTTTGATAACCAATTATTTTATGGATTTAGAGTTGTTTATACTATCTTAGCGATTTGTAACTTTAGTTTTTCAGATTTCTGTCCATTTTTATTCATCATATTATCCAATACAAACATCTTAGTAACTAAATTTTTTAGATATGACGAGGAAAAACAACTAAAAACTTTTTATTAAATGTATTAAGTTATTTTAGGCTTAGCTCTTTCAAATATTAAATTTATCGAGGTATCACAAGCTTTGTTTAGTGATTATCTTACAGCAGTTTAACCTATTTTTGTTCCAATATATTTACAAACAGTTCCCTTGATGTTTTGACGAAAGACCATAGCTCCACCGACCACTGCCTGCTCAACCACTTATTTTTAAGCAGCTATCAAAACCTGAACACCCTTCGCAGAATCTTTTAAGCCACTCCATCCTATTGAATAAGCCGATATCGCTAAACTTACTGCTTTTTGCTTTGCATAATCTGACCAATCGAACTTTCTTGAACTAATAACCTTTCTCATATTGATTAATTAATTCATAGATTATGTCACTAATGCCATTCCCACAGTAGCCCCCCATGCATTAGATATTAATACTGCACCAACTAGAATTTGGGCTCCTGCTATTAAACCTAGTGAGGCAACTGTACTCCAAGGAATTGGATTTTTTTAGCATATTTGCAACAAATATAGAATTCCCCTTGCAGATAATTATCCAATTTACAAATCTGGTCGCATAGTACTCATGTACATATCTTATATTTTTTTTACATTTTGTATAGTAATTTATTATGCCTTTTGTATTTAGTTAGCTATCTTTAATACTTGAGACATTTTATTTTTATAAATTTTATTGAATTTTAATTGAAAATCAATATATTGCGATCTTAGTATTTTGATTAAATTAATAGAAGTTTATGAATCCATTTATTAAAATGTTGTGCTTGTAGAATAGTTTAGAATATTTTTTATTAAGAGATTTATCGTTTTACGTGAATTCACTTTGACTTTTTTTAATTTTATACTGAATTTTTGTTGTTGACCTGATGAGTGATATTATTAAATAATCTATGGTTTTTACTAAACTTAATTCTTATCTTAATCTTTTTAGATAATTTAAAAACATTCATCCGATTTCTTTTTTTAGGATGTATTTCTGCCATAATCTTTTAAATAATCAAGCGCTTTTTTTGCAATTTAAATTGTAAGATCCTCAATTATTAGTTATTTCTTGTTATTTTTTTGTTATTTTTGATTATTTTATCTTGATCCATTTTTATTTTAAGTTGAATTCTTTTCTCTATTAGCATAATCGTTTAGATATTTATTTAAATATCCATGATATATTATTTCTTCTTAATGAATTAATTTTCTTTATTTATATTATTTTGTTATAATTTTGTATTTTGGAACTTATTCTTGAAATTTAAATCTGAATTTTTAAATTTGTTATAAATCAATTTGATCAATATCCATCTTAATATTAACGAATTTAGATTCGATTTGATTTATCTTTTCGATAGCTTGTTTAAGTGAAAGATCCATAAATTACACACTCAATGAACACTTTTTGTTTAAAACTCTTATCAACATTTGATTTGATACTACGTTGTAGTTATATAACTTCATATTAAATCGACACTAAAGATATTTTTAATCATTTATGAATTTTTTAAATTCTGATACCCCTCCATGCTACCAATAATACTTCTTCAATGTTGGTACTTTATTCTATTCTTAAACTTATTAATTGGAATCTAAAATTTACAACTCGATCAACACTAATGAACTTTATAAAATTAAATAAATTTATTATAAACTCAAATTAGTGTATTTGACTCCTTGTTCACTTTAATCTTATTTAGATTAGTTTTTCTATAAAGAAAATCTTAAGTCGAATTTACTCCTTAAGTTTTATTGTTTTTTTAAATCTTTCATTATTCTGTCCAACTCGCCTTTCTTGTATTAATATTGTTCAATAATTTTTTAGTTTTTATTATCTTTTACATCAATTATTATCTCTTAATAATCACATGACCATTCAGCCTTTGATAAATTCCTTTCAAAATATGAAATATGATCGTTTATAGTATTTATCACTCCCTCTTGAGTGATTTAGTTAAATTATAGATGAGGATTTAACAAAGTTTTGAGCTTTTAACTATCAAATGGTTATTGAAAAGTCACATCAATATCTTAAAGTTTCATTTCTTTTTTTATTTTAGCAATGGTATCTATAGCTTGATCTTTTATACCATTTTAATCATTTATTTGTAACTGATTCTTTATTTTTTAGTTGAACTGTTATTAAAATTGATCAAAAGATAAAGTTTTCATTCTTCTTCCTAAAAAGGTATTTCCTAATCCAACATAATCAGTCACATTATGGAGTGTTTCTTTGCCATATTTATAAGAATTTTTTAGGATTTATATTTTAGAAAAAACCTTTGTTGCTGATTTTGCAAAATTGTACACCGATTTAGTCGCATTCATTCCTGCATTTAATAAACCTTTATTCTAACTTTTAGTCAATGAATTAAATACGATCGAAAATCTATGATAATCATCTTCTAAATTCTCTGCTAATTAACCTTTCTTATCTCTCTTTTGCTTGTAATAAACTTTCAAAGTTTCTATTAACTCTTTATGATGAGTTAATTATGATGATGTACCCTCAAACAGATCTGATTTTGATTTATCTTTATAATCTTTATAATCTTTATATCCATAAATATCGAGCAATCGAGAAGATTTTTCTATTTGTGCAATATTGGATTCAATACTTTTGATAAAAGAGCCAATCAAGTTCATTTTTTAAATTGTCTGTTTAAATAAATCACAATCCATTTAGTTTGACTGTTTCATTAACGATTGAATCTAAACTAAACTACTTATTTCTTAAGAGGCATAAAATATTGCTTTTCTAAATTATTATTGTGCCTTTTATAAATAATCTTATTTTTTTGAGTTAGACTTAAAAATTCTATATTTTCCCTGTATCAATATCCATCCCTTTACCATATAAGCAGCACTACAAAATTATGGATCTTTCTTTATGGCCTATTAGATATATTAAGCAGCTTTCTCCATATTTGAATCTTTAAATGATTTATTCATAACTATATCTGAAGCCATATTAATTAAATAGAAAGGATTGTCAATTACTTTATATTGACTTTCTTCATTTGAATCAATATATTCCAAAATTTGTCTTTCAAATTATTAGTATTTTTTGTAAATGTCTTTTGGATCTATTTTTTCATCATTAATTTTATCATCCATTTCGTTAAGTAACATTGCCCATTTTTATTATATCCCAGCAATAATATTTTATAAAATATCTTTATTTTTTATTTTGTTTCTTATACTTTTTTTGGAAGATTATTTGTTATTCCTTTAACCATTTAGAAAAACACAAAATCTTTTAAATAGTTTGTCTTTAACTTTTATGCTCTAAAGTTATTATTTTTAGAATCTCTACAAAAATTCTACTTATTTTATATCTCTTTAAGTATTAATGTTTTTTTGATCTATTGACGAATAATCCATTAAATTTAATCGATTAAGGATCATTTGCCCAGACCCTCTTTTACCTTGTCTTGATGTTCTACCAAAAGCCTGCTCTTGAACTCTTTGATTTGACGGTAAAAAAGTGACAATAACATGCATACCACCAAATTTCTCAATTTAATCAGTTTTTATATCAGTTCCTCTACCAGCAAGATTAGTCGCAACTATGATTTATCTTTTGAAAATTTTTTAAATCAATTACTATTGCTTCATATCATTCATTGTGTAGGTTTTTATTGACTTGGGATCATGATATTATTTCAATCTAGCTTCAATCAATATCGAATCCTAAATAGTCTCACAAATTATCAAAACTCCTCTGTTTTGATTTGCCTCTCGGAGAGAACTTTATAAAATAATTTTAATCCATTCCTACTTATTTTTTGCAATCTAAGGTTAGAGACTAATATACTGCTCAACAAAAGAACGTGGTATTTCAATTAAATCAACATTATAATTTTTCATTAAAACTTATCGTGCTTTTTTTGAACCAAGTGTTCCAGTAAGACCATAGATATTTTGTCCATAACGTTGAATATATCCTAAATTTGACAAATAATTAGTTGTAAAATTTTATGATGTCATCTTTAATCCATGCTTTCTTTGTAACAATTGATGCAAACCATTACACCAATTTGTTGAATTTTGAACAACACCAGTTGTTGTGTTATCTACAGGCTTAATTAATCCGTCGCTTACTATATAAGACACGTTCTGTTGAAGTTCAAAAGCTGATAATGCATTTTACGCCCATTTCTTTAATTGTATTTCTGCAAACTTTCTAAAATTATTTGGTATTTTTAGTTGGGTCAAAAAATCTTTATCCTTTTTTATATGTTTAAATCCATTCTCTTTTTAGAAACCTAATAATACCCTAAGATATTAATCTAAATATTAAATCATGAATTCATTAAAATCTCCAGGAATTTCACAGAATAACTAGGGTTGATTTTTTATAAGTTGTTAAATATTTTTGATTCGAACAATTTCATTAGTTTCAGTATCGAGCACATCCATAGAAATCGGGTTATCAAAATAATTAATCGTACCTTGAACCATATACATTTTGCCATTAACAAACAATATTTTTGATTGCATAGAAATCATCTGTTGCCAAAGAAAATGATAAATTGGTTGAAGCAAATCAAGACCTGCCACTGTACTTGATAATCGTGCTATTTTTGAACTATCATCAATGAGCATGGTATCAACTTCATCCACAATAGCTACTTACGTTTTTCTATCACCTAATGTATCCAAAAGACGATATTAATGATTCAAAGTATCGAATTGAAATTGAGCCGCTTCACCATAAACAATATCTTTTTTGTAACAATCTTTTACTCCTTTCAAGTATACAGTTTTTTAATTGTTACTTGCACAACTTAAATTAAACAAACCATAAAGAGAAGCCTTTTCTTTAGCATCTCTTTAAGCAAGAACTGGAGAACTTGTGAGAATGTCAACTTTTTTACCTTCTAAGGCCTTTATTATAGCAAATATGCAAATAATGGTTGATTTTCCTTAACCTGTCGAAACTTGAAGTAATCGACCAGCATTTTAATTTTTACTCGCCATTAAGTAAACAGCAATAATTTGGGCATCTTTTAAATGATGTTTCGTTAATATATTGTTGGCTTGTGCAATAACGGAGATTTGTTCAATAATAAATTATTTTTTTTTATTGACCTATTAAAAGGTTTTGGCTTTTTTGGCTTTTTTGGCAGCAGCAGCCCATTATTTTATTTTATTTCGATCCCATTCACTAATAGGTTTATCATTTAAAAAGAATTAACTTTTAAGATTTCTATCTTTAACTTTTTTGACGACTTATTCCAAATCCTCAAAACTACTTTCTTTTAAAGAATTCAAACTGAAATATTTTATTGATTTTATTAAATCTTCTAAATTTCTTGTTTTAACATTTCCAGCAAATCTTGCCTCCACTATAATTTTATTGATTTATTCAAGCCATCGATTTGAATGACTTTTCAAAATATCTGTTATTTGTTTGAAATATTCAGATTTAATACAGTACATATTTATAATTTTTAATAATTATATTAACATAGAGTGGGATTTACTTTCGTTTATTTATTTATTCTTAATGAGCCCAATCATTTATAACAATTTTTCAAAAGTCCATTCTTTTTCGAACAAATTTACAAGTATATATTCCAATTTTTATTGACTTATTGATTTTTCTTTGAGTGATTTCTTTAAAATATTTATTTTTAATTGTCTTAGTAGGCTGGAAATCTACGATTCTCTTTCAATTATATCTGATTCCTTTATTTTATAGTTTTGAATGAAATTTAGCAACTCGATAACTTCATTTGGACGATTTGTTTTTTTTGAATAATTAAGAACTTTTAATATGAGTCTAAAAGGCAACTTTTGGGAAATGTCGAATGATAATTTCTTGATGTATCGTTATTAGAAATGATGAGACAAAAATTAGTTTAATTTATCCTTTATTACAATCAACTAAAATTCCTTTAAAATATTTTTATTAGAACTTACTATGTTCTTTATTGGAATAAAATCAATCAATGGAAGAATTTAAAGTATTTTTAAGATATTTTAATCTTTCAAATCTCTTAAATTGAACAATATTAATATTTTATTGAGTTGTTTTCTTTAAAATATTTTCATATCCTCAATTTTTAACCAGTGCTGATAAACTTCAATACTTTTTTCTTAACTGAGATTTTACTTTTTTACTAAGCTTGATAATGCCATCTACCTAAACCATAGATTTTATTAATTGTTTCTTATCACACCATAGTCTAAATACTTCAAAGAGGTAATGTTTTATATGAAATCTTACAAGTCCTCAGCACCAATATCAATATTATTTTAGATTTATAGTTTGTATTTTTATAAAAATTAATCATAACCGTCAGAAATTTTCATGTACATTTGAATATTCTTTAAATTTTTGAATGATGAGTATATTAGTAATTGACAATCAGAATACAAAAGTTTTTCCCAAAAACTAATCAAACAGTCAGGTATTTAGGAGAATTTATCAAGATCAAAATCGAGACAAATAGATTAAGAACCATTTTAAGTTGATAATAAGTATCTAATAAGTTATTAAAGAACCTTTTCCAACTGGGAATGATCATTTTCATATACGATATTTTTATATGTTTAAAATAGATGAGAAAATTCAAGGTTTTACTTCATATGATTAATCAAGCTTAATTATATTGTTTGAACTATAGGCAATAGAGAATTATTATTAACTATTTTTGGTAAGTTGTTCTTATGATCTCTATAATTCCAGTAGTGTTTTCCAATTTTCAATGATATAACAACAGCCAGTTGCTGTCTAAGTTGATCTTCGTAGATCGTTCCTACTACATTATTATTTATTAACAATATTGTATCAAAAACATAACTAGAAATTAAATGACCATGAAGATGCTTTTATGTCAATTTTTTAAGACATTATGATATCTTTTTAATGTTTAATGATATTTTTTAAAACGAACTGTTATTTATCAAAAATGTTGTCTCATTCTCATTAATAAGTTATAAGTTTTTCTCAGTTATTAATTAGTTATACTGGTCTTTGTTTAAATTTTATAACAATCTGTCCAAAGTTTACTATTTAAGTTTTTTTCCTTATTTTAATAAACGAAACAATATATTGTGACATATCTATGAAATTTATTTCTAATTGGTCTCAAATAAAATGTTAGAAACTTTATCAACTAATTACGATGGAATAAGAGCGAAGTTTTTTTCATTGAAACTATGTATGATTTCCAAACACTCAATGACCAATTAGTTTTATAACTACAAAATTGTTCTTAACTTATTAAAGTTTGTAGCGTTGAGTAATAATTATCGATTTTCTTTTAATTTCTATATGAAAACTGTCGATGTTAATAAATTATGTTAATATTGGCTTATAATGGCTTTTTTATCATCTTCTAAAGTTAAATATATTTTTTAGGATTTCAAAAGATTAATGATAGACTACTTAAAAGCATCTGTATTTCTCTACAATCCTAATTCCAATAAAAGGATTATTTTTGTTTCATTCGAGAAATTTTATACTTTTTAAAGAAGAAGTTGATTAATTTTGATGATTTTTGTTTTTATATTTTGATCTGTTTCCTTAATTAATAATTTGATCAATTTCATATCCAAATCTTTGAAAATCACATTTCTTTTAATTTCATTTTACAAGAATGTAAGAAATTCATATTTCTAAATATTTTTTGGATAATGCTCCAAATAATAATTGAACATTTTTTAGGTAATTTCTGGTTGAATTTATTGATAATTATCATTAACTAATTTTATTAATGTTTCCAGTATCAGGTTTTGAACATGTGAATCATCATTTCCTGCATTTTCAATAAAAGCGCTCTGTAAAATTTAGGGAACTTTTTTAGTCAACTAAATTTTCATTTTAACCATCATTTTAAATAATTCAACAATATCTTTTCGAGGGTTTTTGATAGAAAAGTTTTAGACAAGTTTGTTGATAATTTATTAATCCAATGCATTTCCATTTGAAACAAAATTTTCTAAAATTTAAATAACAACTGGTTAAGAATTGATAAATCTTGACAAGTGATTTAATGAATCAACTGATAAATTGGACCCCATATCAACTTTTTTGAAAATATACTTCAAAACATATTTTTAAGATTAGAGTCTATATTTTAGGCAATAGGGTAAAACTCGTGCTGCTTTTTAGACCTATAGTGAATAGAAGATTTTATGATTCCTTATTTCTTGATTTTGATGACAAATATTCAACAACTAATAGGACCAATTTCTTATTTCAATATCTTCTGATTTATAGATATTAAAAACAAATAAATTCATAGTCTTCTAACTAACATGTTGTCCGTTTCTAATAATAAGTTCAATTATTTTGATGACTTAGTTACTATAATAGTTCTCATTTCGATCATAACAATGCTAAACAACTAAAATTGTATTTTGAGAAAATTGCTTTTTTAAAGATGCTTGATTAAATAGAATATCTAAACTAAGTCTTATTCTTTATTAGTTCTCATCTTCTACCAATATCCTTTCGAAATTTTCAAAAATCATATCAACTTCTAAAATCTATTTTTTGCTTTCTTTCTTAAAGGTTTACAGAATATTATTGTTTAAGTTTTATGAGTAGTCTTTCTCCTAAAGTTAAAGACTTTGAAACTCATATATTTATGCCAGATATTACAAATCAGTTGTCAACAATTTATTGGATTATGAATAATTTCTAAATGCATAACCCATTAAAACTTTTCCATAAACTTAGATATCCAAAGCAATTTTTTTTGAAACATCAATTTAACCCATTATATTTTCGATCTGGTCTCGACTCCATTGTTTATAATTTGCCAAGAAAAGACTTTTAAAAAGGTAGATTTTAGTTTGTTTATCAACAGAATTTAATGATCGACAAATATCATTGACAACTGATTAAGATATTTGAATAGACTGATATTAAATTTGTTACTTGATAATTTTTGCAGCAATATAACAAACAGATGCTTAGTTTTGGTTTTATTCATTTCGTTCTTAAAACTGAATTTATTAGCCATAAAATTCACAAACACGGCAATCTGATAGTTTATATGTAACAATCTCAAGATTAAATTTTCTTTAATTTGGAGTAAGTTTTAAAAATAAATGCAATATAATAGTTGAGATAATTTGTTATTGCTAACTTTAGAATTTAATTTACTTCTAACGACACTGTTTCATTAAATGTTTTAAAAGTTGTAAAGCTTATGAAGGTATTATCTGTGATGATAATTTCTGTTATCTTGAGGTCTTTTAAATATAGTAATTAATGACATATAGCACTTCTTTACAAAGTACTTTTTATTCCTATTAATTTATATCCCAAATTAATCTGCTAAGATTAATTAATGTCTTTTAATCAATTCTCCTATTAGAATTCTACATATAACCACACATAATTCTGCAAATATTAACTTTATCTTATTAATCGATTTAATGCTTCTTTAATTCTTTAACACTTATTAATTAACCAAGTCTCTAGATTATTTGAATTTTGGGAAAAAATTAAACAAACTTCTATCCTTTTTGCGACTATTGAAGAATGTACTTGATTGAATCCTTAGTATTTATGTTGTTTTCAATATTTTTCATAGAAAGTTATAATAAACCCCTATTATCATTTGTGAACTTAGAGATGTGAACAAGTAATTTTTGACAAATTTAATTTATTTATTTATTTGGATCATTTTAGGCCAAATCATAAAGTATCCTTTAACGTTTAGTCCTCTAACCTTTGTGTTATTTTTCTCCCAATATTTTATCATTGATAATTAGAGCCATATTATACAGAGATTTCAATGCATCTATTCTGATTTATTAAAATTGGTTGTCTATAATATTCATTACTTTAGATATCAGTTATTAATGACAAATTTTTTCGTAACATTCTATAGAGGCAGTAAAAGTATTTAAAATTTGTTTGTTGCGTTTAAAAATCTAAGCACTTTTTTAAAATATAGCGGCACCAACCCCAATTAAAGCTGCTTAAGGTGCCGCTAATACTGCTAATGGAAGAAGTAATAATCCTTTTTAACTTAATCGTTTATTATTTAATATATTTTTTTTAAGATGCTTTGTCCAGTAATAATGATGTTTTTATTGATTTTGGAATTATCTATCTATTTTATTAAATTATTATTAAATCTAATTTTACTTTGAGGGCTAATAATTAAAATGAAAAAAGCCGACTATTTCCTAATCTGAAAATTCACCAAAATAGAACTATCGAAGTTATTTTTTTGATTTGCAAATACTGAATGCCTTGTAAATTGCTTAGTAATTCAATTTTTGTGGTTTTCTTTTTCCTTTTTATTGATCAGTAACAATACTAAAAATAGCCATAATCATTCGATCTGCAATAAATCTTTTTAAATATCCTCCTAGAAAGAAAACATCTCCTTGTAATACACTTGGTAAAAATTTGTCTTTATCTTATTGTTTCAATGAAAACTTTGTATTTTTTACCTTATTATAAAGTTTAACTATTGCCTGATATTTAAAATCTAAACAACCGAGATCGGTACCGGATAATTAAGTTGTTTAGGGCTCTAGGCTCTTTTAAAGATTTTTCGTAATATTTTTGTTACGCTTTTTTAAAGCATTACACAAACTCAAGATTGTTTGAACCTCTTATTCTGATTGAGTATTTTTAATTTGAGCTTTGATTTGTTGTTGGATTTTTGTAACAACAGCTTTTGGTTTTTTAATCTGTTTTTTTTTATTTTGATTTTTGATATTTTTTGACTGATTAGTTTGTGTGATAAAAATTTTTTTATTAATAAGTTAATTTTTTAAGTAATCTTTATTCTTTCCATTCGGTAAAACTTCCATAAAATTAGTCTTTTTCAGTTCATTAGAGAGGTTTTAAAGTTGATTATCTTTTAAATCAATAATTATCCGACCCAGCAATAATGCAAACTAACTTATAATTTCGCCATTGTGATCACTCACAATATATTTGATGGTTGATAGTAGTTAGTTGATTTAGATTGATGCCCCATTTGTACAAGCCTAGCTAATCACCCTTGCCAAACAATGTCTCGATTTATATGGTATGTTTTAATCAGTTAATGATCTTAGAATAGGTTCCAATTTAAGATTGGTTATTTGATGTCTCTTAACCATATTCAAGAATTATTTTGGACAAGCTACATACTATTCTTTGTCAAGGAAATCTCCTTAGTTAAGTAAACTGACTATAAAGTCTTCATTAAAACTTTATGGATGATTTTAAAATTGATCTTTTGTTTGTATGACAAAATCCTTGAACGAATTTTTTTGAGAAAAGTTAAATTTTTGTCTCTTTTGTCTCTTTTGCTGATTAAGCTCCATTTAGTTGTATGAGTTTCTCAGAAACAACAGCTAATAAAGAA
>JGI24217J29970_1006443_pt1 | contig 14138 bp, 14 predicted proteins | sample EnhBioin_Aerobic_FD_29970 | JGI IMG/M metagenome (IMG submission 29970) | reverse complement strand
TTTCTTTTCATAAAATCAAATTTCTTCTCCTGCAAGTGACATCAACAAGGCAACACCTCTCTTTGTCCAGAAATCTTGATCACTTTGGTTTGTTGTGTTCACTCCAGGTTTGATTGGCAACATTACTGTGAACATGTAAGATGGTTTTTCTCTCACACCTGTTCTGATAGGATACATATAAGTTGGACAACTGTATAAGTTTTGACCTTTCTTAACTTTCTGTTTTCCTTCCATTGGAGTTGGTTTAAATTGGATGATTGGCATACGGTAGTTAAGCTTCATTGGTTATGGTTCTGTGATACAGTTTTTATCACCATCCCATCTTGCACCTTCCAAAAATAGTCCTGAAATATAAGCTCCTTCTTTTGCGGCAGATGTTATTGATGTGTCATACTTTTCAAATGAGAACTCCCAAATAAACTGATCGATTGGAATGTTAGATTTTCTTGATGCTTGTTGTTGGAGTGCTGTGGTAAAACCTGTTGGGAATGAGAATCCTGGAATCCAGAAAACATTTGGTTGACCTTTATTTGCCCATTGTCTCAATTGGTCGATTCTCTTGTTCAAATCTTTCATCCACATTGATAGTGGCTTAAGTGAATAATAAGCAAATTTCCACTTTTCAGGTACTTTATTTTAATAAAGTGAGAACATGACCTTTTACAAATCTTAAGAAATCAATACAAGACCGTTGATACCTTTTTCAAGATCGATAAGATTCTTTTTGACGAGTTTGAGTAACTTATTGTATCTGCTTATTTCTTGTAAAAGAACAATCTTTAATGGGTTTTGATCTTCTGGCTTGACCTTTTCAAAGACTTCTTCTTCATTAAAAGGCTCATCAACTTGTTAAAGCATTTCTCTGATAATTTCCTTGACTTTAGCTTACAAAGTAACTTAACTCTCATTGGCTTGTGAAGATTCAAGGGCTTATAATGATTCGATCAAAATATTGGTATCAGCTATTTGCGAGGATATCTAAGCATTGATATGTTGACCAAATACATCAGGCTTTTCAACAGTGGGGAATTATTCAATTTTTCGCATGTAATATTTAGGCTCACTCTCATGGTTCTTTTCTTTTGGTGGTTGCTCTTCAGGAATGATATATTAACCTGAGTTTGGATTACCAAGCCTGTGCTTCTCCTATGTGATGACCATTTGATTGAAGTACTCCATGGCATACACATTTAGCAATCTTCTGTCCCATTAATCAGTGACTCTGCCACCATATGTGACTTCGGAAATCAAGTAACGTATAGCTTCCCATGGTGGTTGTTTAATAACTTGAGGTTGTTCGCCCATAACTGATGTCTGGCCAAGTTTCACTTCCTATGTGTGAGTGATGTAAATTTGTAAAATATTATTGGCAGTATCCCAATCACTGTCATTGAAGTCATAAATAATGTTCCAACCTAAAGTTTTAAAACGCTTTCTTTCAATAATCAGTGCATGATACCAACATAAACTGAATAAAATTCTCTTGTAGAAAGGTTTAAATTGTGGATCCATCTTTTCTCCCTCGATTTCTTTGTTTGGTAAATTAGTATAAAGTCTTAACATATTTGCCTTTAATCCTTTTGGAGGTTCAGTTGTGATTTTAAGGCATCTTTGAAGAATAGAAATAGGGAATTGTGGATGTGGATTTGTTGACAGCCATAATCTAAATCTATCATCAACATCGTTTTTATTCATTTCGAAGTTTTACAACATTTTTTACAAATCTTTCAAAAATCCTAAAGACAAATGACAGTTTGCCAAATACAACCAAGAACCGTTCTTGGCACCTTCATTCACTTTGTCTTTTGCCTTTTTAGCCTGCCCTTGACCAAGAGAAACAGGGACTAACTCAACCTTCTTTTCTCTGGCAAAGGCTTCGAGTTGTGAATACGGGTCAACACCGGGTGAAAGTACGAATATAATAGGAGTATTTTTGTTGGAGTCCGAATATACACTTTAAAGTGAGAAGTTTGGTGGGTGTACGAATGTTTCATTACCATTTTTATCAATGATGAAGTTGATAACTGCAGGGAGAACACGATCTCTACGAACAATCTTGGTGATTATCAGTTTTCTGAGACTGTCACATTTTTAATTCCATTCTCCAGGAAGAGGTTCTTTTTCTGGAGTTGCTGACATGTACCATTTCTTCCATTACTTTGCATTGTGGATGAAAGAAGTTATGATGTTTGCGAAGTTTGGCAACTTTTCTAAGTCACAGATAGCGTTCCAATTTTAAGGTTCAATCCATTCATTAGGATTAATTGGCTGATTTTTTCTATCTATGATTTATCTTCCACCTTTTAAGAAGAAGTTATATTCTTCAGGGTCGACCTATTTGAGTTTGACGGTCATCATAAATCCTAAAAGTAATTTATCTTTTTCGAAAAGTCCTCTACAAGCATATCTGTAAATTCCTGTTTTTAATTTTTCTGCAATTGCATCCAACTTTTCATTCAATGAGTCATTTAATCCAGGTTTTTCAATGTATTATTTGATGGTTTTCGAGAAGAGCCCGATGTAAGCATCCAATGAGAATTGATACATTGTTTCAATCAAAGCGAAGTCATTTATAATGAAGAACAATTTTGAAGCAATTTTAGCAAGTTTTTTATAGTTTTATCTAGCTGCTAAAATTTTCTTCATTTGGTTGATTGATGACTCGATTTGAGTCTTGACTTTTTCTTCAGTTTATTTGGATTATTGCAAGAAAGTAATAATATTTTCATCATCAATCAGTGAAGTTTTAGATTCTGATAGAATTTATAAGATTTTATCGTCAATCTTTTTCATTTTTTGTTCATTTTCAGATTTGTTCTTAATAAGTTAATTTTTGTTTGTTTCAAGTTGAACTTACATTTTTTGAATGACAACTGATGTTAATTGTTCCTCAAGACCTTTTTATTTGACAGTAAAGTTGACTAACAAAACTTTAGTAGTAACTTCTGGTTTATAACGAGGATTTGGAAGTTTAGTCGTCATGTAGAATCTGAAATTTTCATTGTATCTAATATCTTTGTCTCCAAGATAAATCATAAATCTATCGGCAACTTTCTTGATAGTTTTGTTCAAAAGTGGTTCAAGTGATGAGTCGATCTATTCTTAAAGATTTTGGAGTAAAACAGTATGACCATTGGCAATAGCCATCTCGATAGTTTTCATATAATTTTCTGTTTTTGGATCAAGAATAATAAACTTATCTTTGTTTTACTTCTCCATTTATCTAATCCATCTGTTACCTTGAAGCTGAGGATCAATCAACAATGGGAACATTCTACCTTTTCTAACTAAAACACCGTTTTCTTTTGAAAATTGATCGTCAGGAAGACCTTTGAGGTTCCATTTGATAAATTATACAGGCTTGACCAAGAACTCTGGGAAGTTGTAATCTTTTGAATAGGGAATCTTTAATGCCTTGATTTTATTATGTAAATTGCTGTTTAAGTCCTCTCTGAACTCTGAAGGGAATGGACCGCAATATGATTGGAAAGCAGCAGTAATCAATGAGTCACCAACAATATAACTGTACTTTTCTTATAACTTTTCTTTTCTATCTCTCCAACCTTATTTCGTAGAGGCAAGACCAGTTATAAGCTTTTCTGCTCTTTACAATTTTATTTGTAACTGATCAGTCTGTTGTTTATAAGTGTCCATGTCACTTTTAGCCTTTTGGAGTTGTTCTGTTAAATTATTGATTGCTTATTGCACCTTTGCAAAGTTATCTTAAAGAGTTTGAAGCTCATCCTCAGATCTTTTGAGTTTTTACATTAAATTGTTGACTTTGTTTTTCTTTGGCTCAATATCCTTGAAAGCCTTAGCGTAACCTTCAACAGCCAAGACCCATCTCCATAATCCACCTGCTGCTTCTGAGATTGTATCAATTCTTGAAATTTACATCTTTGGATCTTGAGTCAATTTTTAGATTCTTTTCAAGGTATTTGTTGGAATTCTACCCTTGTCGATTGTTTGTAGTCTTTGTAAGAAACTTGTATCTGCAAGTTCTTTTTTAGCAACAGCCCATGAAGGCTCTTTATTGAGGAGAATCATGACAGCATTCAATACAACATCAACACCGCCAGGTGGAGTTGTATAAGATTTAACGACTGAGAGTTTATCTTTTGTCAAGTTAGCGAGACCTTGTTCGGCAGCTTGAAGTGCAGGCTCTGCTTTCTTCAAATCAGCTTAAGCGTCAGCCTTAAGCATTTACATTTATTGTTTTTCTTTACTGACTTGAGCTCTTCTTTCAACAACTTCGTTCTTCTTATCATTAGATTCTCTTGTTTCTTTATCGATTTTGATCATAAGCTATTCACAATCTTTAGATTTTTTACCAAGTTAGTTTTGGAAAACGGCAAGATTCTTTTGTAACTAATTGGAGTTTGATTGAGCTTCATCTAATTTTCCAAGACCACCTCCTAGTTTTTCAATTTATCCTCCAATCTAAGCTCTCTTATTATTAAGAAGTTCACAATATCCTTTGACGAGTTCGATATAATTAGTTGGAGTAACATAATAAAGTCTCTTAAGCTCTTTGAACATTTTATCAGCGAGTTCAATAACTTTTGTATGAGCATTACCGAAATATTGAGCAATATGTCTTCTTGTATCTTCATCAAAGTTAAACTCTTTTATTGAGTTGTTGGCAACTTCAACCAAAGCTTCAGCGGGCCATGGCATAAACCAGACAATGGTAGTATTATTCACAAGACCTGGATACATTCTACCATAATTTCTCAAGTTATCACCAGTTTTAGACATGAGGAAAACGATATGGAAATTATTTTGAATTCTTGAATAAAATTCAGCCATTAAAACCTCATCTTTAAATTACTTGATTTCTTTTCCATTTGGATTAGCATCTCGCATCATTCTTGCAACAACTTTTTTCATTTTTTCTTTAATATTTGGCAAGTCTTCTTTTCCGAATAAGTTTGGAATTTCACCGATCGTCAGAATAGTGTTAATATCTTCAACGAAAGATTCTTATGTAATTTGATTGTCAGAGAACATGAAGACGGACGAAGTATTGTCTTTAAAGGCACATTCTTGTGACCATTATTTTATCTTTTATCTAAAATCTTTTAACTTGAATCCTTTGGAAGCAGTAATCTGACACAAATTATATTTGGCAATGAAGGTGGCCAATTTAGTGAGTGAATGTCGACCTGCACCACCCTATCCAACAAGCATGCCGTGTCCTTTTGCGAACTTGATGATTCTGTTAATTTTACAAACATAAGAGATGGCTTCATCAAACAAAGTAATGTTCATTGCAGCAGACTTAAACTTTTCATTGAACTAATTCAACTTATCTTCAACCAACTTTTTCAGTTACTCACGTTGTTTGAAAGGAACCTAAATGTAAATTTGTCTGCTCTGTGACTCATCAAAGAAATCGACAAATATTGAATCATTTTATTCGTGATCAGTACACTCTTTAATATTCGATTGCAAAGTAGATTCAAGTTGATCTGAAATGAGTTTCTTAAGTTTCATTCTGTCTTCGACTGAAACCAATCGATCATGGAAAACTCTCATTGCCTAATGAACCCATAATCTGTAAATTGTGAGTTTTGAATCACAATAAAACTTATCAAAAATATAAATACCTTGAATAACCTTGCTGATATCTCTCATGTTGAAAACGTAATGTGATTTTGCTGGGGTTGGAAGGAAAGTGTCGGCAATTGAGTTATAGAGACTAATTGTGGCCATTGCGAGAGTTTAAGCCACTTGCTTAATTTAATCATCAAAATCTTGAGTGAAAAATTTATGTTGTAAAATGTTGTGGAAAATTCTACGCACTTGAGATTCAGAAGGGAAAGTGAAGTTAATCATTACAAATTTAGTTTGAATTCTTCGAGATATTTCGTTTCTTCCTCCTCCTGGTGGACCCATGGAAGCGATAAATTGAACATCTTCGATTTTCTTGAAAATTTCATTTTGTACTCTATCGAACCATCCACCGTAATCCATCCATTGTCTTAATAATTACAATGGTGGTTGAGATCCATATGTGTCTTTTTTAGGCATGTTAAGATCGTCGACATAGATGATCATTTTCTTTCCATCAGGAACCATCTTAGTTTTTGTTCTTCTTGTCATTTTTCCTTCAATCATATCTTGAGTTTTTAGACTTGAAGTTTGTGAAGAGAAAATAATGTTTGTAATTTTCCATGAATTCTAATCAAGTTAATTTAAAATTTGGTTGATGAGTACAGTTTTACCAGTACCAGTGACACCGACACTTAAAGTATGAATTTTATTGTTTACACAGTTTTGAAGAATATATTTTGTTCTTTGAGAATCAACTGTAGGGACGACTAAGCTATGATATGAAGCTGTTGGTGGTGGTTTCCAAACGATACTGTTGACTTTTTCTTACCATCCTTGCCACTCATTTTTGTCTGGATTGATGTAATAATCAAAGACAGTATAGTTTCCTGGGAACATTGACTCAATATCTCTGATTACTAAATCAAATGTCTTTCTACCTGTTTAATCAAGTGTTCCACCAAAGGCCCAAATCATACAAAATGTGAACCATTTTTATAATGCACCCCAGTAGGTTTAAGTTTTATTTTGGATGTTGAAATCAGCAGCCTTGGCATCTCCATGGACAAAGCTATCCAATAACTTTGTAAAAGCAATCATAATGCTGATTTAAAGCGATGGAACATGTTCCTTGAATTCATCCTTCATGTGTTGTTTCTTAGCAAATAATTTGGCAAACCATTTTTCAATCAATTAATTAAGGAATTCTTGGACTTGTTAATCTTTCTTTTTGGAAACCCAACTCTTTATGAATGGTCTCCATCCGAGATCATTGATGTTAACGAAAACCATACCTGCTCTACTGACTGTAGCGGGAGAGGCGACAGCTAAATCTTCGACTTCGAAAATTAATCCCACCTGTGAAGGTAATGAGATTCTGTCACCATTGAGAAGAGTCAAGACTTTATTATCATCGAGTACAGTGTTCATTGACTCAATCCAAAGAGTATCGACTGGACCATCCAAAATCATCCATCTTTGATTATCAGATTCCTACTTGCATAATCTTGACATCATTGAAGACAAGACACCTTAATGCCATTCAAGGTTACTGTCAACATAACCGAAAAGTTCTTTCAAGTCAATTGATTTTGGATTCAAGTACTCGTATTTTACACCAGGGTATTTTTTGTTTTACTTGCTTAAAGCATTCAATGTGTTGTGTAAAACTTTCCAAATTGTGGATTTACCACTTTGAGAGATACCAACTAACATGTTACCGTGACGAGTATTTTTGGAGTCATAAAGTTGGATAATCTTTTTTACTTGTTCAGGCTTGACTACAAGTTACATTCTTTTAATTTCTTTTTCAATAGCAGCTTGGAATTATTCATTTGTAGCTTATTGGACTTCAATATTTGGGAAAAGATCGCTGAATAGTGAGTTGAAGAGTGGAATATCTTCTTCAACAAACTTTGGTAAGTTCATATCTCTGATAGCTTTCATCAAAATGATAACCTATTGATTAAGTTCTTGTTATTCGAGTTATTTCAGCATTTATTTATCTTTCTTATCAATTTTATCCAAAGGAGATTCAATGTTTGTATCTCTTCTTATGGCTCCTGCACAAGTCAAAACTGACTTAATGGCTCTCAAACCAAAATCATAATGATCTTGTTTTGACAATTGTTGAGACATTAATTGATAAAGAACTACAATCTTATTGGAAATCATTTTACCGTATTTAAAACCTTCAGAACTCAACATGATTTCACAAATAATGTTTGATTAAGGAACCATCATTGAAATCGGTCTGAAAAGAGATTTTAAGTTATCGGGAAGTTATGAACGTCCAGCGTAACCTGGGTTCATGGTAATGAAAATTGCACATTGATCATTTGCTGGAATTTGAGTGCCTTCAAAGACGAAACTGAAAGGATTTTATGGTCCACCTTGATGATTATCTAAGGCTTTCAATGCGTTCAAAATTGACAACATTTGCTGAGCAACGACACTGAGCACTTCAAGTTCGATTCTGTTAAACTCATCGAAGCATCCCCATCCACCAGTTTGCATCAAACCGGAGAACATTCTTCCAAGACTTTTGTAATCAAGACCTTAAGAGCAGTTAAAAACTAACACGAATTTAGCCAAACCTTTTCCTAAATCTTTAACGGTTTCAGTTTTACCAGTACCAGCTGGACCTTGTGGAGCGCCACCTTTTTTTAAATGCATAGCAGTTGTTAGAGTCATATAGCATCTATCAGTAAGAGCAGTGACGACGAGACGACCATTATTGCCTTGATATTCATATCCATATGGGAATGATGTATTGGTTTGATCAACTGTGCATTCAAGAGATTCTCCTTGTAGAGAAGCTTTAAATCTGAGTTGTTTTTTCCATTCAAATGAATTTGGTGAGAAACAAGTTTTTGAAAGAATGTCAGTAATGTCTCTTGCGTGAACTTCAATGGTAATTAAAGCGATTAGTTTCAATCTGATCAAGTTTTTAGTTGCTTTTCTAACTTGCTTTGTGAGTTAAGTCAAAAAGAATGATTTTTCATCTTTTAAACTCTTCCAAGCTTTTCCTTTGTCTGGTTTTTAGGAATTCATGATCGAACGTAAAATATTTTCGCAATCAGTTGTCCAATGAATTTGACTTGCAACAATTAATAGTTGTCCTTGATGTCCAGGATTCTAAATCCATTCGCCAATAAGTTTAGAATCTTTCTTTTTACAGAAACTTGTATATGTTAGGAATAATGATTTTTTCAAACTTTATCTCATTTGTCTTTAAGTGTTTTTTAGCCAAGATTCAACACCATTTTCAACAGAAACTTTATTGACAAGCCTTACAGTTTCATCTTCAGGAGAAATTAAATCAATAACCTCAAAGTTTGTATTTTAAGCTCTTTTTCCTGGCACAGGGATACCAACGATGTTAAGTTTTTTGATTCCCTCAAAACATTTTTTAATGTGTTTGTTAACTTTTCCTGGGTCTTTGCTGTTTCCAAGTAGTTCAAAGAGATCATCATTAGCAAGGAAATAAAATCTTGGGAAACCACCTCTTTTGGTTTCTAACAAACTGAAAAGAACTTTTTGACTTTCATCAAGTCTTTTCGAGATGTCATCAAGATCATTGTAGAAATTTTCAACCAACAAAGCAGCCAAAATATTTTTGTTATGATTGATTCTATCCATATGAGCTGAAATTCTGCTATTCAAAGATTGGAATTTGTTTATATCACCAATCAATTGCCTGTCTTGGTCTTGTTGAGATGCAAAAATTGCCTCAAGATAAATCCACTGTCTTTGAACTTGGGTCAACATTTATAAAGTTTATGAAATTCTTTGTAAGTTATTTTCCCACAATTCAATTTCGTCCTTGAAGTTTTCATAAAACAAACCAGTCTTTTGGTTTGATAAAATTCCCATATGTTCTTAAAGTACGGCAAAGATAACATCAGTTCCTTTGAGTTTGTAAGTTTTTTTGTGAGGTTATACACTAATATCTAAACCTTACCATTCTTTTTTAATCTTTTAAAGAGCACTTTAAATTTTATATTCTTATCTTGCAACATCACAGGTATTATTAATGATCTCTGCATAACCGATGAAATTCTTTTGTACATACATTTCATCGAATGTAAATTTATCACTTTCTGGGTCAACATCAAAATGACTTCTGAGTTCATCCCAATGTCGTCCACGAATAAATGGTTTTCTTAAGTTTTCGATAAGAGGAAGTATAATTTTGAAATTTTATATTGAAGCTTTGAACGCAGTTACAATACCCCATTTCTTGACATGGGTTTATTTGCTCAATGAGTTAAGCTTGTAAACAAAGTCTTCTGCATATTATTCAAGTGTTTAGGTATTTATTTACTTAAACTTAAGATCTTTAACTTCTCTGATATATTTTTGATCCCATTCTTCTTTGAGAGTCCAGATAGCTTACAAGTTTTTGATTTCCTTATCAACATAATCTAAGTCCGCTGGATTTATAACGCTGATATCAAAAAGTTTAAATCCAAAGATCATATCGTTCCATCTGTTTCTTAAAGTTTGGACGCTTTAGTTGTAATCGTTGAGAAGTGAGAAAGCTTGTTGATTTGTATAAGAAGAACCGAGTGGAGCGTTGATTTCAAAGTCATTCTTAAGATCCAATGCTTATTTGAGGAAGTCTTAAAGATTTTTAGTTGCTTGATAGTGGAAATTTGATCTTACTTTTTCGTTTCTTTTCTCGATCTCAAGCAACATTTGATTGTAATGCATCCAGGCATCCATCAAACTAGCTCTAAGTTTGTTTTATTCTTCTTTGAGTTGAATTGAATGAGCATCCAATTAAGCAAATTTATCTTTCAAAGGTTCCAATTTCTTTTCAACATCCTCTTTGTTGTTCATGAGTTATTGCCACAAATCAGTATTTTTCTTCAATTCATGAAGATCTTGAGGTTCCGGTGTAAGGTTAGCTTAAGAGGTGATAAATAATTCATGTAAAGATTTAAGTTCGTGAACACATCTTTATTGAAGGTAGGACATGAACATATTTTGCCACAGAATTACGATTTCACTCAGAGTTTGTTTGAAAGAGCTGTCATCGAGAATGATACAACCGATTGGATGTGATGACTTGATTTATTGAATCTGTTAAGATTGAGTATTTGAGTTTTCAATTTGTTCTCGTAATTGACTGATGTAAGTCCAATTTTAATCAATAGATTTCGTAATGAATTTTTATTTCTTTTGATTTTACCAGAACAATGGTGAGTTGGTCCATTTATCTTTCGTTGAATCTTTGGTTACTTCATTGCACCATTTGTGTAAATTGTTTAAAATCTTTTGGGAATATTTTTGAATATCGCTGTCGTCACTGATTTTATAGTAATTGTTTGACTCAATAAATTTAAGTTCTTCCTCTTCAAATATTTTTCTGTTTGGATTCTTTTACTTTTACATTCTAACTAAAATTTAGCTTCTTTTGGTCTTGTAAATATCATACATTTTGTTATGAATTTTCAGAAATCCACTGACAACATCATTGATTGAACTGATAATTTGAGTGATTGTTTATAAAAGTGACAATGTTGTAGGTTTATAGGCCAATTTTGGAGGATCGTCTCTTTGAAGGATTGCACTGATGATAAAAATAGGAATTGGTTGAATGTTTTTATCTTGATCACCGATGACCATGTAAAATTCCACTAATGAGTTTTTGATACCTTTTTTTAATGCCTCTTCAATCTTTTTGTCAACTTCTTTTACATATTGGAACCAAAAAGTTTGAGTTTATTTTCTTCCATTTGAGAAAAGCTCATAACTGTTAGCAAGAATTTCGCAAATTTCTCTTAAAATATCATTAAGCTTGACTTTAATTTCTTTTCTATGTTTTTCTTGTTATTATTCAAACTCAGCAATCAAATAACTTTTCTTTTTGTTGATTGACAAAAATTGTTTGTTGGCAATTTATTGACATTTCTGGTCAATTTTTTCTGTGTTGGATTTGAATTCTTTGAGTTTGTGGTACAAATCATGACAACTTCCTCGACAACTTCTTCCCAAAAATGAGTCCACATTAGTTTTAGAACTCCATTTATAACGATTAATACCGGGTTGAATTACTTTATCAGTTGATTGGAGATGTTAAGCAAACAAATTTCTTTCATTTTCATCCATGTAATCAATAATCTGATTGTATTAACGAACGACGACCATTGCATATTATCTCAAAACTCTCAAGTTTTATCTGTGATTCATGACAAATTCATCATAGTCGTTAGGAATACGAATATTAAAAGGAATAAGAATTTTCCAAGCAGCCACTTAATTGATAAGCTTCATTAATTTTCTATCAAAGTTACATTAAATGTGTCTTGGCTTTGGTCTGAGAATTTCTTTCAACTTATAATCTTCGTGATGTTCATCTGGACGACACAAAATAGTAACGGATTCGATGGATTTGCTGAGATTACCTGGTTCTTCAAAAACTTTATTTTATTCCTTCCAAAGAGCGAGTTTTTGATCCTTAATCATAGACTCAAGTTGTTTAACAGTAGTCATGTATTTTTCGAAGGCTGGAGCTTTGATAGATTCTTAAACGAAGTAAAGCTTATCAACTTTTTCTTTAAACTTTTCCAGTCTGAAAATTATCGATCTAATCAAAATAGCAACACCTGAAAATTCTCCGTGGTTCAAAGGGTAATTGATTGATTTTTTCTGTTAAAGCTCCTGTTTAGCACCATCAATTTCATTGATGAAAAGATTCATTACTTCGATAGCTTTCTTCTTGACACATGTTCTAATGCTATCCCTCTTAGCTAAATAATCAAAAGCTTATAGCATGTAAACTCCTTGTTATACAGTTGTAACTTGTTTGAAAGCAAAGTCAATGACATTTTGATACATTACATCCAATTACTTTACACCGGACTTAAAAGCATTGTATTAATCATGCCAGTTTGAAGCTTTGACATCTAGAATTTTTTCTTTTTTACTTGTTTTAAATTTTTAAATTAGCTTTCCAAATGATCCTTTAATTTATTGCAAAATAGCAACAATTTATTGAGCTTTTGAGCCTCCAAATTTAGGTAAAATTGAATTTCTACCTTTAAGAGCAAATTGGAGTTGTCCCTGACAGATTTAAATAAGTTCGGAGCATCTTTGGATAAAAGCTTAAACTGAAGCGAATATGGAATTGGAACTAAAATCCCATTTTTTACCTGGTTCTTTGTTTATAATTTCAAGGATTCTGTCATAAATTTATCTCCATTTTTTACCACATTCAATGGCATCATTGAGGTCTTGCATACAATTCTCAACGTCTCCGTCAAGCATATCATCAATGTTGATTTTGGCTTTACATCTTTGGATTACTTGGTTCGAGATTTTATAAAGCAATCCTGAAACTCTCTCACTTGAATTATAGTATTTTGAGTGTTGCCAAATCATTCTGATTCTTTTTAAAGTCTCGGGAAGAAGATCAGGAATTTGTTTTGGTTCGGCCATTTAAAGTTGTTGGCATGGTCCGCTTAAAGATTCTAAGAAGATTAGATTGTTGGTTGCTTACTCTGATTTGTTCTTAATATGAGCAGCCAATTATCCAAATCCTTTGGCATCGTTACTTTCATTCTTTTCTAAGAACCTTACAATTCTTTTAAGTTCTTCATTTTCAAGTTGTTCATCAATATGTTTAAGGTTTTCTCTACGATTTCTCCAATATTGAATTTCATCCAAAGGCCCAGAATTTTAGTTTTCTTGATGTGAATCAGAATTTGAGACAATTTCTTTAATCTGTCGATTCCATTGAATGATGATTGTTTCTAACCTTTTAATTAAGTCTTTATCCTGACCATCTCCAAGAGTTAAATCCTCTTTTGGAATGTAAAGTTCAGTATATCCTTCTTTTTGAAAACATGATTCTGTCATTGAGATCATGAATTTGTGAAGTTGTGTAAGGAATTCTTTTTTGACATTATCAGGCCATGATGATTCAGTCATAATGCTTGGAATAAATACAGTATTCATGAACTGTAAAAGAGATTTGAGCTTGTTTTTTTGAATCAATCTAATCAATATTTTCATCTCTAAATCTCTCTGAGTCACAATTTAGTGAGCAAAGTTGTAAAATAAAGCCATATCGGTTTCTTGTCCAGCAGCATCACTCTCACTGGAGAAATAAAGTTTGTCATTTTCAATCCAAATGTAAAGCCTTGGTTCATCCTTCAGAAGGATAATATTTCTGATCTTTTATTACAGATCTTTGTTCCAATGTTTGGTTTCATCGAACATGAGTAATGTTGATTCAAGCTTTTATCTTATCCAAACAATGACTTATGGCTCAATCTAATCATTGTAAGATGGTGGGATAGATTTTCGGGATTCTAAAACTGTGCTTGGGATACGCTTTCTAGGTCTCGTCTTTGGTACAGTGTAGTCAAAAGATTATCTGCCTTCGACTTAATCTTATTAATCCTTGGCCTTTTTTTCTTACATGGCCTTAACAAGTTCTTCATACTCAGCTTGTGGGATTTCTTCCTCAGATTCAACCGATTGATTGTCCTCTTATTGTTAATTTTCAGGAGGCTGAGGAGGGAAGTCTGATTTCGTAGGTGAATCAGGTTACTACATGTTATAGCAATGTAGAT
>JGI24217J29970_1018251_pt1 | contig 14218 bp, 2 predicted proteins | sample EnhBioin_Aerobic_FD_29970 | JGI IMG/M metagenome (IMG submission 29970) | reverse complement strand
TGTCCCTCGCAGCATTGTTTTACAAAACGGTTACTTTTTCTTTCCTTGTGGATGGATCCATCAAAAAACCTTCTTTTTGCTTCTTTAACGTCTCAGACGAGCACCATTCAACAAACATGTTGTTACCCATGCACATGCACTATGATAAGAAGGACATCTGAGATACACGACATGTGTATCATTTGCTAAAACCCAAACCCCTTTTTGACCACTAACATCAACGAATGCACAATAATCTTTCAATTTGAAAACTCCTTTTCCTGTTTTAATTTCACCATTGGCAACACTAACTTTCTCTTTTTTGAATTCAAGTTTAAGGAGCTTAGTACAAAGATAAATTTCTTCTTCTCTTTGAGTAAGATGAGAAGATACTGCAGTTGACAATGTTAATGACTTATTTCGACATAAATCAGTTTCCGCAATTGATTCAAGAACTGGAAAGCAGCTTTGAGCATGTGTTCCTTCGGTAAATGTAATCGTGTGTTGAACCTTCTTCCAACATGATGAATCTGTTTCATAATAGGTGAAGGTGATTTTGTTGTTGAAGGCTTTGGAAGAAAGAGTAACACCAGGCATGATTCTCATAACAGGAAGGATAGTTGTTTTTTCAGGGCTTACGAGAAATAAATTTAAATTTGTAATCAAAATTCCTTGAGGTTTGACAGTTGGACTTCCGAATAGATAATCTTCTTTAGCATGAGCACCTCCATTGATTTGAGTTAAAATAATCTTGGGTTCTGCTAAATCCCAAGGTACAAGAAGACCTGAACTATCAAAATAACGGAAACCACGTTTGGTTTGGTTTGCCTTAACAGGGGCTTCTGAGACTCTATCTTTGACTCCTTTGAGTGTACCACCGACGGCACCAAATGCACCACCAACCGCACCTGTGACAGCACCTCCACCAGCTCGATTAATAACACTTCCTACTCCACTCTTTGCCCATCCTAATGCTGAAAGTGGAGCACCTGCTACAGCACCAATAACCTGACCTCCAACCAGTTTGATACTCTGGAAGATGAGTTGAGTTTGATACTGCTGTAATAATTTTTCACCGAACTGTTCGGGTGTAACTAATACAGGTGGTAATGAACAAGCATCAAGACCAATAGTGGCACCATCAATACCAACACGAATAAACCTTGACAGTTCATTGGCTAAACCAAGATCTTTCGTTGTAAGATAATCAGGATCAGGGAATGGTTTATGTCCAAGTGTAAGAACCGCATCGACTGTTCCAATTGAGAATTTCTGAAAGAACAGAACTGTTGAAATAGCAACTGAATCTGGATTGAAGGTAAGGAGTTCTGGTTCTTCACCTCTCATAACTCTATCAAGTACTGTTTCAAGAGCTGATTTTCCAAGATAATCAGCGATCCAATTAGCATATGCAATCAAGTATACCAACAATGGTAAATCAACCGTTAATACAATAGGTTGAAGTGTAACACTTAATTCATGAAAACTAACGAGTGATTCAGATGAGGTGTCCATTGATATTACTACTGAGAGAAAATTTGGATTTTTCTTATCTTTGACACCACTGAGAATGATAGGTTTGGTACAATAAGGTAACTTGTTATCAATTTGGACCTCTCCAATATTAGCTTGAATTGAAAGTGCAAGTGGAAATTGTTTCAAATCAAGAGCAATTCCATTTAATGATAAATGTAAGACTTCTTGAGGTTTTGTATCAATAACAAAAACATCAATTCCCAATGACACATTAATACTTAAATCTGGAGTAATTTTTTGATTTGATGGTGATGAGGAGATGAAATTCTTTTGAACTCGTTTTGGGATAACTCGAGCAACAATATTAACGGAAAATCCTTCTCCACGAAGTTGAATTTGTAAGCGTGATCCAGGGTCTTCGACTTTATAAAATTTAATTTCCCCTAAATCATCCATTTTAACAACTATTCCTTCAGATACCCATTTAGTTTTTGGATTTGTAAATTTGATTAGAAATTTTTGATCTGAATCTTGTGGAATTTTCCATCTCAGTGGAACAGGATCAGCACCAGAGGGAACAGTAATTTCTTCAGCTCCAACGATTTTATCAGATTTAATTGTAGCATCAAGTCCTGCTGTTGCATTTTTAAACATTGTCAATGGTTTCAATGACTTGGTTAATACAACAAATGTTATCAATCCATGAAGTGCAATTTCAACGTTATAATATTTGATTTCATCTTTTCCTTCGACTGGAACTCCAACTTCATAATATCCAGGCTTCATCATAGAGAATGGAGGCGAGAATGCTTTATCTTTCCCAATCATCATAGTTTGTTTCTTTGGATCTGTAACACCCAAGAAATGAACAGGTACTTTGGTTCCTTTTGGTACAGCGATACGAAGATCAGAACAATATTGTTGTTTCCATTCCAAATCATCAGGAGTATTATTAAGAAGAAAATAAGCAGGATAAATTCTAACTAATGTTGTTTGCCACATGGAAAGTGGACCTTTAGTTTGATCTAAGGCAAAACTGAAAGTTCCAACAGGATCCTTAGTTTGAATATGGATTGTTTCAATTGGTAAAGTCAATAAACCTCCAACTCCAATTTCTGATGACCAAGATTTTCCATCAGGACTAAAATTCAATGTTGCATGATCAGAAAATAAAATATTATCAAAACTTGAATCGGGATAATAATGAGGTTTGTTTTCAGATCCATAAAGTCCTCGAGGTTCAGCTAAGGTTTTTTGCATTGATTTGGAAACTGTTGAAGAGAATGGAATCTTGTTGTTATTGTACTGAAGAGGTAATCCAGTATGATTGATAATCCAAATTGGGCAAAATAAGACAATAGAAATACAAAAATCTTTTGCGATTGCATCATATTTTTGTCTTACAACTGAGATTTTGAGAGATTCTCCTGAATTGTTTTTAACTCTAACTGATCCTTCATGATTGACAATAAGATCTTTAAGACGAATAATATCTGAACGACCTTCGAATCCTTGAAGGACGAAGGAAATTCCAATATCTTCGAGTGGGAATGGAGCATGAAGTTGTTGATAAGTTACAAGAGGTTCAATAACTTCTTTTCCAATAATCTGTTTTTGCCAAGGTACAAGAGTTTCATCAACTTTAGGTTTGGTTGAGATGTTATAGAGGTCAAAGGTGAAAGGACTAGCGAGGGAATTTTGAATAATCAAGGTAGGATGGAATTCAAGAGCCCAATCAGAATATTCTCCTTGAAGTAAAGAATCTCTTTCGAATGCTTGATATCGGAATTGTTTGTCTTTGATGGTTGTAAATGAGACACTAGGAGACCCAATTTTCCATGGTTGCCATCCAAAAGTCAATTCATCAGGTGAAATAAACAATTGGAATGCACCTTCAGAAAGACCTGTATAATCCAAAGGAATACCACAATCAAAGTAAGGAGGAATTGTTGTTTGAAATCTCTTTCCTTGACCTTCAATAAGGATATCAAGTTTAACCATAGTCTTATTCACAATACGTTGATTGGAACGAACAGTGAGAACTTTCTTCTCATCTGGATCTTTTACAACACTACAAACAACAACCGAGGATGGTTGCGATATAATTCCTGAGAATGGTGTGTTTTGTATTTGAGACCATTTGATTTTTTGATCTTTAGTAAAATCTTGTCTTTCAGAACTATCAATAATATAAAATCCAAAATAGTCTTTTGCAACTCTGTTTTCAGGTGTAATTGCCGTTAATTTATCAAATGAATTCCCAGAAAGTCTTAAGCGTCTTCCAAAAGGAAGAGCAACGATATTTGTTTGAGAAGTACATCCAGAGAAGATATCAGATGTATCAAAATTCTTAACATCGAAAGCTTTATCAAAAGTTTCATGGAGAACATTAACTTGTGCCATAATAAAACCTTTGTTATTGAAGATCTGGAACGAATAGGTTCTTCCCTTTTCCAATCCCCATCCGACATTCCATGTTCCATCTGGATTGGAGATTTCGGTAAAGACAACTTGTGGTTTTTCATTCTTCAGTGGTAAGAGGGTAACTGAAATCTTGTATTCATCCTTTTTGAAATCCTTCAAGAATGATCCTGTAACTCGAAGTAATTTAAGATTGAAATCATGGATATCTTTCTTTTGGACATCAAATACCAATGCTGAAGTATTCTCTTTGATATCTGTTGGAGCTTCGAGGAAAGTCAATTCAGGTACAGTTCCTTCAATCCAAATAACAAGATCACGACCAAGATGATTTCTAACATGAATTGGAGCAACTCCTTCGATGGTTTTATCAGAAAATGGTGTAAATACGACTTCATCATCTGTTAATTGAAGCACTTTCATATCAGCAACTAATTTTTCGAATGGAGGTGTGAGAACTTTAACCAAATAAAGTGCTGAGGTTAAAAATGATGGAGAGATATTGAATAAGAAGGAGTCTTTCTTTGAGATTTGAACCTCTGTGTGGGCTTCAGAACCAAGGACTTTTCGATATGATTGAGGACGATCTTTCAACTCTTGAGCAGTCTTTGGTCGAACTTTAACTGCAATAGAAAGACTATCATTGGTTCTTTCAAGTACAGGTTCCCATGAAGCAATATCCCAATTGAAGGCATTGATTTGAACTCCTTCGATAGACAGTCCAAGACCAAGATTTCCTTTAATAACATTGACATCAACATTGATTGCCTTCAATTCGACTCTCAAGACATTTCTATCCCAATTCTTGCTTGAAGTATCATCCATGAGTTTAATATCAAGACCACTCAATTTCACTTTCAAATTCAAATCTTCAGGTTGAGAAGGTGCCAATTGATTAACTTCTCCAAATGCAGTAATTGTGGATTTAAGTAATGATGAGTTTCTCTTGAGAAGTTGTACTAATGGAATCCATGATTGTAATAAATCAAAAGCGACAAGCAAATCCTTTGAGGATAACTTGATATCAATTCGGTCGATCTTGATGAAATCATCTCGGTAGTCGATTGTCAATGGTAAAAATAGATTCACTGTTGTAATTGCTCTGAAAGATTTACAATTTAATAAAATTCTTGAAAAACTGAATTTTTGAACATTGACTGTAATCTTATTAGTTTCTTTCATCTTATCTCCTTCAAAGACAGTTGTCAATTCTTGATGAATACTAACATCACCAGTATTAAAAATAAATGTTGGGGTCGTTGAATGTTCAAAAGAACTTAAGAATATAAATTTTGGTGATGTCATTGATAAATCAACAACTAAAGTTGATGGTTGTTTTAATTTATCAGCATTTTCTTTTTTATATTCTTGTAAGTATTCTGCATGTTTTTGTTGAAGGATATCGAATTCTTTCTTAATTGAAAGAAATTGAATATAAAAATCAAATGCAAATTTGAGTAAATTTTGAGTCATAGCCAAAGATGGAAGAATAACAGCTTGTACAATATTAATCTGAAGTTTTGTTACTCCTTTCGAGACTTCACAGGATAATTCAACAGCATTTGATTTTGCTCCGGTGTGAAATGATAAGAAGGTATTAACATGACGAGTATGGAATTCATTTCCAACCAAAGTGAGATTGTTGACAGAAAATAAAACTTTGGTATCTCCTTTGTTGGTTAATTTAAGGTCAACACGGGCATTAAAGATTGCCAATCGAAGAATCATCTTATCATCATTATCTAAATCACTCAAAGCTTCACTCATTGTCACTCCTTTTCTTCCTAAACTGTCGGCATTTCGTAGGGAGCTTGTTGGAGATTTGAAGGAATAGCTAAGTGACACTCCTGTGCCTCTGCCCATGGAGCCTGAAACCTGAGCTGCACTCAGAGTAGCACTTGCTCTTCGTGGTTTTGAGGAAGGTCCTGGAAGTGATTCAGTGGTTCTGTGTTGACTAGAAACTTGGCCTGAAGAAGGAAGAGTTTGAGCAATACGAGGTTTCGATATGTCTTCGGCGTTGATGATGACAGGCGCCGCAGGTTGTTTCTTTTTGGTAAAGCTGAGATGAAGTTTGGGAGAAGATCCTGTTTTAGTCTTTCCAAGTTCAGATGGAATGGTGATTGGTGGTTCTTCATGAAGGGAGCCAAGGTCATGACCTCCTGGATTTCTGGGTGAAATTCTTTTGACCACTTTGTCAATTATGCCTGATCCATCACGGGATGGTGCACCTCCTGTTCCTGATGTTGATGAGCCTTTTGATCCTGCAGCATCTCCAAGGTCGGCAACAGGTTCACCTGGCGATGTCTTCTTGAGCAAGGACCCTTTATTTCTTGGGCTCTTAGGGTGATCACCTTCAGTTTGTGGAGATGCTGGTTTGTGTTCTCCATGCTCACCACGTGGGGACGATGGTTTATCATGATGGTCTCCATGTTCACCACGTGGGGACGATGGTTTATCATGATGGTCTCCATGTTCACCCCGTGGGGATGCTGGCTTGCGATGGCCTAGAGTTTTATCACGTTTGTCTTTGTCATGATGGTGTGTTGTGGTCTTATCTCTATGGGTTTTATCTTTGTGTTCACCTGTAGCAGCATCACCTTCTTTTCTAGGACTCTTTGGTTGGTCGGTACCTTCACCCTGTGTCTTGTCCTTATGATGAGTTGTTTTATCTCGGGCATGGGATGTGGTTCTATCACGATGTGGCTTATCTTTGGTTTCTCCAACTTCTCCTTCACGTGGTGATTTTTTGGTTGTTTTATCTCTTCGAGGCTGCTCTGGAGCTTTTTCTCCAGCTTCTTCTTCACGTGGTGATTTTTTGGTTGTTTTATCTCTTCGAGGCTGCTCTGGAGCTTTTCCTCCAGCTTCTCCTTCACTTGGTGATTTTTTGGTTGTTTTATCTCTTCGAGGCTGCTCTGGAGCTTCTCCTTCACGTGTCGTCTTGTCACGATGATGGGTTGTCTTATCTCGATGAGTAGTCTTGTCACGATGTTTTTTCTCTTCACCAGCTCCTTCTGCGCCTTCAGCCCGTGAAGACTTATCACGATGTGATGTTGATTTCTTTCTTGTGGATTTATCTCGAGCTGGTTTATCTGCTTCTTTTGGAGAAGTTTCTCCATCTTGAGGTGGTGACTTTGATCGTGAAGATGAACGAGGTTTTAAAACAGTAGAATCGCCCTTGGTTGGTTTTGTTAATCTTCCTGATCTGACGTCTTCAGCAGCCTGAGGTGTTGCATCTTCTGGTGGTACAGATCCGACTGATCTTGATCTTCCACGTGAGCCACCTGATGACTCGACAGAGAGGCCTCCCCCACTGGAACCTGTCGTTCCAGTCTTGCGAGTTCGTTCTGGTCGAGTCCCATCTCCACGTCCACTTGAGAGCGATCTCTTTGGTCGACCAGATTTTCCCAAGGTGGATTGTTCAATAGGGACACCCTCTGGAGTTGTCAAAAGTGGGAGAGAATCAATCTTTTCTAATGCGTCTCCTCTTCCAGACCATTCCAAACCCGGAAGACCAGGTCTGCTACGAAAATGTCTTCCAACGGACCCTGAAGCACTTCCGGAAGTTCCAGAATGACGGTCACCTCGAAGTGATCCACTTTTTGGTCGCGTGCTGATATCTCTTCGGCGGACAGATCTTGGTGTTTTAACGGACACATTATTAAATAAATACAACTTGAAGGTTTGCAAGTCAATAGTCACATGTGTTGCGATCCATGTTGGAACCTCTTCAAGTTTTGCCCGAACTTCTTGAGATGCAGATAAAGTTTTATCAGCAGGTTTGAAATCTTGTGCAATCGATCCAAGTTCATGATCCACAGTTATTTGAGAATCAAGAAGATTTCCCGTTGCAGTTTGAGCTAAGAAGACACATTGATATCCACTGAAGGATACAATCATATTTGTAACAACCAATCCAACAGTGACATCAGGGACCAAATGTTCCAAGCTGCCATCAGCAGGGACTTGAACCAAGAGTTCAACATCAGTATCTTGAACAAGTTTTGTTAACACTAAATCCATTTCTCCTTTTGGACGGAAATTTGCTTGAATCTCAAGCCGTTTCACTGAAATTGCATATGATGCAATGCATGGTGAGCCAATCGTTGGTTCTTCGAACTTTGAGACCAATCCAATCGTGCCAAGATCGACTAAAATATGTTCATCTGATTTGGCATGCCGAGGAATGAAAATATAAGGAGTTGCTAGATCAAGATCGACCTTGACACGTGGATTGTCTTTTGGTGGAGGTGGAGGTCTATAGGTATTGTATTTGTCCACCTGAGCACCTGCTGCGATGAAGAACGGCTCAACCAAAGGATAAAAGTCGAGAAGATAATTGGCAAGAAGAGTAAGACTGCTTCGAATCAATGTAATTTTGATAGCACAAACATTTAATTTAAGACCAACATCCCATCCTGGATATGAAGGATCTGTTTTTGGAATTGTATGGAGATCTGCTTCAATAGAAACAACTGGTTTGGCAACTGAGTCCTTGGTTGGATGTTCAAGGAGCAAGATATGAGGCCACAACGTGTCTTCTGTCAGATTTTGGATATTGATAGTCATAATTGAAACAGAAAGAGATTTGTTCGCTTTAAGGAGAAGTTTGACATCAGCAACATTTGCAACAATGAATGGAGAGTTCCCTTTAACAATTGTAGCACTGAATTTATGAAGTGAGACATCCATATCAGTTGGAATTTCTTCAGCAGGATCAATTTTCTTTGTCGCAAATCCAACTTTATGTTCAATCGCAAAATCAATGACATCTTGCGCCATTTCACTGAAGAATTGAATCAATCCAGCAACACCAGTACGATCAATGATAACACGAATTATTCCTGCATCAATGCCTAAGCTGATATGCGTCACCTTGTCTCCAACTTTTGTCTTCTTGGATGTAAATTTAATCAAAGGCAGAGAAGCATCAGAAGAAGCTAATTCTCTTGGATTTGGTGAATATTGAGTTGTAAATAAATTTGTTATAACGAATCTTGAAACTTCCAATGCGAGATTTTCAAAATTTGGTGCTTTATTAATAAGCAACCCCAGAGCTAAAACTTCAATTCTCAATAATGGAAGAAGTTCTTCTTGAGGATTCATTCGTTCTAAGGTGATAACAGCTGATTTCAACTCTAATTTGACGTTTTCTAAAGGTCCTGTACCATCTTTGGATGGTTCATGTTTCTTCGCTTGAACAGATTTTCCACAAGATTGAGCGTATCTCTTCTCTTCTTCAAAGAATTCTCGCATTTGTACTGAAAGTGAATTCCACACTGGATAATATCCCAACATCTTATGAATTCCCATTGAAGACAGTTTCGCTTCCACTGTTGGAATAATAACAGTTACATCAGATATTTCACGACATGTGTCTGGATTCTTTCGATGTTGAACGACTTTGAAGGTACTTGGAAGTAATAAATCAAATGAAGGTTGCATTGCAGTATGCAGATCGGCATTATACTTGGTATGGGAGACTCCAACATCAGCAAGATTCACAGTAAGATCGATATCACGATCTTTATCAAGAACAGCAATATCGTTAAAATCCATTGATAAATCACCGAGTTTAACAACAATTGATTCAGTCATTGATCTATCAAAAGATTTCAAAAGCCAAACATTTGCTTCTCTAATTGCTAATTTCAATGTAACTTGATTTGCAACTGTTTCTTGTTCAGTTTGAAGTCCAAAGTTGACTCTATCAGATTTTGTGATTTGTAACTGAGCGGTGCTCATTTCAGTGAATTTTTCTTGGATTTCAGCAAATGGTGGAATCAAATTCTTTGCAGCATAAATAATGAAAGCAGCAATAGCTTCTGTACTTGGAGTAACATGAGGTCCATTCAGATCAAAGACTATATCTACTCGAAGTTTATCATCAGAGACTTTGACCTCCAAGACAACAGCCTCCAATCCTCTTGGTGGATGGAATTGTACCAAGGTTGGAAATTTTAATGATCTTGGGAATGCGATTTGACATCCACGAACACGGAATACAACATCAACAGCTTCATCACTATCAACTTTAACAACTCCACGAAGTCCTTGAAGTTGAACATCCAAAAATGGTTTTTGTTCAGCTTTAAATGGAGTTAATTGAACTGAATCAACATAAATTGGAACATCCAATAAATGAAGGCTTAAGAGATGGAAATCCAATTCGACGTGAGCTTTCATCCATAATAATTTTTTAGCATGAAATTCAACTGTTCCCAAAGACTCTCGAACAATCAACATTTCATCATCAAATTGAACAAGAGGTTCTTGAAAATTTCCATTGACAACTTTCAAAAAATGCATGCAACTGTAATGATCAAAGGTTCCCTGAAGGAGAGGGGAAGAGATAACAACAAAAGCTTCTGGAACGATATACTTTTCATTTCCAGTAACAGGAACTTTAACATCCAAAGTGACATTGGTTTTTTGGATAATTTGACAAGTTTTAATATCATCACCTTGACCTTTAATTCTCATTTGGGAGTAGATACTCATTTGATTCGCCTCGATGATATAGCTGGCTAGAGCAAGTTTTTCGCTTTCAAAAAATGATGTCTTGATATTAGTTGGACCAATCATAACGAGAAGTCCTTCATCATGAGTACGACTTTGTGGAACTGTGAATCGACATCCTTTGGTCACCTTCACATCGACTTTGACTCTTGGAGGTGGGGCACGTGGTCCTTTCAAATCACCAAGTTGGTGATCCAAGGTATATAAATGATTTTCCATTTCTTTGAAAAATTGTATAAAGTACATATTTAAATATAAGATGTTTGTTAAAATTAAATTTGCTGATAGCTCTTCAACAGTTGCTGAAAAATGAACATCATAGCCAGGATAAGTTGCACCCAGGGATGTAGGGAAGAGCATCACATTAAAGTCAACAGCAGGTGCTCCATCTGCTCTAGCAGCAATCGTGACTAACTCATTATACTTTGAATTTGGATCAGTCATTGAAATTGTCAAGGAACCAACCGATCCTCTCATTTGGGTGATCGTGGATTCAAGAAGCTCAACAGCCATATTGCAAGAATTGATTGAAATATTAGTAAGAGGCTGTCTTTTCTTCAAGAGAACAACCACAAATTGTTTTGCCGTAACTGTTAATTTAAGAAGTCGGTGTTCTGTCATCCTTCTTTCAATTCGTTTTTTGATGGCTTTTGTATCAGTTTTGAGCATCTTTGAAGATGAATAATATTGCATATAGGTTTCATCAGTTGCTGAGCCGAGCATCAATTTTCCTGATTTGGTTGGAAGAAGGTCCAGGTCTTCATCACAGGTATCCTTCTTTGGTTGAATTTTAAAATCCTTAGCAATCCTTTCAACAACAATTAAACCAACTCGAACAAATCGAGCAATAAGTTGTCTGTCGAAGGTAAGGACCATCTTGGAGACGGTGACATCAACTTCATTATCGACATTTTTATAATATTTCTTGGATGTTCTCGCTACAAAAGCATATTTCACTTCTAATAGATTTTCGGCTTCGGATTCGAGTTGAGACCGTATGACGTACACCGGATTTTTCTTATCCTCATTAAGCATATCCTCGATGGAGAGACTATGGAGAAGACCCGAAACAATAATTCGAGACTGGTAGATTTCTAAATTTCCACCAACTGTTTCCAATACAAGCTTGAATAGAGGAATATTTTCTTCAACACCATAATTAAACTGCACATCGAATTTTTTCATGACGAAATTACACTTAACTAAAGGCACAGCTACGCCTTGAGCTACTTCAACTTCATAACCAGAACCAGGTGCAGGTTCTTTTTTATGTTCAAGGGACGTTCCCTGAGCGTGGAGCGGGACTTCACCATGACTGGAACTAAGGCCTCTTTTGGTCATGGTTCGAGTCAAAGCTTTGAGATTTGACGAACCAGATTTTAGAAGTTGAGTCTGTGTTTTGAGTGGTTTTGGAGGCTCTGGTACCCTTTCAGCCAAAGACTGGATAACTGAATAGATTGTGATCATGTGAATTCGTTCGAGACGAATAGAGAGATGATCAATTTCTCCATTAACAATAAAATTTGGAATTTTGTGCACAGCAACTCTTCTTACTTGTACATCAATATTAACTGCAAACTCTCTCAATAAATATGTTTTTTTCTCTCTCCATTCACAGAATTTGTCAGCACTAAATGCACAAATATCCACAAGAGCAACTGAATATTTATCAAAGAATAGAGGATTTTTTTCAGGTTCTGAATTCCAATTTTGTTTAAGTTGTTCTTCTGTTGTTAAGATACTCTTTAACTGCAAGTTTCCTGTTTTGAGGATCAGGGCAGGACAATCTGCAACACCAGGTATTTGGGGTGCAATTGCAGTGATTGCTCGAATATCACATTCGAGATATAATTTTGGTTGATCACGAAGAGCATATTTAATTTCATTTTCAATCTGTTTCTGCACCGCTTCTAAAGATGCATTACTAGCCAAGATCAATTGTTCAATTAAATCATTTTGGCCTCCAGCCCCAGGTGGAGCAAAAAATGTAGTCAAACGATCTGTTAGATGACGAGAGAATGTCACCAGGATAGGTTGGGTTTTGACACTAAGAGCCAATTCAACATCACGATCGGGTGGAGTGACTTGAAGAGCCACATCTAACATAGGAGGAAGCTTTCCGTTAATCTTTTGAACGTTGGGCTCATCAATTCCAACAAAGCTTAATTGTTTTCCAGGTGTAGTACAATAATCAGTGATTGAAAATGACTCACCGACAATATGAACAGCAGTTGATTTCGGAAAAATTTGAACATCAACATTCAGATGGTCTCCATTAAGTTGGAGGAGAACCTCACCCTTGTCTTGGAGCTTGAATGAGGCACCTTTTAGGTGGATATGTAAAGCAGCAATAACGCTGTCATCTGGGATAACTTTTTTTGCTTTTGTAACTTTCTTTTCATATCCAATCAATTTATATAAATCAGAAAGAGCAGTTTCAGCAACTTCACTTGAGATATTGGTGTCTGCAGCAACCAAATTCTCCCAGAAGCTTCGACCTTTAGCTCGTTCAGCTTTCTTCGCTTCAATCTTTTGAGCTCTCATTTTTTCTGCTGTAAAATATGCATTAGCAAGTTTTCTCCATGACAATAAGTCATCATAATCATAATCTTCTTCAATTCTATCGAATTGTTTTTTCATATCAGCAGAAAGTGCAACACTTGTAACGACTTTTTTATATGCTTCAACATAGAAATCTCGATCTGTGATTCGCTTTTTCATCCAATTCCAACTCCATCGTTGCATTCTCTCCCTGACTTCAGAGGAGAGAGCTTTGATCAAGAAGGTCCACCAAACGAGTGGATTTTCTTCAACAGGAGTTTTTGGAGGATGAAATTTCTTGAACTTGCTCTTACGAGCCCACAAAGTGAACCAAGAGGCAAGATCATTAATTCTGAGAAATTGGTCAGGCTCAAGGCTGCCATTTATTCCCTCAATATCCACAACAATGGAGGCTCTGCTATCTCCTTCAGTGTTTTTTTTACCAGTATTAATTTCAGCCTTGACAAAAATATTTATGGAGGAGGGATCTCCTTCTTTTAATTTGATAAGTTGGGTCATAGTTTTGACAAACACTTCCCGTTTCTCAGTATCAACAAACTTAGGAACGGTGTCAAAGTAAACAGCGAAGTTTTTGATCGCAAGGATCTTGTTAATAATTTCTCTTCTAGCAGCAGTAAAGCAGACTTTCCAATCTTTATCAGTGGAATGCATCTCAATAGAACCGATCATAGCTCCAAGAGAGAATGGATTTTTTTCGTTGGCAAGAGGATCTTCATAACGCACATGGATGTTTTTAATTGTAACCTGTAAATTATCGACCACTTTCATTGCCACACCTTCAAAGTATTCTTGAAGCTTGGAAGCAGCTGATTCTTCCTTTTTAATATCTTTTTGCTCTTCGGGTGTTGGGATATCAGCACCAGTCAGTTTGGCCAACCCAAGCAAACTCATCTTGTTTTTTTTGGGCTCTAATTGCCAACTCTTCTGGGGTGAATTCCTGATTTTGAACTGGTTGCACAACAAGGAAAATATCTTCCAACAAGATTGTTGCGGACTCATTGGCCAAGTTTGTCCAAGGAAGATGGAGTGAGATGTTCCCGATGTAACCCTTTTTAATCTCCACAGGAAGGTTGAAACTCTCCAGAGCAGATTTTTTGAGCTCGAGGTTCTTCATGGTAGCATTTCCACTTAGAACTGACAATTCAATATTCTTTGCATCGAACCCTTCAATGTAGGGACCAAGATTGTCATTGAGCAGTTTTGCAACCAGCTCTGAGAACGACATCTTGATCCAATAGCTATTGAAGAGACAGTTTTAACGTCA
>JGI24217J29970_1010353_pt1 | contig 14221 bp, 1 predicted proteins | sample EnhBioin_Aerobic_FD_29970 | JGI IMG/M metagenome (IMG submission 29970) | reverse complement strand
TTTTAATTATTAAAAATCTCTTCGCCTAGGCTAAAAATGTCGTTGTATTTGTTTGCAATATGCTATGGCAGGCATGAACAATATACACGCTTCCACACGTTAAGGAAGATGGGTGTTTTTTTAGAAGATTAGTGAGACAAGATTAGAGAGAGAGAGAGAAAATCAAGTTCAGAAGAAGAAGAAGAAGATGAACAGGTGCGGAGGGTAGAGTTAATTCTCTAGAAAAAGGAGAAATCCATAGATTGACGAAAATGAAAACAAAAGGTTGAGCGGCCAAGGTTTGATAAAACGAAGAAAAACAAATGTTTTCTTGTTTTTGCACACACACACACGCACGCGCACGCATACATTGACAAATACAAATTTCTGATGATTAGACGCGATTTACTCAAGCATTGATCTAATTTCACGATTGATCGACATGTAAACTGTAGGCAGCTGTAATTTCGCCTTTGTCATTGGAGACAGTCACGTGATATTGACCTTCATCGGTGGCCAAAACAACGGGGATTTCCAATGAAAATTCATTGTCACCATCGGTAAATGTAAATCGGCTTGATTGACGGTCCAAAGCTTTGCCATTGACATTCCATGAAGCAGTCATCGGTGTTGAACCCGTAAGTTTACAGGTGAATTTCGTTTTTCCACCTTCTTCTAAACTAACACTTTGTGGGAATTGTCCGAAGCATGGGTCAAGTGGTTCTTCATCCCGAGCTTGAATAATGATTGAACAAGATGAGAGACGTGGTGTTGGTGTTGATTGACTCTTCATTAAAGCTGAGAAGACACCAGAATCTTCAGGGAATACTTCTGTAACGACCAATCGGAACGTGTTGCCATCTCGTTCACGTCGAAAATCTGGATTTTCAGGGATTTCTTTGTTATTTCGTAACCAGGTCACTTCAATATCATCACTTCCTAAACAGGCACATTCCAATGTTAACGGATCTCCTTCCATCAAGTTTTGTGATTTAATATGTTTGGTGAATTTCGCTTTGTTTTCAGCAGGTTTTTCTTGTGCTTCTTCTTCTTCCTTCTTCTTTGGTTCAGCTTCTTCTTTCTTTTCAGGTTCAGCTGGTGCCGGTGCTGGAGCTTCTTCAACTTTTGGTGCTTCAACTTTTGGTTCTTCAGCTTTTGGTTCTTCAGCTTTTGGTTCTTCAGCTTTCGGTTCTTCAGCTTTTGGTTTAGCTTCTTCCGTCTTTTTCTTATCATCAGCGGCTGGTTTCTTTGTTTTGTCATCTGCAGCAGGTTTCTTAGCTGGTTCTTTCTTCTCTTCAGCTTTCTTTGGTTCAGGTTTTTTCAATGCAGCTGCTCCAACAGGTTTCTTTTCAGGTGCAGCTGGTGTTGCTGGTTTTTTACCAAGCGCAGCTTTGCCTGCAGCAGGTTTAGCTGGTTCAGGAGCTGGTGCTGGTGTTGGCTCTGGTGTTGGCTCTGGTGCTGGTGCTGGCTCAGCAGCTGGAGCTGGAGCTTCAACTGGGGCTGGTTCAGTGCTAATGGCAGCAGCTTCTGGAACTTCAGCAACGGCTTCAGTTGGAAGTTTCTCTTCAGCTTTAGCTGCTGTATCACTGGCTAAACCTTCAGTTGGTTCAGGAGCAGCGGCAGCAACTGGAGCTTCTTCAGTTGGTGCAGCTTCACTGACAGCTGCATCTTCACCTTCCATAGCGACATGAGGTTTGACGTTCATTTGAGCGCTAGAAGTTTCAGAACCTTCTTCATTGCTAGCTCGACAAATATATTCGCCTTGATCATCTAATTGGACTTTCTTGATAACTAATGTTGCAAGATCATCTTCATAAGTTTGTTCAACACGAGCATCAGCAGAAACGACTTCGCCATTCTTCAACCATTCGATCTTAGGTTTTGGTTTGCCTTTGACTTGACAGCGGAATTTCGCTGCACCACCCTCAAAGACGGTGATATCAGTCAGTTGTTCATCGAATGTTGGTGGATCTCGACGTTCTTTGCGTTTTGGTTTTTCTACTTCGAGTGTGTCACGTTGAGCGGCTTTATCGCCTGCACCTAATTTATCTCTCCAGCTTGAATCTTTGCCTGATGAACGAATTGGCGATGGTGATCGAACACGAATCGATGAATCTCCATCACCAGGATGAGCTGAATGAGCTCGTCGGCTGCGTCGAACTTCTTCGACATGAATTAAACAAGTTGTTTCATCAGTACCCAAGGGATTTGTTGCTTGACAACGATATAAAGCAGTGTCTGATGTTTCACAAGCAGTAATTTCCAAGGTACAAACACCGTGAACAAATGATGTAAGATAGTGAGAATCATTATCGTTTAATTGTGTACGATCTTTGAACCAGTGGACTTTGGGTTGTGGTTTACCATTGACACAACAGATCAATTTACAACCGATACCTTCTTGAATTAAACGTGGTCGAAGATTGAATGAGAAGGTTGGTTTTGAATCAGGTTCACGCCATAAGCTCACTTCTTCATGAGCTGGACGACGGCTATAACTAATATCGCGATGTTCGATACGAGGCGTTTCCGGAAGAGCTTCAACTGTCAGGAACACAGCATATTCTTTTTCACCAAAACTATTTGTTGCTTTAACAATATATTCGCCTTTATCATCCAATGCACAGCGTTTGATTTCCAATTTGTAATTGTTTCGATCGTATCTCTTGAAATGTTTCGTTGATTGACGAATTTCAATATGATCACGGAACCATGATACAATTGGTGGTGAAAGCGCAATGATACGACAATCGAATATGGCGTTGTTTCCTTCGAGAACATGAGCATTGTGTGGACGACGAACAATACGAGGTGCAGCTTCACGACGATCCCAGAAACTGCTGTAGATGTTATATTCTTGAGCACGATTCTTTCGTAATGATCCCCAATAACCCATTCGACCCAATGCAATAGCAAAGTTTGCATCAGCAGGGTATCGGCTGCGGATACGTTGACGAATCCAATCGAATCGGCTCGATGGAATACGATAATCAAGATCATCACGATCTTCAGCTAACCATACATGTTCCAAAGCATCGTGAACAGTCATACGAGCATTTCGACTTTTCAATAATAATTTGCTGATAAAATCTTTTCCTTCTTCAGAAATATCGCCAAAAGCATCGTTAGGGAATTGATAATGGCATCGACGAATATTTTCCATTGTTTGATTGTCGTCGTTACCACCAAATGGAGATAAACCACTCAAAATGACATAGGTCAAGACACCAATCGCCCACATATCCGTATAGAAACCGATGGCATCATGTTCAACAATTTCTGGTGCTGCAAATTCAACAGTTGCAGCACTAACTTTGACAACTTCATTCGGATTCAATTTTGTTGCTAAACCAAAATCACAGATTTTGACATTGGTACTGTTCTTTGTTTCACAGATGATATTTTCGGGTTTCAAATCCAAATGCACAATATTTTTCTCATGCATATGTAAAAGACCACGACAGATTTGTCTCATGTATTTCTTTGCTTCAGGTTCAGTCATTTTATAATTTGGATCGGCAATACGATCGAATAATTCTCCACCAGCAACAAATTCAGTGACCATAGCCATTTCAACTTCTTCTTCAAAAGCATCATGAAGATGAAGAAGATTTCGATGATGTAATTCCATCATCACTTCCAATTCACGACGAACGACCAATTTGTCTTCGGGTGTTAACGTCGGAATAAATTTCACTGCATAAACTTTACCCGTTGCCTTTTCGATACAACGATGAACAACACCGAATGCACCACGGCCGATTTCTTCAAGAATATCATAATAATCGTAGATACTTCCGTGTTTCAATGTTGCACGAGGTGGTTGACGATCTTTGTCCCAAATGTCCCAGAAGCATCGATCATAATTGTCCAATCGAGGTAAATCTCTTCGTCGACGTGAAAGTTCATCATCTTGACCTTTACGTCGTCGACGATTCGCATCAGAATCTTCAATAAAAACGGCTTTTGATGGATCAGATGGTTCACCAACACCGTAAATATTTTCTGCTGAGACACGGAATTGATAAGATTTATTTGGAATAAGATTTTCTAGATTGCAATGAGTAAATCGACTGGTAGCTGTACGAAGCCATTTGCCTGTATCGGGATCCAATCGTTCAATAACATAATTTGTAATGTAACTTCCACCATTATCTTCAGGTGCTGTCCAAGATAATTTAACGAAATCTTCAAGTACTGTTTCAACTTGAACATCTTTTGGCACACCAGGAACATCTAAGACATTGAGACGAAGTGTGGCTTCATCTTCACCGAGATTATTGTGTAATCGAATTTTATACGGTCCACTAGTGTTCTTGTCAGTATTTCGAATGGTCAATGTAATCATTCGATCACCGACATCGATCGAAACATTACGATCACCACCCAAATCTTGTCCATTCTTTGATAAACTTACATTTGGAACAGGGCTTCCACTGTAAGGAATCTTAAGAACAATCGTTTCACCTTTGTCATAAGTGAGCACATCTTGATATTTCGCTGGTAAACGAAATCGGGGTGGAGATCGCACATTGACACTACAACGCGACATTTTTGCACCACCTTTATTTCGAATTTTGATACTGTATTCATCGATATCATCAGCAGTGAGATTATTAATCACCAAAATACAACGATCACCTTCACGTGTAATTGTGTATTTTGGACTGTTCGATAATTCTTTTGTTCCACGATACCATTCGACATCAGGTTTAGGTGTTCCATTCACTTCAGCTTCTAATCGAACTGTTTTACCTTCATTACCTTCCGCATCACGTAATTTCTGAAGAAATTCGGGTGCAGTAGCAGCATTGGGATCTCGAACTCGAGTTAATTTTGATGGTTCCGATGGTGAACCTTTGCCTGCTTCATTCTCAGCAATCACTCGAAATTCATAGACATGATCTTGAACCAACGATGGAACTGTGAAGAATGTTGTTTGACATGGAGAAACATTCACTGGAACCCATTTGTCAGTATTTTCTTCACGTTTTTCGATCCAATAACCAGTGATGGGGCCACCACCATCTGAACTTGGTTTATCCCAATTCAATGTCACAGTTGTATTGGTCATTTCAGTGACTTGTGGTTGACCTGTTGATCCCGGTGTTTTGAATGGTAGTTTGGCGACAATTGGTCCAGATGATCTTAATGGATCACTGACACCTAATTCATTGACTGCCATCACTCGAAATTCGTATTCGTGTCCATCGAGTAACGATGGAACAGTGAAATTTGTCTCGCGTAAGCCTTGAACAACAGGAATCCATGCATCGGGACCTTTAGATGTATCACGTCGTTCAACGATGTAACCAGTGATACGATGGCCACCATCATCTTTGGGTGGTTTCCATGAAAGTGTTGCACGATCTTTGGTTATATTAGAAATATCCAAAGGACCCGTTGGAGGTGAAGGTGGAGCCATCACTTTCAGTTTGAGTGGGATGTTGCATGAACCAGCATCATTCGCAACGTTAATAGAATATTTACCAGCATCATCACGTTCAATATCGGAAAGAGTGACAAGAATATAATCATCGAATTCTTGAATTTTCAATCGATCATTATCCGTGACAGCTTGATCACCTTTCTTGACTTTGAATGAAAATGGACCTTTGCCACTGATGGGAATCTTCAATTTCAATGTATCACCCAAATGAACACGTTGTTCATCAGGTTCTCGACCAATTTTCGGTGGTGTTTTCACATGAAGTGTTGCTTCACATGATTCACGTCCTAATGGATTGATAATTTCACATGTAATCTTCGCTTGATTGTCACTATCCCATGCTTCTGAGAAAGTTAATGTTGATTTCGTTTCTCCTGGTTTGCCAGTAATTCGATAACGTCCAGCTGAACCTAGTTCCATTCCATTTCGAAGCCATTTGACTTCTGGTGCTGGATTGCCTTCGAATTCAACTGTAAAGATGGCTTCACCATTCAATGCTGCATGAGCATCAGTCACTTTTTTGATGAATGATGGTGCTTTTCCATTCGGATATTCGGTGATTTTCACACGTCCCGTACTTGAACTTGGTTCACCTTCACCCGATCGGTTTACGGCTCGAACACGGAATTCGAATTCACCATTTTCAGGTAAATCACCAACTGTCACATTATTATCCGAAACCATAAAAGGCAATGCTTTTGTCCATTGATCACTTCCAGCAGGTTTCTTTTCAATAATATAACCAAGGATTTTTGATCCTCCGTCATTGGTTGGAGGTTCCCAAGCTAAATCAATATAATTCTTGCCAACCTTCTTCACCTCAGGCATACTAGGTGAAGAAGGAGCCACACTATCCGGTTTGACGGTTACTGGGCGATCCAATTTGGCATAATCACTCCAACCTGCAGCATTCTTTGCTTTGACACGGAATTCATATGTTTTTCCTGTTTGAAGATTTTCAACAGTAAAATCATTGCCTTTGACTGGATATGAATTGGCAATTTCCCAAACATCACTGTCTGGTTGACGAAATTCGATTTGATAAGCCGTGACTTTCGAGCCTCCATCATTCTTTGGTTTATTCCATTTCAATGTCACTGAATCTTCTGTTTGACCTCCAATTTCTAAGTTACTTGGGGGTTGTGATACACTGTAAGGATTCTTGGCGACAACGGGTTTTTCACATTCTAATGGGACACTTTGACCGTAGATATTTTCCGCCGAGACACGGAATTTGTATTCCGAGCCTTCATTGAGTCCTGAGACTTCGTAAAAAGGAACTCGACAGAAACTGGACACTTTCTGCCATTCTCCTTTTTTCGTGTCGAATTTCTCAATGATATAATTACTAATTGGAGCACCACCATCATTTTTCGGTGGTTTCCATTTAAGGACACATGAATCAGCTTTGACCTCACTGATTTCCAGCGGTCCTTCCGGCGAATCTGGTTTATCTACCACAACGACTTTCATTTGTACTGTTTCTTGTCCAAGAGCATTTTTCAGTGTACAAGTGTACGGTCCACTATCCGAACCTTTCACTTTTGGTACAAGAAGTTCAGCAATACCATCATTGACATTCACTTGAATATTTCCATCAGGTGTAATATCATGTCCAGCATGTGCAAATGTCACTTGAGGTAATGGAGAACCGATGAATGGCACTGGAATACGAAGATCTTCACCAGCACGAACAATAATTTCTTTCGGAAATAAACCACCGAAACCAATCGCATGAGGAGCAACATCAGGAGGACGAGCTTGAATAGGTCCATCGGTTTGAGCAAAATCACCAGGTCCAGCTTTATTCACTGCAGCAACACGAAATTCGTATTCTTTTCCTTCGACCAGACCTGGAACAGTGAATTCGACACCAGAGATAGGATCTCGGTTAACAGGAATCCATCGATCTGTTCCTTTTTCTTTCTTTTCAATAACATATCCTCGAATAGGATTTCCACCATCATTTTGTGGTCGTGTCCATTGTAAAGTAATTGAATCACTGGTATGGTCAACACATACAGGTGTACCAGGTGCATCAGGTCGTTTGAATGGCCATTTCGCTTTGACAGGTGTGTCAACAATTAAAGGTTCTGAAGCACCATTGTCATTGACAGCAGCCACACGAAATTCATATGATTTGCCATCTTCTAAACCTTTCACATCGCAGCTTGTATCAGAAGCAGGTGGACCAGCTTTAGCCCATTTGTCAGAACCAGCTTCACGACGTTCAACAACGTAATGTTTGATTTCATTACCACCATTGTCTTTGGGTGGTTTCCATGTCAAAGTACATCCTTCTGCTGTGACACCAGTCACTTCAATAGGACCCTCAGGTTTGCTAGGTGGTCCAAGAACATTGACACGAAATTGTACTTGACTTTGACCTTCACTATTCTTCAAAATCAATTTGTAAACACCGGCATCCCCACGTTCAGCTTTTCGATTGAGCAATGTCACAATACGATCAGTTGCTTTAACACTAGCACGATCATCGTTTGAGAATTCTTTATCATCAATGAACAGTTGTGGTTGAGCTCGTGGTATAGCTTTGTAAGGAATATGTACTTCAAAATCTTTACCGGCTCGGACTGTGATATCTTTAATGCCGGATAAGTCGAGAAATGATGGTTTTTCTGGTTGATCTTGAATCAGTACAGCATCAGTTGGTCGACTCGGTTCACTTGGACCAACAGCATTGACAGCACGAATACGAAAAGCAACATGATCATCTTCTTTCAAATTTGGTACTGTAAATGAGTGATCACGACCAGTCACTTGTGTGACTTCAGTCCAATCATGTCCATCCGATGCACGTTTTTCAATGATATAACCAGTAATTTTACTTCCACCATCATTGGCAGGTTTCTTCCATGAAAGTGTCACTGAATCTTTGGTAATCTTTTCAATCTTCGGTTGATCAGGTGCATCAGCCAAGAACATCGGCACTTCTGCTCGTTGTGGTTTGGTTGGTTTTGATGGTTCACCTGGTCCAGCACCATTGACAGCAGCAACACGGAATTCATACACCGTACCTTCACGTAAACCAGAGGCCGTATAATCGGTTGATTTCGTTGGTGTACTATTGCATGGCACCCATTTGTTGCTACCCTTTTCACGCATTTCAACATTGTAACCACTGATTGGATTTCCACCATCCCGTTTTGGTTTTTCCCATTTCAATTTGATGTAAGTTGAATTGTATTCAGTGATTTCCGGTGTATCGGGAGCATCAGGTGCATCATAAGGTGGTTTGACTGTAATCATGGATGTTGTTTCCAATGGTTCACCAGCACCATAGATATTCTCAGCTCGAACACGAAATTTGTATTTTTTATTCGTTTCTAAATCCTTGACAGTTCCTTTTGGTTGATGAAACGAGCCAGGAACTTTTTCCCATCGATCAGTATTTTCCAAACATTTTTCAATGATATAACCAGTGATTTCTGCACCACCATTATCTTTTGGTGGTTTCCATTGCAATGAAACAGTATCTTTCGTTGTTTCTGTTGCTTCTAAAGGTGCTTCAGGTGGACCTGGTTTGTCCAAAACGATGACATCGATGTCACATTCATCTTCGCCCGAATCATTTTTCAGATGAACTTTATATTTTCCAGTATCAGTACGTTTCGATGCAGGTTTATGTAATTTCGAATGAACATCGTTATTTTCCAGTTGTGTATCTCGTGAAGGTTCAATGGGTGCACCGTCTTTTGTCCAAGTGATCGTTGGTGTTGGTGCACCACTGATTGGTAAATCAATTGTCAATGGTTCACCGGCACGAAGACGAATTTCTTTCTTGCCAAGAGGACCGAACAAATCACTCAAATCGAATGAAGGTTTTTCCTTCTCCGGTTTAGCAGCAATGCTGACCGATGGTTCACTTGCTTCACCTGGACCCGCTTCATTCACAGCTGTGACACGATATTCGTAATCTTTATTGGCTGTAACTGTTTCATCACGATAGGTTGTGCCACGATGGATATCGCCACGATTCAATTTGGTCCAATCGCGTTTCTTTCCACTGATTTCACGTCGTTCGATGATGTAACCTTGAACTGGATTACCACCATCGTTTCGTGGTGGATTCCATTTGATTTCAATATGATCTCGATCACGTGATTTGCATTCAGGTTGACCTGGTTGACCGGGCTCATTGAATGGATTTTTCACGAGAACTGGTCTGTCTGTGACCAAAGGTTCAGATAAACCATTAGCATTTTCAGCCATAACACGGAATTCATATTCATGGCCATCTTTCAATTTCGTCAATGTCACTTCATTGCCACGAATTGGATCAGAACAACGAACCCATTCGCCAGTCTTCTTGTCGCGTTTCTCAACGACATAACCAGTGATATCTTTGCCGCCAGTATCCTCGGGTGGTAACCATGAGAGAGTGACTGTTGATTTGGTCACATCTTTCACTGCTAAGGGTCCACGTGGTTTCGATGGAGGACCAAGAACACAGACTTCGCAATCTGCTGAATCCGTTCCTGAACTATTGACCAAGGTGACTGTATATTGATTGGTATCGCCTCGAACAGCTTTGTTGATGACCAATTTAACAAGTTTTTCGGTTTGGGTAATCTGAATACGATCATCCGGTGTTAATTCAGTGCTGCTTCGTTTCCATGTCATCGTTGGTAATGGTTCACCGATGTAAGGTGCTTCGATCGTCACTGTTTGACCCACTTTGACTGTGATCGATTTGAGATTGGTTCGATCAATGCGTGGTTTGACAAAACGAGCCTTAGCTAGGACAAATTTTGATGGTTCACTAGGAGGTGAAGGTCCACCTTTGTTAATAGCAAGAATACGAAATTCGTATTCTTTGCCTTCAGTAAGACCACCACATGAACCTTTTGTTTCAGAAGCACCAATTTCAGCACCTTGTGTCCATTGATCTTTTCCTTTTTCACGTCGTTCAATGACGTATTTCTCAATTGGAGCACCACCATCACTTTCTGGTGTTTGCCATTGTAAATCAACACGATTCTTATCCCAATCAAGAACTTCAGGTTTACCAGGTGCACTTGGTTCGTCGTATGGATTCTTCGCCAATGTACTTCCAGTCGTTTCCAAATTGTCACTTTCACCTTCTTTGTTCACAGCTCGAACACGGAACATATATTCTTTACCAGGTGTTAAACGAATGACACGTAATGTTGTTGTGTCACCATTTACTTCACTGACAGGTCCCCATTCACCTCGAGCTACATCTAGTTTTTCAATGATGTATTTATCGATTTGACATCCACCATTATCCGCCGGTGGTCGCCATGCAAGAAGACATGTATCTTTACGAACTTCACTGATTTTCAGTGGACCTTCCGGTTTGGTTGGACGATCAATAACAATTACATCGATTGGTACTTTCACGTCACCTTTGTTGTTTTTCAATGTCAATTCATAAGAACCTGTATCACTACGTTGTGATTTATCAATGTATAATTTGCATCTCTTAGCATCGATTTCCATTTGTAACGGACTATCCGCTGATGTTTGTAACGTTTGTCCAGCTTTCGACCAGCTCATCATGGGTGCTGGATAAGCATCATAAGGTATTTCTAAATTCAATGGTCGACCCGCACGAACTGTCACTGTACGTGGGAATCGTGTTGCATCAATACGTGGTGGTTTATCGCATTGAACGACATTCAAGTTGCTGGTTTCTTTCAAATCGCCACATTCAAATGTAATGACACATTTGTCTTTCAAAGTTAAATCGCGTAATTTCAAACGATAAATACTCTTGTCGACAAAAAGTGCCGTATTTTTATCTTGAGAAACAACTTTGCCGTCACGTAACCATCTGCCTTGAGAATTTGGTTTGGACAATTGAACTTCAAATGTCACTTCGTCACCTTCAGCAGCTTCGATATCTTTCAAACCACGTGCAATGCTCAATGGAGGTCGAACAGTGACATCGCAATGTGTTGTCATAACACCCGTTTTACATTCAAAACGTCCTTTGTCTTTTGGTTGAAGATTTTTGACGATCAATTTTCGAATTTTATCAAATGAAACGATTTCATATTTGCTTGGATCTGCATTCGGTTCGATAATTTCACCAGCAAATGACCATTCACATTCAGCATCTTCATCTTGAACTGAACATTCTAATTCGATTGTCTCACCTGGATCTCCTTCTAATGTTGGAGGTAATTTCGTTTCGAATCGCCATTGAGGTTCTTCGACGTAGAGATATCCTGTTGTTTTAACTCCTCGACCATCATCAATTTCACATGTATATTCGCCTTCATCTGCTTTCGTTGTTTTCGCGATACGTAAAATGCATCGAGTAATATCTTGATAAATCTTCATTCGTTTGTCGTTTTCCGGATCGATCAGAACACCATTCTTAAACCATTTGACTGGAGCCGATGCATCGTTGACGTGACACTCGAGTGCAGTTTGTTTTGTTCGAAAAACTTCTAATTTAGCCGGTAATTCCTTATAGAAATCGTAAATAGGTTTTGCAGCTTCGACTTCTAACCAAGCTGATGTTTCAGTATCATTGACTCGACAAAAATATTTTCCTGAATCATCAGGATGTAATTTGTAGATCGTCAATTTATGTTTGTTGCCATTTGAATCGAAATGAAATTTTAAACCGTGAAAAATTTCAATTTTGTTTTTCAACCATCGAACTTTTGAGCTTGGTTTCCAGAAAGTACATTCAAATGTTGTTTCTCTATCTTCTTCTTTACAATGAATATCTTGTAAAGGTTCGGGAAAATGATCTTTTTCTTTTTCCGCACGTTTGACCTTTTGTAACGCTGGCCAACCAGGAACAACTTCAGCCAAAGATGGTCGACGAGTTTTTGAATCTCGTTTAACTTTTAATTGATTGTCTTGACGAACTGATGGTCGTCGATCATCTTTAGTACTTGGACGACGTCCATCCGTTGCATTGTCACCCGATGCCGCCTCTTCTTTAGGTTCAGTTTGAATTTGAGGTGTCGATTTATTTTCATCGATCATGCCCAATTTCGTTTGTGAAACTCGTTTTTCCGGAACAGCAGCTGATGGTGATGCTGGTTCGGCAGCTGGAACAGAAATCTTCGGCACATCAGCATCTTTGTCCTTCTTTTCTGGTTCCTTGTCTTCTTGCGGTTCAGGTTCATTTTCAACGGTTAAATCAACCAAAGCTTGAGAATCACCACCATCATTCTTCGCCAAGATCTTATACACCCCACTATCAGCTGGACTGACATTCAGAATTTCAAGAATAAAAATGTAATAATCATCCGTTTCTTTTGTTCGAGTTATTTTGTATTTGTTGGGTGTATCTTTCAAATCAGTTTTGCCTTTGCGCCAAGTTACTCTCGGTTCTGGTTTGCCTTTACAACGACATTGAATTTGAATTGATTTTTGTTTGGCATTTTTAACGATTTTCGGTCGTTCGAATCCTGGTGCAAGACGATCTGATTGTTCCAAATTCGCCTTATCACCTGCAACTTTAAGAGCGATGTTTGCAACGGCTGTACCCAATTCATTCGACAAAGTACATTTGTAAACGCCACTATCAGACGTGGCGACATTTTTGATATCAAGTGAAACTGTATAACGATTAGCACCATTTGGAGTGAATCGTGTGAGAATTTTATCCACATTGAGCAATTCTTTTCCATCTTTTGTCCAATGTAAAGATGGACTTGGATCAGCGACAATATCGAATTGGATAGTTGCTATTTTGGCCGTTTGTTCAATCTTTGGCTTAGAAACAAATGATGGTGCCAAACCTTGCATCATTCTAAAATCAATGCCTTCGATATTTAATTGAATCGCTGTTGATCCATCACCTTTGACGTTTTTTCCGGTGATTTTATAAAGACCTGAATCTTTTTTCACCCATTGAAGAATTTCAAGAAAAACTCGATGAACATTGCCTTCGGAAAAGATCCCTTGACGATATTTCGTTCCGACAGTAATTGCTTTTCCATCGATTGTCCAGGTAAAACTTGGCGCTGGATCGGCAGTACATTGAGCTTCCAAAAGAATTGATTCTTCAAAGATGCGTGCCCGAGGCGCTTGACTGAATGTCGGTCGTCCGCCTCCCGTCTGATCTTGATTCTCCAAATTTAGATCGATGTGAGCATTGCTTTCACCGAATGTATTCTTTGCTGTAACTTTATATTTTCCTCCATCATTGGTCACAACATCGTCGATCGAAAGACATGCAACATAACCATTGTTCGGTAAAGGATCGCAATAGATAAGAAAACGACCAGCATTTTCGATTGGTTTATCATCATGACTCCAGAAAAGATCTGGTTTTGGTTCAGCTGTAAGTTTACATTCGAAGATTAAACGTTTTCCACCTTGTTCTTGTTTAATCATAGGTTTCTGTGTAAAAATTGGTGCAATACCTTCAGCCGACGGAGCCGGTGCAGCAGCAGCATCTTCAACGCCGAAATTCAACGAAAGATTCGCTGAAACTTCACCACCAGCTGTTTTAATCACCACTCGATATGTTCCACTATCGCTTGGACCAACGTTGGAGATTTCCAGAATAATATCGAAAATATTTCCTGGATTCTCCTTGATAACTTGTTTTTGTTTTGTTGATGAAGGTGAGAGAGGAGAATTATTTTGAAACCAAGTAATATTCGGTTTCGTTGTCGATTGAACTTGACATTCAAGATAAATCAAAGACGGATCATCGGCTGATGGCCGAATCGATGGGGGTTTCGAGAAGCGTGGGGCATCAGCAGCCATGCTTGATTTTCTTCGTTACGAGGTGAATGAATCAAACAGACGTGTCGAAATTAAAGTATCTCTTGGTAA
>JGI24217J29970_1031556_pt1 | contig 14253 bp, 25 predicted proteins | sample EnhBioin_Aerobic_FD_29970 | JGI IMG/M metagenome (IMG submission 29970) | reverse complement strand
AGGCCTTTCTAAAATTTCCTCTTCCGCGCGGCACAGTGGCCTGCGGAGAACCTTAGGCTTTAATAGCCTTACCGGTTTTCGGATCTTTTTTGACTTTCTCACGCTTCGGTTGCTTTACCTTCACCGCAACCGAACCGCCCAGCTTCTCAATCGCCGCTTTCGCATTGGCAGAAGCACGCTCGATATCGAGGCTGAGTTTGGTTTTGAGCTCACCTTTGAACAGCAGCTTCACGCCCTCAGAGGTCTTAGGAATAATCCCCTTCTCTTTCAGAAGCGCAGTCGTAACCAGATCACCCGCCTTAAACGTACCGTTGGTAACCAGCACCTCCAGATCGCGCAGCGTAATCACATCGAATTCCACGCGGGTATGGTTGTTAAACCCACGCTTCGGCAGGCGGCGGTGAATCGGCATCTGACCACCTTCAAAGCCTTTGATAGCAACGCCGGAGCGCGCCGTCTGGCCCTTGCCGCCACGGCCACAGGTCTTGCCCTTGGTGCAGCCGATACCACGGCCCACGCGCATACGCGACTTGCGGGCGCCTTCGTTATCCTTCAGTTGATTCAGTTGCATGACCTTCTCCCTACTTCTCTTCGACGATGCGAACGAGATGTTTTACTTTACGGATCATCCCGCGAACAGCTGGCGTATCTTCCAGCGTGCTTTTGCGGTGACGTTTGTTCAGGCGCAGCCCAACAAGGGTTGCTTCCTGCGATTTCACACGGCCCAGAATGCTGCCGGTCTGTTCAATCGTAATGGTTTTCTTCGCTGCCATAATTTCAGTGTTCCGTGATGAGCGCCGGGCACCTGAGAGCACCTCGACCATTCAACCTGTAAAACACTCCTCCTTCGTTACGTCATTAACCAAGCACTAGGCACAAGGCACTAGGCGTTATTTACTCAGCTTCGTTATGTTGGCCCTGTGCTTTTGCACCCACTTCGCGGCGCTCCACCACTTCACCCACTTTCATCGAACGGCGGGTAGCAACGCTACGCGGGCTGTTCATCAGCTTCAGCGCCGAGAAGGTCGCCTTCACCATGTTGTGCGGGTTGCTGGTGCCGGTGGATTTCGCCACCACGTCATGCACACCCAGCGCCTCGAAGATAGCACGCATCGGACCACCGGCAATGATACCCGTACCGGCTGGTGCCGAACGGATCATCACGCGACCCGCACCAAAGCGGCCTTTTACATCGTGGTGCAGCGTGCGGCTCTCACGGAGCGGAACGCGAATCATCGATTTCCTGGCACCTTCGGTGGCTTTCTTCACGGCGTCCTGCACTTCTTTTGCTTTCGCGGTGCCGTAGCCGATTTTACCTTTGCCATCGCCAACAACTACCAGAGCGGCGAATGCAAAACGGCGACCACCTTTCACGGTTTTCGATACGCGGTTGATCGAAACCAGACGGTCGATCATCTCGCTGCCTTCACGCTCCTGGCTCTGACGTTCTGCTGTGGATTCGTATGCCATAATTCGTCCCTGTCCTTTTAGAATGCAAGACCAGCCGCGCGCGCAGCGTCAGCCAGTGCCTTAATACGGCCGTGGAATAAATAACCACCACGGTCAAACACAATGTTATCGACCTTCGCCGCTTTCGCACGCTCTGCGATACGCGTACCAACAGCCTTCGCCGCTTCAATGCTCGCGCCGTTTTTCACGCCGCCTTTGGTATCCTTCTCAACCGTCGACGCCGCCGCCAGGGTAACACCCTTCACATCGTCAATCAGCTGCGCGTAAATGTGACGCCCAGAACGGAAAACCGACAGACGAACACGACCCGCCGCCTTCTGGCGGAGCTGGTAGCGAACCCGCTTCTTACGGCGCTCGAAATTATTAACTTTAGCCATTTTACTCTCCTTTGTGCTATCCTCTCGCCCGCGAAGCTACCGTAGCCCCGCACGAGAAGAACCGCGTTACTTCTTCTTACCTTCTTTACGACGAACCTTCTCGGTCGAGTATTTAATACCCTTCCCTTTATAAGGCTCCGGCTTACGCAGGTTACGGATCTCCGCAGCAACCTGACCCAGCATTTGCTTATCAGCACCCGCGAGCAGAATGGTGGTCTGCTTTTCCACCGTTACCGTAATACCTGCCGGGATGAAGTATTTGATATCGTGGCTGTAGCCCAGCGCAAGTGTCAGGATTTGACCCTGAGCCGCCGCACGGTAACCCACGCCGCTGATATCAAGCTGCTTTTTGTAACCGTTGGTCACGCCTTCCACGAGGTTCTTGACGTTCGCACGTACCGTACCCCACATCGCGCGGCTACGCAGCGAATCATCCGCAGGCTTAACCCACACTTTACCATCGGTCACGCTCACAACCACATGGTTGTTCACCAGCGTCGAAAGCTCACCTTTCGGACCTTTCACCGTGATGGCATCGCTACCAACATTCACCGTCACTTTATCCGGAATCGCAACCGGCAATTTACCTAAACGCGACATATTCTGTCTCCCTCAATCCCTTAGAATACGGTGCAGAGCACTTCACCGCCGACATGCTGCTGGCGCGCGGAGAAATCCGTCATCACACCTTTGCTGGTCGACAGGATCGAAACCCCGAGGCCGTTATAATGTTTCGGCAAGTTGGTAACACCTGCATATTTACGAAGGCCCGACTTCGACACCCGCTTCAGTTCGCGGATTGCGGGCTCACCTTCGACATATTTCAGCTCTACCACCAGATTTTTCTTACCGTTTTCTTCTTCCACACGGTGCGCGCGGATGAAACCCTCTTCTTCCAGCACCTTACAGATGTTGACCAGCAGGCCGGAGTACGGCGCAGTTACCACATGCAGTTGCGCTTTGTAAGCGTTACGCAGACGGGCAAGCAAATCAGCTACGCGATCAGTATTCATGTTCTTCTTCCCTTACCAGCTAGCTTTAATAACGCCGGGCAGCATCCCGAACGAGCCCAGCTCGCGCAGTTTGTTACGGCACATTTTGAATTTACGGTAGTAACCACGCGGACGTCCCGTCAGCTCGCAACGGTTACGCTGACGAACGCGGCTGGAGTTACGCGGCAGCTCAGCGAGCTTCATTTGCGCGACAAACCGCTCTTCCATGCTGAGCTCACGGTTCATCACCGTTGCCTTCAGCTTTGCACGGCGTGCACGCTTCTGGTCGTTCAGACGTTTGCGCTTATCGTTGCGCTCTTTCATACATAGTTTAGCCATGGTTGCTCTCCTGAATTACTTGCGGAAAGGAACGCTGAAACCCTCAAGCAGGGCCCGCGCCTCTTCGTCATTTTTAGCGGTGGTCACAATCGTAATATCCATCCCGCGCACATTGCTGACGCGATCATAGTTGATTTCCGGGAATACGAGCTGTTCTTTCAGGCCCATATTGTAGTTGCCACGGCCATCGAAGCTCTTAGGATTCACGCCACGGAAGTCACGAATACGCGGCATCGCGATGGTAACAAAGCGGTCCAGGAACTCATACATGCGCTGCTTACGCAGGGTCACCCGGCAACCGATTTGCAGACCAGCGCGCAGCTTAAAGCTGGCTTCCGCCTTTTTTGCCTTGGTGATAACAGGCTTTTGCCCCGCGATCAGCGTCATTTCTTCCACGGCCGAGGTGATTTGCTTCTGGTCGGCAACCGCCTCACCCACGCCCATGTTGATCACGATTTTTTCCAGACGCGGCACTTGCATCACGTTTTTGTAACCGTATTTGGCTTGCATTGCAGGCGCGATCTCACGCTCATACACCAGCTGAAGGCGCGGCGTCTTCGCGTTACCATCCAGGGTCTTGCCAACTTTCGCAGCAGGCGCCTCTTTCTTTGCTGCGGGAGCAGCAGCGGCCTTGCTGTCTTTCTTCTCCGCCTTCGGCGCTGCCGTTTTTGCGGCCTTCGCAGCGGGTTTCTTTTCGGTTGCCATGATTCTAAGTCCTTCTTGGTTTTAATTTATGCGTTAAGCGCTTCGCCGGAGCGTTTCGCCACGCGGGTTTTCTTACCATCCTTGCCTACAGCAAAACCAACGCGGGTAGCTTTACCGGTTTTCGGATCCGCCAGCGCAATATTGCTGAGATGAATCGGGCTTTCCTTGGTAACCACGCCACCATTGCCAGCAGCGCTCGGCTTCTGGTGCTTCTTCACCTGATTGATGCCCGACACGAGCGCACGATTGGTGCTGGTGATGATTTTCAGCACCTCACCGTTCTTGCCCTTATCTTTACCGGCAATAACAACAACTTTATCGCCTTTTTTGATTTTCGATGCCATAATATCCTCTATCCCCTACAGTACTTCCGGCGCGAGGCTGACGATCTTCATGAACTTCTTCGCACGCAACTCACGCGCAACAGGTCCGAAGATACGAGTGCCAACCGGCTCGTTTTGCTTATTGACCAGCACCGCCGCATTTCCGTCGAAACGGATAGCAGAACCATCCTGACGCTTGGTAGCGAATTTGGTACGCACGATCACCGCACGGTGCACGTCACCCTTTTTCACTTTGCCGCGCGGGATAGCGCTTTTTACCGAAACAACGACAACGTCGCCAATCGCCGCGGTCTGGCGGTGCGAACCACCCAGAACCTTGATACACATCACTTCACGTGCGCCCGAATTATCAGCCACGTCGAGGCGGGTTTGCATCTGAATCATATCTGCTCTCCTGCTTCTCTGGGTTACGCGGTCGGCGCGTCGGCGATTTTCTCGACAACAGCCCAGCGCTTGGTTTTAGAAATCGGCTTGCTCTCAACGATGCGAACCACATCGCCTACTTTACAGCCTTGCTCATCATGCGCCGCGTATTTTTTCGAGCGGCGGATAATTTTATTATACAGCGGGTGACGGATTTTGCGCTCAACCCGTACCGTAACGGTGTTGGTGCATTTATCGCTGACCACGGTACCTTGCAGAATGCGTTTTGGCATAACTCTTCTTCTTTCTTATGCAGCGTTTTTCAGTTGACGCAGTTGCGTGAGCAGGCGCGCGATCTCACGACGAGCTCCCCGAAAACGCGACAGGTTAGTAAGCTCACCCGATGCTTTTTGGAAGCGCAGGTTGAACAGTTCTTTTTTCAGATCAGCAACTGCACCTTGCAGCTCTTCTGCCGATTTGCCTTTCAGGTCTTCTTTAGCCTTAGCCATTGCCTACTCCCTACGCTTCAACGCGCTTGATGAATTTGGTTTTCACCGGCAGCTTGGCGGACGCACGATCGAACGCCTCACGTGCGATTTGCTCAGGCACACCGTCGATCTCAAACATGATACGACCCGCCTCCACACGCGCTACCCAGTACTCAACGCTACCTTTACCGGAACCCATCCGTACTTCAGCAGGTTTTTTTGTCACCGGCACATCCGGGAAGATACGAATCCACATCCGGCCCACGCGCTTAACGTGACGCGAAATTGCACGGCGAGCCGCCTCAATCTGGCGCGCAGTAATACGCTCCGGGGTCATCGCCTTCAGGCCGTACTGGCCGAAGCTGAGGCTGTAGCCGCCTTTCGCAGCACCCGATACCCGGCCTTTATGGGCCTTACGGTATTTGGTTTTTTTAGGTTGCATCATATGTTTTTGCTCATTTTTCTTTGTTTTACGTGTGCTTAGGTACCGCTACTACGATGCTTGCGAGAAGTTCGTAGTGGTGGTTGGCATACGCTGAAGCTCTTGATCTTTAAGGATTTCACCTTTGAAGATCCAAACCTTCACCCCAATGACCCCATACGTCGTGAGGGCGCTCGCTATACCATAGTCTACATCGGCGCGCAAGGTATGAAGTGGCACCCGGCCTTCACGATACCATTCCATCCGTGCAATCTCAGCGCCACCCAGGCGTCCGGATACGTTAATACGGATACCCTCAGCGCCCATACGCAGGGCCGATTGTACCGAGCGCTTCATCGCGCGGCGGAACGCAACCCGGCGCTCCAGCTGCTGTGCAATGCTCTCAGCCACCAGCGTCGCATCAAGGTCAGGCTTGCGAACTTCGATAATGTTCACATGCACTTCGTCCTTGGTGAACTTCTGCACGTCTTTTTTCACTTTATCGATATCAGCGCCTTTTTTACCGATCACCACGCCAGGACGCGCAGTGTGAATCGACACATGGCACTTCTTGCCGGTACGCTCGATAATCACCTTGCTCACGCCAGCCTGATGCAGGGTCTTCTTCACATGCTTGCGGATTTTGATATCCTCATGCAGCTTGTCTGCATAATTCTCGCTCGAGAACCAGCGCGAATCCCAGGTTTTATTGATGCCCAGACGAAGGCCGATTGGATTGATCTTCTGACCCATATTACACTCCTGCTTGGGTGTCGCGAACGACGATCGTTAAATGGCTATATGGCTTCAGGATCCGCGCCCCACGGCCACGCGCACGTGCATGGAAACGCTTCAACACCATCGCCTTGCCAACGTAGGCTTCCTTCACAACCAGCGCATCAACGTTGAGGTTATGATTATTTTCCGCATTCGCGATCGCCGACTGCAGCGCCTTGCGTACATCAACGGCGATACGCTTGTTGCTGAAATCCAGCTGCGTGAGCGCCTGGCTGACCTTCATGCCGCGGATCATTTCCGCAACCAGGTTCAGCTTTGTCGGGCTGGTACGCAGGTTACGCACCACTGCGCGCGCTTCATTTGCGGCAAGGCTGCGTTGTGTTTTTGGTTTGCTCATCCCTCACTCCTATTTCTTATCGGCGGTTTTCTTTTCGTTACCACCATGCGCCTTAAACTCGCGGGTAGGAGCGAACTCACCGAATTTATGGCCGATCATTTCCTCAGTGACCAGCACCGGGATATGTTTCTTGCCATTGTAAACGCCAAACGTCAGACCGACGAATTGCGGCAGAATCGTTGAGCGACGCGACCAGATCGCGATCACCATGTTGCGGTTCGAATTGTGCGCGGTTTCTGCTTTCTTGAACAGATACCCATCGACAAACGGACCTTTCCAAACTGAACGTGCCATCGTCTCTCTCCCTTACTTACCGCGACCCTTCGCCTGATGGCGGGTGCGGATAATGAGTTTATTTTTGCGTTTTGGATTACGCGTTTTGTAGCCCTTGGTAGGTTGGCCCCACGGCGTAACCGGATGACGGCCACCCGAGGTTTTACCCTCACCACCACCATGCGGGTGATCTACCGGGTTCATCGCCACGCCGCGTACATGCGGACGCTTACCCTTCCAGCGGTTACGACCCGCCTTACCAATCACTTCGTTCTGGTGATCCGGGTTCGATACGGCACCGATGGTTGCCATACATACCGCCGGCACCATACGCAGCTCGCCCGAACGCAGCTTCAGCTGTGCATAACCGGAATCCTTACCCACGAGCTGAACATAGGCCCCAGCCGAACGACCAATCTGGCCGCCTTTGCCCGGCTTCATTTCCACGTTGTGGATAATCGTCCCGATCGGAATGCTCGCCAGCGGCATTGCGTTGCCCGGCTTAATATCCGCCCGCTCACCCGAAACCACCACGTCACCCACGTTCAGGCGCTGCGGCGCCAGAATGTAGGCCTTTTCACCGTCCTGATAGGTGATGAGCGCAATAAACGCCGAACGGTTCGGATCATATTCCAGACGCTCAACCGTAGCCGGAACATCAAACTTTGTACGTTTGAAGTCGATCACGCGGTAAGCCTTCTTGTGCCCGCCACCCTTTTGGAACGCCGTTACGCGGCCCGCATTGTTACGACCACCGGTCGATTTAACAGGCTCCACAAGCGTCTTGACCGGCTTACCCTTATAAAGGCCCGAACGGTCGATCAGCACCAGCTGACGCTGGCCCGGAGTCGTTGGTTTAAAGTGTTTTAATGCCATGGGTCGTCTCCCCTATTTCCTTCTACCGCGCACCAGCGGCCAGATCGATGCTTTGACCAGCTGCCAGGGTCACGATAGCTTTACGCACATCGCTACGCTGACCTTGTTGGCCGCGGAACCGTTTCGTTTTCCCGTCGATATTCACCGTATTCACCTTGGTCACCGTGACGCCGAAAATCGACTCAACAGCGGCCTTTACGTCCTTTTTCGTGGCGTTCGGCGCGATTTTGAAAACAACTTTGTTCTGCTCCGCGATACGGGTGGACTTTTCAGTCACAACCGGCTGAACGATCACATCATAGTGACGCGCCCCAGCGAGTGCGAAACCTTTTGCCTCAGCCTTACCAGCTTTCGGCGCCGTTTTCTTTTTTAGAATGCTCATTTCAGCCTCTCTTCCAGTGCGCTCACTGCATCTTTCGAGAGCACCAATTCTTTGTGACGCAGGATATCGTACACATTCGCGCCCTGAATCGGCAGCACATCATGGCCGATCAGGTTGCCAATCGCCTTTGCAAAACCAGCATCCACTTCCGCGCCGGTGATAAAAAGCGGCTTGGTCAGGCCGAGCGTCTCGAACTGCTTGCTGACCGCTTTGGTCTTTGCATCTTTCAGCGCAAGCGCATCCACAACAATCAGCTTGCCCTCAGCCTGCTTAGCCGAAAGCGCGTGTTTCAGACCCAGCGCACGCACCTTTTTAGGCAGGCTATACGCATGGCTGCGGTTTACCGGACCATGTGCACGGCCACCGCCTTCATGGTGCGGCCCACGGGTAGTACCCTGACGCGCACCACCGGTGCCTTTTTGCTTGAACGGCTTCTTACCGGTACCCGACACTTCTGCACGGGTTTTGGTTTTGTGGGTGCCGGCACGAGCCTTAGCACGCTGCCATTCCACCACGCGCTGGAGGATATCTGCGCGCGGCTCAAGGCCGAACACTGCATCCGCGAGCTCAAGCTCACCAGCCGCCTTATTATCGAGTGTGACTACATTAACTTTCATGACTTACTCCGCCTTTGCTTCTTCGGTTGCAGCGGGCGCTTCAGCAGCAGGCGCTGCATCTGCTTTCACAACAGCCGGATACGGCGCATGAGCAGGACGCGCACGCTTATGTGCATCCACCACGCGAACGATTGCTTTATCCACGCCAGGTACCGCGCCCTTAACCAGAATCAGGTTGCGCTCAGCATCAACCTGAACGATCTCAAGATTCTCCGTGGTCACGCGCTCTGTCCCCAGATGCCCCGCCATTTTCTTGTTTTTGAAAACGCGGCCCGGATCCTGACGCTGACCAGTAGAACCATGGCTACGGTGCGAGATGGAAACACCGTGGGTCGCTTCAAGCCCTGCGAAGTTCCAGCGCTTCATTACCCCGGCAAACCCTTTACCTTTGGTCTCGCCAATCACGTCGATGAACTGGCCGGGAACAAAGTGATCCGCACGGATCTCCTGACCAACCGGCAGCAGCGCATCTTCCGACACGCGGAACTCAGCCAGCTTCTTTTTCAATTCAATGTTCGCCTTCGCGAACACTGCTTTCTGCGCCTTGTTTACACGGGCGGCCTTCGCCTTGCCCATACCAAGCTGAAGCGCGGTATAACCGTCTTTCTCCTTGGTGCGTTGTGCAACAACTTGCAGGTTATCAATTTTCAGCACAGTAACAGGCAGGCTGATCCCGTCCTGATAGACGCGGGTCATGCCGACTTTCTCTGCGAGGACTCCAGTACGCGCGGTCATAAATACTCTCCCTACGCTGCTTGCAGAACGGTGATTTCAACTTCCACACCCGATGCCAGATCGAGCTTGCCGAGCGCGTCCACGGTTTGTGGGGTCGGCTCAACAATGTCGATCAGACGTTTATGGGTACGGATCTCAAACTGCTCCCGCGACTTCTTATCGATGTGCGGCGAGCGGTTCACGGTAAAACGCTCGATGTGACGCGGCAGCGGCACAGGACCAAGCACTTGCGCGCCGGTACGCTTTGCCGTGTTGACAATCTCCTTGGCGGAGTGGTCAAGCACCGCATGATCGTAAGCCTGCAGGCGAATGCGGATCTTTTGGTTCATCATAGTGGCCATAATGCCCTCTAACCTTGTTTCTTAAATGAATAACTTAAGCAATCACCTTAGCAACGACGCCAGCGCCGACGGTGCGGCCACCTTCACGGATTGCAAAGCGAAGCCCCTGATCCATCGCGATCGGCGCGATCAGTTCAACTTCCATCTTCACGTTATCGCCTGGCATCACCATCTCAACACCAGCAGGCAGCGTAACCACGCCGGTTACGTCCGTGGTGCGGAAATAAAACTGCGGACGGTAGCTCGTGAAGAACGGCGTGTGACGGCCACCCTCATCCTTCGTCAGGATGTACGCTTCCGCCTCGAACTTCGTGTGCGGCGTAATCGTGCCCGGCTTCGCCAGTACCTGACCACGCTCTACATCTTCACGCTTCGTACCGCGCAGCAGGATCCCCGCGTTATCGCCCGCAACCGCCTCATCCAGCAGCTTGCGGAACATCTCGATACCCGTACAGGTCGTCTTCTGGGTCTCTTTCAGGCCCACAATCTCGATGTCCTCACCCACTTTAATCACACCGCGCTCAACACGGCCCGTTACCACCGTACCACGGCCAGAGATCGAGAACACATCCTCAACCGGCATCAGGAACGGCTTGTCCGTCACGCGCTCAGGCTGCGGAATATACTCATCCACCGCCGCCATCAGCTTCAGCACCGCTTCCTCACCAAAACCATCCGCCTTACCTTCCAGCGCCTGCAGCGCAGAACCGTGGATGATCGGAATCGTGTCGCCAGGGAAATCGTATTTCGACAGAAGCTCACGCACTTCCATCTCCACCAGCTCCAGAAGCTCTTTATCGTCTACCATGTCGCACTTGTTCAGGAACACCACAATCGACGGTACCCCAACCTGACGCGCCAGCAGAATATGCTCGCGGGTCTGCGGCATCGGGCCGTCCGCAGCGCTCACCACCAGAATCGCGCCATCCATCTGCGCCGCACCCGTGATCATGTTCTTTACATAATCCGCGTGGCCTGGGCAGTCTACGTGTGCGTAGTGACGGTTCGCCGTCTCGTACTCCACGTGCGCCGTCGCAATCGTAATACCACGCGCCTTCTCTTCAGGCGCCGCGTCAATCGAGTCATACGCACGGAACGTCGCACCACCCGTCTTCGCCAATACCTTCGTAATCGCCGCCGTCAGCGACGTCTTACCATGGTCCACGTGACCAATCGTCCCAATGTTAACGTGCGGCTTGCTACGGTTGAATTTCTCTTTTGCCATGTCTTACTCCTTTAATTTCCTATAGATCGGTTACTGCTAAGCAGCTTTTTTCTTAATTTCATCTGCGATATGCGACGGCACTTCCGCATAGTGACTGAACACCATGCTGTAGCTTGCACGCCCCTGGCTCATCGAGCGCAAGGTGTTCACATAACCAAACATCGACGAGAGCGGCACCTGTGCATTCACCACCCGCGCGTTACCACGTTGGTCCATACCCTGCACCGAACCACGGCGGGAACTGAGATCCCCGATCACGTCGCCCATATACTCTTCCGGCGTCACTACTTCGACCTTCATGATCGGCTCGAGCAGCTTCGGACCAGCCTTCGCCATCCCTTCGCGGAATGCGGCGCGTGCAGCGATCTCGAACGCCAGCGCGCTCGAATCCACATCGTGGTATGCACCATCTTTCAGGGTTGCCTTGAAGTCGATGGTCGGGAAGCCAGCGATAACACCGCTATTGAGCATCGACTCAAGCCCTTTTTGCACGCCCGGGATATACTCCTTCGGCACCGAACCACCCACGGTCACGTTCTCGAACACGAAGCCCGAACCCGGCTCCAGCGGCTCGAAATCGATAATGACGCGGGCGAACTGACCCGAACCACCGGACTGCTTTTTGTGCGTGTAATCTTCTTCGTACTTTTTGCTGATGGTCTCGCGGTAAGCCACCTGCGGCGCACCAACATTCGCATCCACCTTGTAAGTACGCTTCAGGATATCCACTTTAATATCGAGGTGAAGCTCGCCCATCCCTTTCAGGATCGTCTGGCCCGTCTCGTGGTCGGTCGATACGCGGAACGAAGGATCTTCCGCCGCCAGCTTGGACAGCGCAATACCCAGCTTCTCCTGATCCGCCTTCGATTTCGGCTCGATCGCGAGCTCAATCACAGGCTCAGGGAATTCCATTTTCTCAAGGATCACAGGCTTGTCCGGGTTGCAGAGCGTGTCACCGGTACGGGTATCTTTCAGACCCGCCAGCGCCACGATATCGCCCGCATAGGCCTCTTTGATATCCTCACGGCTATTTGCATGCATCAGAAGCATACGGCCCACGCGCTCTTTTTTGTCGCGGGTGGAGTTTGCAACCGACGAACCCGAAGTCAGAACACCGGAGTAAATACGGCAGAAGGTAATGGAACCCACAAACGGGTCATCCATGATTTTGAACGCCAGCAGCGAGAGCGGCTCGCTATCCGCCGGCTTACGCACCAGCTTCTTCTCTTCATCCGACGCATCTTCCTTGGCATTCGGATTGATCCCTTCCATCTCACCACGATCCAGCGGCGAAGGCAGGTAGTCAACCACCGCATCAAGCATCGGCTGCACACCTTTGTTTTTGAAGGAGGAACCACACAGAACCGGCACGAAGGAGAACGAACAGGTGCCCTTACGGATACAGCGCTGCAGCTCTTCCATGCTCGGCTCTTCGCCCGCCAGGTATTTCTCGAGCAGCTTGTCGTCCTGCTCAACCGCAGTCTCGATCAGCTTCTCACGATATTCTTTGGCCTTCTGAGCGTACTCAGCCGGAATTTCAAGCTCGTCGAACTTTGCGCCCAGCTCTTCACCGCTCCAGATCAGCGCCTTCATCTTCACGAGGTCGATCATGCCCTGGAAATGCTCTTCCGCACCAATCGGCAACTGAATCACCAGCGGGGTCGCGCCCAGACGGTCGATAATCATGTCCACGCAGCGATAGAAATCTGCGCCGATACGGTCCATTTTGTTGACGTAACAGATACGCGGAACGCCATACTTGTCCGCCTGGCGCCACACGGTCTCGGACTGAGGCTCAACGCCCGCAACCGAGTCGAACACGGTAACAGCACCGTCCAGAACGCGCATGGAACGCTCCACCTCAATGGTGAAGTCCACGTGGCCCGGCGTATCGATAATGTTTACGCGGTACTGCTCATCACCTTTGTGCCAGAAACAGGTGGTCGCCGCCGAGGTAATCGTGATCCCACGTTCCTGCTCCTGCTCCATCCAGTCCATGGTTGCAGCACCTTCATGCACCTCACCGATTTTGTGCGACTTACCGGTATAGTACAGAATACGCTCGGTCGTCGTGGTTTTACCCGCATCGATATGCGCGCAGATCCCGATATTACGATAATGGTCTAACTGTGTAGAACGTGGCATGATTATCTCAAATCCCTGTGTGTCTAAAAATTACCAGCGGTAGTGGCTGAATGCGCGGTTTGCTTCCGCCATACGGTGAGTATCCTCACGCTTCTTAACCGCATTACCACGACCAGCCGCCGCGTCGAGAATCTCGCCCGCCATACGCTGCTTGGTGGTTTTTTCACCGCGATTACGCAGCGCATTGATGAGCCAGCGAATAGCCAGCGCCTGCTGACGCTTCGAGCGCACCTCGGTCGGAACCTGATAGGTAGCCCCACCCACGCGACGCGAACGCACTTCAATCGAAGGCTTCACATTGCCGAGCGCCTCGTTAAACACAACGAGCGGGTCTTTACCGGTCTTCTGTTGAATGATATCAAACGCACCATACACGATTTCTTCGGCAGCAGATTTTTTGCCATCGAACATCAGGGTGTTCATGAATTTACCAACCACCGAGTCATGAAACTTCGGATCCGGCAGCGTAATACGTTCTTTTGCAGCGTGACGACGCGACATATCTCTCTCCTACTATTTCGGACGTTTTGCACCGTAATGCGAACGGCGCTTTTTACGTTTAGCAATACCCTGGGTATCCAGCGTACCGCGGATGATGTGGTAACGAACACCCGGCAAGTCTTTTACACGGCCACCACGGATCAGCACCACCGAGTGCTCCTGCAGGTTGTGACCTTCACCCGGAATATATCCGATCACCTCAAACCCGTTCGTCAGGCGAATTTTCGCCACTTTACGAAGCGCGGAGTTTGGTTTCTTTGGGGTTGTAGTATAAACGCGCGTACAAACGCCGCGTTTTTGTGGGCATGCTTCCATCGCCGGCACTTTGTCACGCGCCTTGAGCGGATGACGACCTTTGCGAACCAACTGGTTGATTGTTGGCATGGGTAAATCCTCTTTCTTATCCGTGGGTATTCCGGTCACTGCCCCGAAGCCACGATAATAGCGGTTAACAATAAACCCGGGCGGCGAAGCGCAGAAATACTGGAGTTTTTAGCTTGCCAATGTTTTTGCGGACGTAGCTC
>JGI24217J29970_1010959_pt1 | contig 14305 bp, 10 predicted proteins | sample EnhBioin_Aerobic_FD_29970 | JGI IMG/M metagenome (IMG submission 29970) | reverse complement strand
TTCAGTTCACGACGCTCAGGCGGCGCCGGTCTCGCTGCGGGTCGACGCGCCCGACGACGAGATCACCGCAGGGTCGCTGTGCGTGGCCGAGAGCGAGTCTTCCATGTTCTGGATCTCGTCCGCGGGGCTGTCGACCTGAATGTCGAGGTGCTTGTAGTTCGGCAGACCGGTGCCGGCAGGCACCAGGCGACCCATGATGACGTTCTCCTTGAGGCCGCGCAGGTAGTCCACCTTGCCCGAGATGGCGGCTTCGGTGAGCACCTTGGTGGTCTCCTGGAACGACGAGGCCGAGATGAACGACTCGGTCGAGAGTGAGGCCTTGGTGATGCCAAGGAGCAGCGGCTCACCGACGGCAGGACGACGGCCGTTGTTGAGCGCCTTCTCGTTCTCTTCCTCGAACACCCACTTCTCGACCTGCTCGTCGACGAGGAACTCGGTGTCGCCCACGTCGGTGACGCGCACGCGGCGGAGCATCTGCCGCACGATCACCTCGATGTGCTTGTCGTTGATCTTCACGCCCTGGAGTCGGTAGACCTCCTGGATTTCGTCCACGAGGAAGCGGGCGAGTTCCTTCTCGCCGAGCACCTTGAGGATGTCGTGCGGGTTCGCCGCGCCGTCCATGAGGGGCTCACCAGCGCGCACACGGTCACCCGAGTGCACCGTGATGTGCTTCGACTTCGCGATCAGGTACTCCTTCGCGAGATCGCTGCGAAGCTCGCCGTTCACCTCGGGCGTGATGATCAGCTTGCGCTTGCCCTTGGTGTCCTTGCCGAACGACACGACACCGTCGATCTCGGCGATGACCGCGTGATCCTTCGGCTTGCGGGCTTCGAAGAGCTCGGCGACTCGCGGCAGACCGCCCGTGATGTCCTTCGTCTTCGTCGTCTCGCGGGGAACGCGGGCCACCACTTCGCCCGGCGTGATCTCGGCGCCGTCGTCGACCGCGAGCGCCGCGCCCTGCGGCAGGAAGTAGCTGGCGGGCTGGCCGCTCGACAGCGTCTTCACCTCGCCCTTGGCGTCACGAACCGTGATGCGCGGGCGGGCCTCGGGGTCCTTCGACTCGATGATCGTGCGGCGGCTGAGGCCGGTGACCTCGTCCGTCGACTCGTTCATCGTGACGCCTTCGATGATGTCTTCGAACTTCACGACACCGCCGACCTCCGAGAGGAGCGGCATGGCGAACGGCTCCCACTCAGCCAGCTTCGCGTTGGCCTCGACCTTCTGGCCTTCCTTCACGAAGAGGCGGGCGCCGTAGACGATCTTGTGACGCTCGCGCTCACGGCCCGAGTCGTCGACGATGATCAGCTCGCCGTTGCGGTTGATGACGGCCCACTCGCCGCCATCGCGCTTCACGGGCGACAGGCTCGAGAACTTCACCGTACCGGCGAAGCGCGCCGTCAGTTCGGACTGCTGCGACCGGTTCATGGCCGCGCCACCGACGTGGAACGTGCGCATCGTCAACTGCGTACCGGGCTCACCGATGGACTGGGCGGCGATGACGCCGACCGCCTCACCGACCGAGACCTTGCGGCCGCGGGCCAGGTCACGGCCGTAGCACTCGACGCAGACGCCGCGCTTGGTCTGGCAGGTCAGCGCCGTGCGAATCTTCACGCGGTCGAGACCGGCGTTGACGACCTTCGCCGTGCGCGCTTCGTCGATCTCTTCGTTGGCGCGAACGAGCACTTCGCCGTTCACCGGGTCGTGAATGTCATCGAGGGCCACGCGGCCCAGAATGCGCTCGGCGAGCGGCTCGATCTCTTCACCACCCTCGACGAGGGCGATCATCTGAATGCCGTCGAGCGTGCCGCAATCGTACTCGGTGATGATCGCGTCCTGCGCGACGTCGACGAGACGACGGGTGAGGTAGCCCGAGTTGGCCGTCTTGAGGGCCGTGTCGGCCAGACCCTTGCGGGCACCGTGCGTCGAGATGAAGTACTGGTGCACCGTGAGGCCTTCACGGAAGTTGGCCGTGATGGGCTGCTCGATGATTTCGCCTGACGGCTTGGCCATGAGGCCACGCATGCCGGCGAGCTGACGAATCTGCTGCGTCGAGCCGCGGGCGCCGGAGTCGGCCATGATGTACACGGCGTTGAAGGACTTCTGCTTGCGCGCCTCGCGCTTGCCGTCCTTGTTCGTGCCGCTGATCTCTTCTTCAGAGATCATCTTCATCATCTCGATGGTGATCTTCTCAGTGGTCTGCGCCCAGATGTCGATGACCTTGTTGTAGCGCTCGCCGACCGTGATGAGGCCTTCGAGGTACTGGTTCTCGACCTCGGCGACTTCCTTCGACGCGCTGTCGATCAGCGTGTGCTTCGCGGGGGGAATCACCATGTCCTTGAGGGCGATGGAGATGCCGGCGCGGGTCGCGTTGGTGTAGCCGAACGAACGAATGCGATCGGCGAGCAGCACCGTCTCCTTCTCGCCCGTGAGGCGGTAGCAGGAGTCGATCAGGTTCCCGAGCTGCTTCTTGTCGAGCACCTTGTTCACGTCGTCGAACGACATCTTCTTGGGCACGATGTCCCACAGCAGCGTGCGGCCAACCGTGGTGTCGTAGCGCTTGCCGTTGATGCGGCACTTGATCTTCGCCTGCAGCGCGACGGCGCCCTGGTCGTAGGCCGCGCGGGCCTCGGCGGGCGACGCGAACACCATGCCCTCGCCGTGCGCGAACTCGCGCGGACGGGTCATGTAATAGATGCCCAGAACCATGTCCTGCGTGGGGACGATGATCGGCTTGCCGCTGGCGGGGCTGAGAATGTTGTTCGTCGACATCATCAGCACGCGCGCTTCCATCTGAGCCTCGATGGAGAGCGGAACGTGCACGGCCATCTGGTCACCGTCGAAGTCGGCGTTGAAGGCCGTGCAGACGAGCGGGTGAAGCTGAATGGCCTTGCCTTCGATGAGCACGGGCTCGAACGCCTGAATGCCGAGGCGGTGCAGCGTCGGAGCGCGGTTCAGGAGCACCGGGTGCTCGCGGATCACGTCATCGAGGATGTCCCAAACCTCGGGGCGCTCCTTCTCGACCATCTTCTTGGCCGACTTGATGGTGGTGACGTAGCCCTTCTCTTCGAGCTTGTTGTAGATGAACGGCTTGAAGAGCTCGAGGGCCATGATCTTCGGCAGGCCGCACTGGTGCAGCTTGAGCTCGGGGCCCACGACGATGACCGAACGGCCCGAGTAGTCGACGCGCTTGCCGAGCAGGTTCTGGCGGAACCGACCCTGCTTGCCCTTGAGCATGTCTGACAGCGACTTGAGCGGGCGCTTGTTGGGGCCCGTGATCGTCTTGCCGCGACGGCCGTTGTCGAAGAGGGCGTCGACGGCCTCCTGCAGCATTCGCTTCTCGTTGCGAATGATGATGTCGGGGGCGTTGAGCTCCTGGAGCTTCTTCAGACGGTTGTTGCGGTTGATGACGCGGCGGTACAGGTCGTTGAGATCCGACGTCGCGAAGCGGCCACCGTCGAGGGGCACGAGCGGACGGAGATCGGGCGGCAGCACGGGGATGACGTCGAGCATCATCCACTCGGGCTGGTTGCGCTGACCGGCCGGGCCCGAGACGCGGAACGACTCGAGCACCTTGAGGCGCTTGGCGATCTTCTTCCGCTTCGCCTCAGACGTCGTGACCTTCATCTCTTCGCGCAGCTGCTCCGAGAGCTGGTCGACGTTGATCGTCTTGAGAATCTCGCGAACGGCCTCGCCACCCATGGCCGCCGTGAAGCCCTCGTCGCCGAACTTCTGCGCGAGCTTCTGGTAGCGCTCCTCGGTGATGAGCTCGCCCTTCTGCAGATCGGTGGGCGGAATGCTCTTCGCGTCGAGAACGATGTAGGCCTCGCAGTACAGCACCTTCTCGAGGTCCTTCAGGGTCATGTCGAGCAGCGCGCCGATGCGCGACGGCAGCGACTTGAGGAACCAGATGTGCGCGACGGGCGTGGCGAGCGTGATGTGGCCGAGGCGCTCACGACGCACCTTCGACTGAATCACCTCGACGCCGCACTTCTCGCACACGACGCCACGGTGCTTCATGCGCTTGTACTTGCCGCAGTTGCACTCGTAGTCCTTCACGGGCCCGAAGATGCGGGCGCAGAAGAGACCGTCACGCTCGGGCTTGAACGTGCGGTAGTTGATGGTCTCGGGCTTCTTCACCTCGCCGTGCGACCACTGACGAATCTTGTCCGGCGACGCGAGCGCGATGCGAATCGCCTGGAACGAGAGTGGATCCTTCGGCTTCTCGAAGAAGTTGAAGATGTCCTTCACGGGTTCACCTTGTCGGTTGGAAAAACGGTTTCAGAAAGCTGGTTTGGCGAGAGCGACCCCTCTACTCCGGGGCCGCCCACTGTGCGACTGACTGACCGGCTACCTGGTCAGGCGTCGGTGCCCGTCTTGATGGAGTCGTCGCTGACCACCATGATCGAAGCGCGGCGGCGCTCCGGCGGGGCCTGCTCGAGCAGCTCGACGTCGAGCGCGAGAGCCTGGAGCTCCTTGAGGAGCACGTTGAACGACTCCGGCAGACCGGACTCGAGCGTGTAGTCGCCCTTGACGATCGACTCGTACATGCGCGTGCGGCCGACCACGTCGTCGGACTTCACGGTCAGGAACTCCTGGAGGCTGTAGGCCGCGCCGTAGGGCCTCCATCGCCCAGACTTCCATTTCGCCGAGACGCTGACCGCCGAACTGCGCCTTGCCGCCGAGGGGCTGCTGGGTGACCAGCGAGTAGGGCCCGATGGAGCGCGCGTGGATCTTCTCGTCCACGAGGTGGTGCAGCTTCAGCATGTACATGACGCCGACCGTGACGTTCTGGTCGAACGGCTCACCAGTGCGGCCGTCGAAGAGCACCATCTGACCCGTCTTGGGCAGATCGGCGCGCTCGAGCAGGTTGTGAATCTCGCCTTCGTTCGCACCTTCGAACACCGGCGACGCCACGTGAATGCCGGGGCGCAGACGGCGGCAGAGATCGACGACCTCCTTGTCCGAGAGCTTCTCCAGGAACTCCTGGAACTTCTCGTCGTCGTAGACGGCCTTCAGCTGCTTGCGGAGCGCATCGCCCGAGAAGTTCTTCTCGACGTACTGCTGCAGCTTCTCGCCCATTCCGCGAGCAGCCCACCCGAGGTGAACCTCGAGGATCTGGCCGATGTTCATGCGGCTGGGAACGCCGAGCGGGTTGAGCACGATGTCGACCGGCCGACCGTCTTCCAGGTACGGCATGTCTTCGATGGGGAGGATGCGCGAGACGACGCCCTTGTTACCGTGGCGGCCTGCCATCTTGTCGCCGACCTGCAGCTTGCGCTTGATGGCGACGTACACCTTCACCATCTTGATCACGCCAGGCGGCAGCTCGTCGCCCTTCTTGATGCGGGCGATCTTCTCGCCGAAGGCCAGCTTCACGGCCTCCTTGTTCTCCTCGAGGTTCTTGAGCAGCTCACGCACCTTCACGTCGACCTGCTCGCCGACCGAGATCTCGCCCCAGTACTTGTAGGGGATCTTCGAGAGCAGCTCTTCAGACAGCTTCTCGCCCTTCTTGAAGTAGACCGTGCCCTTCTCGTCTTCGAGCTTCGAGCTGGCTTCCTTGTTGACGATGAGCTTGCGAATGCGGCCGAACGCCGAGTCCTGGAGGATCTTGATCTCGTCGTTCTGGTCCTTGAGGAGACGAGCCTCGTCCATCGACTCGATGGCCTTGGCGCGCTCGTCCTTCTCGACGCCCTTCCGGCTGAAGACCTTGGCGCCGATGATCGTGCCAGTGACTCCCGGAGGAACGCGGAGCGAGGTGTCGCGCACGTCGCCGGCCTTCTCGCCGAAGATCGCGCGGAGCAGCTTCTCTTCGGGCGAGAGCTGCGTCTCACCCTTCGGCGTGATCTTGCCGACGAGAATGTCGCCCTGCTTCACCTCAGCGCCGATGCGGATGATGCCCGACTCGTCGAGATCCTTGAGGGCCTCTTCGCCGACGTTCGGAATGTCGCGCGTGATCTCTTCCTTGCCGAGCTTGGTGTCACGGGCGATGCACTCGAACTCTTCGATGTGAATCGACGTGAAGACATCGTTCTTCACGATGTTCTCGCTCATCAGGATCGAGTCTTCGAAGTTGTAACCCTGCCAGGGCATGAACGCGACGACCACGTTCTGGCCGAGCGCGAGCTCGCCGGTCTCGCACGAAGGGCCGTCGGCGATGACGTCGCCCTTCTTCACCTTGTCGCCCTTCTTCACGATGGGCTTCTGGTTGAGGCAGGTGCTCTGGTTCGAACGCTGGAACTTCACCAGGTTGTAGATGTCGACTTCGCTGGCGACGTCGCTGAACGCGGCCGGCACTTCGGCGCGAACGACGATACGGCCACCATCGACCGACTCGATGACGCCGTCACGGCGCGCCACCACGCAGACGCCGGAGTCACGCGCCACCACCGACTCGATGCCGGTGCCGACGAGCGGAGCCGCCGTGCGGATGAGCGGAACGGCCTGGCGCTGCATGTTCGAACCCATGAGGGCGCGGTTCGCGTCGTCGTTCTCGAGGAACGGAACCAGCGAGGCGGCGACCGACACGAGCTGGTTGGGCGACACGTCGACGAGATCGACGTCCTCGGGCTTGGCCGAGACGAACTCGCCACCGCGGCGCGAGAGCACCGAGTCACCGAGCAGCTTGTTCTTCTTGTCGTACGGCGCGCTGGCCTGGGCGATCGTGTGCTTCTCTTCTTCGAGCGCCGAGTAGAACGCGACGTCGGGCTGCAGCGAGCCCTGATCGACCTTGCGGTACGGGGTCTCGATGAAGCCGAACTCGTTCACGCGGGCGTATGAGGAGAGCGACGAGATGAGGCCGATGTTCGGGCCTTCCGGCGTCTCGATCGGGCAGATGCGGCCGTAGTGCGTCGGGTGCACGTCACGCACTTCGAAGCCGGCGCGCTCACGGGTCAGACCGCCGGGCCCGAGGGCCGAGAGGCGACGCTTGTGCGTCACTTCCGAGAGCGGGTTCGTCTGATCCATGAACTGCGAGAGCTGGCTCGAGCCGAAGAACTCCTTGATCACCGCGGTGACAGGCTTCGCGTTGATCAGGTCGTGCGGCATGAGCGTCTCGATCTCCTGGAGGCTCATGCGCTCCTTGATCGCGCGCTCCATGCGAACGAGACCGATGCGGTACTGGTTCTCGAGCAGCTCGCCCACCGCGCGAACGCGACGGTTGCCGAGGTGATCGATGTCGTCGATCGTGCCCTTGCCGTTCTTGAGATCGATGAGGTACCGAATCGTCTCGAGAATGTCGCGCTTGGTCAGCACCTGGTTGTCCAGGGGCTCCTCGACGCCGAACTTCGAGTTCAGCTTGAGGCGGCCGACCTTCGAAAGGTCGTAGCGCTCGGGGTTGAAGAACAGCACGTTGGTGAAGAGGTTCGTCGCCGTCTCAGGCGTCGGAGGATCGCCCGGGCGAACGCGGCGGTAGATCTCCATCACCGCTTCTTCGGGGTTCTCGAGCTTGTCCATCAACAACGTGTCGCGCAGGTACGGGCCGACGTTGAGGTTGTCGATGAAGAGAACCTTGATCTCCTTCAGGTTCCGCTTCAGCAGCTCTTCGACGTGCTGCGGGCTGATCTCCTCGTTGCACTCGAGGATCACTTCGCCCGTGCTCTCGTCGATCACGTCGTACGCCGAGACCTTCGTGAAGAGCTCATCGGCGTCGATGGGCAGCCGCGTCAGCTTCGACTGCTCGAGCTTCTTGAGGGCCGCGCGCGTGAACTTGCGGTTCTTCTTGACGATGATCTCGCCCGACTTCGACTTCACGTCACGGGTCGCGCGCTGGTTGTAGAGCAGCTCGAAGTCGACCGACTTCTCGAACTCGGTGTCCGAGTGCAGGAAGAGCGTCTCGGTCGCGTAGAAGTAGTTGAGGATCTCTTCCGTCGAGCCCTTGAACTCGATGGGGTTCTTGCGAGCCGTATCGGGCACTGCGCCGAGGGCGCGGATGAGCACCGTGACCGGCAGCTTGCGGCGGCGATCGATGCGCACGTACAGCAGGTCTTTGTGGTCGAACTCGAAGTCGAGCCACGAGCCGCGCGAAGGAATGATGCGCGCGTTGTAGAGCAGCTTGCCAGACGAGTGACTCTTGCCCTTGTCGTGATCGAAGAACGCGCCAGGCGAGCGGTGCAGCTGGCTGACGACGACACGCTCGGTGCCGTTGATGATGAACGTCCCGTGCTCGGTCATGAGCGGGATTTCACCGAAATAGACTTCCTGCTCCTTCACGTCGCGAATCGACTGGGCGCCGGTCTCCTCGTCCTTGTCCCACACCACGAGACGGACGACGACCTTGATGGGCGCCGCGAACGTCATGCCGCGCTGGCGGCACTCGTCGACGTCGTACTTGGGCTTCTCGAGGTTGTAGCTCACGAACTCGAGCGAGCTCGTCTCGTTGAAGTCCCTGATGGGGAAGACGCTCTTGAACACCGCCTGAAGGCCGACGTCCTCGCGCTTTTCCGGCGCGACGTCCGCCTGGAGGAACTTCTCGTAGGACAGCTTCTGGATGTTGATGAGATTGGGGATCTCGATGACCTTGTTGATCTTCGCGAAGCTCTTCCGCGTCCGGAAGTTGTTCTGCAGGGTCGGCATTCGCTTCTCTCAGTCGGGCGATGAGGGGGAACCGGTTGAACCGGTGGATCAGCGATTGAGTTGTCTTAGGGGAGTGCTGCGTTTCGACCCATTCGCTGCGGTCGGCTGCCGGTGATGGCCAGCTGTTTCAAGCGGCAAAGCCGGTGACCCTCCCCAGAGGATCACCGGCTGCCAGAGGCGTACGACGAAGGCGATTACTTCAGCTCCACCGTCGCGCCGACGGCCGTGAGCTTCTCCTTCATCTTGTTGGCGTCGTCCTTGTTCGCGCCTTCCTTCACCGTCTTGGGCGCGCCCTCGACGAGGTCCTTGGCCTCCTTGAGGCCCAGGCCGGTCAGCTCGCGGATGACCTTGATGACGTCGATCTTCTTGTCACCGGCCTTCGCGAGAACGACCGTGAACTCGGTCTTCTCCTCGACAGGGGCCGCCGGGCCCGCCGCCGCAGGGCCAGCAACGGCAACGGCCGCCGCCGAAACGCCCCACTTGGTCTCGAGCTGCTTCACGAGGTCGGCCGCCTCCATGACGGTCAGCGACGAGAGCGACTCCACGATTGCATTGATGTCTGCCATGGTTCTGATTCCTTCTGAGTGATGACTACGAATGGTTGATGGTTGAAAAACTGGTCACTGCTTGTCGGCTTTGGCCTTGAGAACACGGGCCAACGCGTTGGCGGGCTCTGCGATGGTGCGAACCAACTTGCCGGCCGGCATGTTGATGACACCGAGGATCTTCGCGCGCAGCTCGGGCAGACCCGGCAACTTCGCCAGCGCCTGAACGCCCTTCGCGTCGATCTTCTGACCCTGGACCACACCGCTCTTGATGGTGATGGTCTGCAGGTCCTTGGCGAACTCGGAGAGGATCTTCGCCGGCGCGATCACGTCGTCGTAGCTGATGGCAGCAGCCACCGGCCCGACGAAATCATCAGACACCAGCTCAACCGAGGTTCCCTTGGCGGCACGGCGGGCGATGGTGTTCTTCAACACCTTCCACTCGACCTTGCCTTCGCGCAGTTTCCTCCGCAGCTTGTTGACGGTCTCGACGTCGAGCTTCTTGAACTCGGCGACCACGACCGACTTGGCGCGGGTGAACTTGTCGTTCAGCTCCTTCGACAGCACTTCTTTCTCGCTCTTGAGCACTTCGACACCTCCTTCCGTTACGTGTTTCCTGGTGCAAAGTGCGAGAGCGAGAACTTCAAAGTGACTTCCAACCATCACCTTTCGGCGCTCCCCGTCTCGGCAGGGCAGCCTCGTACTGACGGTGCCGTTTAAGCGTTCTGACTCGCCGTCGCCCACTTCACCCGACCACTTCGGTCAGGTTCCCAAGAAGCGGGAGTGACGACTCAGAGCGCCCCTGCTGTCTTCGACCAGGGTGCTGCTATTCATCTGTATGAAGCCGACGTGACTGCCATCGGGTTCGAATTTCCTTCGTGCCCCCTTGACGCCTTCGGAGAGTCTTCCCCTGTGCGACAGAGGAGCAGGCGTCGGGCCCTTACCCGAGCGCGGTGCCAGCTGTCAACTCGCTGAAAACCGAAGCGCCGCGGGGGCTTGAGGCCCATCACGCGGCGCGGCGGAGCTTCGCAGCGGCTTACTTGTACTTGGCCGCCATCTCAGACGTGTCGAGCTTGATGCCCGGCCCCATCGTGGAGCTGAGGGCGATGCCCTTCAGGTACACGCCCTTGGCGGTCGCCGGCTTCATCTTCATGACGAGCTCCATCAGCGTGAGGAAGTTCTCCTGCAGCTTCTCTGCAGGGAACGACGCCTTGCCGACCGGAGCGTGAACGATGCCCGCCTTCTCGGCGCGGAACTCGATCTTGCCGCCCTTCGCCTCTTTGACGGCGCGGGCGAGATCCATGGTCACGGTGCCGACCTTCGGGTTCGGCATCAGGCCGCGGGGGCCGAGCACCTTACCGAGACGACCGACGACACCCATCATGTCGGGCGTCGCAATGACCGTGTCGAAGTCCATGAAGCCTTCCTCGATCTTCTTCGCGAGGTCGGCCTCACCGACGATGTCGGCGCCGGCGGCCTGAGCTTCAGCCTGCTTCTCGCCCTTGGCGAAGACCGCGACGCGCGCGGTCTTGCCCGTGCCGTGCGGGAGCACGATGGCGCCACGGACCATCTGGTCGGCGTGCTTGGGGTCGATGCCCAGGTTGATGGCGACATCGATGGTCTGATCGAACTTCGTGGCGACGGTCGCTTCCTTCAGCAGCTTGAACGCGTCGGCGACGAGGTAACGCTTGTTGCGGTCCACCTTGGCTGCGGCGGCCTTGAATTTCTTTCCAGGCATGGGAATTCCTCTTCGAAAAAGGTTGCGGGTGAAAGTGGTTACTTGACCTGAATGCCCATCGAACGCGCGGTGCCAGCGATGGTGCGCATCGCGGCCTCGACCGAGGCAGCCGTGGTGTCGCCGATCTTCTGCACGGCGATCTCCTGCAGCTGCTTCGTGGTGATGGAGCCGACCACTTCCTTGCCCGTCTTCTTCGCGCCCGAGCCCTTCTTCTTCTCGGTGTGAAGGCCAGCGGCCTTCTTCAGAAGCACCGACGCGGGCGGCGTCTTGAGCTCGAAGGAGAAGGAGCGGTCGGCATACACCGTGATGATCACGGGAATGATGAGCGCTTCCTTCATCTGCGCCTGGGTCTTGGCGTTGAACTGCTTGCAGAACTCCATGATGTTGACGCCGGCCTGACCGAGCGCGGGGCCAATCGGAGGTGCCGGGTTCGCCTTACCGGCAGGAATCTGCAGCTTGACGTAGCCTGTGATCTTCTTCATTTCGTACTTCTCCCGTGGTTCGAACGGCGCGGAGTCAGTCTCCCCGCCTCCCACAAGTTCCTCGGGCGGAATTGCCCTCGGAAGACTTCACGGCTCCTGGGACTTCAGGAGCCGACACTCACTACCCTGCCGTCTTCTCGACCTGCATGAAGTCGAGCTCGACCGGCGTCGAGCGGCCGAAGATGCTCACGAGCACCTTCACGCGGCCCTTCTCGGGGTTCACTTCTTCCACGGTGCCGTTGAAGTTCGCAAACGGGCCGTCGATCACGCGCACAGTGTCGCCTTCGTCGAAGTGCACCTTCGGCTTGGGCTTCATCGCGCCTTCGCTCATCGCGGTCGTGATGCGCTGCACCTCAGACTCGCGAAGCGGCGGTGGATCGTCCTGCCCCTGGGCGCCGAGGAAGCCGGTCACCTTGGGCGTATTCTTCACGAGCGACTTGGTGATGGGCGTCATCTCCATCTGAACCAGGATGTAGCCCGGCATCGTCTTGCGGCGCGTCTGGCGCTTCTGGCCGTCACGCATCTCGACGACCTGCTCGACGGGAATGAAGATCTGCCCGAACGACTCCTCGAGCTCGCGCTGCTTGATGAGATCTTCGAGGCTCTTCTTCACCTTGTTCTCGAAGCCCGAGTACGTGTGAACCACGTACCACTTCTTGTCTGCCGCGGTCATAGCCACTCCCAGAACACGGGCAGCCAGTCGACCATCAGGCGCAGGCTGAAGGCGTCGATCGCAGCCAGCACGACCGAGGCGACGAGCGAGGCGAAGACCACGGCGAAGGTCGAGACGCGGGTCTCTTCCCACGACGGCCAGGTCACGCGCTTGAGCTCGGTGGCGACCTCGAGCGAGAGCCCGTGAATACGCGGGTTCGTCCAGCAATAGACGCCAGTGCCAATCGCAAGCACGAAGCCGATGAGATACGGCGGCGTGGAGAACTCGATGCCCGAGATCAGCTGCTTCTGGCTGACGCCGATCTCGACGAAGAGCCTGGTGAGAATGTTGGCGAAAAAGAACGCCAGTACCAACCCCAGCAGCAGGTACGAGATGACGACGAACCGCTTGGGGTCAATCTCAGCGCGGTTCGCTTGTTCGGAGGCCTCTGAAGCCATGCGGCACCTTCCGACTGCGGAAAGAGGACGACGCCGATCGACACGAGGCCGCTCGGCGTCAGAAAAAAGTTGGCAGGCGAGGAGGGATTCGAACCCCCAACAGGCGGTTTTGGAGACCGCTGCTCTACCATTGGAGCTACTCGCCTACGAAAAACGAAGGTTCAGCTGACCTTGCCTTCTTTGTGGGCCGTGTGCTTGCGGCAGCGCGCGCAGTACTTGCTCAGCTCGAGCTTGTCCTGCTGCTTTCGGCGGTTCTTGGTCGTGGTGTAATTGCGCTCTTTGCACACCGTGCACTCGAGCGAGATCAGGCTGCGGTTGCCCTTGGGCATTTGACAAACTCCTTGATGCGTAAGACGACAGAAGGGAAGGCCCTCTGACAGAGCCCTCCCTTCATGTCAAGCGGTGTGCGCCACCGGCGCACCCCAACGAATGCACTGATTTCTCAGGCGACTCTTAGGCAACGACTTCGGCGACGACGCCGGAGCCGACCGTACGGCCACCTTCACGAATGGCGAAACGGAGTTCCTTCTCCATCGCGACAGGCGTGATGAGCTCGACCTCGATGCCGATGTTGTCGCCCGGCATGACCATCTCGACGCCGTCGGGCAGCTTCACCGAGCCCGTCACGTCCGTGGTGCGGAAGTAGAACTGGGGGCGGTAACCCTTGAAGAACGGCGTGTGGCGGCCACCCTCTTCCTTCGTGAGGACGTACACCTGGGCCTTGAACTTCGTGTGAGGAAGAACCGAGCCGGGCTTCGAGAGAACCTGGCCACGCTCGATCTCTTCACGCTTGAGGCCACGAACGAGCGCGCCGATGTTGTCGCCAGCGCGGCCTTCGTCGAGCAGCTTCTTGAACATTTCGACGCCGGTGACGACCGTCTTCGCCGTGGGGCGAATGCCGACGACTTCGACTTCGTCGCCGACCTTCACGATGCCACGCTCGACGCGGCCGGTGGCGACCGTGCCACGACCTTCGATCGAGAACACGTCTTCCACAGGCATGAGGAAGGGCTTGTCGGTCGCACGCTGCGGCGTAGGAATGTACGCGTCGACGGCCTCCATCAGCTTGAGCACCGACTTCTCGCCGATGTCCGACGAGTCACCCTCGAGGGCCTTGAGGGCCGAGCCGGGGATGATGGGCGTCTTGTCGCCGGGGAAGTCGTACTTCTTGAGCAGGTCGCGCACTTCGACCTCGACGAGCTCACGGAGCTCGGGGTCGTCGAGCATGTCGACCTTGTTCAGGAAGACGACGATGTAGGGAACGCCGACCTGGCGGGCGAGCAGAATGTGCTCACGCGTCTGGGGCATCGGGCCGTCGGCGGCGGAGACAACGAGGATCGCGCCGTCCATCTGCGCGGCGCCCGTGATCATGTTCTTCACGTAGTCGGCGTGGCCGGGGCAATCGACGTGCGCGTAGTGACGGTTCGACGTCTGGTACTCGACGTGAGCGGTCGAGATCGTGATGCCGCGGGCGCGCTCCTCGGGGGCCTTGTCGATCTGGTCGTACGCCAGGAACGTGGCGCCGCCGGTCTTGGCGAGCACCTTCGTGATGGCGGCGGTCAGCGTCGTCTTACCGTGGTCGACGTGCCCGATGGTGCCGATGTTGACGTGCGGCTTGTTTCTCTCGAACTTCTCCTTCGACATGTTGCCTTCCTTTGTGCGTGAGCCCGGCTGAGCTGTCTGAACTTGGAACTTCGAAACCAGAAACGACGAAATGGAGCCCAGAACCGGGATTGAACCGGTGACCTCATCCTTACCAAGGATGTGCTCTACCAACTGAGCTATCTGGGCACTGCCTGCTGCGCTTCACTTCAACTGCCCTGCTCCAGCAACTGCACCTTCGACGACGACTTCGAAAC
>JGI24217J29970_1016840_pt1 | contig 14860 bp, 1 predicted proteins | sample EnhBioin_Aerobic_FD_29970 | JGI IMG/M metagenome (IMG submission 29970) | reverse complement strand
GCATCCTGACGAATTAATCCTGAATTTATTTCATCACCTGAAAAAGCTCGAAAACTGACGAACCGACATGTTTTTGGTCTACAGTCAGAGATTCGAATAAACCGTTTCTTGTAGTCCTACAAATTACCTAAAATTCCAAGTCTCCTCCTGAATTCCATTGGATCACAACATCTTCAGTTTGCTTTTTAGCTTTTTGTTGTTTTGCTGGCTTCACATTCTCTTCAGGTTTTTGTTTGAGGAGTGCCTTGACTGGTTTTTCGTTTACCTTGGGGTTTTCTTCAACTGGTTGTGGCTTCAAGAAAGGTCGGAGGGCCGCAATCGGAATAACCGGCGCTTCTTCCTTTGATGAAAATTCTTCTTTTCCGAGAACCGCTTCTGCAGCACGGAGAATGTGACCAAAATAACGAACTTCAGAGGTAAATGGGACACATTGGTCTGACCAAGGATCAAACAAGTCTTCTTTTGCCAAGAAGGGTACATCAACCAAATCTAGGAGCATCCAAACAGGAGTAGAACAGAAGTTGACTCCAATTTCTGTTGTAAGTTGTGCAAGACCCAAAGTTCGGAGGGAAGCAAGAAGATCTGGGATTTGATTGTGGAATTTTGATTTTGTCTTTCCATCTTGTTCGAAAGCAATTTTGGTCAATGTAGCAACAATTTCACGAGCTTCATCGTCATTTTGGAGAGGTTCATCAAATGAAGCGTGAAGATAAGGTTTTCTGGACCAACAATAACTCATTAAAGCAGGAATATGTTCAACACAGAAGGAATTAACAGCATCAGGTAATTCAAGAAGGGTTTGTTTTCCTCTTTCTTGTTCTGTGGTCAAAGGAACAACAATTTTGAGTTTTGAAATTTCATTAACAGATACAACATGATCTTCACCTCCTTCTTGAACTAAGATAGCTGAACAGAAAGCAAAAATTTGATCGACAGCAGCTGGGACTGTTGCAATCAAGGATTGCACTGCATTGGCAAAGAGGGAAGGAAGACAACTGAGTGAGCGGTTTGTTTTTCCAAGACTTGTCTGAAGATTCTTGAATTTGGAACCAAGGCCTTCGAGTTCATAGTCAAACTGAGATAAGCCAGCACTGATAAGAGGAAATGATGCAAGTCTCGGTCTTCCATATTTACAAAATTCTTCAACAAGTGGAAGGTCTTTTGATAAACAAGGATGATAATTGGGAACCAAGAATAACGAGCCAATAGCATCCAAGAGCTCAATGTAGTCCACAGAAACGACATCACGTTCGGTCAAGTTGAAAGGTGAGATTGGTTTCAATCGGTCGGCAGCTTGATCGTGGGTTCGTTCGTAAAGAATATTCTGGACGTTTGGGAGTCCCATCCACTGACCATCTTTATCATCAGCTGCTTTTCCACTGTACAATGCCATTGCTAAGACACCAAGTCCGTCTCTGCTTGGAAGGAAGCACGCAAGTTTGGTGTCAGGGGCAATTCCTGCGACCATGTGGCCATAATGTTGTTGAATATCAGTATTACATTCCCAACGGTGAACAAGCTTGAGGGCAGTCACAAAGTCCTCTTCAAACTGTTTGTAGGATGGGAACTGAATCTGGAGGGCTGGATCCTTTGGAGCAACATCTGGAAGAGCTCCAGCTTCGCCAAGAAGTCGAAGGAATGACCCTTCTTCTTCAGCAGAGGCTTTGGAATATTTGAGCTTCCTGGTGGCCTCTTGGACTTTAGCCAGAAATTGAAGAATTCTCTGAGTTCGTTGTGTGGTCCCAGCTTTGACATCCATTGAGCTTCTTCGATCACCCAACAACGCGAGAACTTGATAGGTGTCAAAGTTGGACTTGATATGAGACCAGAACTGAGCGTTGAAATTATAAACAGAACGAGATAGAAAGAGCAACTGTCTTTGAGTGGCTGCATTAAAGGCTTGTTTTTGGAGTTGCTCAAAGGTGAGCTGAAGTTCTTTCACAATTCCAGTTGAGTTTGGTTGACATTTCTGATCAAACTTTGCGAGAAGCTGGAGTGGATCTGGAAACTGTCCAACAATCTGACAGATTCTTTCTTGGACAGTGTCACGATGAGCTCCACCAGGAAGAGGTTCTCCAATTTCATCTAACATCGCATGAACCCAATTATAAGTCGCACTGTCGTTTTGGGCATTAGGGAATAAAACAGATCTAATGTTCGAAATTGGGGTCAAGAACTCTTGGAGGAGATCCCGGATGGGTTTCTTAGAATCAGGGTGCTTCCCAACCATGGCTTGATGAAGGAATCCAGCAATAGACAAAATTTTGGAAAAGTCATTGGCGACTGCAGGAGTATCTGGTCTTGCAGGATTTGGATTATTTGGGTCTTGCAAGATAGCGGCAGAGCGGAGAGGAAACACTCTGAAATCAGCAAGCTTGGCGATAAGGTATTCTTCAATCAAGGGTTTGAGATCGGGAGGAACTCTTCCTAATAATCCTCTGATATCCTTTATCGCATACTGGGTGAAACTTGCTCGGAAATTTTCATGATCACCATGAAAATAACCTCCATGCTGAGCAAGAAGATGTGGATGAGCATCAGTACCACAATCTTGAAAACAAACTCCACAAAACCCAGCACGACACTTGTCGGTACAATATAACGACCAACAGCCTTTCCAATCGATAAAGGCTTCTTGACAGCGTGGGCATCGAGGATAGATTCGTTTGTCAATATCAGCAAAGAAAGGAGCCAATCTTCCATCATTGTCAAGACTTTGAAGAGCAATATTAAAGTAATGTCGAAGAACCTCATTTCTGTTCTCAATCAACATGAACAAATGAAGCACCAACTGTCGAAGTTCTTTGGAAGAGTCCTTGAAGGCATCAGGTGCGTTCAGCAAGGTATTGATCATGTGAGCTGTATTTGGGACACCAAGAAGTGGGAAAACATCGGTAGTAAAATTTTCAATAGGAACAGTTCCAGCATCGATACAAAATGCAGCAATTGCACCCCTTGTTCCTTGATTATCCAAAGCATTGAATTTGTCGAGATCCTCTTGTTTCTTCGAAGCCGAAAAGGTCTGTAAACATGTGACTGCTCGGGTAAACTCTGGAAAACAGGCGATAGCTGACACAGTTTGTGAAACCTGAGCAAGATCATCCAAAGCAGCACAACCACGGATCACTTTCGGAAAGACGGTGCTACGAGCTGATTTAATAGCTTTATCAAGTTCGACAGTTCCACCACTGCTGAGTTGTCTGATTAAGAAGAGGGTTGCTTCACGCGCATCTTCAGGTGTTGCAAGGATAGCCTGGAGCAGACCTCGTAATTCTTGGTAATCATCTCTGTCAGCTTCGGTTGTATCGCTCAGATTCATGATCAAAGCAACTGAAAGCACCATCTTCAGGAAATAAGCAAGAGGCCCTTGTTTACCACAATTCTCGAGCGTTTCTTCATCAACACCAACATCACCTTGAAGGAGATATTCAAGAGCACAATGAGAACAGAGGGCATAGACAGAAGCACTGGTTGTCAAAAAGTTACTGACGGATGTGCGAAGGTTTTCATCTGGTTGACCATGATAAAGCATACCAAAAGCTTTTTTCAACACAAATCCAACACCACAACGTAAGGATTGATCAGTCTCAACTGTAGTTTGAAAATTATCTGTTTTTGCGAGAGCAACGAGGATAGCTTGAATTTCGTCGGATCCCATGTTGTCATTTGGTCCAAAAAGTTCAAACAGGAAGTATTTGATAAATGAAGATGGTGTGTCTTGAAACAAAGCCAAAACTCCTTTTGCTTGACTTTCCTTGAAAGTAACAGATAATTGAGACAATAAAGCTCTGTTTTCGGTTTGCTTGGCCTGGTCTTGACCAGGTTGGGCATCAATCATCGCCATTGCTCGAATAATTCTCCAATCAACGTTTGGATCATTGTTGGTAACGGAGAGGAGAATATCAACACGACTGAGAGGGACAACGCCACCAACAGAGCTGAGTTTCACAATATCAGAGGCGTTGGTAGCATTAGCGAGGAATGCATCGAGGATATCTTTAGCAAATGGTTGCATACAGAAGCTTAATGTGTCTTTAAACCATTCCGAGTGTTGAGCAACTAAAGTGTGGAATGCTGCAATGCTCTTGAGGCTTCCAGAATGGAACACATTGATAACTGCATTAAGAAGGCCTACTCTCTCGACTGGAAAACCACGACCAATGCAAACAGCATCAATAATGTAGCTAGCCAAGCGGACACCATTGACTCGATCGAGTTGTACTGCTTGACAGAATCCTTCAATATGGTTGGTGTCTGCCCCAAGGTTAAAGATATGTTTGATGAGGAAAGGGGACAGAGGATAGGAGATAACAGAATCTTTTGGAAATCTGAAATATCCTCGATCGGATTCAACGTCTGTTTTCTTGATATTGGAGAATCCATTCAAACACGAAAGAGCATCACAAGATGGAAGGATAGCTTGAGATTCGAGGATTTGAGCGACAACGTGGGATGTTTCATCTTCATCAAGAGCCAATTCCAAAGAGTCGAACTGAGTGACAAAGCAGAAGATATGACCAAGAACTCGAACGAGATATCCACGAAGAAAATCAAGATAAGTAGCACACAGAGAATCAGATGAAAATCTGCTCTTTTGTAATGCCAATCTACTCCACAAAGGAAATGGGATACCAGCATTCTTGTCAGCTTTTTGTGTATAGTCAATCACAAGATCCAAAATACGTTCTCGAATAACATTTTTGGATTTCATGAGTTTTTCAATAATATCTCTGGTCTTGCTGACTTCGGTTGGTGAGGAGGAAAGGGATTGGCAAAGGGTAGTAAGGGTATCTTTCTCCAACACCAAAGCAGTCATAAACTCGTGTGTGAGACATTCATGAAGCGGGCGTGATTTTTCTAAATCAGATAGGAGGGAACCTTCTTGTTCAGGTAGGAGTTGATGAGGAACAAGCTCATCGGCGAAGATTTGACCCCAGTTTGAATCAAAAACGATTGAAAATTTGTTTGCTTTAGTAGGAGTTCCAATAAAATCCGAAACCACAACAATCAATACCACGTGATGTTCAGGTGCGAATTTTTCAGTCGATACAGCAAACATGAATGAATCAAGAGATACGGATTGAGAAGTGGAGGTTGTATCAAGCCCAAAGATGGCACAGGCTTTCTTTTTTGGGCTCGTCAGCGTCTTTCTGAGATTTTGAAGAGCAACTTGAATATCTTGGGTTGTGGATTGATTCAAGAAGTGGAAGGTTGAGGAAACCTCGACAACATCTTCCTCTTCTTCTTCTGGCTCATTACCTTCTTCTTCTTGTGCATCCTCTTCTTCGCATGCTGCTTCTCCTTCTTCTTGAGCTTCTGCAAAGATGTATTGAACAAGTTCTGTCACAGAAGCAGGATCGAAATCCAACTGTTCAGTGATGATCATGAGATGTTGTGGTAATTTTTGCTCAGTGGCTTTCTCTTCAGCTTTCTCGTCAACGGTTACCTCTTCGGTTGGAGTAAACAAGAGGGAGGCAGCACTCGCCAATCCGAGATCGCACTGATAGGTCTCCCAATGACGTTGCCATCTAGCAACAACTTTTTCTGCGGCTTCAGTATTAAGACCTTCAACAAGTTGGTAAGCAGATCTTCGTAAATTCTTTCGAGAGAAGCAGAAGCACAAATGACGAATAGCCTTGTCTCCAAAAGCACAAACAGCAGAATCGATGCTCTCGTCTGAGAGACCAGGAATAAGAAATTGTAACAGATTCAATTCTTGATTATCAACTTGAATACGATATTGAGCAACCAATCCATTTCTAATGGCTCTTTGTTGAGGTGTCAATGCGGAACTGTAAGTCAAAACAACCTTTGAAAATCTGTTTATCATTGGTGGAAGAACGGAGGATTTCAATTCATCCTGGTCTTCTAGCACAATACAGCGGAAAGTTGGTTGAACAAACACAGATTGAGTAACTCCTCCCATGGACAACATGGTTCTATGGAGATTGTCTTCATCAGAGGTTCTGTCTTTGGTATAGTGCACGTTAAGAGCATCAAGAAGAGATTCATATAAGTGTCGACTCTTGACTAAGATCAAAGTTCTTCCTTCTCTCATACATCCCTTGATTCTCATCATTTGTTGAACTAACTCTGAGGTGGTTGTGGCTGAATCTTTTGATGCAGTGGATTGAAAGATAACTGTACATTCATCTCTATTCACCAATTTCATCGAAAATAACAAAAAGAGGGCAGCATTGGCTTTGGTAAAGATCATCACATGACGAGAAGTATGCTCTCTAAGGGAATAGCTGATAATTTCAGGTGCAGGTACAAATTTGGTTTCATTGAAATATTGGCAATGGGCTGGAAATCGAAGTTCGCCAGCATGTGCTCGGAAGAGCTTTTGGAGAACCTGATCAGTGATTGTCTCTTGTGGGTGATCTACTTGCCAACCAAGAGCTAAGCGGTACATTTGCATTCGACAACAACAATCACATAAACGAGTTTCTTCACCACCAAAAGTCCAAACCCATTTTGCATCGGTGTGAGGAGGAAACCCAAATGATTCAATCATGCTGTCAACCAGAACTTGTTCTTGAGCAGCTTTTGGAAAACCTCTTAAATTGAGAAATACTGACCACATTGCACAATGAGAGGTGATTTGGGATGCACCAGCTCGTTTCAGAGGGTTGGCACCATAGGGAAGAGGAGCAGCCAGAATTCTCATCGAGGAAGTGGTAGAATAAAAATCTCGCATTCCATAATACCAAGCTGCTTTCTTATTCAACAAGATATTCTCACTGAAAGCTTGAGAAAAGTTTGGAATCCAATCTCTGTCAGCAAGAGTATCTTTGACCTTTAAGATCGCTTCAGCCGTTTTTTGGAGATCTCCAATCGGTGGATTTCCTCGATAGATAACAAGACCACGACCCATCTTGGAAGCATCAAGTCGATAATTGGAAATTCCTAAAATTGGCAAACGAATATGTTTTCCTTCAGTTTCCATATCTTCTTCTATTGACTCAACCAGGTTTTGGTTTGGATCTCGTTTCTTGGGTGGAAGATAAATTCCATGATCAATCATACTGTGGAGAGACATAAGAGGGTTGTGTGCTGACCCTATAGTTGCTCCAACTTCTTCGAGGACAATGACATTGATACGTTCTCGTGTACCTTGGACTTGTTGAGCAGCTTGATGAGCCAAAACAGCTTTTCTGGCATTCTGATGAATGTGATGAGCTGTGGTGTAGGGAGAACATTGAACCACGTGTTTTTGAATAACACCAAATTGACCAAGGAATGTATTGGGCCCACAATATTCAGAAGCATTGCAGAGAAGTTCAAGAGTTCTGGATTTGGTAGACCCAGGTCTTCCAACGATGAATAAAGTGGATTTCGTTAGAACGGCGCAAAGGACACCAAAATTGTTCTCTTTGAGTGCTTGATTCACGGCGATTCCTTCATCAATCAACAAATCTTGAGCGATATAGGTTGCAAGTTCATCAAAAGCTTGATAAATCTCACTGGTTTGATAAGAAGCAGGGTTTGCTTGAGGTGCTGGAAGCAAGGCTGGGTGGATATCAGAAAATCGAGCTCTTACGTTTGCCCAAGCAACATGGATACGGACCAAGTAGTTGTGTCGCCTGATAGTATCTAATCGGAGACAATACGTATTGACAAGTGCAGTTTGGACAGCAATGGTTAAGAACTTGAAGTAAGGGAAGGGTTGCTTTAGGAGATCTGTTTGGAGGAGCGCTCTTCTGCACATGAACTCGTTAAATACCAACCAAATCAATCCACAAGCTTTTCGGATATCTCGAAGGGACACAGCACTGATTTCCTTTAGGTAAACAACATCACGGATATGTGATTGAGAAACAATCAACAATTCAACGAGAATAGTTCTAAATTTTCTCCAAGTTCCTTCTCCAACTGAATCACCAGAAGCCTTAAAATCAGCTCCTAATTCTTGGACTCGATCAAGTTTTCGGATCAACCAATCAACCATACTTGAAGCCATGAGATGTTCATCACTAACTTTAGTCATGTCAGATAATAAGAGCTTTCTCTCAATCGTTGGTCGAATTTCTTCAAGGGGCGTTTCGGTTGTTGAAGAACTTCCCCAATCCCAAACCAAAGAATAAAGGGATTCAGGGATTTGATGGACTTGATAAACCAACTTTTGATGTGGAACTACTTTTTTAGCACGTGTTGAAACTGTTGAACCTGAACTTTGTTGATATTTCAAAATATCAAGACCACCAGCATCCATATTATCAATTGCTTGAGCTTGGACATCAGTTCGGATTTTCCAAGGATTCAAGATCACAACAAACACGATGTTGGAAGGAATTCGGACTCCAAAACAAAGTCTGTCAGTGAGCATATCTTTAGCGGTCCAAAGAGCAGCAGAAGTGTTAACTTCATCAAGTAACACAACAATTTCCTTTTGTGGTGACTCTTGGGCTTCTTTAATGATAGGTTGCATATGTTCATAGAAGTGGGCTTCTGTCATTCCTTCTTGAACGTTGATAACCTTAAAGTCCATTCCAGAAATCTTGGAAAGGAAGTAGATTGATTCAGTTTTACCACAACCAGTTTCACCCATAATACAGACTGGCACTTTTGATAACAATCGGAGTTGTACAGCAATAATGCGAAGAATGTTATCAGCAGTAAGCGTGTAGTTTGGTTTTTCAGGATCGTTTCCAAAAATTTTGTTCAAGAATGTTTGACATTCAGACTTGAATCCAGTAACAGTGGCTTTTGGTGAAAGGTTTACTCCATTTCGTGCAAGAAACGCGATGGCTCTGTCAAGGGAATCCACTTTAGCTTTGGCGTCTTGGATACTCATGGTTCCAGGCAGTTTCAAATCATTCAGTGATTCTAGAGTGTTTAACACAGGAGTTGCACCACGGAAACAACCCAAAACATCTAAAAGGGATCGGAGAGGTGGATCCCTCTGATCCAAGGAAAAAGCCTTCTCGGTTAACTCAGCACAGAGCGAGTGGAGTCTTGAACGGTCAATAGGACGGATTGCTGCTTGATGGGCATCCAACCAGTCGTGGAATTCTCGATCACCTGGAGGTTCATTCTCTTTCACAAATTTCAGAGGGGAAAAGGCAGATGTTGAAAATGTGAAGTATTTGGTCACAGTTGAGATAAATAATGGAAGTGTTCTCCATTTTTCGAATTTTTCCATGTCAGCACAACGACGAACATCATCAAGAGGATTTTTTGGATCAAATGGAGCAACAGCAGGTTTGGCCAAACTTAAAGCACATTTTATAATCATTCTTGAAAAATGATAAGCCATCTTTTGGAGGCAAGGATCAGGGAATTCCCATTGACCTTGGAATGAAAAATAAAAATTGTTCAACTGGGTTGCTGCAAAACGGAAGAATCTTCTGAGGTATATCAGTTCAGCTTTGGCGGGAATTGCATTTTGTTGCATGCATCTGGGGCACAGAGCATGGTTACAAAGAAAGCAGAATACACCACATCCAGGATTAACAAGAGTCTTACAAGCACTACAAGGAGTATCCGGTGGTGGATCCACTCTCTGCATAAGATGACGATTTGGACAGAAATTATCTGCTGCAATCGAAGCAACCATGTTCATCAATTCATCAGCCTCGACAAGATCAACAATTGGGATTTCACCATGATCACCCAAAGTAGTTTCACCACTCGTCATAGCATAAAAGAGCTTAATCAACATTTTAGTTCCAAGACGAAGATCATGATTGATTTTGAATGAATAGAATAAATTGGAAAAGTTACTTGGGACAGCTTCAACCATAGTATGCGAAATTCCAGTATCAAGTTTAAATTCTTTAAAATAACGACAAATTCCAATTCTTTCTCGTTCATCATCAAGTCCAGTATTACAAAGTTCAATTACAATAATATCCTTTTGATGTCTTGGATGAGTTGCTCCAAACTGGTCTCTCCATGATCCAATCAACAGGTATTGAAACAAAAATCTGCTAATTTCTTGAGGATCACCTAAATGACCAATATTGAAATGCAAAACACAACCTTGATCTTTGGTAATAGGTCTATCTTTGGCTAAGCGTTTCAAATGGACTTCCATTGGCGTTGAGTCCAACGAGACCTGTGTATGATAAACAGGGGCTCCAGTTGTATCAAATTTGCCACAAACGAGACGTTTGATGACACTTTCGGTTTTACCTTCACCACAAGTTTTTGAATGAGCAACAAAAACATTATCTTCTGCCGCAGCAAGTGGATAAAGGAGTTCTTTGAGAGTTGCACAAAAAGCTGTGGATATATCAATAGTTTGATGGGACATTACAGTTGCAATATAGGAATCTTGCATGTTTGTCACGAGGAACAGTTTTGGTGAAGTGAGAGGCAAACGGCTCGAGGCATTGACGAGTTTTTGGACAAAGGAGGTTTGGGCCTGGTATGAAAGACTTTCAATTCCAACAAGCCAGAAGGTTACAGGTACTTTGAGATAGACTTCTCTAAACAAAGCCCATCGATCAAGAAAATCAAAAATATCGATATCTGTAGTTGTAGGAGTGCAGAATAACACTTCAAGAGAAGTTGGAGCGCGTTGGTGGATCGCGAGATGAGCACCACAAATCACTTCTTCAATGGAAGGATCTTCTAGTTTCACTAACTTGACATGGGTATCGATCCCGAATGGATGGCCTACTTGTTTCAGATTTGGTACACCTGGATTTAGAAGTTTATCAACATCAAAGAATTTTCTAATTGATTCTGACAAAACTCGAAACAATTCAGCGCATTTTTGTTGTTCTTTGGCTGGAGCAATGGTTGCAGCGAGGGATTGATGCATTTTTGCAGGATCGCACCCAATAGATTGAAGAATTGCAAACAGGACAGATTCATCAGCTTTTTTCAAAGCAGCCAAGCAAGATACCAATTGGGACCGAGAGAAAAATGACAACATTGGCTCTTCACTCCTAAATTTAAAGAAGGCAGTAGTCCATCGGCCCAGTTCTTCTTGACGAGATTCAAGCTCGCGTAACAAAGTCGTGTATCGAACCTTGCAAGGAATAGGAAGTAAATTCTCTTGATAGCTTGGGTGACCTGATTCACACAACTTTTGCGTAATCCTGGAAAGGTTGAAGACAGCATCAAAGAGCATATTAAATCTGAATACATGTGGAGCACGATCTTCGACTTTTGAGATATCAGGAGGAAGTGGAGCATCAACATCCCAATTACTGTCTTTGTTTATGACACCACTGTGCAAAAGCAACTGAGATGGTAAGGCTTCAAGTTCTTCGGGAGTAATAATGACTCTTTCATACTCCTTCTTTGATTGGTATTGTTGTTGAGCATAAACAGAGGTTTGACCATCCTTAACTTGAATAAAGAAAGCACCACCATTAACAAGCAGATTTTTGACGATTGCAATCGTCAATCTTTCTTCTGTTTGACTTTGAAGAGAATCTTCAAACGGCTCTGGACTTCCTTTAAGACTAACAAGGGCAACAAAAGCACCTCCAGTCTCTGAAAAGAAGTTTACCAATTGAGTTGGGGTAATGTTCTTGTCATGTTCTCGAAGACGTGGGAACAAAGGGTGAGACATGATCGATTTACCAACAAGTCTTAAAGCATGCAAATTAGCATGTGTTTCTTCTCTGAGTTCTTCACCTTGTCTGTGATCGATTTTTTGATCCAGGACAGATGGATTTGGGAACTTTTTCAGCGTTGTCATCAAATCTTTCTTGTACATCACTTCATTAAACAATACTGGGTAGTTTTTGAAAATTTCAGGAAGCTTAGGAAGAGTTTGAACAACAGAATGGTACTGATCAATCACTTCAAGGCACAGAGGATTGGCTCCTTCGATGAATAAAGGACAGAAGGCAGATAAAGTATCAGGAACCATGATATCCAGTTTCGAACACAAATCTCGAAGTGCAAAGATGTCATTTTTCGAATCAATAGCTTCAATGCACACAGATAGTTTGGCAAAGATCACCTGACTCTCCAACCCAAGCTTAAGGACGGAATTTGCGGTTTCGATTTCTTGTTCAATTGTATCCTTGATACTCTGTTTAACACGCTTGGATATTTGTTCCAATTCATGTCGGACTTCCTGTTCTGGCAGTTTCAGGATTCTCACCATATCAACTTTTTCTCGATCTCTGAAAAGTGGCTCGATAACGGAGATTGACACTTTGCTCGCAGCAACTCGGGTTATCAAAGATTGCCATTCGGCTAAATAAGCCTCAACATAAATCACCCAATTCTCCACCAAATCTTTAAGAGCTGTTGGATGAATTTTAGCACCAAGCTTTGGGTCTTGCCAAACAGACTGAAAGAATCTTGAATCTTGGGCTTTGAGGAGTCTTTGAGATATCTGATCGAGTTGATCAGCACAATCGGGGGGAGCCCAATCTCGGATTGGCTTGTTACCAAGAGCTTGGTACTCCTTCTGGTACTTCACTTGGAATTCTTTTGCCAGGGAAGCAAATTGGTCACGGTCTTTCATAACATCAATTGAAACAAGCAGGCGATCCCACTTTTCAAGGTTGGTGGTTTTTCTGAGAACCCACTCATTGATAGAAGCGGGTTTAAATTCACGGCAGAGAAGCGAAAGGCGAGGTGCCAGAAGTTTATCACTGACAATATCCTGAACAGAAGCTAAAAGGGCTCCAGTTTCAATACAATCGCTTAGTTGTTTAGCATCAGCAGCAAGGACTTTCATACGAGCAGGAGCTGCACCAAGATTTCGAGCCTCAGTGAAATGATTCACCATTTCATCGGATGCCAAGCAAAAAAAAAGGTCAGATGGAGGTTGGTCATCATTTGGTGGTCGAATAGCTTTCAAAACGGCATTGGATTTTGATAAGGTAATTGGATGAGCATCTTGTATAGGCTTTATCAATTTTTCCCAAACTACAGCATAAGCTTCAAGGCCATTCTTGTACTTGGTATATCCTTTTGTTACTAGAGCTTGATGATAGAGTCTGAGTGTGGTTTCAAGGAGTAGTTGGTTCAAAATACCAAGAATGGCTGGTTTTTCAAGCCCAGAAATGAGAATTTCTCTTTCATTTGTGGATTTTTCATATTGGCAAATAGCTGCAAGTCTCGTCATGAGGTGTTCATCGTTCTGAGGAAGAGCAGCATGAAAAAAAGGAACCCACTTGGGTGATTTCAACACTTTGAAAGCTTTGTAAATCTTGTTAATGAGAGTCAAACTTTGGGTGCTAAAATAGCGTGCAACTTCTTGGATGAAGTGTTTGACCCAACCTTCACAGGCTGTGTCATCGAGCAACTTGATGGTTTCGTCAATTTGGTCTTGGACAGTTGTGGTCAAGTGATGTTGGGGGAATTTTGAGACCAATGTAAAGGGGATCTTGGTCGGGATAAATGGCTCAGAAAGGCACCAACGCCATTCTGCAAAGTAATCTTGAACCGACATGCCCGAGAGGACAGTCAAGTAGGCACCAAGCCCTTCGGTAAGGAGGACTGGACGGACGGCCTTAATGCAGTCAATAGTGTTGGCCATCTTGAGAGATGAACACAAGAGGTGAGGAAGTGGCTTATCCCATGGGTCAGCCTTCCAATAGTCAAGCTCAGCTGCAGTGAATGTGCCACCAGAGGTTTCTTGGAACATTTTGGCAAATCGAAGGCTTTCAACTTCGTGAGGATGAGCACGGGCTGCTACTAATAGAAAGAAGCCATCAATCCGACGGTCTTTAGAAGAGCAACAATATTTTTGTGCCAAGCCAATGAGCTCAGGGTTAGCTGCCATTGCAGGAAGAGATGCTTTAATCAGCTCCAATGATGGGAAAATGTTGTCAATGGGTGAAGCATGAGTACAAACATCACAAACTAGGAATGCCTTCAACAAGATGGAAGGCTGTTGAACCCCTTTCTGGGTAAAGTTGTTGACCAACTCGTTAAACGAGAGGTGTATAGCTCGGGGGTAATAGCGGTCACGGTATTGGCCCAACAACTTGAACATCTGGGCTACGAGAGCTTTGAACAAGTCGAGGTTCTCGGTTTCGAGAGCAGCTTGGGTAGCACAGCGGTAGAAATGGCAACTTTCGGAAACTGTTCCTGTGGAGGAATAATACTTGTTAAAATTCTCCAAGACCACGTCCAAGCACCAAGATTGGTCTGTAACACGTGATGATTCAATCTTTCTCGGATCACGCCAATAATAGCGTTCTGGTATTTTTTCGGGTGCTCCCCAGGTATGAGCTTGGGTAACATTCTGGACCTTGTAGTGGACCTCTTCGAGAGGCGGAACGGAAAGTTCAGCAATCAAGCAATTGTTGCTAAATCTTTGACGGACAGCACAGCCATAAGGGCGGATCAGTTCCAATTCTGGAGAGAGCCCATCTTGAAGAAAGTAGAGGAAGAGGGTCACTGTAACCAATTCAGGGACGAGAGGTGCCACTGGGATCGGTGCAACATTACCAACTACATCATGCTGGTTCTAGGAAGTTAGTTTGTAGTCATGTTGAAAATACCTGAAGAGCAGGATCAACGCCAAGGATCCCAGGAACAGGCAAAGCAACAGGATTTTTCGCAATTGGGGCAGGCTCGACAGGGTCATCAAACTGGATGACGGGAGCATCGATCCCTTTAGTCGCCTTCAACTGGGTTTTCTTCGGTCTGGCTTTCCCGACTGCCTTCTTCATGGCGTAATCGGATTCGAAATATTCCCCGTGAAGAATTTATTGTGAGCGCCGCTGTTTCCGTGTAGCCAGCTGCGTGTAGCACCTCTGGGAGCAAGACTTGGGCTCATATGATTTCCATTTCTTAGAGGATTGAGTGTTATCAATATTAGCTATCGAAATAACTGCAGTCACCAGTCGTGACTACTTGGCAACATTGACATCTTTACAACTTTGGGCGTTAGAATCGTACGTTCACAACAACGCTCGTTATTTAAGTCAAT
>JGI24217J29970_1010916_pt1 | contig 14868 bp, 13 predicted proteins | sample EnhBioin_Aerobic_FD_29970 | JGI IMG/M metagenome (IMG submission 29970) | reverse complement strand
TCTTAATTATAAAATAAATCATGTTTAATTAACTCTTTTCATTCACTCAAAGTCATCAAAATAATCCTCGTCTTCTTTCTTTTTGTCTCCATACTTTATCTCGTTTCCTGCATTCTCAAAGTCGAAGAAATCATTACCCTCTCTTCTGTTCACTGGACTTGGGGCTGGCAAATTTCCTTGAATCATAAATGTGTCAAAGTCATCATTTTGTTGGTATGTGCTCGATTGATAAGATGACTCGTGTTCATGTTACATAATTTGAGAGAAAGTAAACAAGTTTTGGCCCTTCAACGTTTTTATGTTTTCTGATTATTTTATCATCTCGCTTGATTTATACTCGCCATCTTCTGAGAACTTAGAACCTGATTGATTGTTGAAATTTTCAAAAATATCCATTTTAGAGTCAATACTTTCAACTGATTTTCTCACTTTGAACTCAAAATCATCTTCATTGAAAGAATTTGACCTGTTAGTATCTTTACCTTCGATTCCAACATCTTCCTCTTCATTATAATCCAGTGGAGCTTTAGGCTTTTTAGCCGTTCCTGGTAAGAATTGGAGAAGGGCATTGTAATTTTCTTCTTCATCTTCTTGCTCTTTTTCTCTTTATTATTCTCTTCTTCTTTCGCTTGTTAATAAAATGTCACTTGGAAGAACTTTCTACATAAATTCAAGGCCGATTTGTGATTACAATTTTTATTGTAATGGGGTCACTTTAGGTGGACTTTGTTTTGGCTCATAATATGTTGGTTTTACTTCTTATTCATGGGCTGAAACTTGAGATTCTGACATGTGTTGAGATTCATAATCCTTGAAATCGCTAAATCCTTGTTGTTAGTTTTCTTGACTTTTTTCCACTTTATAGCTTGGTTATTTTTTGTCATTTTATTCATTACCAAACCAATTAAGGCTCTTGTCCTATTTTTGTGACATCATGGAGCCATCCATCTTTGATTAAACCATGCTGTTGAATGCATCAAACTCATTATTTGGTTCTTCTTTGTTTGACATCATGGACTCACCCATTTTTTACTCATTCATACTACCAAAAGCATCAAATCCTTGGTTATCTTATTGATTTTGTGATATCATTGAGCTTCCCATTTTTTATGAGGCAAGACTGTTGAAAGCATCGAAATCATTTCCTGACATATTCTTTGACTTTTCTGGTGACACATACTGTGGCTCACTATCTTAAGGTCTTCTAATTTATGAAATTTGAGGTTGATCATCATCATGTTCATCGAAGTATTTGGATTTATATTGATGAGGTTATGCTTCATATTAGGCATTATTAGTATTGGATAAGATAGAATCACCCATTTTTTAAGATTTGAAGTCACCAAAATCAGAAATATTTTGTTGGTCTTCTTATTGATGCTCTTACTCATCAAATTTATTTTCCTTTGATTATTATTATTTACTTTGTTGTTCTATAATTTTAGCAGGTGATTTGGAGTGTTCTTGCTCGAGATATTGAGAATTTTACTGATTGTTTGAGATCATGGAGTCACCCATTTTTTAAGAAGCCATATCGTTAAAGTCACTGAAGTTGTTCTTGTCGTTATCTTCTTATTGTTAATTCAATTGGTCAATGTCAACTTTTTATTGTTCAGTATTTTGGATGACTTTGTGTAATTAAGGTTTGGCTGGTTAATTAGCTTCTTATTATTGTTGTTTTTCTTCCTATTCTTCTTAGTTTTATTGATTTGACATCATTGAGGCGCCCATTTACTCATTCTCCATTTCGTTAAATTGCGAGAAGTTGTTACCATCTTCTTATGACTTGTGTTCGTCAAGTGCTTACAAATCCACATTAACTTATTCTTTTTGCTCAAATTACTTTTGTGGGCTTTCTTCTTACTCATCGTCAAAGAAGTTCTGTTCCATCAAAGGCTTTTGTTGAACAATTTATTTTTGTGGTGATTATTGATAAAATTGGGTAAACATGTTGTCTTATTGATTGGATATCATAGAGTCACCAACTTTTTCCAATGCCATATCATTAAAGTCACTGAAAGTACCTTTGTTTATATCTTCATGCTGTTATTAGACTTCATCCTACTGTTATGTCTCTTTATTACCATAAGTAGCCTATTATATTTGTTAGTGTTATTATTCCTCATCATCATTATTATCTTCTTTATGTTGTTATAAACTTTTTTATTACTGATGGTTTGAAATCATAGAGTTGGAGATCATGGAGTCTCCCATCTTTGATGAAGCCATGTCATTGAAATCAGAGAAATTGCCTTTATCTTATGATTGGTTGTGTTCAAATTATTACTATTCTTGTTTATCTTAAGGTTGATGATATGTAGGCTGTTATTGTTATTACAATTATTGTTATTAGTGATGACTGTTATCTACCTCGTAAAGACTGTTAGAAATCATAGAGTCACCCATTTTTTATGATGCCATATCATTGAAGTCACTGAAGTTACCCTTGCTTTGGTCATGAAGCTATAGGTTTTGGCTATTGTCTAGTACCTTGTGTTATTATTATTACTGTCCTTCGAATTGTCTTTAGTATTGAACTTTTTCTGACAATTAATAGATATTTTTATGTGATTTTTTATCATTAGTATAGAGTTATTGTTTTTGTGGTGATTAATTTCCATGTTGGGAATAGTTTGACATCATTGAGGCTTACATTCTTTAGGATGGCATTGAGTTGAAATCGTCAAATGCGTTTTGACTCTATTCATGTTGTTATTATGTAAGGTCTACATTTTTAGTAGGAGTGACTTGCTATTCTTCATGTGATGATGGTTATTGTTACTCTTATTGTTATTGTTATTTTTATTGTTCTAATTATTGTTATTGTTATTGTTATTGTTGCTCCTTCTCTTACTTGTCTTACTCTTACTTGTCTTACTCTTACTCTTGATATTTCTCTTAATTTTATGGTTCTTTTTTCTCTGTGTTGAATTATGACTCTTATTAATCTTATTAGAGCTGACTGTATTGTTACTGTTGCTTTTCAGGAGAGTATTGTTATTTTTATTGTTATTAATCCTACTTGATTTGATGAACATGCTTAATAGATTTGGTTGGAGACACTTTGTGTTATTATTGGTATTATTACTATTGCAGATACTTCTATTATTATTATTCATTGTCCCCTTCTGATGATGATGATTGGTTCATTTGCTTCTATTATTGTTCTTAGTTTTCTTATTATTGTTATTGTCGAGTGGATTTGAAAGGCTATTATTCTTCTTACTATTATTATCTTGATAGTTGCTGATCTTACTATTATTAGCCTTAGTGGTATTAGTTTTATAGAAGGGAGCGTCTCTATTATGGCTGTCTCACTATATGTTTAGGTTATTCTTGATGTTATTGTTACTTTTCATGTTTATCTTATTGTTATTCTTAGTATTCCTTCTATTCTTGTTCTTTCTATTAATCTTCTTGATTAAGATATTGATTGTTTTATTACTCTTATTGTTACTGTTATTGTTATTGATCATTGCCACCAATCATAGCATGTGCAATAATATTGGGTATTTGTTACTCACTAATATTTAGACCAACAATAGGAAGTTGTTGTATCTATTCTTATCTTTATTCTTATTCTTACTCTAATTGTTCTTATTGTTTTTAGTCTTCCCCCTCTTACTCTTCTTGTTCTGGTTTATTCAATGGTTCCCTCTCCTCTTCTTAATGAGACTCTTCCTTCTCTTACTATTATTGTCTTTAACTTTATTACTATTATTGAGGTTATTGATTAAAGGTGTAGTGAATGTTAGTTTGTATTTGTTATTGTTATTGTTAGAGCTCGTATTGTTTGTTTATTTCGTTTATCTATTGCTGTTCTTACTCTTACTGTTCATACTACTGTTCGTATTATTATTCCTCTTCATCATTTTAATGCTTAATAAGCTATTGCTTTTATGGTGACTTCACTCTTTATTGATTTTCTTATTGTTAGTGTTATTGTTATTAATGTCTTTATTATTGTTGCTATTGTTCAATCTCTTATTTACTGTCCTCTAAATAGTGCAAGTCTTCATCTTGTTACTCTTTGGATTCAACAGGTTATTATTGTTATTATTACTGTTGTTGAGCTTGTTGATAGTAGGTTTGTTTATATTTCTGGTATTAGTCATCCCCATATTCGTTACCTTACTCATAGATATCCTATGGATGGCCAACTACAATATGTAAGTCTAACATCCTCTCCTATTCTTATTCTTAATGCTGTTATTCTTATTGTTCTTATTTTTATTATCTTGATGGTTATTACTTGTATTATTGTTAATCCTTTTAAGTTTCTATAACTTCAATGTGATGATGACTTTCTGGCTGGTCTTCTAAGTCATCTCTTATCTGTTCATTGTACTCTTCATTTAGTTATTGAGACTATTATTACTCTTATTGCTATTATTAGTTTTAGTGTTATATTTTCTTCTCCCTCTCTTATCTGTCTGTTTTCAGTTATGATTTTTAAATTTACTCTTGTTACTGTTATTGTTATTCTTCTTCTTATTCTTATTGTTATTGTTATTGTTATTGTTATTCTTATTGTTATTCTTCACTCTTTTACTCCTATTACTTCTTATTGTAAGAAGAAGATGAGACATTCTTCATAACTACTTACTAGTTAATAGACACTCCACTAACATTACCCAACACCTTCTACTCTCTCTATTTAACTTATTATTGTTATTCCTTAGGCTTGATACCAGAGTAAGTGTTTTGGAGATAGTTACTTACTTGTGAAGTCAACAACTAGTTACTCAAATGGTGGTGATCCTCTCCATGCTACTCGTAATATGATACTTACTTATCCTCCTGTTACTCAACTTATTATTCTTATTGTTATTGTTATGATTAATCACTCTTTGCTTGTTCAATGGCTGATGATTTTTGTTATTCTTAATCCTAGAAGTATTTTTTGTCATCATTTTACTCTTACTCTTACTCTTATTTACCTTCTGGTTCTGGTTCTTATTAATCTTCGAGGTATTTATTGTCATCCTCATCAACCTGATATTACTGTCTAGCAGACTTCACTGGTGACTCTTCAACAACTGCATGAGATCTTTATTCTTTTTATTGTTGCTCTTATTCTTAAGAATCCTCAAAGTATTTCCTGTCACTCTATTTTTATTTCACTTATGGTTATTATTCTTCTTACTTTTATTGTTCTTATTATTCTACTTTATTCTCCAAAGTTTAGGTCTATTATTCCTCAACCTATTAATCCCTCTCTTTATATTCCTCCTACTCATCCTCAATCATAGAATCCGACTTTCTCTCAATCTATTCATCCTTTTATTATGAAAGCTCAACATCCCTCTTCACACCCTCATAAGAGTACTCTGATCTTGCCATGTGATGCTTCTCGTCTAAATCTTTTTTCTTCTTATCACTAGATTAGGACCATTACATTTACAAGTTTCTCTCTGATCTTTACTCAAATTGCTTATGGGCCATTATTAAGTTCTTTTCTAGTTTGTTATTCTTTCCTTCATCAAGTGCGTATTCGTTGATAAAGTGACCTCCGATGTCATTAATCTCAACTTCATTACTTCCAATCGATTCATTGAATTTTCTTAAGTTTCTTTACTGACCAAAATATTCGTCTCTTCTCTCAGCAAGATGACTCGATCCAAACTCATATTCTGACCTGTATTAATGGTATTGGGTTTCAATCATTATGGTTTTCTTTTTATCCACTTCAACAGTATCCTTTTCTTCTTATTCTTCATCATCTTATAGTCGGGCATTTCCTCTTTATGATCTTCCATCATGGAGATAACCTTCGCATTCGTCTTTTCTGTTGGCTTATGAGACTCTGGAGACAGTAACCAAGTTGTGTTCAAAGACTTTACTGGTTCTGAGTTGTTATTCTTCTTATTCTTATGATTACTGGTTCATTTGGAGTTTTTCACTGGCTTATGGTTAATTACTCATCATGGACTCATTCATTCTTTCTTCCATAATTTAATTGAAGTTCTGAATATTCTCTTCAGGAATACCAGCAGATGGCAAGGCCTTATGAATAAGAACCTCTTTAATTTATGATTGGTGGTATTGATATTCAGACCTTGATACATTATATGTAGTTTCAATGTGAGTCTGTACGAGATTTTTGTGATGAGCATTTTATTAATCTGCTTATTACCCGTAGAATTATTATTATTGTTACTCTTTGAGATTCTCAGTTGGTTCGGGTTATTGGCTCATCATTGATTCATTCATCTTTTGAGATTTAATGTCATCGAACTCACCAAAGTCCTGTTATTACTCATGAACTGGTTAGTTTTGTGCGTGTCTTTGTGATGTGCGAAGTTAAACGATATTGTCTGATTGACAATGATGCTCATTATTATCGTCTTCTTAGTTGATTGAATCTTATTCTTCCTAATCTTTTTGTAAGTATTGTTTGTCGACTTAATCGGAATGTTCTCTTTCTTCATTGGGATTGACTAAGTTCTTATGTTAAGGTTGTACTGTTTATAAATGGAGGTAGTTTTCCATTTCACTTGATTAAGGTTCGTTACTCATCATTGAGGCATTCATTTTTTACGATTTCATTTAATCAAATTAGTCAAAATTGGGCTCTTCTTAATGTTTTTGTTATTACTTTTAGTGATGTTCATAAGGTTAGTTTTGTTCAGATGATGGTTTTCTATGAAGCTTTTAAATTTCTTGATCTTCTTCTTGTTATTGTTATTGGTCTTATTATTATTGTTGATTATGAAGTTTTTAAGACTGTTATTTATCTTAATGAGGGTCAACAATATTTTTCTCAACAATTTTTCTTTAGAAGAAGTCATGATGTTGTTGTTCAGAAGGTTAAGGTTCGTTGCTCATCATGGATTCGTTCATCTTTTATGATTTCATGTCATTGAACTCATCGAAGTCTTGTTCGTATTATTATCCTTGTTATTGTTATTATTGTTAATCTTTTTATTGTTGTTGGATTTGTTGTTGCGATTGTGACTATTTTTTAACCAGTTAGACCATTGGTTACATTTAAGGTTCTATATCAAACTATTTGGATTAGTTTTTGATTTAATATTAGTGAACTTATGACCCTTATGAGTGTTACTTGTCTAAATGGGCTTCGACAATATTATGATGGGATTATACTCTGTGAGAATGGTGGAGTTATTCTGTTTATGTTGGTTATGGTTGGTTGCTCATCATGGATTCGTTCATTTTCTATGATCTCATTTAGTCAAATTGGTCGAATTATTGTTATGGTTGAGGAGCTTATTCTTATTGTTAGTGTTAGTATTAGTGTTAGTGTTATTGTTATTGTTGTTCCTCTCCTTAACTTTTTTATTTTTATTACAAAAACTAAGACAATTACTATTTATCCGACTTGACACCTTACGAATGCTCTTCTAACTTATGATGTACCCTTAAAAGTTAATCCCTATCAAGTTGCCTACTTTACTTAAGTATTTATTCTTCCTGTGGAGGTTATGGCTGATCACTCATCATAGAAGCATTCATCTTCTCCTCTTACATGTCACCAAATTCATCAAACTACTCTCCTTACTTTTATTCTTCTTACTTATATTATTAATCATTAGGAATGGCCTTTTGCGACTTGAAATGGGATTCTTATTATTGAAGCTGTTACAGATTAGTCTTTTATTTATGTTAATCTTAATCCATAGATCCTTAGGAGTGTTATCTTTTAGAGTGTGATTTAACTAAATTCTAATGTTCATGAAGTTATTGGACAATAGGAGTGGTTGATTAATGTTAATTATCAACTGCTTGGTTGCTCATCATTGATTAGTTCATTTTTTAGGATTTCATCTCGTCGAATTAATCAAACTACTGGTCTTATTGCTATTGCTATTGTTATTAGTGTTGTTGTTGTTATTCATGCTTGATAGATTTTTATAATGCTCTTTCCCCATGATATGAACCTTATGAATGTTCCCTGTCTTAATTAGCATCAACCATGTTCCTACTCTTTTGTAACAACTTATCACCTACCTTCTACTCTTCATATTATTCCGACCTCTACTCTTCTTCTTCTAATTCTAATCTATGTTATTATTGCCACTATTGTTGATGATACTCTACTTCAGCCTTGTTACTCATCATGGATTAATTCATCTTTTATGATTTCATGTCATCAAATTCATCAAAATCTTGTTATTACTCTTCATCTTAATGTTGTTGATGAATGTTCTATTATGAGTGTTAATGCTTTTCTGCTGTTTTAATGTGTTAATAAGGTTATTATTATTGTTGAATTTATGGTTATGATTGTGGGTGGTGATGGATAGCTGTTTGCACCTTTTGTGGTGATTGTCTATATTATTAATATTATTATTGTTGTTGTTATTGTTGATTATCATGCTGGATATATTAGTTTTCTATGATATTGGCTTATTTTTTATAGTAAGATTAACCCCTTTCTTAAGTGGCGTCATTACTGACCATGGAGTGGTTCATTTTCTACTCTCCCATCTAGGCGAATTCATCAAAGAAATCTTATTTAGGTTGTTTCTTTTATTGCTCCTATTGTTCTTATTGTTCTTATTATTCCAAATGCTATTATTGCTCTTATTCTTATTGTTTTTCTTCATGTTGTTTTTCTTATTGTTCTTCTTATTGTTTTTATCCTTCATATTCTTATTCTTCTTATTCTTAATTCTTTTGTACACTCTCCAATTTATAAGGAGTCTCTTATTGTTATTCCTCCTCTCTATATTGTTAATATTGACTATGATAAACCTCCTGTTTATTTTATTAATATTAATACTGCACAGTTCTAACAACAGTATGAATAACAGTAGTCGTCTCATAAGATTAAGAATAAGTATGTTACTCTTATTATTTGTGAGTATATATTTATTGAGATTACCCAACATGTTATTGATCATGCAAATGCATGTTGAGATTCTTAGCGAGGAAGTTTTAGAATCTGGCCTAATGAACTTCATTCTCTTATACCCTATGCAGTAAGTCTTATTTGGCTTATGGCTAGTTGCTCATCATGGAGGCGTTCATTCTTTAAGACTTCATCTATGCGAACTCATCCAATTCATTGCCTTGTTATGATGATTACTCTCTTTGTTCTTATTCCTATTATCCTTCTTGTTCTTCTTATTTCTTAACCTTGTATTATTCCCTTTCATTGAGTTTAGTTATCTCTGCTGTCAATAACAATATCTGATCATTATTCTCCCTTAGCTTTAACTCTAATTATTATATTTTTTGTCCATTCTTAAGTATCTAGATATCCTTCTGCATCAACATGGTATCCTTATCACTCAAGAGAGAGTTCTTTTCATCATTAATAGAGTCTTTTTACAATTATAAAGATTGGATTTTGGTTTAGAGTTAGTTTAATGTTTAGTTGATGGTTTAGATTTATTGTTACTTTTATTTTATTACGATAAGAAGTTCTTATGTCTTAGATTAGAGTATGAGTTTTTGTTTATTGGCTTACTCCAGCATGATGTTAGCCCTAATCAAATCATCACTAACATTTTATAGCTTACATTTATACTCTTCAATAAGTTAGTTATTCTGCATTAAAATAGACGAATTCCTCTGTGTTTATTGGAATTGTTGATCTTCCAGTTACTTTTTCAAGTAGTATATTTGGTCATTGAGTGTCCTTATCTATGTATTTAAAGTCATTGTCTAATACTTTAACTAACGGAGTTTAATGTCGCTGGTTAACTATATGGTGGATGATTTTGTTTGTAATAGTTAGTTTTATTCTCTCAGTGTGGCTAGTTACATGTTCAGGTTGGATAGTTATCTAGCGTGGTGTTGTTTCAGCTCTTATAATTATGTCTCATGCTTTGTATTGTTGTCGTTTTGTTCCTACTTTTATTATAGTTTGTTTTATAAGAACAAACACTTTTCCTTTAAGGTAGTATTTTATTGTTCCATTTCCATAACTGTCATCCTCTACTTATCCAGCTGCTGCCTATATTCGTTTATTCTTTTCATGTACTACTATTCCTTTATCTGCGACTGGTTCTACAATGCCTAAATATACTCTTATTTGATCCTGATGGTCTATTGCAAAGTGTTTTATAACTATTGGTGCTTTTCTCTCAATGATTATATTTACTCTTATTTTTAATTAAGCTTTTCTCTCAATGGCTCAATATGCAACTACTCGTACTATTCTATCTCCTTGACTAACTTCTTAGTGTTGGCTTATGACTAGTTCTTCACTAATATCAACTATTAGTTAAGTCTGTCATTTTATTGCATCCTTGTCGTAGCCACCTCCCTCATACTTTATAACTCATTCTCTAACTAATATTTAGCCCTTTATATTAACTGAATGTGCTGGATTAACTCGTTATTTCTCTCTTATAACAATTAATGGGACTGCTTAATTTAAGAGAGATCGTGTTACTTTTATTACACTTGGGATTTTAGCTCACCTAATAGTTTCTTGTACTTTGTCTCTATTATATCTATCGTGCTTGTTTGGTACTCTTATACTCTGTCTGGTCTTTTCTATTCCTGTAAAGAGGAAAGTACTTTCATGTTCTTCTACTCGTCTTAGTCAGAGAGCCACTTGTCTTACTGCTTGTGTTATGATTATTATTTGTTGTTGACGGAGATTAAGTTCTACTCTTGGGATTATTGTTATTGTTATTATTGGAAGTATTTTTAGTCTTAGTTCTCATCTTACTTAGGCGGAGGGGAGCTTTGGAGTGGTTATGGATGTTCATCTTCATCCTCATTTTCATGTTCATCCTCATTTTCATTTTCATGTTCATTCTCATCTTCATCTTATTTTTAATACTCTTGTTAATACTCTTCAGCCTGATTCCTTTAGCCTTAACTTTTGAGAGGCAACAGATTGACAATAGGACTGCGTTAGAGTCTGTCTTGTTTGATAGTGGACTAGATACTCATAATAAGTTATTAACTTTTAGGTTATTGAATGTTTTATACAATAGGTCTTCGTTTAATATCGACTAATTCAACAGACAAGTCTTATACTTTCTGGTTTAGTTGATTTATTTAATTTTATTGGTTGTTATTGACTGATTAGAGTTAATGGATTTTTGTCGATAATTATTCTCGTTCAACATAGAGTTATTCATTCTTAGTTTGGAGTTATTAATTGTTGGTTTGGAGTTATTAATTCTTGGTTTGGAGTGATTCCAATTGATTTTCCAATTCTACTATTTTCTATTGATGAGCTTATAACGATAATTACAATTCTTGTAATTGCTCCCTTTGCCTCATAGAGTCTTATTGCGCAGACTTTAGTTATTTAGTAAGGATATTGACCTGCTTTTATTGAAGAGATAAATTTTATTATCTGGTATTAATCTCCTCAGTGAGTTTTTATACTTGTTCTTATAATTAGTGACACCTGTTGATCAGGTTTTGCTTCTCTTAGTCATCTTGTTTTTATTATTAACTCTAGTGCTATTATTACTCATGCCTTGCAGCCTATAGTTTGGTCTTGGACTCTAGTTATGATTCTCTTTCTTATAACTTAGTATTTCTCTCTTATAAAAACTTTTATCTTCTTGATATTTCAGTCAATCTTTATGTAAACTCTTCTTATTTAGCATTGATCTCATCAATCTTCTCATCTATTTATGTCTTTTAGGCTTATAACTGTTAAATATTTCTTTGCAATTATTATTCTTTTAGTTTAAATTCAGTTTATTTATCATTTTGTGCTGCAGTTATTTATTGTAGATTGACTTATGTTCTCTTTATTGCTTGTAATTTTGTTTATAGTTATTGGTACTTTTCTTGTAAAGTGTGTTAGTTGTTTTCTAATTGCTGTTATCTTTTTTATAATTGTTCTTATCTTTCTTCTAACTCGTTTTGTTTGGTTTAGATTTATGCTTACCTTTCTTAGAGTTCGGTTTATTTCTATTGTAATGACTGTATCTTTTGTTGTAATTGTTCATATTTCTCAACGAGTTACTGTTATCTATTTTCTAGTTCATCATTATTTTGGGTATTTTCTTGTTTTTCTTCTCTCGAAATAAGTTAGTTTTCTTTTTATTCGATAAGATTCTCTAACAAAGATATTTTTTATTGCAATTTGAGGAATTGATTTTATTTTGAGCTCAATTAATTTTTTAAACCTTCATTTTCACTGTTTTTATTTTACAATTAAGTCAATGTCTCATTAAGTCTTTATTACAATCTTTAGATTCTGAGTTATTGCTCATACGCTAAAGAGTCAATTTGTGACTTTTATGGTGACCTGTCAGCTGACTATTGTTGAAATTGTTAAATTTGTTGTGTAAGGAACTATTAGTTTGCCTTTCTAGTCTGTATCTATGTGCTCAATTTCTAAATTTATTATTAAGAAGATTCCAGTTGGGATTAAAGTTTAGACTGATGAGATTTGTATGTATATACCTTGGCCTACAGTTCATCAATAGTTCTGATCTTATCTTACAGTTGTTCTTACACTTCTTATAAATTTCTTTGTAGCTTAATAATAAGCTCTTATTTGCTATTGATTTCCTCCATCATATCTTACTGACTGCTCAAATTCTGTTGCATCATTTCCCTATGGTTTTGTTCCTACATCCTCTTGTTCTCCTCTCTCAATTCTTACAGTTATGTTCTCATCTCAGTTATCTCATTTATTAATTGTTGCTTTTATGCCTCATGTTCTTATGTCAATTTTTGTTCAATGTTTTAGACATGTTGTGAGTATTAGTTTAGTTTCTATTACAATGATTAGTTTTATTATCTCAATGATTGGTTGTCATTTCTTAAAGAACCCACTTACTGATGTAATTCATCCATTTTAATTGTCCTTCTTTCTTCCTAAGATTTGTTTATCTCTACAATGTTAATGTACATGTTCTCAAACCTACATTTCTCTGCTTATGACTGTCTCAACAAGCCAGTCAGTCTGTCAATCTCCTGATGCAACTCTCTATACTTCTCATTAGACTCCTCATTGATTGACTCCAAATGACCTTATGACTATTTAAGTCTCTCTTCCAAGAATCTCAAATGTTCCAATATCTTGTTCTTTTCCTCTATTTCTTACTAAATATTTAATTTCAATTCATTTATTTATTCACGATGCATGTTGTTCTCTGCTATGAGTTTATCCATCTTGTTCTCTCTTTATTGGATCATGTCCTCTCGTTATGAAATTTCTCTATCTTTCACTTGAATAACTCCATTCAACTTCTGCATGTCCAACTTAAAGTATGACATTTCATCTTATAATCTTCTAATTACACTTTCTTTCTCATAAATTAGTGCCTCATTATCCTCCAAATCTTTTTACAAATGTTCATATTTCATTCTCATCTCGTCATAGTCTTTATCCTCCTCTTTCTTCTTCTTTTGCAACATCATGACATACTCTTCGACTTCTCTATTTCTGTCTTCTGAATCCTTCAAATGAGTCTTCATCTCATTCAATTAGTATTCCATGTTCTCAATTATTGAATTTTGCTTCAATACTAAAGCATTTTTTCTATTGTCCTCCTCTGAAAGTTCTTTCACTTTTTTCTCAAGAATTTTAACATCACTATTCTTTATGATAAGAAGTTCAATCTACTTTAATAAAGTTTAGAAAGTGATATCAGAAGGATCTGTGTAACCATTTTTCCTCAAATTATCAGACAAAAGTCCTTTAAGTTCTTCGTAAATGTCTTTGAGGTTACTTTTGAGTAGCTAGTTCTCTTTAGTTACTTGTTAGAATTTTTGTTCAGTCAAAGAATCTTTCTTTTCAAACTATTTTGCCATTTGAATGTAATCGATAAGTTTGCCTTCCATCTTTTCATTTGAAGTGAGAAGGTCTCTTTCTTTTTTAACAGAGTAATTGACATACATTGAAATGATTTCACTTATCTTCTTGTTTTAAAGAGATTATGATTGGTTTTCCTTGAGAATAGGAGCTATTTTTCTGTGGAGAAGTTTGTTAATGGATTACAGCTCTTCAAGGACTTCTTCATCCTATCCTTCTGCCAATTTTTCCATTTTTGTGATCATCATACCTTCAAGCTCTGAGGTTCTGCCATCAATCGAGACAAGGTTTCTTTCAAGCTCTTCTCTTTGATTTCTGTTGAGTTCGAATCCACTGAGTCCAGCAGAAGCTAAAACTGACCTGTATTTCATTTCTTTTTCAACCAAGTCAAGATAATCATAAGCTTCTGTGGAGTTGCAAAGTCTTTTCAACAAATCTGAAAGTTTGCTAACTTGAATTTGTTTAACATCGATTTGTCTTTTGAGGATATCTTACTTTTGTTGATCTGGTCTTCCCATGACAGGGGACAAGTTGCTAATCTTTCCTTCTTGATCTCTTTGTTTAAATTTCTTCATTTAGCCTTCCATAATCATGATTTCCTTTTTAAGTTTGTCATTCTCATTTTTCAAAGAATGAACCTCCATATTAGAATACTGATTTGATTGAAGACCTTTTATTTCCATTGATTGAGGGTAGTTACTCAAAGGACTGATACTTGAAACGATTTCTTGCAAATTCATATTGTTCAGTTCGTTCATGAGATTTTCTCGATCAGACAAGTACAGTTTATAAGCAAACTCTGCTTAGAAGTTGGAGCTTAAATTAACATACTTCAGAGCTTTGTCAGCTGAAGTGATTGTGTAGTTTATCAAAGATACGATTTTGTCGAACTTTTTATTTTGATACTTTTTGACTTTGAAGTCAACGCATTTAGTTTTAGTGGCTGGTTGTATACCTTGGGTAGATTTTCGTGTAAGTCCTACGGATTGTTTTTCTAAAATTGGGGTTCTGGCGGGTTTGATTTCGATAGGTTTGGTTAACTGATGAGAAAGGTTTGGTTTTGGACTTGGATTTATACTTTTCATGTGTTTTTTTCTTGATTGCCTGCTCAAGCTCTTGCAGTATGTTGAATCTTTTGAACTGCGAGTGAGATGACA
>JGI24217J29970_1011969_pt1 | contig 14952 bp, 28 predicted proteins | sample EnhBioin_Aerobic_FD_29970 | JGI IMG/M metagenome (IMG submission 29970) | reverse complement strand
ACCTATATTTACTCTTCAGTATCATCATTGCTTGTGATTGGTCTATCAAGCAATTCTACAATAGCCATTGGAGCATTATCACCTGCTCTATAACCACATTTGATAATACGAACATATCCACCTGGTCTTTCAACAAATCTAGGACCTAAATCAGTAAACAGTTTACCTACAGCAGCTTTAGAACGTAAAATGTTGAACGCATGACGTCGCGTTGCAACTGAATCAGCCTTACTAACAGTAATTAAAGGTTCTATGTAGCGGCGAAGATCTTTAGCTTTAGGCAGAGTTGTTTTAATCAACTCGTGCTCAATCAAAGAACAGCACATATTTGAAAACATAGCCTTACGATGGCTGCTTGTTCGGCTAAAACTACGGCCAGAATTACGGTGACGCATAACAAAGACTCCTAAATATTACTCGCCAAGACTAGCTGGCGGCCAATTCTCAAGTTTCATTCCCAGCGATAATGAACGTGAAGCGAGAACATCCTTAATTTCAGTTAGAGATTTCTTACCCAAATTAGGAGTTTTTAACAATTCGTTTTCAGTTCTTTGTACTAAATCGCCTATATAATGAATGTTTTCTGCTTTTAAACAATTAGCAGAACGGACGGTTAACTCTAGATCATCAACAGAGCGCAATAGAACAGGATCAAAGTCATTTCGTTCTTTATTATCAGAACGAGATTCTTCAAACTTCATATCAACAAATGAATGAAGCTGTCTTTGTAGAATACTAGCAGAAATTCGAATCGCTTCTTCAGCATCGATTGTTCCATTAGTTTCTAACTCTATTGTTAACTTATCAAGATCTGTTCGATTTTCTACACGAGCACTGTCAACAAAATAGGCCACTTTCTTAACTGGTGAGAAACTATTATCAATTTTTAATTTACCTACTGATTTCTTCTCAATTTCGTCGTCAAAATGTCTAATAAATGAATCGGTATTATGAAATCCAATTCCTCTTTCAACTTTAAGAGTCATATTCAGCTTGCCTTTTTCATTTAAGTTGGCAATAACCAGTTCAGGATTAATTATTTCCTGACCATGAGTCAACTGTATATCCCCTGCGGTCACTTGACATGGACCTTGCTTATTAAGAGTAATAAGCGCTTCTTCTCCGACTGTTAATTTAATTGCAACCAATTTAAGGTTAAGCAATAAATCAACTACATCTTCTTGTACACCTTCAATAGTACTGTATTCATGTAGAACACCGTCTATTGAAGCTTCAGTAATCGCACTTCCAGGCATAGATGACAATAATATACGTCTCAAAGCATTGCCGAGAGTGTGACCAAAACCTCGCTCCAAAGGCTCTAGAACTATTCTAGCTTTATAAGGTGATTCAGCTTGTACTTTGAGCACTTTTGGTGTCAGCATTTCATTGATTTCAGTATACATTCAGCTATTTCTCCGAGCTTACTTAGAGTAAAGTTCCACAACTAGATTTACGTTGTAGTCTGAAGATAAGTCCGTTAACGTTGGTGCTGTAGTAAATGTTCCTTTAAAAGAAGCAGTATCTACAGTAATCCAATCACATGGAGCTCTTTGTTCGGATAAAGCTAGCGCAGCTTGTACTCTGCCTTGACTTTTAGCTTTTTGACGAACAGAAACAATATCCCCAGGATTAACTAAAAAAGAAGGAACGTTAACTATTTTATCATTAACAAGTATTGCTTTGTGCGTAACTAATTGTCTAGCTTCAGCACGAGTACTGGCAAAACCCATACGATAAATAACATTATCAAGGCGTCTTTCTAAAAGAGACATTAGGTTTTCACCTGTAGATCCCTTTTGACTAGCAGCCATTTTATAATAGTTACGGAACTGCTTTTCAAGAACACCATACAATCTTCTAATTTTCTGTTTCTCTCTGAGCTGAATTCCATATCCACTTAAACGTGGTTTTTTATCACCATGTTGTCCTGGCAATTTTTCAGATCTGCATTTGGACTTATGATCACGCACACCACTTTTAAGTAATAAATCACAACCTTCACGACGTGATAATTTACATTTTGGACCAAGATATCTAGCCATTAATTACTCCTGAACTTATACACGACGTTTTTTAGGTGGTTTACAACCATTATGAGGTATGCCTGTAACATCGGTAATTTCAACAATTTTAAAATCTTGATTTATTAATTCACGAATAGTGGACTCTCTTCCAGGACCAGGACCATGAACAAATACTGCAACAGATTTCATACCATATTCTTTAGCAACAGCAGCAGCACGTTCAGTTGCTACTTGCGCAGCATATGGCGTACTTTTTCTAGATCCTCTAAAACCAGAGCCACCTGAAGTTGCCCAACATAATGCATTACCTTGTCTATCAGTAAAGGTAACTATAGTATTATTGAAAGACGCATGAACATGAACTATACCATCAGATACGACACGTTTCGCTTTTTTTCGTACTTTTTGCTGTTTTGACTTAGTTATTGCCATCTTATTTTCCTACATGAAAAATCAATTACTTGTGCCTTTTCTTCGGCCTTTTCTAGTACGAGCATTTGTTTTCGTACGTTGTCCTCGTAACGGTAATCCTCTTCTATGTCTTAATCCACGATAACATCCAAGGTCCATTAGTCGTTTAATATTCATTGTCACTACACGACGTAAATCACCTTCAACTGTTATTTTTGCAATTTCCGTTCTCAAAGATTCTAATTGTGCATCTGTTAACTGTGAAACTTTAGATGAAGGTTCAATATCAACTGCTGCACATAATTTTAATGATGTAGTCTTACCAATACCATATATAGCTGTTAAAGCAATTACCACATGTTTGTGATCAGGTATGTTCACTCCTGCAATACGAGCCATTAGCTTCTCCGAACGTTATTTTGTTCTGTCGAAAGGGACAGAAGAATACTATTTTTATAAAATAAAATCAAGTAGATATTAACCTTGCTTTTGTTTATGTCTGGCATCTTTACAAATTACTCTGATTATGCCACTTCTTTTAATAATTTTACAATTGCGACAAATGCGCTTAACTGATGCTCTTACTTTCATTCCTAACTCCGATAAAGATCATAGTAGACCAGGTAATTTAGTACCTTTAAAATTAGCCTTTTTCATTAAAGAATCATATTGTTGGGTCATTAAATGAGCTTGTATTTGAGCCACAAAATCCATAATAACTACAACTATAATCAACAATGACGTACCACCAAAATAGAAAGGCACGTGCCATGCATACATTAAAATCTGGGGCAACAAACAAACAAGAACAAGGTAGATTGCACCAACCAAAGTTAGACGAGTCATCACTGCGTCAATATATTTGGTGGTTTGCTCTCCCGGTCTGATTCCTGGAATATAAGCTCCTGATTTTTTTAAGTTTTCTGCTGTATCTTTTGGGTTAAAAACTAAAGCTGCATAAAAGAAAGCAAAAAACAAAATAGCAATAGCGTAAACGATTAGGTACAACGGCTGTCCTGGTGATAAAGCCATTCCAACATCTGACAACCAGCTCATACCTTTAGTATGGGCAAAGAACTGTGCCAAAGTAGCAGGTAATAGAATTATACTGGATGCAAAAATCGGGGGGATTACACCAGACATGTTAATTTTAAGAGGTAAATGACTTGTTTGGGCAGCATATACCTTCCGACCTTGTGTTCTCTGTGCATAATTAACACGTATTCGTCTTTGTGCTCTTTCCATAAAGACAACAAATCCTGTTACAGCTACAACAACTGCAGCAACAATTATCAATGTTAATGCTTGCATTTGTCCTTCTTTTACCTGCTGAAGTACTGATGCTATGGCAATGGGCATACTTGAAACAATACCAGAGAAGATAATAAGAGAAATACCATTCCCTATACCCTTTTCTGTGATTTGTTCACCTAGCCACATTAAAAACATTGTACCGGTTACCAAAGTAACTACAGCTGTAAAATAAAAGGAAAAATCTGGTTGTAATGCTATTTGTTGACCAGCCAACCACCGTGCCATACCTAAAGACTGAAATATCGACAAAAGTAATGTCAAATATCGAGTATACTGATTGATTTTCCTTCGTCCAGATTCGCCTTCTTTCTTTAGCTGTTCTAGTTTAGGAGAAACAACTGAAAAAAGTTGTATTATAATAGACGCCGAAATATAAGGCATGATACCGATTGCAAACACAGTTACGCGAGATAAGGCTCCACCAGAAAACATATTAAACAAGCCAAATATTGTGTTTTGCTGTTCATTAAAAAAGTTAGCCAACTTCGTAGGATCCAGTCCTGGAACAGGTATATGTGCACCTAATCTGTAGACTAAGATACCTAATACAACAAATAATAGCCTTGATTTTAATTCAGCCAACCCACCACGTGATTGGCTTCCATTATGTTTTTGGTTTTTCATAGTCACTCTTCTATACTGCCACCCAAACCTTCAATGGCTGAGCGAGCTCCCTTAGTTACTCTTAAACCTTTTAATTTGATCGCTTTGGTTATCTCACCAGATAGAATTACTTTTACATCTTTTATAGTACTAGTAATTAAACCAGATTGACGTAAAACATCCAAATCAATTAAATCGACATTGAGCTTTTCAAGTTCACTTAAGCATATTTGGTCAACCGTTTTGCTTATACGAGATTTGAATCCCATCTTAGGTAAGCGTCTCTGAATAGGCATTTGCCCACCCTCAAAACCTACTTTATGGTAGCCACCTGCTCTTGCCTTTTGACCTTTGTGACCTTTACCACTGGTTTTACCTAATCCAGAACCTATACCACGACCTAATCTTCTTTTAGGTGGTCTTGAACCTGGATCTGGTGATAGTGAATTTAAATTCATTATACACTCTCCTCAACAAGCAGTAGATAATTAATTACATTTATAAGGCCACGAATAGAAGGAGTATCATTATGAGACACACTTGAATTTGTTTTACCTAAACCAAGTTGCTTTACAATATCAATATGCTTAGGTTTGCGACCTATAGTACTTTTAATTAAAGTAATTTTAATTTTCTTTTCCATAATTAGTCCGCCATTACTTCTTTAACTGTTTTACCACGTTTGGCAGCTACATAATCTGGAGTTCCAATATTAGTAAGTGCACCAATAGTAGCACGTACAATATTGCTAGGATTGGTAGAACCAATACTTTTAGCCAAAATATTTTGTACTCCAAGAACTTCAAGTACAGCTCGCATAGCACCACCAGCAATAATTCCAGTACCTTCACTAGCAGGCTTCATGAAAACCTTAGAAGCACCATAGTTCCAAGTAATTTCATGGAATATAGTAGTCCCAGATAATGGAATATAAACCATATTTTTCTTTGCTTGATCCATAGCTTTCTGTATTGCTATTGGAACTTCTCGTGCTTTTCCTCTACCAAACCCAACTTTACCTTTTCCGTCACCAACCACAACCAAAACAGCAAAGCCAAAAACTCGACCACCTTTAACTACTTTGGCAGTACGGTTAACTGATACCAATTTTTCTTGATATCCATCTGACTTAGGAGATTCTTCGAATGCCATAACCGTTCCTTAAAAATCTAATCCAGCTTCGCGAGCACCGTCTGCAAGTGCTTTCACTCTGCCATGATATTTGTAACCAGCACGATCAAATGCTACCTGGGTAATACCTTGCTCACTAGCACGTTGACCTAGCAACTTACCAACTAAAGTGGCTTGTTCAACTTTGCATTTCCCAGACAAACTGGCTCTTAGTTCTTTATCAATAGTTGAACTTACAACTAACACTTTATCACCGTGTTTTTCAGCTTTAATTATTTGAGAATAGATATGATTACCACTTCTATAAACAACTAATCTTGCTCTACCCGATTTTCGAATCAAAGCTTTGGCCTTTAACCCACGTCTGTTACGAGAATTTTGCTTATTCATAACTTATACCTTATTTCTTTTTCGCTTCTTTTCTGGTAATTACTTCACCGGCGTATCTAACTCCTTTACCTTTATAGGGTTCAGGCGGTCTAAATGCTCTTATTTCTGAAGCTACTTGTCCCAAAATCTGCTTATCAACACCCTTAAGGATTATTACTGTGTTGCTAGGTGTTTCTACTGAGACACCTTGGGGTAATTCATACTCAACAGGATGTGAAAAACCAAGTGATAAGGAAATTGATTTATCTTTGGCTTGTGCTCTGTAACCTACACCTACCAATTCAAGAGTTACTATAAATCCTTCAGTAACACCGTGTACCATATTGCTTACCAATGCTCTTGCCGTACCTGCTTGAGCCCAAGCTTTAGGATCATTCGCTGCAGGAGCAAATTCTAGTTGGTTTGGTTCTTTGCTTTTAGTTATACTAACTAACCTATTAATTTTTTGGGTTAGCGTTCCTTTAGGCCCTTTTACAGTAATTGATCCCTCAGCAAGTGTTACTTCAACATTTGCTGCGTGAACAACTGGGGCTTTTGCTACTCTAGACATATCATTCCTCGTAAGTATTTAAGCCACTTCACAAATGACTTCGCCACCAACACCTTTCAATTTTGCGGATATATGCGTCATTATACCTTTAGATGTAGACAATATAGCGACACCAAATCCTGGGATAGAAGATAAATCTTTATAAGACTTATAAACTCTTAGTCCGGGGCGGCTAATTCGTTTTATCAACTCAATAACCGGTCTACCGTGATAATACTTTAGTTTTACAGTCATTGATTTAAGATTATTATCTAGAGTTTCAACAAAGAAATTTTCAATATAACCTTCTTCTTTTAAAACACGAGCAATTTCTTCTTTCAGTTTAGAAGACACTAATGTTATTTGCTGATGTTTAGCTTGTTGACCATTTCTAATTCTGGTCAGCATATCAGCAACTGGATCATGCATACTCACAATCGTTCTCCAATCAAAATAATTTACCAGCTCGACTTTCTTCCGCCGGGTACATTGCCTACCATAAGCTGTTGTCTTAAACAAATTCTACAAAGACTAAACTTGCGATATACTGCATGTGGGCGACCACATTGCTGGCATCGAGTACTATGACGAACAGGATTTGAATTAACTGGTAATTTTGCTAATTTAGCCTGACTTTCCATTATAACCTGGAAGTCATTAGATGATTTAATCAATTGTTTTAATTCGTTTCTGCGCTGTCTGTATTTTTCTACCAGTTTTCCACGCTTTAACTCTCTCACAAGCATTGATTTTTTAGCCACAATTTCACCCTTTTATTTTCTATCTCTATCTTTCAATGGAAGATTAAATGCTTCTAATAAAGCTTTAGCTTCTTCGTTTGTTTTAGCACTTGTAGTGATACAAATGTCTAATCCTCGTATACCATCAGTTTTATCGTAATCAATTTCGGGAAATACGATTTGTTCATGTATACCCATACTATAATTACCTGTACCATCAAAAGACTTGGGATTTAAGCCACGAAAGTCTCTTACACGAGGTAAAGTAATAGAAATTAATCTATCTAAAAACTCATACATTCTTTCACGTCTTAATGTTACTTTACAGCCTATAGGCCAGCCTTCCCTGATTTTAAATCCTGCTAAAGATTTTTTAGCTTTGGTAACTACTGGCTTTTGACCAGAAATTAGTGTCATGTCTTCAACAGCATGATTCATTACTTTCTTATCACCAACAGCTTCACCTACACCCATATTCAAGGTTATTTTTAGTACTTTAGGTACTTCCATAACACTAGAATAGTTGAACCGTTTCATCATCATGTCGACGATGTCTTTTTTGTAATATTCTTTAAGTCTTGCCATTTCAATCACCCAAATTAAACACGGTCAATTATTTCATTATTAGATTTATAAAATCTAACTTTTTTACTTACACCGTCATTCTCAAGAAACTTAAAGCCTACTTTATCTGCTTTTTTAGTAATGGGATTGTAATGAGCAACGTTTGAAACATGCAGTGGAGCCTCACGGGTAATTATTCCACCTTTATTTTCTGGTTGTTGAGGATTAGCTTTAACGTGTTTCTTAATTAAATTTCCACCTTCAACAACAACGCCATTATCAATCACTCGTAGGACTTTACCCACATGACCTTTACTTTTACCGGCGATTATAATTACTTCGTCGCCTGTCTTAATGCGTCTCATATTTAATCCTTCTCACAAAACTTCTGCAGCTAGAGAGATTATTTTCATAAATCTCTCGCGTAGCTCGCGAGTAACGGGGCCAAATATACGAGTACCAATTGGCTCGTTTTGGTTGTTTAGAAGTACAGCGGCATTGCCATCAAATCGAATCAAAGAGCCATCGTCTCTTCTCACACCTTGTGCTGTACGTACTACTACGGCCTTCATTACAGCGCCCTTTTTTACCTTACTTCTAGGAATTGCGTCTTTAATACTTACTTTTATAACATCACCTACACGCGCATAGCGTCTGTGTGATCCACCAAGTACTTTTATACACATTACCTTTCGTGCTCCGCTATTGTCAGCTACTTCGAGCACAGTCTGCATTTGGATCATTATATTCTCCAGCTCTAATTTCGAACAGAAAAAGGTTGCTGATTATATCAGGCCTTTTAGGGTTTTAAAAGTAAATCAACAAAGTTGATTAAGAAATTACTTCGACTAACACCCAACTTTTCGTTTTAGAGAGTGGTCTAGACTCACGGACTCTAACAGTATTGCCAATTTGACATACTTGATTTTCATCATGAGCATGGATTTTGGTTCTACGCTTCATGATTTTACCATACTTTGGATGTTTAACAGTACGTTCAATCATAACAACTATAGTCTTATCCATTTTGTCGCTAACTACTTTTCCAACCATTGTCCTGGCATTTGATTCACTAGTAGACATGTTACTTACCTGCCTTTTCAGTCAAGATTGTTTTTACTTTTGCCACTGATTTACGCACTATTGTAATTAGATGAGTTTTATCTAGTGAGCCACTTGCTTTTTTCATTCGTAAATTAAATTGTTCTTTACGTAATGAAAGCAATTCAGTTTGCAATTCTTCTACTGTTAAATTGCGCAATTCTTCTATTTTTTTCATTACATTACCGTCCGTTCTTCAAATATTACTTTGAATGGAAGTTTTGCTTTGGCAAGGTCAAAAGCTTCCATAGCAAGCTCCTTAGATACACCTTCCATTTCAAATAGAACCTTACCTGGTTGAATTTGAGCAACCCAATATTCAACACTTCCTTTACCTTTACCCTGTCTTACTTCTAAGGGCTTTTGTGTGATTGGTTTATCAGGAAACACTCTAATCCAAATTTTACCACCACGTTTAATGTGACGTGTCATTGCTCTTCTAGCAGCTTCAATTTGTCTAGCAGTCAAACGACCACGCTCTAGAGCTTTTAGACCAAACTCACCAAAACTGATTTTACTGCCTCTTAAGGCTAAGCCTCTATTACGGCCTTTCATCTGTTTTCGGTATTTAGTACGCTTCGGTTGTAACATGATTATTAATCCTCACTCACTGGCCGCTGTCTGATAATTTTTTCTTTTGAGGCAAAACTTCACCCTTGAAGATCCAGACTTTTACACCAATAATTCCGTAGGTGGTTTTAGATTCAGCTGTACCATAGTCGATATCAGCTCTAAAAGTATGTAATGGAACACGACCTTCTCTATACCACTCACTTCTTGCAATTTCGGCACCACCGAGTCGTCCACTAACACAAATTTTGATGCCTTTTGCACCAGATTTAAGTGCTGATGTTACAGCACGTTTCATCGCACGTCTGAACATAACACGTTGTTCTAATTGCTGTGCTATGCCTTCTGCAACTAATGTTGAATCTAGTTCAGGCTTTTTTATTTCTTCAATATTTAAATGAACAGGTACACCTAATTTAGAAGAGATTTCCTTTCTTAGAGTTTCAATACCACCACCTTTTTTCCCAATGATTACTCCTGGTCGAGCGGTTTGTATCGTAACTACAGCATTATTAGCAGGACGCTCAATAAGAATTTTGCTAACTGCAGCAGCCATTAGCTTTTTCTTAAGTTCAGTTCGCAACTTTATGTCTTGAATTAAAAACTCTGCATAGCGTTTCCCTGCAAACCATTTTGAGTTCCATTCTTTAATAATACCAAGGCGTATGCCTATTGGGTTAACTTTTTGTCCCATTGCTATTCCTCGTCAGATACTTTAATAGTGATATGGCAAGTACGTTTACAAATTCTATTTGCACGTCCTTTAGCTCTGGGACTAATACGTTTTAAAGTTGTTGCTTCGTCAACGCAAACCATACCTACTTTCAAATCATCAATATCAGCACCATTATTATTTTCAGCATTAGCAATTGCTGATTCTAATAATTTAAGCATCAATTGAGCACCTTTTTTTGGTGTATACTTGAGGACATCAAGTGCACCAGATACTTTCATATTACGTATCATATCAGCTACTAATCTGCCTTTTTGAGCAGATAAAGGAGCACCTTTTAGCTTAGCTGTAACTTCCATCATAACCTCTTACTTGCCTTTAGCCTTTCTGTCACCAGAGTGGCCTTTGAATGTACGAGTCATGGCAAACTCACCTAGTTTGTGACCAACCATATTATCTGTAATAAAGACTGGAATATGATCTTTACCGTTATGTACAGCTATAGTTAAGTCAATCATCTCAGGAATGATTGTTGAACGTCTAGACCAAGTTTTAATTGGTTTTTTTGATTTAGATTCGATTGCAGCTTCAACTTTGCTGATCAAATGATGGTCGATAAATGGACCTTTTCTAATAGAACGAGCCACTTGATATCCTCTCAATAATTATTTCTTTTTACGTCTTCTGACAATGAAACTATCAGTACGCTTATTGCTTCTGGTTTTATATCCCTTAGTAGGCATTCCCCAAGGAGATACAGGGTGACGTCCGCCAGAAGTTCGACCTTCACCTCCACCATGTGGGTGATCAACAGGGTTCATAGCAACACCACGAACAGTTGGACGAATGCCTCTCCAACGTTTAGCTCCTGCTTTTCCTAATGAGCGCAAACTATGCTCACTATTACTTACTTCACCAATTACAGCACGGCACAGTATATGAATTTTACGCATTTCGCCAGAACGTAGTCTTAACGTTGCATAAATACCTTCTTTAGCAACAAGTTGTCCACTACATCCAGCACTTCTTAACATTTGTGCGCCTTTACCTGGTTTCATTTCAACACAATGAATCGTTGTACCTACAGGTATATTTTTTAGTGGTAGGCAATTCCCAACACTGATTGGTGAATCTGCGCCATTTATAACTGTTCCACCAACTTCTAGATTTGCTGGAGCAATAATATAACGCTTTTCACCATCTTTATATGCTATGAGAGCAATTAAAGCTGTACGATTAGGGTCATACTCTAATCGTTCGACTCGTCCAGCGATTCCATCCTTATCACGTTTAAAATCAACAAGTCTATATTTCTGACGTTGACCACCACCAATGTGTCTAACGGTGATTCTACCCTGATTATTTCGACCACCTGACTTCTTAAGTTTTTCAACTAAAGCAGCATGAGGCTTACCTTTATGGATATTGTGATGAACAACACGGATCTCACCCCGCTTTCCGGGCGATGTCGGTTTAGATTTTAATAGTGCCATCTTAATCTGCCTTATTCGGTAACTGTAAAGTCAATATCTTGATCTGCATGAAGAGACACGAATGCTTTCTTCCAGTCACTACGCTTTCCACTGGTTTGTTTGAAACGTTTTGCTTTACCCTTCACATTAATTACAGATACATGTTTAACTTTTACGTTAAATATATGCTCTACCGCCATTTTAATTTCAGTTTTAGTTGCATTTTTCATTACTTTGAAAGTGAACTGTTTAAACTTATCGGCCATGACAGTAGCCTTTTCAGAAGTATGTGGTTCACGTAGAACCATCATCAATCTCTCAGCATTCATTGTAACTGTTCCTCAATTTTTTTAATTGCAGCCTCTGTAACAACAACTTTTTCAAATCTTAGTAAGGAAACAGGATCAATAGTTGTCACATCACAGATATCGTAGTCAATTAAGTTTCGTGAACCTAAATATTCGCTTTCACCAACCTCATTCATAATGATCAGTGCATTTGCAATTTTTAACTGATTCATTTTGTTGATAAAATCTTTTGTTTTGTGGCTTTCACACTGAAAATCACTAACTACTACCAAGTTACCTGTTCGGCAAAGTTCGGAGATTATACTACGTAATGCACGTTTGTACATTTTTTTATTAAGCTTTTGTGAATAATCTCTCTTTTTCGATGCAAAAGTTACCCCACCACTTCTCCAAATGGGGCTACGGATGGTTCCAGCTCTAGCACGACCAGTACCTTTTTGGTTCCAAGGCTTTCTTCCACCGCCTCTAACTTCAGCACGAGTTTTTTGAGCACTATTGCCACTACGGGCATTGTTCATGTAGGCAACAACAGCCTGATGAACTAATCCTTCGTTATAAGCATATGCAAACACATCTTGGTTAAGATTTAATGTAGCATTTGTATCTATAGTAGTAATTTCCATCACTCACCTCTTGCTTGCTTTTTGACTGCAGGCTTAATTTCTATTCTTGCGCCCGGAGCTCCAGGAATTGCACCTTTAATTAATAGTAAATTCCTTTCTGCATCAACTCGAACAAGTTCAAGGCTTTGGACTGTGCATCTGGCATTACCCATATGTCCTGCCATTTTTTTACCTTTAAACACTTTTCCTGGTGTCTGGTTTTGACCAATTGATCCAGGAACACGATGCGACCTCGAGTTACCGTGTGTTGCATCTTGCGTTCTAAAATTATATCTTTTTACTGTACCAGCAAAACCTTTACCCTTTGTTAAGCCAGACACATCGACATATTGTCCTGCACTAAATACATCAGATACAGATATAACTTGTCCAAGTTTAAATGCATCTTCAGAATCAACATGGAATTCAACAAACAAATCACCAGCATCAATTTCTGCTTTTGCAAAGTGACCTGCCATTGGTTTGCTTACTTTACTTGCTTTTCTTGTTCCGCCAGTCAATTGAACAGCAGAATAACCATCAGTTTCCTCAGTTTTAATTTGAGAAATACGATTGGGATGTACTTCTACAACAGATACAGGAACTGAAACGCCTTCTGTCGTGAAAATACGAGTCATACCGATTTTACGGCCTAATAAACCGATCATCATTGTAACACCTCTTTAATATCCTTCACCCTAACACTAGTCATCAAGGCTTATCTGAACATCAACCCCAGCGGCCAGATCAAGTTTCATCAAAGCATCAACTGTTTTTTCAGTTGGATGGACAATAACGACCAGGCGTTTATGAGTACGTAATTCGTATTGATCTCTTGCATCTTTATTTACGTGCGGTGAAGTCAATACAGTAAATTTTTCTTTGCGAATAGGCAAAGGTATTGGTCCACGAATTTGTGCACCAGTACGCTTAGCTGTCTCAACGATTTCTCGAGTTGATAAGTCAATCAACCGATGATCAAAAGATTTTAATCTTATTTTAATGTTCTGATTGCTACTCATTATAATTACTCGATTATTTTAGCGACAACACCGGCGCCTACAGTACGGCCACCTTCCCGAATTGCAAAACGTAATCCTTCAGTCATTGCAATAGGCGCATGCAAATTGATAACCAATTGTACGTTATCACCAGGCATAACCATTTCAATTCCTGACGGTAGATCGCATGTACCTGTTACGTCAGTTGTTCTGAAGTAAAACTGTGGTCTATATCCGTTAAAGAATGGTGTATGACGACCACCTTCTTCTTTAGATAAAACGTACACTTCTGCTTCAAACTTAGTATGAGGTTTAATTGTTCCTGGCTTAGCTAACACTTGACCACGTTCAACTTCATCACGTTTAGTTCCACGTAATAACACACCTACGTTGTCTCCAGCGCGTCCCTCATCAAGCAACTTACGAAACATCTCAACACCTGTGCAAGTCGTCTTTAGAGTATCACGGATACCAACGATTTCAATTTCTTCACCAACTTTAACAATTCCACTCTCAACACGTCCAGTAACAACTGTTCCACGTCCAGAGATAGAGAATACATCCTCAATCGGTAACAAGAATGCTTTATCTATGTTACGCACAGGCTCTGGGATATAAGAATCTAATGTTTCTACTAGTTTTTCTATCGCTGGAACACCTATTTCACTGGTGTCACCTTCTAATGCTTTAAGTGCAGAACCTACAACAATAGGTATATCGTCTCCAGGGAAATCGTAACTACTTAATAAGTCACGTACTTCCATTTCAACTAATTCTAATAACTCAGCGTCATCTACCATGTCCGCTTTATTCATAAATACAACAATATAAGGAACACCTACTTGTCTTGATAATAGGATGTGTTCTCTTGTTTGTGGCATAGGGCCATCAGCCGCAGAAACTACTAATATAGCTCCGTCCATTTGTGCAGCACCAGTGATCATGTTCTTAACATAGTCAGCATGTCCTGGGCAGTCAACGTGCGCATAGTGTCTATTTGCAGATTCATATTCTACGTGTGCAGTAGAAATGGTAATACCACGCTCGCGCTCTTCTGGTGCAGCATCGATCTGATCATATGCTTTTGCTGTACCACCAAATTTCTTAGCCATGATCGTTGTAATCGCAGCTGTTAGTGTTGTTTTACCATGATCTACGTGACCAATAGTTCCCACGTTAACGTGTGGTTTCTTTCGTTCAAATTTTTCCTTCGCCATCGGAAACTCTCCCCGTTTGCTAATTAATATTTACATGGTGCCCACAACTGGACTCGAACCAACGACCTCTTCCTTACCAAGGAAGTGCTCTACCACCTGAGCTATGTGGGCTTAACATATCGGCTTGCTAAATCATGATGAACAAGCAAATATTTATACTTTAATACTGGAGCGGGTGGTGGGAATCGAACCCACGCTATCAGCTTGGAAGGCTGAAGTTCTACCATTGAACTACACCCGCTATCTTACGTTTCTTTAATTGGTGGAGGGGGAAGGATTCGAACCTTCGAAGGCAGAGC
>JGI24217J29970_1031829_pt1 | contig 15146 bp, 1 predicted proteins | sample EnhBioin_Aerobic_FD_29970 | JGI IMG/M metagenome (IMG submission 29970) | reverse complement strand
GTTTTCATAAAATAGACAATAGAATAAAAAGTTAAAGAAATTTGGTTATAAAAAATGGATTAGAAGTTAAATATATACAAAAATAGAATAAAAAACTAGAAAATTTCTAAATCGGTTTATTCATTGGTGTCGTCATCGTCGTCATCAACCACAAGTTCGGCTTCTTGTTCTTCAAATGTCTCTCTTCTGGCATCGACAAAACGACTTCGAACTATTTCCGGCTCATCTCCAGCTTCAACTGGGACAATTGTTGGCGCTTTTCGTTTTGTTGGTCGACTCGTACTTTTATTCGGGTTTAGAGACAAAATGCCGTCGTTGTACATTGGATTAATTCCTGGTGGATATTCGATTATGATTCCGGGCTTATCATCGTCTTTCCTCTGTTGTTTGGTGATCTTAATACAAAATACGAAAAGCACCAAAATAGCGAACAAAAGCACACCAATGAGCACAAGCAGCCAAAATAGCCAGTTCAAATAGAACGGCGTGTCGTCTCTAGAGCCTTCCGCCTGTCTCGGCTCGAACTCAGCTCGAGTCTCCCTCTCAACAACCTCTCCCAAGAATCGACCATTGCCGCTACCAGACGAGTAGTTCTTCCATAGCTCGGCAAACGCGTCCAAATCGACAGGCTTCATACCGTTGCCACTCTCGACCTGAACAAGCATATAGTACTGATGGGTTCGCGACTGCTTCTCGATCAAGTCCTGGACGGCGATGCGAACACCGTCGGCCTCGAACTCGCGCGGCAAATAGGATGTTTTCAACGGGTTCAAGTACTCCTGGTAGATGCGATCGAGTGGCATTCGAGCGCTCATTGGTAGCACTAGAGTGTAGTCGCGATCGGTTAGTCGGATCGAGAGCTGGCATACGGCGTTCTCGATCAAATCGTCGCCGACGCTGTCTATAATCGCGTTTGTTGGACGCGATTCGGCAACGATTGTCAGCAGTAGTCGGTCGCCTGGGCCGTATTGAGCCTCTTTAAGCGCACGTCGGGATATGTACACTTTGCCTGTGTCTTCGTCGATGCTGAATAAGTGATCGGCGTCTGTGAATGACGCGCCTCCGTTTGATGCGGTAATTTTCTTGAAAGATGAAGTAGAAAGCTTCATAATAGCGTTCGAATTAAACCGAATGACCTTAGCCATCTCAATATTGAACTTCAGCGTTCTCTTAATCTTCCTCTTGATCAAATGAGCCCTCGAGAAGAACACAGCCGTATTAGACTTGTCCCTACCAGGCGGAAGCACACTCTCATCGAGAACGACCGATCGGGTGGTCCTCTTATCAAAATCGACCATCTTATGTCCATGAGAGATTTCAACCTCGCTCTCCTCTTCACCAATCAACGGAATTTCCGTCACAGCAGCAACCGCCACTTTATCGGTCTTCACAGTGACAAAGTAATTCTGCTGTTCGAACTCAATCGTAAGCCGGTCTTTAACCACAAACAAGTGCAAAGTGAGTTGGGACGGATCCGAGTCGTTCGCTCGTAGTACAGAAGGCGTCGGTCGATGGAGACTCGTCGCCTTGATTCGCAGCTCGTAGAAACTGCGCTCGTTCGACTCGAGTTCGTCGCGGAGTGTCAGCTCTCCGCTCGTGTCGTTTAGGGAGAACTTGTTGAGCACAAAGTCGCCGTTGGGGCCTTCGTCGGGCAACAGGACGTAACGCACTTGGGTGTTTTGTGGCAGAGTGTCGCGGTCGCGTGCCATTGGTAGAATCGCCACTGTTGAGTTCGGTTCCAAATACTCGCTGATGTTCTTCGAGAGGTGGCGGTCGAATTCGCTGAATTCTGGCTCGTTGTCGTCTAGGTCGTTTACTTTGATCACGAGGTCGAGTTTCGTGATCAGTGTGTGAGTGTATGAGTGGTCGAGGTCGTTTACTACTTGGCCGCCTGTGAAGTCTATGACATTAGCCTCCAAATCATCGAAATTAATCATAACACCAGTATCGACACAGTTGATTCTCACACGATACTCATTCTTCTCCTCATAGTCGAACTCAATAGCATTACTGAGCACACCATTATAGGAATCAAGCGAAAAGCTCTCAAAGTCCTTATTGAGATCTCTCTCTAGCTCATAAGTCACATGCACCTGTTTATAATCGGGATCGATACATCGCACAGAGACAAGAGTGGTATTGGAGGGCGAGTTCTCATCCTGAGCAAACTCGGTGACTTTAGGCATGATAACAACCGGCGGATGATCATTGACGTCGATGAGAGTGATCGTGACAGTAGCCTTGTCTTTCAGGCCGCCCATATCCTGAGCGACCACTCGAATCTCGAACGATTTGGCGGTGATATCGGTGCCCGACGAGTGGTCGACATCGGCGTCCAAGTAGGCGTTGAGGTAGAAGAAGCCATTGACTTTGTCGATGTAGAAAGCCGGATGTGGTCGGTTGGCTGGGCGCCCGTTTATCGACTCTATAGAGTAGTTCACTGTGCCGTTCTCGGCCCAGTCCAAGTCGGTCGCGTGTAGTCGTGCCAACAAACGAGGCAGTTTCTTCCACTTCTCGCGGATCGAGATCGAATACATGGGACGGTCGAAGCGCGGCGTCTCGTCGTTCAGGTCGTTTAGGTGCACGAGAACGCGTGCCGTGTCGAATAGGTCTGGGAAGTCTGGGTTGTAGGCCACTATTGTCATGTTGAATGTTGGCGTCTTTTCGCGGTCTAGGCGGCTTGGATCACGTACAAAGATGACACCTGTTCTCTCGTTGATACCGAAAACAGCCATCTCAAGATTGCTAGTAATCTTATACAACGTGAAGTTATTCTCCTCAGTAGCGTCGAGATCAACAGCTCTGACACGGCCCACTTCGGTGTGCTGTGGGGCGTTTTCGTCGATCCTAAACGTGTAGTCCGATCGCTCGAAGATCGGCCGGTTGTCGTTGACGTCGAGAATCGAGACCAAAACACGCACGCTAGTCCTGAATACACCGTCGTAGGCGCTCACATTGAACTCGTATGAGGATCGAAGCTCATAGTCGAAGCGCTCGATCGACTCGACTTTGTAGACGCCGATATTGTTAAGTGGAGACGAAGCGGAAAGAGAGCGTGCGCTCGAAACTCGTACAAGTCGGAATGTGCTTGCATCTGGTCCACTTAGATGGATCTCGACCGGGTTGAGTTGGTTGGAGGCGAGGAGGCCTTTGCTTATCGCTTCCGAGTCCAAATCCGGGTCGGAGATTTCGATTAGCGGGTCTAGACCGATATCGAATGGAACAGACTGTTTCGGGTCGCTTTCTTTGATTCGTGTGATGTATTGATCGCGGTTGAATTGCACTGGGCAATCGTTTATGTTCATGAGTTTCACAATGAATTTGGTTTGTCCAGTTCGAGTTCTCTTAAAAGTGGCCATCTCTTGCAACTCTTCAGCCTTCACACTCACAATAAACATCTTAACCTGTTCATAATCGAGCTTACGAGAGTCCAACACCTCAATTCGGCCAGTTCGTGAGTCGATCTTGAAAGTATCCTGGCTAGTGAGCAACTCAAAAGTCAAGCTAACATTTCGATTGGCAAGACCTGCAGTGGAGCTAGCCGGCGAAGACGAGTCATCCATGATGGACTGCAGCGAGTTGAGCACTTGAACCTGAGTAACAAACGTGCCAGCCTTCTCGTTCTCGTTCAACAATATCGTGTCTAGCTCGCGGAACTCGAGCTTTTCGTTCCTTGCCTGGTTGAAAGTGAAGTAGTTCGGGTCGATTTTGACCATCACTGAGAGAGAGCTCTCGCGCGGCTGTGGCGTGCCTCGGTCGCGCCCCATCAAAGTCAGCTCATAAAAGTCCAACAATGGGATGTTCTTCTTATCGTCAGAGTCACTGTTACCATCTTCGTCGTCCTCATTTGACTCGGCGCGTTTCTGGCGCAGATTGAGGTAAATGTGTCCGGTCAAGTCGACTTCGAATAGTCGGTCGTAGTCGTTTAGTAGATAGTAGTCGATCGTTGCGTTGTTTCCTAGATCGATATCAGAGGCTGTAAAAACTCCAATAAGAGTTCGCTCGCCAACGATAGGCAAAATCCTAAAGTCATTGGAGACTTTAGCAAACGCCGGTTTGTTATCATTGACATCGAGGACGACAATTCGGCACGAGATGTTTGTTTCCAGCCGTTTTCCGTTTATTTCAGGGTCACGCACGCTAACCGTCACTGATTTATACTCGGCGACCGTCTCACGATCTAGAGGAGCTGTCGTACTCAATTCACCCGTATTCGAGTCGATCGAGAAGGGAAGGTTTGCGGCGCCTTTTAGGCTAAACAAAAAGTCGGTCGAATTCGCCAAATCCATGTCGATCACATTGAATTTATGGACCGTGTAGCCGACATCGACATCCTCATAAACACTAAACTCACAATCGTCTTTAGTACCACTCGATCGTCCTTCCTGATCAAATCCGACAAATTGGGGCGGATTATCGTTGACATTGAGAACCTTGATGATATACTTTCGACTGGTAGTCAACGGCTCGCTACTCTTATCGAGCACTTCAACATTGATCTCAATCTCACGCTGGCTCTCGTAATCAAGCGGAGCAATCAAGCTGAGATATCCATTGGTATCGATTTGCACGTTATTCGATCGCGGTCGCAGCTGATAGACGAGCTCCGAATTGGGTGTATTTGGCGCATCGGCGTCAACGGCTTTCACGTGATAGAAGGCCTGATTGAGCCGGGCGTCCTCAGACAGCGAGATTTCGGTGTTCGAGTCCATTATTCGCGGCGCATTATCGTTTACGTCTATTAGGGTAATTATGATCACTTTTCGAGTGTATCGTTTCTTGTCGTTCGGGTTCTCGGCCATTATAGTCACTTTAACCGTGTTTCCGATCGCCGGATCGTCACGGTCGAGTTCGACGCCCGGCACCTTGAATAGGCTCACTTCCTGGGTGTCTTCATCGATCAAGAGATGGAAGGACTCGGTGGAGAGAGCGCGCGATGACACAGCGTCTATGTGGTAGCTTATCTCGGAGTAACGAGGCGTTCGGTCAAGGTCAGATGCACGGAATCGTGTGATGAAGATTTGTTGATCCTTAGTCGAGCTGTTGTCTTCTTTTATGCTCACTTCGTAGTTGTAGTTCGGCTCGAATACCGGCAGATTGTCGTCGACGTCGTCTATCTTTATCTTCACTAGAATGCTCTCGAGGTGAGACGATGTGCGCCAGTCTGTGATGTTTATGTTGAGGAGAACTTCGTCGGTCTTTTCTGCGTCTATTGTTCGCGATGCGGTTTCGATTCGACCGTTGTGAGAGTCAATCTTGAACCAATCACTAAACGGAGATGAGAGATCTTTATTAATCTCATATCTAAGACTTAGATCACCGAGAGCTTTGACCCTCGGTCTCAACTGCACAACCATCAAACCAAGCGGCGAATTCTCATCAATAGACTTCTCATACACACGCTTCTCGAACAACGAATCGGTCATTCGATCGACATTAACAAACAACGGTATAGTAGTACTCAAAGAGTCGTTTAACTTCGACGTAGCTCGAACCACAAGCATATAAACATGAGCCGTATATGCGATACCACGACGTTTAGCCTTGATAGCACCATCCTCTTCACCGATCGAAAACAAACCCGGATCGGCAGGCGTCGACAACGTGGCATTGCTGCTCTCGTGCCCGTCGACAACCTCGACAGAGTCGAGTGAATACTTGATGCCGCGTTTGTTCGGATCGACCGCTCGCACGACTTCCACCACATAGTCGTTCTCGGCGCTCGAGTCTCGCAAGCTGCGCTTGAAGAGCGTCAACGGGTGTTTGGGGACGATCTCGAATATGGGCAGTTTGTCCATGCTCGGCTCGACGACCACTGTTAGATTCCACTGGTTGCGGAATTCGGTCTTGTTGGTGTCGAAGGCAACGATCTCGAGTGTGTATTGGTTCTGAACATCGGCATTTAGACGGTGGTCATGTGCCAAGCGTACTTCGCCTGACACCGAGTCTACTGTGAATAGCTGGTTTAGTGTGTCTCGATCTGGGATGAGTTCGTAGTTTACTTGGTTGAAGGCTTCTGAGATGTCCGCGTCTAGTGCTCTCACTCGTGTGATTACGTGTTCGGGTGTGATTGTTTCGATTACGTGGACTCGTTGCTCGTTGTCGGGAGTAAATTCGGGCTTATTATCATTGAGATCAATGACCTCGACGACAATCTCAACACTGGTCTTGAGCTGCGAAGGCACGCCCTGGTCCATAGCCGTGACCACAACACGATATTCGTGTTTCACCTCGTAGTCAAGCGGGGCAATGAGCTCGAATAGACCGGTCATGGGATCAATGCGGAACTTTTGGATGGTGTCGATCGAATTGAGCGCCGGGTCGATGTAGAACAACACGGATCCATTTGTGCCGGCGTCTAGGTCTCTTGCGTTCAGTGTTACTTGCCAATTCGGCACGTTCTCTTCTATTCGGTGCTCCAGTTGAGTCTCTGGGTCGAATTGAGGCGCGTTGTCGTTGATGTCCAACACGGCAATAGTTATCTCTAGAGTCGAGTTCAGGTCGCCTGTATCAATCGCCGCAACTTCGAGGCTGTAGAATGGAGTTGTTTCGCGATCGATTTTTAGGCCATCCAAACATAGGATCTCACCGCTTTTTTCATCAATAGCGAAAAGAGTAGTATTAGTGATCATATGATATTTAAACTCAGCATTAAACTCAGAGTCGGCATCAGTGGCACGAACACGACCTATAACAGCGCCTCGATCGTCAGCCAATGTAGTATTCTCGACGACATTGAAAAGGGTCGACACGTCCCTATCGAATTTAGGCGCGTTGTCGTTAACATCCTGGATATCGATAGTGACATGGGTGAAATAGGTGAAGAACTTGTCGCTGGTCTGAGCGCGAACTCGAAGCGAACGCGCCGCCCGTCTAATCTCCTCCTGTTCGTAGTCGATTCGCTCGCCCGTCGTCACGATCTTGCCGTTGAAGCGGTCGATCTCGTAGTACTTGTTCACGTCCGTTTGGGTGTCGTCGGTGTCGAGGACTAGCGAGTACTCGATGTCGTTTCGGTTGAGCTTCAATGACGATGACGACGATTTACTGGCTGTTTGGTAGTTGTCTGGAATGTTCGCGTGGACTTGGCATACGAATGTATCGGCGCGGACTTCTTCGTCTAGTGTCACTGAGTAGTAGTCGACTGGCACACCTGTGGTCGAGTTTGCCCATACGCTCATACTGCCCTTATTGAGTACAACAACAGTGAAAGTCTTTCGGTTCATGAGAGTATCGCTAAGATCAGGTGGTCCATCATAGACAACAACCGGAATCAAATAAGGACTATCGGCCACATCGAGCTTAGACTTGACAAACAATCCAGCCGATCCCCAATACGTCGGCGTTGTATTGGTGCTGCTCTTCAGCTCGAACTTCTCATCAACGCCGCTTCCGACGCTCTCAATTAGCGGCATGTCAAGGGCATAGATGAGCCTATCCGGATTTGGATTCTCCATATCGGTAGCGAGCACAGTTCCGATGAGCGTTCCAGGTCGAATCGAGTCGAGCACATAGATGGTCTCCGACTCGCCGTTGACGAACAACGGCGGTCGGTTGTTCACCGGTATGACGCGAATGCGGATCTGAGAGCTCGTCTCGCCTATGTTCGGCAACACGGGTCGTGGTATCATGTCGCGAACGACGAGTTCTAGCAGGTAGAACGACTTGCGCATCACGTCGTAGTCGACGATCATGTCGTCGCGCACTTTTAGCAGGCATACGGTTGTGTGAGGGTCTTCAGGGATCGTTTTCAGCTCGAATGGGTCCGAGATGCTCAGGCCGTTGCCGAAGAGGCACACGAGACCCGTCGCGTCGTCTTTGTCGAATACGGGGATTTTGAGCAGGATTTTGCCGCGTGTTTCTTCTCCTTCGCGAATCTCAATTAAATTATCTTCCTGGTCCAAAATAATCTGCGGAGCGTTATCATTAACACTATCGATGACAATTTCCAACTTCATTTGGTCCTCCCAACTAACCGAAGTGCTTGTCGTTGTCGACGAATAGAGTCTATTATCGGCGACTTTTATATCGCATATGATTCGATTGAACGTAGAGAGGAAGTTGATTTGAGAGAGGATTTCATTATCATTGTTAGCCGGGTTGGAGGACATTTTTTGCCTAGTCGGTTTGGACTTGCGAAACATTTTCTTGCGCTGACGGATGATCTCGTCCGTGTCGAGATCAATGACGAGCCGCGAGCTGAGCTGACCGGTGCGCGGATCAATGTACATGTCGTAGAGATTCGGTTCGCAGCGGACGAGCGAGTATTCAAGTGACTTGTTACCGAACTCAGGTGACAAATCGGCGTCTGACGCTTCGATTTGCACGAGCGATTGCAATGTTGACGCCTCGTTGCGAGTGACTACTAGCGTTTTCGAGCTAAAGATCGGCGGATTGTCGTTGCGATCTTTGACTTCGATGAACACCTTAGATCCGGCACTGAATTTTCCATCACTGCAGCTCACATCCAACCTGATGAAAGTATCAGTAGGTTTAAACAGCTTCTCATAGTCGAGTCGGCTACTATAAGCGAGATAAGAGCTCCTAAAGTCGCCAATAGTCGAGTTCGAATAGACGAGTTTGAAGAGCGATTTGAGATCGTACGTGTTGTTATCGACCGCTGGGTTCAAGAAGACCTCCAAGTCGTGTTTGCTAACGTATCGAACCGAGTCCAATGTGATCGACAGCGACGAGTTGATGTCGCGATCGGAGCAGTCGAATCGGAACTCGTTTACCATTATCTCCTCGTCTGTCGGCAACAACGGATCGAATAGTGGTTCGACGATTGTTGCGCTTGTTATAGCTGGCATTAGAACAGGTGTGAACTCGTTTATGTCGTTTACGTAGAGCTCGAAGCGAATCAAGTTCGAACTCATTCCGAAAGGCTTAGGAGCCATGTCACGAGCAAAGCAGAAAAATACATGGGGTTGATCAGCCTCGGCATCCAAAAGGCCGCTCAAATAGACAACACCAGTAGTGGCATTAATCGTTAGTATCTTGTTATCACCAATCAACTGGTATTCCAATCGGCCCGGATCGAACTTGTCCCGATCGAATCCTTGAATCGAGGCAATCTCCTCTTTGAAGTAGTTGCCCTCATCTAGGTTTATTCGCCCACTACCCGGCTCGTACCCAATTATCTCTGGCTTATGTTTGTTCTCGCTCTTCACCTCGAGTTTGATTCTAATCGGGCCTAGAATGGCCAACAGCTCGTTTATGTACTCGTTCTCGGTGAGCATTAAGCAATCGAGCTCGATGAACGTCACGTAGTTGAATTCGTCCGCGTTCTTGTCGAGCGATTCTTTCAGACTCAAGTAGACTTGGGTTGGAGAGATGTTTATCGGAGAAGACTTCACTATTCGTGGGGTTATCTGGAAGTATTTTGCGTAAGTGCCGGTTAGATTGAGATTAATGTCGTATGGGAATTGATTCTCGATTTGAATCATGGGGTTCAAATCGATAGCCACGCTGCCAACTGAGGAACGGTAGATTTCTCCTCGGAAGCGACCGTTGTTCGGCAAATAGGTGAACAATCGTTGAAGCTGTTTGGCGAAGATCGGTATTATCTCACCAGTGTAGTTCTTTCGGTTTACGCCGTCGTTTAGTTCGAGGTTTAGGACGCTTCGAGAGACCACCGGATGTCCGTTCTTTTCAAAAACGAGACTATTTCCATCGATCTTCGTGACAATCGGAATGGGATTCGAATTGGAATCAGTACCATTCAAAACAGTGACACTAAAGCTATTCTTCAAATCAGGATCGACAATCGAGTAGTTACGAACAATCATGCGCTGATTGAACTCCTTGAGACCTTGTCGTCTCGCGTCCAACTCGGGGGTTCGATAAGGTGGATGTGGCGGAATACGCTCGGGAAGATCCATCTCCGGAATAGCAGGTATGGGAGCACGCGGAGGCAACGGTGTCGACGATATCGCCTCAGCCGTCTGCTCGATCATATCGCTGAGATCGTCGACGACCACAATGAGAAGATTCGAGCCGTATTTGTTCTTCTCCTCGGCGTCCAAGACCAACTCGGGCGGCTTATTATTGACGTCACGAACCTCGAAGTGAAGCGTCAAGTTGAATTGACTATTCGCTGCTGCCGATGTCGAAGTCAAATCGGTTGGGTCATTTCCGATACCACTCGCCAATTGCACCGTTAGGTTCTTCACTAGGTCGTAGTCGAGTGGTCGGATGAGTTTGAGGGTAAAGTTGGTCGCGTCGTAGCTGAAATAGGACGGCTCGTTGGGAGACGCGACTAATCTCAAGTTGTTGAATAGCTCCGGCTTCGTTTCCATTTTATCCTTGTCTTCGTTCTCCTCGCCTCGTAAGAAGATGCGAACGTCCGCGATTGGCGTGTCTGTAGTTGTGTTTTCGGCGATTGAGTATACTCGGTCGCTGAGTTTCTCGAGCGAGCGCACTTTCGGGTGGAGGTCGTATGCGATTGGTATTTCCTTATCGAATATTGGAGATTCCACTGATGATGTTGACGACAAGTTCGCTTTACTCTTTGCCTTCTCAGCTGCTGATTTGATTAGCTTTCCGATTGGTAGCTCCACAAATAGAATGCATGTGCTCGATTTTGATGTTTTATCGAGTGCTCGGACGGTGAGACGGATTTTAGCGATGTTGGCGCCGTGTTTTATCAATACTCTGAAGTCGTTCTCAGTTAGATCATCAGCACTAAATCCCAAAGTTCCATTTCTCGGATTGAGATTAAACGGTAGACTAAGAAGACTGCCGTTAGAGTAGACAAGTCGCTGTTCGACTAGGCTATAAGTGACACGGTCGTTCAAGTCCATATCAACGGCGGTGAAGTTGAACAGATGGGAAGAAGAGGTCTTGTCGATATCGATTAACACATGGGTCTCGTTATCACTCGGATTAACAAATCTCGGCCTCTCGTCGTTCTCGTCGATGATCTCCACGTTAACTTGCTTTATGTTCGACCAGTAGCGGACTTTATCCATGTCCATGAATGCCTGAACGTAGAGACGCGTCTGTTGGATTTGTTTATATGCGTCGGTCTCTTCTCGGTCGAGTGCCGGTCCGTTAGATGATGTTTGTATAATTCCTGAGTTCTCTTCGATGTCATAATAAGGATTGGGCTCTGAGAGCTTATATCCAATAGTGAATTTAGCTCCGGAGACGATGCCAACAGGCTCAACGTTAACGCCAATTACTTGGGTATTAGGTGGACTATTTTCTTTAATTGAGCTCGAATAGGCCTCTTCTTGCGACCATTTGAGCTCGTCAAATAGTGGTCTTGACTCAACTCGAACGCGCACTTCGGTTTCGGCCGTATGTCCGCTCAAGTCAGTGACAGTCACTGAAAAGTCGAACTCGCTCTTGTCTGTCAGCAGCTCGGACGGCATCTCGATTGCGCACTCGCCGAAATCACGCGCAACTAGCTCGAATCGCGACGCATCATTGCCATTCAATGTAAATTTCAGCTTGCTTTGGTCTTGTTTGTCCAAATCGATGGCGAAAATGCTGCCTACTTCAAACATCGTGTTTATTGGTAGTTTTGATGGTTTATTAGCATTAACCACGAATTCGTATCTGGTTTGAGTGAATCGCGGTCGTTCGTCGTTAAGGTCATTGATGATTAGGGTTACTTGGGTCTTGAAAACAACGCTCTTTGATGGAAGTTTCGCATCGATAAGTTGAACAGCGACAGTGAAGTTAAACACTTTCTCGCCATGTTCATAATCGAATCCCTTGATGATCTCAAGCTCACCATCGGAGTTTACTCTGAGCTTCTCGACGAGCCGCTTGTCTTCGCTTTCGATCTTATAATCGGACTTCAAATTCAAGGCAATCGCGGCCTCATTAATCGCCGTAGCCATCTCACCAACTACACCGGTAAAGTCCTCATCGACTGTAAAAACAAACTGCTCTCGATCGAACCACTCGTGACCGGTCGACTTGGTGAACGACGCCAAACTCTCAGCAGGCTCTAGGACTCGGATGCGAACAATGAGCGGCGAGTTTCGGTTAAACTTAGGGTTCAATTTGCGCGCAAAGAAGTTATCCTCGCACGAGATGTTCAGCCATATATAGGGCTCGTCTCGTCGGCTTATTTTGGCCGATGAAAACACTCGAATCGGCACGGATATGTGTTCGATTGTGCTCTTCGACTCACTGTTGTCTTGGTCGTCGCCGACTGCAGCGGCTAGCTCTTGTAGCATGTGGTCGGCGTCAATGTAGAAACGGGTGTCGTTTAGGGTGCAGTAGAGCGACGGTAGACCGAATTCCAGAGTGAAGTCACCGTCGACGAATTTCATGATTGTGTAGTTCGAGTTGATGTTGAGCAATGAGTCGGGGATGAAGTCTTCCGAGATGGTCGCATTCATGATTGTTACTCCCGATGGCGATTCGTCGATTACTCTCGGTTTGTTGTCATTATCGTCTATTAATTTGATCAAAACGGTGACTTCCGAAACAAGCTCTGGTTGGTCCTTGATAAACGTCTTTAGCTTATACTCATAGACATCACTTCGATTGTTAAGTATAAAAAACTCGTCAAGATCGCGTCTAGGATTCGTCGGGTACAAATAGACGAGTATATCGTTGGCGAACTCCGAGAATTGTTGGCTGTTCTTTTCCGTGTTGACCTGAGGAAAGCTCACTATGTCGCCTTCGGTGACTAAGTTCTCCTCATAAACAACGCTCAAGAGACCTAGAGGGTCTTGAACTTCAACGATTTCCACTTTAGTAGTCGCTAGATTGTCATTTACGACTCGCAATTCGTATGGTTTAGGCTTAGGATCGTTCTCTTTCATTTGGTACTCATAGCGCTCGAAAAGGAAATAAGCTGGTTTCGGTTTGAGCGACTGTGGTCGCAAGTAGATGATAATCTCATTTCGAAGCCTCGGTTCACCGACGTCTTCGGCGTAGACGCTGAATGCAATCGGAATTTGCGCATTAGAGTCCAAATACATTCCAGGAATAGTGACCTTATAGAGATTATTCGGGTAATCGGCATGGTCAATAATCTGGAAAGAATCCTCTGGGTGTAAATATCTCGTGTTGTAGAAGACTTTTCCGTTTCCGTCGCTATCCGGATCGATAGCTTGCACTTCGAGAGTAAAGTTGGTATTCTCGGGAACGTTATAAGTGAAGATCTGCTGCATCTGAGCGGTTGGATGGCCATCGCGTAAGATGTGCGCCGGTTGTGGTCGGATGAATTTGGGCGCGAACTCGTTGAGGTCGAAAATGCGCACTATTACTCGAGCGCGCGTCTCATATCGGTTCGCAGATTGATTGGAAGATTGAGCGACGATATCGAACTCGATCGTGTGGTTTCCCAGCGTCAACGACTCGTCTTCGTAGTCGTAGGCGCGTTGCATTTCGATAGCGATCTTCGAGAATCGATAGACCTGATCGATTTTGAACGCAAAGTTCGGGTTCATTGAGCGTAGGAAAATGCGTCCGTTTACGCCGTGATCGCAGTCTTCTACTTGAATTGGCTCGAGTAAGTCACGAATACCTTCTTGAACTTTAAACTCATAAACCGATTTATCAAACTTTGGCGAGCACAAATCACCATTAACAATCTTGAGATTAATCCTCATATCAGTAAATAACTTAGGTCCAGTGCCTTTAGCAAGACCAGAGGGAGCCTCAGTAGCACGAATGGTGACCTCAATAACATCGACGTCACGGTCATCTAAATCGATCTTCTTCACACAGTCCAAATACCAACCAGACGTGGTCTCATTGAACCTCAGCTTGAAGTAATCCTCGTATTTCTTGGCCTGAATGCGATCGATCTGATAGGTGATATTGCCGAGCGGCTCTCGATTCTGACTCACAGCGCGCACGTCAAACACCTTACCGAGCGTGTTCTCATAGAACTCGACGAAATTGAGCGACTGGACGAAAATTGGGAGATTGAATGTGGGATCTTGAGCGATCTGCGGGAGGACGAATCGGGGCGGGAGGTCGGGCACGTCGAGAACGTCGATGCGAATGAGCTCTTCGGCGAACTGGCCGCCGGCGTCCTGCACGTTAATCTTGATCTCGTAGTGCTTGTTGAGCTCGTAGTCGAGCTTGTTGGTGAGTCGCAGCTCGCCGAGATTGTTCAGGGTGAATGGTGAGTCGGTCATGCCGCTGTCCAAGTTGACGAGACGGACGGTGAGCTGCGAGTGCTGTGTGTCCACGTCAGTGAAGTTTATTAGTCGTCCGGCGTTTATTATCTCGCCTACCGATGCGTTTTCGTATACGGTGAATTCGAATTGCTTCGTTTTGGCGTTCCATGCAGAGTTGCTTGATTTTTCGATTACTGGTGTCTCGTCGTCTACGTCGAGAACTTCTACGAGCGAGTATTTTTCGAGCAGGTTGGCGCCATCAAACGCGTATGTTAGATAGCTGTAGCTCGATTTCGATTCAAAGTCGAGTTTTTTGTTGAGAATTACCTCTCCGACCCACGATAATCCCATTTTGACGACATTCACTCGAAATATAGTCTCATCGACCGACTCATTTGGGGTCTCTTGAACCTCAGCCTCAGCCTTTCGAATGAAGTAATAAAGCGGCTCTTGTTCGGGGTCCATAGCGAGCAGAAGATAGACTTTATCGCCGACTCGAGTTTTCTCCGATATGCTCAGCACATCCATACTGCCCGATTTCGGTCGCGTCTCGACATTGCTCGTCCATTTTGGACATTTATTTAGTCGTGTGTCTGGCAATGTAAATGTATCGTGGACAAGTTTGCTAAACCTCTCCGGAACGGTCTTATCGACCCAAGTTCGATCGCCTCGTGACTCGTAGTCCTTACCACCGCATATGATCGAGTAGTTATAGAAGGTTTTGATAGGGTCCTTGAAGAAGACATCCTCGACTTGCTGTTTGAGCTGATTGAGGCGTCTGAGCTCTTCGCCTTTGGACAAACTCGTTAGCGTGCCCGCGTCGCTTATCGGGCTACTCCCGACTAGGAATAGCCCGACGATTAGTAGTTGAATTATGGTCATTGATTATTTATTTGCAATTGATGATGTGATTATTATTATTATGAAGTTTGACGATTCATAAATATTATTGTAAGATTGCAATGCAAAATTTATTTATTTATGTGTGTGTTTGTGTGCGTGTATAAAAATTCGATGTATAAAAAAGTTTACTGTATGTATAAATTAAAAAATTTC
>JGI24217J29970_1011454_pt1 | contig 15664 bp, 1 predicted proteins | sample EnhBioin_Aerobic_FD_29970 | JGI IMG/M metagenome (IMG submission 29970) | reverse complement strand
AAGTTACTTAGATTATATTAAAAATATCATATAAAAAAAAACATTCACACGATGATAATAAAAAAGCATAATTAAAAATACAAAACAATTTCTTATATATATAAACAAAAAGAGTTATTTTAACAATTATCGAAAAATATATTAGATGAAAGAAGTGTGTGTGTGTGTGTGTGTTTTAAGTGGCCGTTTCGGATTCTTCGACTTCGTCGTCTCGATTTGCCAAATACAAGTAGTTTTGTCGCAGTTTGATTAGATCCAATTTCTCAGTAGTCTCATCGACTTGGTAATTACTCAGTTCGTCGTAGTTTCCTGCCGATGTTGTCGGTTGTATTAGCTCTTCGAATAGCTCTGATCTGTTGTCTCTGATCGAAGAATTTACTTTGAATACTTTCGAATAGAGCGGCGAATAAGGTGAATTCGTGCTCAGATTAATGCTCTTATTGATTTGTACTTCAGCTGGCTCATTTCCAGTCCAATCGGTAACGTCCCAATAATAGTAACCTTGACTGCAATCTTCAGCGTTCATCGAGTCATCGGCGCCAGTTTCGACTCGAATCCGTTTCAGTTGAGTCATTTTCATCTGGGCGTAATTCGAACTGTTACCGTTTGGTTTGCTGATGTTACGACCGAACGAAGAGAAGTTGTTGTTGTTGGAAGCGGTGTTAGTAGTACCGGCGAGAAGATTCTCGACGCGATTGACGTCGCTTGTGGTTTTCTCGAGTAGACAAACCGTCTCGACTATGTCGTCGTGTTGATGTTGTGAGAGGCGACTCGTAGACATTTTAGCCCGATTTGGGGAGTTGTCATATGTGGAAGAGGACGAGGATGATGAAGCGGCCTCTTCGCCACCCGAAGCTGTCTCTTCCTCGGCTAGCGACGAACTAGACGCTGCTGTCGTCGGTTGTTTCATCTCGTTTAGTTCGAGTATCGGTGACGTCGATGACTTCTTACCAACGCCCACTTCTTCCCGTTTAGTTGAGAATAGCAGGTTGTTTATCGTGTATTTTGATGTTTGTTTTCTCTGTTGTTGTTGTTTTGACTTGGATTTTCGCTGGTTATAAGGCGTGTTGTCGTATTGTGAGTCGTTTGTGTGGGTTGAGATTAGTGAGGCCGTCATTGATGAACGCTGTTTTGTGCTGCGTTTGAAGCGGTTTGTTGGCTTCGACGATTGTTTAGTCGATGATTTTTCGACTGTTACTTTCACTGTTGCAGCCGCTGATGATGGAGTTTGTTTATGGTGTTTGAACGCGTCGGAGCCAGGTGAAGCCGAAGCGGATGAAGACAAGAACAAGTCCTCATGATCTCCGCTCGTATTGCTCTCAGTAGCAGTGGTAGTAGCAGCAAGACCAGCGCCGCCACAACTGCTACTTCCACTGCTTACGGCCGCCGTTGTGCTCGTGCTCTTGAGCGCCGCCGCCGAATAGCGGTGATCACGTGATCGTGTCCTCCGCGACGACATGTTTACTCGGCACACAACGGCCGCTGCTATCGATAGGATGATCAATAAAGCGCATATGCCACCGAATATACCGAGTAGAGCTTGTTGTACAACCGCTACTGGCACCGAGTAGCCGAGAAGCGTTAGCTTGGCGTATTCTTCGTTGCCGCTCTGATCTAAACCACCAGATGATGAAACATCACCGCCAATATTTTTGATAGTGTGACCTCGTAGAGCTCCAACATGTTTAAGATCGACAACCGAGGCGGAGAACTTCGACGAGAGGGTATTATAGCAGAGAGTCGGTGGCTCGAGAGAACAGTTACAGATATACGATCCATAAGTGTTGATACAAGTAGCGGATTGAGCGCAAACCGGTTGCTCGTTATTATCCCCGTTTACTGCGCATTCATCGATGTCCTCTTCGCACAACTTGCCTCGGAAACCCAACGGACAATGACATTGCACTCGAAGTTTATTAGTCGTCGTCGAGTTCGATTTATTGCCGCTTGTGAGTTTCACTTGACGACATATGGCGTTGTTTTTGCACGGATTGTGATGCGGTTTGCACAGTTGACCTGCTCCGAATCCTGGCACGACCGACGATGATGTTTTGGTAGCCGATTTGGTCGACGAATGCGACCAGGAATCTGAGCCTTCGTCCTCGTCTACATTGCCGCTGCTCGAGTCTGATGAGGATGAGCTACATGACCAATCGTATCGAGGTAGTACATAACAGTGCATTGAGCCTTGAGTAGTATTCTCACAAGAGTCGAAAACATTCAAAGATGGTATAGTGTTAAACTCGCCGCTGAACCTCAATCGACACTGTTGTAGAGCCATATTAGTAGTACAAATCTTGGCATCGGACGACTGACTATTAGCACACTCGTGATTGAACGACAAATCGACGAGTTTAATCTGCTTAAACGACGACGACTTCACATCACCAGTTTTGAGCCTCTTCAGAAGCATGGGCTTTCGTTTATTGAGCAACTTGGCAACCTGCTTCGAATTGAGACAATGCGACGATTGAGGGCCGAATTTCGTCACCGAAAACAACACCTCAGTGATGATCTTCCCTTCCCCGCCGCCGCCGTTGATGTCACCATTGTCCGATTGCGGCTCAATATCGTCGTCTAAATCAAGTCCTTCTAGAGCGGTCGAATCGAGCTCTTGATCTCTCATAGCCAACACGATAATGTCATATCGGGTGGCGTTAGCCGACGAGATTCGCAATTGAGAGCTCATTAGTCGCGACAAGACCTCTTTAAGCCGCCGTATATATCCGAGTTGAATAAACGTCGAGTCACTCTTCTCATGAGCGAATTTAACGTACAGTGAGTTTAGTAGACACTGAGAATGAATAGCTCTCACGTTGACGTTTAGATTCGCCTCGCTTATGAATTTAGTATCCGTTACGATGGTTTTTAGACGAATATTGGTTGATTTTTCGACTGGACGAGTTGATTTCAGAAGCCCGGTTAGTCGGTCGATTTCGAGGGTTTTGGTGCTCGATTCGGAGATGTGATCGTCGACGGCCCGATTCGAGTCGAGTTCGTAGTAGAGTGTGTCTTGTTTGTCCGCGTCCCAGGCTCTTATTTGGCCTAGGATTTGACCGCTTTTTATGTGATTTGATAGGGTGTTTTCGAGTGTTACGATTTCGATTTGCGTGTCCGACACGTGTGGTTCGTTACTCGACTCGTCTGTGATTTTTATGGTCAGGTGTGAGTCCGTGTATAAGCTCTGCGGTGAGCCTGAATCGTGACACCGAACTTTGACGAAATGCGTGACATTTCTAAGTGGGCGCTTGGTCAAAACGAGCGAACCATTTGCAGTGACACCAAAAGCGGAATCACGTCTATCAAAATCGACCAACTCAAAAGTAAACGGTCCACGATTGGCCTCAGTGGCATCACGATCGAAAACCTTAAACCGAGTGATCTCCTGACCAATAGGGAACGTCTCCTTGAAGATAATCGTCTGATTGGGCCTCTCAAACTGCGGTGCATTGTCATTGACATCGAGAACAACAATAGTAATAGCCAACTGTGCTCGACGCCTCTCGGGCTCGCCTCGATCACTACACTCGATAGTGAGACTGATATTAGTGGTGGCGAGCTGCTCATAGTCGAGTTCGCCTCGGATATACAATCGACCCGAGTCCGAGTCGACGCCGAATAGCCGCTGAGTATCATCGAGTACTCGGTAAGAGAGCGCCGAGTTTAGTGGGGACTTGTCCGCGTCGTACGCCATTACATGGTAGATGGTCGTGTTTATCGGCGTGTTTTCGCTCACGTAGAAGTGAGAGGGAGTTGATGGGTCGAATTGTGGTGTGTTGTCGTTCAGGTCGATGAGGTCGATTGTTAGACGTGTTGTTGATTGTTCGCCTGCTAGATACGGGTCGCGTGCGCTTATTGTTAGCGTGTAGTGTTGTTTTTGCTCGTAGTCGAGGCTTCCGTTTAGATACAGTTTACCTGTTTCTTTGTCGAGTACGAATTTCGAGTCACCATCATCGCCAACAATCTCATATTCAGTGGTCGAATTGACATCGGGATCGAAAGCGGTGATCTGAGTGAGAAGAAATCCAGTCGGGAGATTCTCCTCCACCGATATGAAGTACTCGGCTCGATCGAACCGCGGCGCATTGTCGTTCAAATCGACGACGTTAACCTCGATCTCATAGAGACTACTCAATCGATCGGCGACATTATATGCGCGAATCGTGAGATTAACAGCCGATTCGGGCAATTCTTCCCGGTCTAACCTCGAAGCGGACAGCTGCAATAGTCCCGATTTGGGCGCGATCTCAAACATGTTTAGCGAATCGACGAGTTCGTATCGGACGACCGAATTGAGTTTGGAGTCGGCGTCAGAGGCTGAGAACTGAGTTAGAATAGTTCCTCTCGGACTCGACTCGACCAAATCGATTACTCGACGGTTGAGAGAGGATGGGAGGAATTCAGGAGCGTTGTCGTTGACGTCGTTTAGGTCTACTCGGACTCTAACGAGGCAGTATTGAGTCCAGGGGAGTAGAACCCGACTGTTTTTAGTCGAGTCCGACGATTCGAGGTCCGATTTACATACTCGAATGTAGAATTCGTAAGAGCGCGCGTGTTCGTAGTCGAGAACGTCCGAGACTCGAACTATACCGCGGCTTTCGTCGACTGTGAAAGGGATTTGCTCGAGGTAGGACTCGACGAGGTTGTCGGCGCCTGTCTCGACTTGCTCCCGTCCGATTAGCTCGTACCGAAGTCGAGTGACGTTCTCTTCTCGGTTTGTCGCTTTAACTGTGTATACGGCTGTTCCTATTTCCAGATTCTCGTCTAGGTTGAGTTCGACGACGTTCGGGGGACCACATATCGGGCGCTGATCGCTCACGTCGAGTATTAAGACTCGTAGATGCATTTCAGACCGGTATTTGCCGTCGAACGCGCCGATTTCTAGATAGTACTCGGAGGATCGTTCTCGGTCGAGCATCAGCTGTGTGTAGACTTTTCCGTCACTCGATACGGCGAATTGGTTTAGTGGGTCGCCGTCTAGGATGAAGTACTCGAGTTTTGAGTGTGTGTCTGCGTCGGTTGCCACCACTGTTGCAACTACTGTTCCTGGGAGTGAGTCTTCTCGGATAGTTGCCTCTTGAACTCTTTGCTCGAATCTTGGCGGATGNTTATTAACATCGACGACATCGATTTCGACGCGAGAAAAGGCACATTGAAGCTCAATGCAAGCCGAAACATTAAGAACAACCCGAGATAGATGACGTCTATCAAGCTCCTTGGCGAGTTTCAGCCATCCGAGTTTAGGGTCTACCTCGAAGAAAGATCCACTCTCTTCACCGCCACCTTCAATCTGGTACTTAATAAAAGCTCGCCGCTCATTCACCGACTCGAGTAGAGTGACAAAGCGGAATAGAGCCATGTCTCTCTCGAGCGTCTCCTCGAGTTTGAGCCGCACGAGACTCGGCACTATTCGCATCTCTGTGACACTCGAAGTGGCTGCTGAAGCCGTATCTAGTGGCGGTTTAGTCGATGACGATGAGGATGAGGTTAGGGACGAACTAAGTGGATTATCGCTTAGTCGGTCTATATAGATCTCGCACATGTATTCGAGACGATTGAGGACTGAAGCGTTGCGGCGAGTTGTCGGTGCTAGATCGACTGTTGCTAGTGCGTATAGGACCAGTTCGCTGTCTTCTGTTGTCTCTAGTGTTTCTTCTCCGCTCATCGATGTGTTGAGCTTTATTTCGCCTGTTCGTTCGTCTATGCTCATCGATCTTTGTCTCGATGAGAATTTGTTCTCGATTAGCCTAAATCGAATCTTATGCGTGGAAAAGGATATATTAGCGTGTGATTTGAGCCGATTGATAAGTCGAACATGTCCGAGATTATTAGCCTTGAACTTGTAAAACTCTCTATCGAACTTATAGAAATTGCTCGTCTGGTTGCTATTGGCAATAGACTGCGCCGAGGGCAGAATAATGAGCTTAAATTGAGTTCGATCGGCCTCAACCGTACTCGTCGCATTTGTGGATCGATTGGCGAGTCGTAAAGCGATTGTGAATAGATATACACCAGGCAGCATTGAGTTCAAGACCTTTCGCGAGCTTAGAACACCGTTGTTTCGGTTGAGCGAGAAGAGCGTCTTGATCTGAGCGCGAGTTAGCGGCAAGTAGCTTTTTCCGTGCGCAAAGTGTCGGATCTGCTTGGCGAGCGAGTGATTCGAGAGCGTGAGGTTCAGCTGCATGTAAACGCACTGAACCAGGTCGAATTCGAGCTTATACGGCTTCATATCACCGCCTGTTAGGTCTTCTGATTGTTGATGATGTTGTTGCTGCTGTTGTTGGTCCGAGATTGTCTTGAATTCGAAGTAGAAACGCTCGTTTGATTCGTAGATGTCTTCGTCTTCTTCGATGTTTTGATAGTCGTAGTCCACTGGGTTTATCGGTTTGTTTGTGACACTACTCGATTGGGTTTGAGCTGAAATGTGCTGCTGAATAGTATAAGCACCATACTGATATGAGAAGCCAACATTTTTGGCGTAATCCTCCAATGTAAGTAAGGAATCAGCAGAAGGTTTAATCGTCGCTGAATCATCGGTATCATTGATAGCAAGACTGATATTAACAACAAGCAGCGTCTGATCACATAGAGTCGAATGTACTCGACTACAAGCGAGCAGAGGCAGCTGATACAACTGCGACGAATTGAGTCGGTGACTATTGGCAGTGGAGAGAGTTAACCTCGTGCCGTCTAGGAAAAACATAGTCGATGGGTCAATAGAAAGCTCGATAATGTCCTCGTCATATCGGCTGTGATGACTATGACGAAGAAACGATCGAACATCGGTGGAATTAACGAAGACTAGATCGATTAGGGACGAGTAGAATCGAGGCGGTTGAAGGGCCGATTTGACGCTGTTTCGCACGTGAACATTGAGCCGCGCCGTTTGGGTGAACACCGAGTCCGAGGCGGAGACAATCAAGTTGAAGAGGCTCGATGAGGGCGAGTTAGAAGCGGACGAGAAGCGGTTGTAGCGCTCGACGTCCAAGTAGACGACACCGGTGCGAGAGTCAATCGAGAAGAGATTATGCGGCCATGGCTGGGGAGAGCGGATCGAGTAGGAGAGTGGTGAGTGGTCCGTGTCTTTGGCGCTTAGTTTCGTCACGAATTGAACGCCTCGCGAGTTCAGTGCGAGTTCGATTTGGCTAGTGTACAGTGACTTGTCGAATTGTGGTCGTTCGGTGTTTGACGACTCTTCGATGTGAACGATTAGGTGAGCGACGCTAGATAAAGATTTCGCTTTCCATTTGTGCTCCTGTGAATACACGCTTCCGATATCGTATGCCTGTATTTTGAGAAGATATTCGCGACTAGACGAAGCGCTCGAATCGAACGGCATCTTATTATAAACCCATCCACTCTTCTCGTGTATATAGAACAGATCGAGCTGATTCAACAGCTTATACCGAACTTGACTATTAAGCGAACCGTTGCTATCGACATCTCGTGCCTCAACCCGATAGATTTTCGTCATGGGCGCAAGATTCTCTTTAACACTCGTATTATACTCGAACCGATCGAATCGGGGAGCGTTATCATTGCAATCGATGACTGTCACATGAATAGTGGCATTCGAGTGGCTTAAACCGCCGCCGAAAGCGGATCTGGCACGAACGATTAGCGTATAATTCGGTTTTAGCTCGTAGTCTAAATCTCCCCTCGTGTACAAACGTCCGGTCTCATAGTCGAGTCCGAACTCGTCGTACAAGTCATCGCCGTCGATGAGCTCGTAAATGATCGAGGAAGAGTCGTTTCTGGCGGTTAGAGAAGGGGAGAAGAAGCGAGCTGAGTTGACGAATCCGATGGTTGTGTTGGTGACTGCCGACTCGACGACTTCGAACTCGTAGCGGGTTTGTTCGAAGCCAACTACATGGTGTGGGTCGACGAATCGGACTAGGTGCAGTTTTAGCGTTCTATTTGTCTCGTGCGACGCTGTATCGCGTGCTAAAATCCCTACTCGTGTCACTAGGTTGTTGTTCGACGAGTGCATGTTCCAAACAGAGTCGAGGTCTTCTTGTGCTTGTTCGCTAACGTATAATGCGCCTGTGTGCTCGTCGACCTGGAATATATCCAATTGAGTGGTTGAATAATCGATGTGATANGTGAGTTTATCAGCAAGGTCGGCATCGACAGCTCTAATCTTCAAAACTGGTTTCAACCGCGTCGATTGCACAAAATCGGTCCAAAGAAGAGTCCTATCGAGCGATTCGATGCCAACAAACTTTGGAGCGTTGTCATTGACGTCGGCAAGTTTGACTAGAACGCGGAACTGCGCAGGCATATGCTCGACGTGTTTGGCAGCGAATAGAACGCGCGGTCGGATAAACAGCTCGTAATTATCTCTCGCCTCGCGATCGAGCCGCGCCGTTGATCGCACCCAAAGAGCGTGATCGTCGTCGTCGATCCTAAACTCGGTCTCGTAGTTGAGCAGATCGAAAAACGCTACAAAAGAGTCCGGTTCGACGTTTAAATACTCGGTAAGCGTTTGATGGAGACTTGGGACGAGTAGTTTAGACGTTGTCGACTCCTCTTCGACCTCTAGATTGAGTAGAATGGGAGCTAGATGATTGGGGCTGGTGTTACTTCGAGATGTTCGTCGTGACGACGAGTCGAGGCGGTTTACGTTGAGGTGGAACGAGATGCGGTTGGAGAAGAGACCGTCGCTTGTTTCGACGATTAGCTCGATCGTTTCTTGTGGGTTTGAAGAGGGTTTTGTGAGCCGCTCGTAGCCGAGATCGGTTAGTTTTATCCCTCCGCTGTGGTTTGAAGTGAAGAGGTCGAACCAATCGAGGATTGATGAGTTTCCGAGTTTCGCGTGGATCAGTTCGAAGTCGAGTTTGTTTTCATCAGTTTCTTCCTCGTCTAAATCGAATGCGTTGAATTTGAAGAGAGTCATAGATCGGAAAAGCTCAACTGGGCTTAGTAGAGTGATTGTTGTCTTTTCGTCTTGTTCTAGTGTGAATCTAGGCTCGTTGTCGTTACGGTTTGAGATCTTTACTTCGATTTCTAGCTCGTGTTTAAAGCACCTTAAAGTTTGTTCATCCCTTTCTAAACAGACTCTCAATTTCAAGTCATAAACCGACTGAGTCTCAAAATCGGGCTCGAATTTAGCTCTTATAACCCCAGTAATTGGTTCTACTTCAAACAGCTCACTATCCAAAGTCGAATAAACAACCGAGTACTCGAATTTCGGAATTAGATCGAACGTCTCGTCGAAAAGCAACTCCGAAAGGGAAGCCACCGAATCGAAGCTCAAAAAACTTCCAACCGGACTATTCTCGGGAAGTCGAGCCTCGATCGAGTTCGATCTCCAAATACGCCGCCGCAACAAGGCCTCAACCTCACTCTCTCGCTCATCGTCGCCTCTCACCGAGATTATCAGCCTCGTCGTCGGATACAACGTCACATCGTCGTCACTACCACTCAAACTAGCAGTCGGAGGCCTCAAAACACGGCATCGAATCTCGACCTCGATCAAGAACTCACTTCTAGCCGTCTCATTTAGATATACAAGTCCGAAATTGGGCTCAACGTAGACGAGATTGCTCGTCGACTCAAACTGCAGTTCGAACGGTTTAAACGAGTAGAAATTCGACGTATTTGATCCGCTCGTCCAAACGAACTCATTGCCCAACCGGATGAGCTCTCTATCGGTTACGATTTCATTTAGTTCGATCCTGTAAACCGGTTGTTTGAATCCGAACATAACCTGGCGCCGATTCGAGTTGCTACCGACGATATGTCTCTTTTTGTAGACTAGCTGTCTCGGCGGTCGTTTGAGGACGATCTCAAACCTAGCACGAGATAAACTCTTTCGGGATAAATCACTCGAAGAGTCGCGAGCGGATAGATCGAGATAGAACACAATCGACGGGTCAAATCGAGACCGAGAGTTGAAGAAATCGGTCGAGTTGTGTAAAAACCGACTCAACTCGTCTAGATTAATCGTAGCGCTCACCAAACCAGTCGGATCTAGATCCAATCTGAGCGATTTGGACTCACAAAGTGGGTAGTTAAACAGCTGCTTCTTTATCAGTAATCCACGTCCTAAATAGAAACACGCCTCTGTTTTAATCGACAACTTTTCTCGGTCGACTTCATCCGGATCGTATAGCCGAGTCAACGCCACTACTTTATATCCCGATGCCGATTCAATCGCGATTTCAGTGCTCACATTAAACACCGGCGACGACTCGAATTCGGGCTCATTATCGTTGACATCTCTCACAGTGATCTCGACCGGTACATACTCGATTTGTCCCAACCAATTGGTTATTAGAACGGTTAGATTGAACCGCTGATTTGCGACGAGCTTCTTGATGAGGTAGAGAGAACCATCGTGATTGCTCAAATAGAAAGTCCCGTTTGTGTTACTCTCCTCGACGAGCGTAAAGTAGACGATCGAATCAGCCGCGTTGAGAAGCCGCCCACTCGATTCTACCCGGATTTGATGGATCTTCTCGCCGAGTTTAGTGTCTTCGTCGAGTTCAAGTTGTCGTGTCGAGTTCGATTCCGAGCCGATTACGGTGAATGTTTTGGCTACTGATTCGATTATTTCAGTCGATGATGTTTGTGGGTTGATTCGCATTAGAGACGATGGGAATTTGCGGACGTGGAGTTTGATTGCGCTTTTGCGGCTTACTCGAGTCTTAGAGCCTTGTCCCACATCGGTCGCCTTATATGTGATTTGAATAGTGCACTCGAAACAGGGTAATTGTGGCTGAGTAGCAAATAAACTACCACTGGAGGCATTCATAACAAAAAGCGAGTCCAAATTAGTAGCTTCGTCCTCTAAATCCCTTACACTAATAACCGAATAAGTCAGAACAGACACCGAATCCTGGTCAATAGCAATCGCGTTCGCCACCGGTATATCCAAGTCGACGCGGTCGTAGAGGCTCAACTCGATGTCGTTAACAATCGGCCGGTTATCGTTGACATCATTGACGATCACAATGAGCCGACAAAGCGCCTGTCGACTACTGTTCGAGGCGAGAGTGCGATCGGTCACTTTGAGATCGAGAACATATCGATCGCGAGCTTCTCGGTCGAGTTTCCGACCTGTTGTTGAGATGGTGAGTCCCGAGGCCGAGAACAACCCTCCGTGAGTCGATGAGACGATCTGTACCGAGTAGCGATCGGTCGAGAATGAAGAGGAGATGGAGTCAAAGTCGACGATATCGACTGTGAATATAGGCTTCGATTTGGCCTCGTTCTCGTCTATTGAGACCGTGTAGACCGGTTGGGAGCACATGAAGGGTTCGTCGATTTGATTGCGAACTGCCATGTGGAGGTCGATGTAGTAGTGGAATTCGTCATTCGCTTGATTCGATGCGAATATTAGATCGTCGTTTGATGATAGCATCGATTGTTGTTGTTGATCGGTTTCGACCGGTTGTACTACGAGGATTTTGAGGTGGTAGTTGCTTTGTTCTTCGTAGTCGAATTGGATATTCGGTTTTGTTACCAATATGCTGCTATTGCCTTCCAGGCTGAAATATGAATCGTCCTGATTCAAAAGATAGAACGAAAGCGAGTCTTTAATCATCTCGAATTGAAGCGCCGACTTTCGATTTCTCATCACACTCGTTCGCAAATAGTCCATCAAATTGACAATCGGATCAGCGGCGGATGAGGTAAACGAGTTTTCATCGACACTAAGTGCGAGCAAAAACTCATCTCCATGTCGGAAGACATTCAACAAGTTATTCGAGTTGATAAGGAACCGATTTCGATGGTTAAAAGATGAGTCGAAATCGAGTGCATTTCGCTGATCGACGATCAGTTTTTCAAAGACAAGTTCAATATAAAGGGGATATTTCACATGATGATCGCTTTGAACATCGATTCGGACCAACTTGACGGTGAGATTTCGCTCGTACAAGTAGAACTTTCTCAACTTGGACCATTTCGAGTAGAGAAAGAGTCCGGACTGCTCGGATATATTGAGATAGAGAGCTCCAGTGCTCTCGTCGACGTTGAGAAAGCGCAACAAGTTGTCGTGCAGCAGCTTCTGCTCGACGTCGACGATGTTCTGGGCAGAGCGGCTGTTTTTGTTGCTGTTACGTGACGCCTGTTTGTTGGTCTTTTTCGATGAGGGCGAAGTTGGTGGCTCGGCTAGGAGCAGCTTATAGTGGCTAGATGCCGACTTTTTCGATACGAAGCCGATCAGAGGCGATTTCATGTACGAGAAGAGACTCGCCGAGCTGATTGCCATGCTCATGTCGATTCGTGAGATTATCGGCACAGTCGACGATGTCTTTTCGTCCACATCGACGTCGTTTGTGATTCGGACGACTTTCCTCTTAAGATCGAAGTTTATTAACCGGATTCGCAGCTCGATTTCGTCTTCTTCGTCACTTAGCTCTTTAATGCTGGGTTTGAATCTAACCACAACTCTAAACCGATAAACCGGCTTGAGATTCCTCTGCATGGAATTTGAAAAAACCAACCGCGATTGCTGCAAATAGAACGGGAAATCATAGTCGACATAATCGGATTTAATCTCGAATTCGGGTGTGAAAACGCCACCACTGAGATCAGTCCACTCAAAGGCGCTAACGACCTCGAAATCAGCGCCGTTCTTATCGAGCTTCAATCGATCAACAGTGGCCTCAATCTCTCTTGTCTTTAGCGTCGGTTTCGGAGGTCGCAACGTCTTTCCGAACACGAAATTAACGTGAATCTCCAAGTTTACATCATGACGGGTCACACGACGCGTCAAACTCGTCTCGGTGACTCCAAGTCGAGCTTCGATCTTCTTCTCAAGACCGTTCAGATCCGTAGCTAGATATATAACTCCATCGTGGATATTATCGAGTCGCAAGTATGAACTATCAATCGATTCGATGAGGAAAACCGATGAGGATTTTGAGAGCAGTTTCGCCGCGTCCAATCGATACACTCGTGAATTAATAATCGGTAGTTGATTTTCGATCGTCCAATTTAGGATCACATGGGATTGATTGAGTGATATAACAGTCGTATTGGCATCGTAATCGGTTGAAATCGGGTATAGAAAGGATCGAATCGAGTCGAGATTGAGCTGTTCCTCATTTTTGATGATCTCGGCTACTTTCTGGTCGTCGAGGACCGACTCAGTGAATGGATAGTAGACTAGCGGTGATTCGCCGTTGCGGCTCAACTCGACGCGCAGATTGGCACTCGATATAATCTCGTTGCGCCTCAATGTGACGCTCAGCACGGTTTGGATGAACTCCTCGTCTAGACAGCTCATATAGATGGATCCGGAGGTGCGGTTCACGTAGAAACAGCTCGATTCGTGCTCGTTCTCGGCTAGGCTGAATTCGCCCGATTCGATTTCGTCGTCTAATGGTCGTGCTATCAGTACTGGGTAGATGTCTTTGTGTTCGACGTTGACTACTGTTGAGTCGCCTGATACTATTGCTAGCAGGTTTACGTATCGGGATGAATTGCTCGTGTGTTCGTAGAGTTTCACGAGAACGTTCGCCGAACGAAATTGAATGCCCGGAACAACCTCCAATCGATTAGCCTGAATATAAACAGGACACTTCTGTAGAGGACGATTGACACTACAATATAGCATCTTGACAATTCGAGTCTGCTGCGAATTCGACTCGAATAGGACATTAGTTCGATTAAGATCGACACTCAACCGAATGAGATCGACTTGACTAGATAATCGGTCACTAATGGTGGCGGACTCATCTTCATTGACGGACGACGAGACGTTATTGACTAGTATATTGTAGAGGTGATCGAACCTCGTCGAGTAGCGCACATCGATATGGATTGGCGCCGCTTTGGCGAGACTAAACCGCCTATTCTGGTAGTAAACCACAGGATAGACGAGAAACGATCCGCTTTGATACGCTCTCAAGCTAACAAGTCCACTTTTCTCGTCGATGTTGCCCACAAGGGACGAATCATTGTGGGAGTAGAAGAGACTAAGCCGCTTGCAATAGGCCGGCTCTATTGTGGATCTAACACCAAGTAAGTTTTGTAGACTCGTAAGACGATTGATTCTCACTACTTGTTTCGGTGTCGCTTCTAATCGGGCTATACAAGTTCGCTGTAGGGTTTCGACGATCGCTTGAGTCGAATTGAAGGTGAAGTCAACTAAGGGGTGACAGACATCGTTCGAATCGAGGCAGTACTCGATTCTAACCGACTCGGACACCTCTAGTTTAGGATCGAATGAGATTAGAAACGATCTGGCGCTGATTTGAGTGAGTTTTAGCGGATATGAGAGGCGTAGATTTAATTTTGGGTCGATGGGAAGGGAGAAGGGGTTCTTGAAAGATATCCTCAATATCTTGAAGGGAATGAGTCCCTCTTTGAGGTCACTTGACGGAACCAAATCGACATCATCATCTAGCTCAGCTCCAGAGAATACCACCTTGTATAAATCGGCAAGATTCGACACCAAAGTAATCCTAACTTGAGCCGACTCGAACGAAGCCAATTTCGGGAGTTGTTTTAGAAGGGACGAGTTGAAATGAAGTTGACTCGCCGCCACTGATAGACTCGCCTCGTTCATTATGGTGATATTCGGGTTGAGACGTATCAGCGTGTTTAGGGTCGAGTATTTCAATCCGTTATCGATTGTTTTCGCCTCTAATGTGCTCGACCAGTGGTTAGGATGCTCGAATAGCTCAGTTATTGGTCGCTTTGTGTAGATGGCACCTGTGAGCCAGTCGACTCCGAAAAGAGCGTGAGGTGTCGAGAGGAAGTAGCGAGTTAGTGCGTTTGCGTCAAGGTCTGGGTCAGAGGCCGATAGACGACCGATTTGAGTGAATTGTGGCACTCGATTGTGTATTATTGTTCGCTCTGTGAGTGTGTATTTGGTTAGTTCGATTGAGTACTCGGTTGGGTCGAACATCGGTTCCAAATCATTGTCATCCAAGATTTGAAGATTAATATAAGCAGTAGTATTGAAGGCCGCAACTTGAAACTTATAAGAGTCGCGAGCCTCTCGATTAAGTCGATCCCTCGTCATAGGATCATCACTGAGCTTTATGTGAAAATAGCACAAACAAGTCTCGTCCTCATCCGCATTGGGGACACAAAGAATCGAATCTTGCTCGACTTGAAACAGCGCATCAGAAGGGGACGAAGCGGATCCATCCTGATCATAATCGATAGATGACGAGAGTAGGCTCAAATTCACCTGCTCGCTAGTCAAACACGAACATGACGCATTGGACTCTTCGTGGTCGAGGTAGATAAACAACGAAGGCTTAATTCGATCGACAAATCTCGCATAAATGACCACGGATGGCTTCGTGACCGTCGATAGAACGTTTCGACGCCATTTATCCAACTCGGGGTTTGTTGTCGTGTCGAAATTACCACCCGTCGCCGCTGTTTCTTGCTGCTGGTTTAAATTCTCGCTTATGTATCCCGTATACGAGTCGTTGGTAAATTGTGCGCGACGGATCCGAAGGCTCGATGAGCTCACACATGACGAGCTCGAGTTCACCGACAACAACAACGACGACGACGATACTATGAAGATAAATAGGTAGAACAGTGTAGTGTCCTTCATATTGAATTTGGTCTTTTGATTTTCATGTTTTTGTTTTCAGAGATTTTTCAATTCTGTACATGTTGTTTATTATTTGTTTGTTATTTATATTTATATATATCTACATCTAATATACGATTCTTTTGTATTTCGTAT
>JGI24217J29970_1000896_pt1 | contig 16165 bp, 14 predicted proteins | sample EnhBioin_Aerobic_FD_29970 | JGI IMG/M metagenome (IMG submission 29970) | reverse complement strand
GCGATCTGCGCGGTGGTCAGCGCGGCAACCTGGGCCGTGGTCAGGCCGACCACCTGGTCGGTGGTCAGGGCGGCGACCTGGGCGGTCGTCAGGGCGACGACCTGGCTGGTCCTGAGCGCCGCGACATCACGCGTCTCAAGCGCCGCGACCTGGCTGGTGGTGAGTCCGGCGGCGAGCTGACTGGTGGTCAGGGCGACGACCTGGGCGGTGCTCAGGCCGACCACCTGATCGGTGGTCAGGGCGGCGACCTGGGCGGTGGTCAGGGCCGCCACATCGGCGGTGGTCAGCGCCGCGAGGTCGCGGGTTTCCAGGGCGGCCAGACGCGAGGTGGTCAGGGCCGCCGCCTGGGCGGTGGTCAGCGCCGCCACCTGGGCGGTGGACAAGGCCACCACCTGATCGGTGGTGAGTCCGGCGGCGATCTGCGCGGTGGTCAGCGCGGCGACCTGGGCGGTGGTCAGGCCGACCACCTGGGCGGTGGTCAGGGCGGCGACCTGGGCGGTCGTCAGGGCGACGACCTGGCTGGTCTTGAGCGCCGCGACATCACGCGTCTCGAGGGCCGCGACCTGGCTGGTGGTGAGTCCGGCGGCGAGCTGACTGGTGGTCAGGGCGACGACCTGGGCGGTGGTCAGGCCGACCACCTGATCGGTGGTCAGGGCGGCGACCTGATCGGTGGTCAGGGCCGCGACATCGGCGGTGGTCAGCGCCGCGAGGTCGCGGGTTTCCAGGGCGGCCAGACGCGAGGTGGTCAGGGCCGCCGCCTGGGCGGTGGTCAGCGCCGCCACCTGGGCGGTGGACAAGGCCACCACCTGATCGGTGGTGAGGCCGGCGGCGATCTGCGCGGTGGTCAGCGCGGCGACCTGGGCGGTGGTCAGGCCGACCACCTGGGCGGTGGTCAGGGCGGCGACCTGGGCGGTCGTCAATCCACCGGCAATCTGGCTGCTGGTGAGGGCGGCGAGATCGCGCGTTTCGAAGGCTGGTATCTGGGCGGTGGTGAGGGCGGCGAGTTGCGCGGTGGAGAACGCCACCATGTCACTGGTGCCAAGGGCAACGAGTTGTGTGGTGGTCAGCGCCGCGATTTGCGCAGTGGTCATGCCCGAGATGACTGAAGCCATTTTTGTGTCCCCGCAGACTTCCCTTGCCCTGAGGGAAACCTGAAAAATGTTTAGAAACAATCCGTAATGGTGTTTTTTCGGGATAGCCAACGAACGTGTGGAGACGGCTCGACGGGGTATCTCTCTTACCCTATCGGCGCGTGCGAGGGAAACTTGAGTACCGCGGCGGCGAAATTCACCATCTATTTTTCGGCGGACCGGTTGATCTCCCGGTCTGCGCTTCTCCGCCCGAGGCAGGCCGCCGCTATGCTGTGGGGCAAGGCAGGGCGCCTTGTCAGGGCGGGGCACGTTCCTCTCTGCACGAGCGGCGGGGGTGCGGCGAGGCGATCCGATCCGAGCTGGCGTGCGGTTCGTTTGAGGGCGAGCGTGCGTCTTTGCTGCGTCGGACCGTCAGCGTTCCGGTTGAGGTTGCACGGTGGCAGGCGTGCGCCTCGCCATCGTCGTCAGAAGCGCGGCGCTGGTGCGCGTGTTGGCGGGCGGTGGCGGTGAGTCAGTCGGACTGTGCAGCATCCATCGGCGCGGCTGCCGGGGCGGCGATGCCGATGGAGGAAAGGTCCAGTCCGGCCTGTTCGAGCTGACCACGCAGATCGACGGCGGCACCACGCAGGAGCCCACGTGTGTCGGCGTTGCTGGCGATCAGCGCCAGCGTGATCTGCTTGCCCTGGATGTGCAGGCGTGCTTCGACTTCGCCGAGACTGGGAAGCGTCAGACGCAGGCGGGTTTGCCATTGCTCGGCGCCGTCGTCGCCAGCGCGTTCGCGCCGGCGGCCCGGATCCTCGATCTGCCACTCGATTTCCTGGCCGGGCCAGACCTGTCCCTGCCAGGAAAAGTTCTGCGTCGCGAAAGCCTCAAGTTGCTGCTGCACCAGCACTTGCGCCTGCTGGGCGATGGGCTGGGCGGGCTGGGAAGGCGACGACGACTGCGTGGGCTGGGTGGACTGGGGCGTTTCGGAGGCTTGCGAGGCTTGAGAAGAGGGGGTCGACGGAGACGGTTGGGGACCTTGAGGCGCCTGCGATCCGTGAGCAGCGGGAGAAAGCTCGGACGTCCGAGGCGTCGGCAAGGCTTCGGAAGGCTGAGCCGACTGAGCCGACTGAGCCGCCGGGGAGGGCTGGCCAAGCGGGCTGGCGGCGCCCTTCGCTTCGAGCGGTCGACTCGCGGTCTGCGCGCTGTTGGCGCCGGGACTGGCCATGCTCTCGGGTGTGTCGGCAGAGGCCAGTCCCAGTTGGCCGGCCGGCACCTGTGGGGGCAGTTTGCCCTGCGGCTCCTGCAAGAGTTGTGCCTTGCTGTAGCGGCCCTCGATCCAATCGGCCTGATGCGATTCGTAGAACATGCCGCTCTGCGTGATCGCCTGTTCGAGCAGCGGCAGCAGGTCCCTGCCGCTGGTCGGCGGACCGGCAGCAAGCGGCTGATTGCTGTTGAGCGGCAGCGCCATGGTGCCGCCCTTGAGGTCGCGCGCGCCGGCAAGCAGATTGCTGATCAACTGGCCGGTGCGACTCAAGCTGGTGGCCGCAGCTTCGTCGCTGCTCTTGTTGCCGTCGGCTGCCCCGCGTGGCACGACAGCCAGGGTCAGCTTGCCATCGCTCTCGGCGACTTCCAACTCGATAGCGTCTCCGCTCTTTGCGGCAAATGGCAGGGCGAGCGTCACGACGCGCTGGTTGATCAGAGCCCGGTACGTGCCGTTGGGCATCAGGGACTCGATTTCAGCGAGCAGTCGTTGCCCGGCGACCAACCCGGAGAGCTTGTCGGTGATCTCCTGCGTCGGCAGGGCCGGCCGCAAGGCAGGATCGGCTGCCGGTTGCAGGCGGTTGGTCACGTCGGCGCGGATCATTTCTTCAGGCGGCGGGTCGCTCTGCGCGCAGGACGACGCGCAGTTCGTTCAGGCGCGCCTCGACCAATGGCCTGATGCTCAGGTCGCAGCGCAGACAAGCCTCGATGACGAGTCGGGCGCGCTCCTCCGACGCACGCGAGAGATCGCTGGTCAGAGTTGCCGGAAGGCTGTGTGCCAGTGCGCGACGGGCAGCCTCGCGCTCGGTCAAGGTTTCCCAGTCACCGGCCGCGGCGGCACCCAGCATCTCTTCGGAGAGCGCCAGCAAGTGTTCCAGTGCGCTCAGCGAGGACGTCATGCGCCGGGCTGCGGCAGCGCGTCGTGAGGGATCTGACGCCAGGCGCTGTGAATCTCCTCGAGCAAACCGGCGACTTCTTCCAGCGCGCCGGGATCGTTATCGACGTTGGCCCGGAGGAGGCGCAACACCAGGTAGTCGTAGAGCGCATCGAGTCGCTCGGCGATTTCGCCGCCTTTTTCAAGATCCAGGCTCACCTTCAGGCCGTTGGCGATAATGTCGATGGCCTTGGAGATGGCTTCTCCCTTGACGGCGATCTGTCGCTGCTGCATGGCCGCCCGGGCCTTGCCGATGGCCGCCTGAGCGCCCGCGAAGAGCAGCAGGATAAGACGGTGCGGGTCGGCAACCTCAACGGCAGCATCGACGCCGACCTTTTGATAGGCGGATATCGCTTGGCGCGCATTACCGAACATTTGGGATCCCTATTTGAAAGTAGGCAGGTTGGCGAGCTGTTGTTCGAGGAAGGTACTGGTCGTGGTCATCCCGGCGATCAGCGTGTCGAGTGAACTGAATTGTCGGCGGTAGCGGGCTTCGATCTGGGTCAAGCGACTTGATATCGCATCGGATTGTTTGCCGAGATTCTGGATCGATGCGCTGAGCCCCTCACTGCGCGCGGCAATCAGCCCGCCGGTGCCGACCAGCGTGTCGGCTGCCAGCTTGGTGGCGCTGCCGTAGGCGGCAACCAGCTTGGCGACGCCGGGCAGGTCCTCGCTGATCGCCTTGCCGAGTTTGGCCGTGTCGACGGTCACTTTGCCGTCCTTCTGCAGACTGACACCGATGTCCGACAGGCGTTGCAGCTTGGCGCCCGCGAGATCGGTGGGTACCTTGCCGAAGGCTGTCCGGATGGCGTTCTGCGCCGAACGTAGCGTGTTGTCACCGTTGAGCGTGCCCGCCTTCCTGGTGGCGGCATCGTAGCTGCCGAGACCGTTGGCGGTGCTGTTGAAGTCGTTGAGGGCCTTTACCAGGGCGTTGACCCCGGCGGTCAGGCTGGAAGTATCCTTGCTGATCGTCAGCGTCGTGCTGAGCGATGTCACGGGTGCTTCCGGGCCCTTCAATAGCGTCAGCGTGACGCCGTCGAGCGCCGTCGTGACGGTGTTGGTGGTGGCCTCGATGGCAATGCCGTTGAGCTTGAAGGCCGAGCCTTGCGCCGCCTGCGACTGCACGAAGGGATCCGTGAGCGGCACCGGCACCGCATTCGGGTCATAGGCCAGACTGGCGATTCCCGAGAGCTTGATGAACTGGTTGCTGCCCGCCGTATCGCTGGTGAGGACGAGCTGCTTGCCGGCGGTGCCGTTGATCACCACCGCGGAAACGCCGGTACTGGCGCTGTTGATCGAGTCGCGGATCGCCTCTGGGGTGGCGCCGTCGGCGATTGTCACGTCGGTACTCTTGAAAGGGCTGGCGCCGGGCGGCACACTGTCGAGAGAGATGGTGAGCTTGCCGCCCGTGGGCAGGGTACTGCCGGTCCCGGAAAAGGGCGTTGCGGCACCGGTGGCCGTCATGATGCTGTGTTGTTTCGCGAGCCGCGTCACCTCCAGGCTGTAGGTGCCGGCAACGGCGCTCGCTGCGGTGCTGGCCGAGGCGATCGTCGCGTCGCCGAGCGCGGCCTTGAAGACCGAGAATTTCTGCAGGGCGGTCGTGCCGATCGCGGGAACGAGGTTGCCGGCCGCGGTCTGCAGCGCCGAAACCGCGCCCTGCAGCGAGCCCAGCGCCGAGATCTTGGCCTGAAACCCTGCCTCCTTTTTGGCCAATGCGGTCAGCGGTGCCTGTTCGACCGTCATCAACTGAGTGACGATGCTATTTACATCGATCCCGCCTGTGGACAGTGCCATGATCTTCTCCTGCGACCCTCAAACCTGCCAACACCGCCGGTCGCGTGTCGTCAGGCCGTCTGCTTCACGAACAAGCCTTTGATGCTGTCCAGCGTCTTGGCGATGGCGAGCATCTCTTCCGACGGCATCTGGCGAATGACTTCCTTGGTGGCCCGGTCGATGATCTTGACGACCAGTTGCCCGGTGTCGTCGTTTACGCTGAATTCCAGGTTGCTGTTGATCGGCTGGACGAACTCGCCGACGCTCTTGACAGCCGCTTCGACCTCCTCGCGCTCGGGACGCTGCGAGGACAATGCCGGGGGCGACGGGTCGGGGGTTTTGGCGGCGGTGGCGACGGGCGTTCTGAGATCGCGTGTTGCGCTGCTGAGCACCGGATTGCCCTGAGGGGGCAGAGTGGCGCCACTGGGTTGGATGTTCATCTCACACTCCTTGAGGAAGAACCACCGGGGCGCGACCGCTTAGCCGCGTTCGCGCCCCCGATGTTACCGCTATTTGCGGTTGCTCGCTGATGCTTATCCGCGCAGCAGTGACAGCACGTTCTGCGGCAGCGAGTTGGCCTGCGCCAGCATCGCCGTGCCGGCCTGCTGCAGGATCTGCGCACGCGTCAGGTTGGCGGTCTCGGCAGCGAAGTCGGCGTCGAGGATGCGGCTGCGGGAAGCCGTCAGGTTCTCGGACGTCGTCGCCAGATTGCTGACGACGCTGCTGAAGCGGTTTTGCACGGCACCCAGGTTCGCTCGACTCGAGTTGATGTTGGCGAGTGCCGAGTCGATGGTCGCGATGGCGTTGGCGGCGCCGGCGGCGGTACTGACGTCAACACTGGCCACACCGGAGCCGAAGCTTGCCGTCGCCGCCGTGTAGGCGGAGGTGAGGCCTGCCAGGGCAATGTCGGAACCGCCCAGGGTGATGCCGGCGCTTCCCGACGAACTCAGCGAAATCTTGCCGCGCGTGATCTCGGCATTGCTCGATGCCGAGGACGCGCCCAACTGGTTGGCGCTGAAACCGGTCGCCGTCGAGGTGGCGGTCCGGTTGGTCAGGCTGCCGCTGATGCTGATTGCTTGCCCAGCGCCCGCCGACAACGTTATGGTACCGGCGGCATTGGTAGCCGTCACACCGGTCTTGCTGGTCAGCGCATTGATTGCCGCAGCGACATTGGCGCCTTGCGTGGTTGCGTCGGTTCCGGCAGAAACGGCACCGACGTCATAGCCATTGATCGTCAGATCACCAGCTGCCAAGGCGCCAACGGCAGCGGCGGCGGCGCCGGCGATGTTGCCACCGGCGCCCATCGTCAGGCCGGTATTCGCCAAGGTGGCTCCTGTACCGTTGGCGATCAGGCTGATGTTGCGGCCATCGGCGGCAGTCAGGGAGACAGCGCCCGTCGTCGTACTGAAGGTGGCGGTGACGCCGCTCTGGTTGGAGACGGCATTGAAAGCAGCGGCGATGTTGGCGCCCTGAGTGACGGCGTCGGCGCCGGCGGCGATGCCGCCGAGCTTGACGTTATTGACGTAGATGTTGTCGGTGCCGTCTCCCGCGATGGCCACCTGGGCGGTGTTCGCGGCGCCGGTGAGCGTGGTGGCGCTGGCCTTGGCCGTGACGCCGGTCGAACCGGACACGGCATTGAATGCGGCCGCCTTGGAGATGGCACTGTCGTTGCTGCCTGCCGCGGAAACGCCGTCACCGATGCTCGGTCCGATACCGTAGCCGTTGACGGTGATACCGCCGGCGGCGAGAACGCCGTTGGCGGCTGTTCCGGCCGTCGTTGCCGAGTACGAGGAGGTCGTGCCGACGCCGAGCGAATCGGCTCTGGCGCTGGCGATCGAGTTGATCGAGATCTTTTCACCGCTGTTGGCGCCGACCTGGAAAGCCTGCGAGTTGAACGTGCCGTCAAGCAGCTTGACGCCGTTGAATGCGGTCTGCCCGGCGACGGTGTTGATCTGCTGTACCAGCTGGTCGACTTCCTGCTGCAGCGCGGCGCGGTCGGTGGCGGTGTTGGTCGCGTTGGCGCCCTGCACGGCCAGTTCGCGCATCCGCTGCAGCGACTCGGTGATGCTCTGCAGGCCGCCTTCAGCCGTCTGCGCCAGCGAGATGCCGTCGTTGGCGTTGCGCGATGCCTGATTGAGGCCGTTGATCTGCGAGGTCATCCGGGCCGAAATGGCCATGCCGGCGGCGTCGTCCTTGGCGCTGTTGATGCGCAAGCCGGAAGACAGGCGCTGCAGCGAGGTGGCCAGCGAAGTCTGCGACATGTTGAGGCTGCGTTGCGAATTCAGCGAGGCAGCATTGGTGTTGATGACTTGGGGCATTTTCCTTCTCCTACCGTGGTGAAAGTGACTTCGGGTTTCGGTGACCTGCCTGGCGAGGCATCTGCCGGCCCATCCTGTGTGGCGATTTCTTCGCTGACAACTTTTCTTACGACCGGCTGCCGGAAAACTTTAGAAATATTCTGCGGACTGGCCGTGCAAGTCTCTTATCGGCAATCGAGCGGCGAAGTTGAGGAAAACCGTCTGTCTCGCCGCTTGGCCGAGGCTTGCCTGGCCGGTGGTCGGCCCGCGGTCGGCGTCCGCCGGGGCCGGTGCCGAGGCGCTTTGGCACGCCGACTGAACTCTGTTCTCAGCGACGGTCCGAGGTGGTTATAATGACTGTCGGCGTGGCGTGGCCATCCGTGTCGCTGGTCGGGCCGCCCAGTGGCGAGCCGCCACCCGGAGTGCCAGGCGCGGGAGTGGTGCCGATCGTGGAACGGCAATGTCCGACGATCTGGCCGATCCGGTGTGCCGGCAGCAGTCGCGCTGCCTCGCCGACAGTCACGAGCGCCGGTACGCTGCCGGTCTTCTTTTCTGTTTTCCAGTGTGCGCTGACGTTTGTGGATGGTATATGCGGATCCTGCTCTGTAACGACGATGGCTACTTCGCGCCCGGGATCGACCATCTGGCGCGCGCACTGTCGGATCTGGCAGAGATCACCGTGGTTGCGCCCGAGCGCGACCGCAGCGGGGCGAGCAATTCGCTGACGCTCGACCGCCCGCTGTCGCTCAGGCGCGCGGCGAACGGCTTCCACTACGTCAATGGCACGCCTACCGATTGTGTACATCTGGCGGTGACCGGCATGCTCGACGAGCTGCCGGACATGGTCGTCTCCGGGATCAATATCGGCGCCAACATGGGCGACGACACGATCTATTCGGGGACTATTGCCGCAGCCACCGAGGGCTTCCTGCTCGGCGTTCCATCGCTGGCCGTGTCACTGTGCAGCAAGGCCGGCGAGCACTTCGCAACGGCGGCGCGAGTGGCCCGCGAATTGGTCGTCCTGTTGCAGAGACAGTCGCTGCATGAACCGGTGCTGCTCAACGTCAATGTCCCGGACGTGCCCTACGAGCGACTGCGCGGCTTCGTCGTCACCCGCCTGGGCAAGCGCCACAAGGCGGAGCCCGTGGTGCGGACGATCTCGCCGCGTAACGAGACGGTCTATTGGGTGGGCGCCGCGGGTGAGGCGCAGGATGCCGGCGAGGGCACCGACTTCTACGCGGTGCAGAACAATCAGGTTTCCGTGACGCCGCTGCAGATCGACCTGACGCACAGCGCGCAACTGTCGCTGGTGCGCGACTGGCTGGCGCAATGAGCGGCGCCGTTTCCGGTTTCGGCATGACCTCGCAGCGCACGCGCACGCGCATGATCGAGCGGTTGCGCGAGCAGGGGATCGTCGACGAGGAGGTGCTGGCGGCGATCGCCGCGGTGCCGCGGCACATCTTCGTCGAAGAGGCGCTGGCCTCGCGCGCCTACGAGGATACGGCGCTGCCGCTCGGCTTTTCGCAGACGATCTCGCAACCCTACGTGGTGGCGCGAATGATCGCAGCGCTGCGCGCCGGTCGCCAGCTCGGCAGGACACTCGAGATCGGTGCCGGCTGTGGCTACCAGGCGGCCGTTCTCGCCCAGTTGACGGACGAAGTCTACGCCGTCGAGCGCATCGAGCCGCTGCTCGCCAAGGCGAGGATCAACCTGCGTGCCATCAAGCAACTCAAGGTACGTCTGAAGCACGCCGACGGCCAGCTCGGCCTGCCCGAGGCGGCGCCATTCGACACGATCATCGTCGCCGCGGCGGCGTCGCGGGTGCCACCGGCGCTGTTGCGCCAACTGGCGGCCGGCGGTCGGATGATCCTGCCGGTGGGTGGGGCGACGCAGTACCTGGCCCTGATCGAAAACCGCACCGAGGGGTATGTCGAAACGCGTCTCGACGCCGTTCGTTTTGTTCCGCTACTTTCGGGAGTCGAATGAAGGATCAATGGTTTCTTGCGCCGCGAGGCTGGGCTCCGGCGCTGACGGTGATGCTCATCGTCGCTGGCTGCGCCAGCAAGTCGCCGGCGCCGGTGGCCGATCGCAGCGGGCCGTCGGCAGTGTCGCAGCCAGTGGCTGCTGCGGTTGTCGGCAAGGATGGCTATGTCGTGAAGAAGGGCGACACGCTGTATTCGATCGCGCTCGATCATGGGCTGGACTACAGGGATCTGGTCGCCTGGAACGGGCTCGAGAATCCGAATCGGATCCTCGTCGGTCAGTCGCTGCGCGTGCGGCCACCCGGCTCGACGAACGGTTCGGACGCCGTCGTGGTGCGGCCGGTGGCTACGGCCTCGGCGGTCGAGCAGCGCTCGCTCGACGGCAGCGGCGACCTGCTCAAGCGTGAGCCGAAGGCGGGCAAGGAGCCTTACTCCGATCAGGCGCTGGCGCGCGCGCAGGCGCAGGCAGTGGCCCAGCAGAAGCCGGTGGAGCCGGTGCCGGCGGTGGCTGCGGCAACGGCTGCAGTCGTGGCGAAGCCCGAAGCGAAGCCGGCGGCACGCGGCGAAGGCAAGCCCGACGTCCCGGTCGAGCCGCCACCCGTGGACGCCGGCATGGGCAGCGAGGAGATCGTCTGGATGTGGCCGGCCAGTGGCAAGCTGGTCGGCACGTTCAGCGAGGGCGGCAACAAGGGTGTCGATATTGCCGGCAAGGCCGGCGACCCGGTGCTGGCGGCGAGTGGCGGCAAGGTCGTCTATAGCGGCGCCGGTCTGCGCGGCTACGGCAAGCTGGTGATCGTCAAGCACAACAACAATTTCCTCACCGCTTACGCGCACAACAAGACCGTATTGGTCAAGGAGGGGCAGAGTGTCGGCAAGGGGCAGAAGATCGCCGAAATGGGCGACACCGATGCCGACCAGGTCAAGCTGCACTTCGAGGTGCGACGTCAGGGCAAGCCGGTAGACCCGCTCAAACACCTGCCGCCGCGCTGATCATGGCCGGTGAGTTCGACTTCGATCCTGATTTGCTCGACGACTTCCAGGCGTCGGAGTTCTCGGCTGAAGTGCCGCTGCCCGAACCCGAACCCGAGCCGGAGGGTTTTTCCTCGCCCCCCGAGGTGGAACTGCTCAATGACGTCACGCAGCACTACCTGAACGCGATTGGCGCCAAGCCGCTGTTGTCGCCGGCCGAGGAAGTGAACTGGGCACGGCGTGCCCGTGCCGGCGAGTTCCCGGCGCGACAGAAGATGATCGAGCACAATCTGCGGCTCGTCGTCAATATCGCCAAGCATTATCTCAACCGCGGCATCCCCTTGCTCGACCTGATCGAGGAAGGAAACCTCGGGCTGATCCACGCGATCGAGAAGTACGACCCCGAGCGCGGATTCCGCTTTTCGACCTACGCCACCTGGTGGATCCGGCAGAGCATCGAACGCGCGATCATGAACCAGTCGCGGACGATCCGCCTGCCGGTGCATGTGGTCAAGGACATCAATCTGGTATTGCGCGCCATCCGCCACCTGGAGTCAGCCAGCGGGCGCGAGATCTGTCCCGACCGGATCGCTCATCTGATCGACCGGCCGGTCGAAGACGTGCGTCGCGTGATGGCGCTCAACGAGCGTATCGCTTCGCTCGATGCGCCGTTGCAAGTCGATCCCAGCCAGACGGTGGGCGACCTGATTGCCGACGAGAGCCTGCTCGATCCGGATGAACTGCTGCAGTCGAACGAACTCGGCGAATTGTTGAGGAACTGGCTGGGGCAACTCGCCGGCAAGCATCGGCAGGTTCTCGAGCGTCGCTATGGTCTCGGCGGCAGCGAACCCTCCACCCTCGAAGAGATCGCCTTCGACCTGAATCTGACACGCGAACGCGTTCGCCAGATCCAGATCGAAGCGCTCGACCACCTGCGGCGCATCATCAGGCGCCGTGGCGTGACCTCGGAAAACCTCTTCTAGCGCGTGCCGGCGAGCGTGTTGCGCGTCTCGCGCAACGCTTCGGCGAGCTGGAAGACGGCCATTGCGTAAAAGCTCGAGCGGTTGTAGCGCGTAATCACATAGAAATTGTCGAAGCCAAGCCAGTAACCGGTCGGCGCTCCCGGGCTGACGAGGTCGATCAGTGCCGCCGGTCGGTCGGCATCGCCGGCCGCCAGAACGGTGTCCGGAACGACACCCTGGCTGGCCAGTTCGCGTACGCTCAGCGCCGGTTTGATGCCGGCGGCGATGAGCATCGCGGGATCCCCATTGACGCTCGCCGGAACGGCGACCGGAGCGTCTTTCTGCCAGCCATGCTGCTGCAGGAAGCGGGCGACGCTGCCGATGGCGTCTACGTTGCTGTTGCGCAGGTCGATGCGGTCGTCGTTGTCGAAGTCGACGGCGAAGCGGCGCTGACTGCTCGGCATGAACTGCGGGATGCCGATGGCGCCGGCATACGAACCCTTGATTGAGAGCGGACTGAGGCCGTTCTCGCGGGCCAGCAGGAGAAACTGCTCGAGTTCGCTACGGAAGAACTCCGCCCGCGGCGGGTAGTGGAAGGCGAGAGACGAGAGAGCTTCGAGGACGCCGAAACTGCCCATGTTCTGGCCGTATTCGGTCTCGACGCCGATGATCGCGACGACGATCTCGGGTGGCACGCCGTAAATCGCTGCGGCGCGTTGCAGCGTCACTTCGTGCTGTTGCCAGAAGCGCTGGCCGCCATCGACGCGGCGGCTGTTCACGAAGCGTTCGCGATAGCGTTGCCACGAACGCTGCTTTTCCGGAACTGCCGGCGGGCGGATCGCGCGCAGCACGGTGGCGTTTGGCCGGACCGCGGCGAACTGGCGCGTCAGGTGGGCCACGTCAAAGCCGTAACGTTCATGCATCTCGATGATGAAGGACTTGACTTCCGGTTCCTGGCTGAATCCGGTTCCCTGCTGGGGATGGCCGGAGACTGGCAGGAGGCCGCCGAGCAGCGCCAGGCACAGCGTGGCAGGCAATTTTCGTTTCAAGCTTTCCTTCTCCTTTGCGGTGGCAGTCGGTGCAGGCATTGCTGCAGTTGGCCGAGCCTGGCGTCGCCCTGGCAACCGTAGCGCAACTCGGCATAGCAAGCGGCAGCTTCGCTGGTGAGCTGAGCCAGATCGGGTCTTTCGCGCGCTACACGTTGCGCGAAGGCCAGCGGTCCTTCCCATTCGGCGCGGGCCATGCCCCGTCGCGCGAGTTCCTTGCAGTAGCGTTGCCAGGCACGCTGCACCGGATCGACTGCCCGGCGCGCGGGCAGGGTCCATAGGGTGACGATCAGGAGTGCCGTGCCGCAGAGGACGGCCAGCGTGGCGGTCATCTTCTGCCAGTCCGCGTCGGCCAGGCCGAGTCGGGACAGAACCTCGCGCTGACGCTGAGGATTGTACCCGAGTACCCATTGATTCCAGCTGTTGTTGGCCGCTTCCCAGCGGTTGCGCAACTGGCGCAGCCAGTCGGCATCGATCCGGACGACGACCGGCAGGGGTTCGCCCTCGGGTAGCGCCGCGGCAATGCCCTGTTCGATGCGCGCCGGAGCCACCGCTGCGGTTGGATCGACGCGTACCCAGCCCTGCCCGGCGAGCCAGATTTCGGCCCAGGCGTGTGCGTCCGACTGGCGTACGGTGAGGTATCCATCGACCGGATTGACTTCGCCGCCCTGGTAGCCGGCGACCACGCGTGCCGGAACCCCCGCTGCCCGCATCAGGAAAACGAAGGCCGAGGCGTAGTGCTCGCAGAAACCGCGACGCGTGGTGAACAGGAATTCGTCCATGACATCGGGGCCGAGCAGCGGCGGCTGCAGGGTGTAGTAGAAGGGCTCGTGGCGGAACTTCGTCAGCGCGGCCTCGGCGATTTCCCGCGGCGGCAGCGACTGCCACTCGGCGGCGAGGGCGCGCGTGCGCGGGTTGAACTGGGCGGGCAGGGCCAGGGATTGCTGCAGGACAGCCGCTGCTTCAGCGACGCTGGCGCGATAGTCGAGCGCCGAGACGAACGAGACTCTCGACCGGACACGCAAGGGCTCGCGGGCCAGGACTTCGAGCGTCGGTGCCAGGCGGCTGTCGGGCGGCAGGCGGGTCGGCACGTCGAGAGCCAGTAGCCAGCGCTGGTTGTGCGCCTCGAGGATGCTCGTGTAGGCATGCACCTGGCCGCGTGCCTCGATGAGCGGATCGGCTCGCGCCGGTCCGCCGGCCGGCGGACGTGCGCGCCAGGTCAGTCCGTCATAGTCGTCGAAGACGGGTCCGCGCCAGTAGAGATCGGCCTTTTCCGGGACATCTCCGGCGAACTGGCTGCGGAAGGCGATCGCGCCGGACTGGGTCAGGCTGCTGATCGAGCCCGGCGACATCTGCTCGGACAGGCCGCTGAGGGCCGAATAGGCGTCCTGCGGCAAGCCCCAGAGCGGACCGGAGACGCGCGGGAAGAGGAGGTACAGGATCAGCATGAAGGGCAGCGCCTGAACCAGCAGCAGGCAGGCCAGGCGGGCGATCGCCGCGACCGGCTGGGCGCCGCCGTGCACCCGGATCAGGGTTGCCGTCAGCAGGGTGATGGTGGACAGTAGCCAGAGGCCGGCGGGGATGCTCTGTGAATAGAAATAGTGGGTAAGCAGCAGGAAGTAGCCGAGCAGGATCACCACCATCGCGTCGCGCCGGTTGTCCATTTCCAGTGGCTTGAGCGCCATGAAGACGACCAGGAGCGCGACCCCCGGATCCTTGCCAAGCAGGGTATGGAACTGCCAGGCGATGCCGGCGACGCAGCCACCGACCAGTAGCGCCAGTGCCCAGCGCGCCGGCAGCGGGCGCCGCCGATACCACAACCAGGCGCGCCAAAGAAGGGCGCTGCCGACGAGTGCGCTGAGCCACGGAGGCAGGTGCTCGGCGTGCGGCACGGTAGTCGCCAGCGCGGCGGCGAGCAGCCAGGGCACGGCGCCGAGTTCGAGCGCGACGCCCGGTCTGCGCCTCACCGGGTGGGCTCGCCGTGCAGCGCCAGCGCCTGCAGGCAGGCTGCGCGATGCGTTGGACCCTGCGCCGGGCGCAGGAGATGTCCCGGCAGGCGCAAGCCGTAAAGTGCCTGCTGTTCCTCGGCGGCCAGGATCCAGCCGGCAAGGATCGACAGTCGCTCTTCCGGGTCCCGGTTGCCGGGGGTCAGCGCCCAATCGAGCCAAAGTTCGTCGGCGGCACCGCCGGCGAACTCCTTGACCAGCAGCGGCTGTTCATCGGATCGTCGGGCGACCGCTTTCCAGGCGATGTGGCGGGTCGGGTCGCTGGCCTGGCGTGGCCGCAAGCCCGCGAAGTCCTCCAGACCGCCTTCGCCGTGGCGGCTGTCGGCGTGCGCTGTCGACGCCGCCGGCGGCAGCGGCGTACGAATCGGCCGAGGATAGACGATGCACGAGAAGGTCGGATGCAGGTAGCTCCAGGCGCGGAACAGGCCGAGTGGATAGCGGCTGGTCAAGGTTATCCTGCCGGGGTCGAGCCGGCCGCGGCGTGGCGCAGCGTGCGGAATGGCGACCGTTGCGCGTCCTGCGGGCGGGACCTCGGCCCTGACCACGGGTTGGTGCGAAAAGGCGAACTCAAGGGCGCGACGCGGCTGTGGGCGGGTGTTGTCGATCGCCAGGGGAAAGTACGCGCTTTCGCCAGCGAAGACGGCTTCCGCCCGTGCGGGGGTCAGGCGCAGGCCGAACAGGTTGTGGAAGGTATGCACCATGGCGACGATGCCGAGCCCGGCGAGCAGGAAAATCAAGGCGTGACCGAGGCTCAGGTTGTAGTTGATCGCACCGATCAGCATGACGGCGAGGACGATCGCGAAAACGATGCCGCCGCGCGTTGGCACGATGAAGATCCGGCGTTGGGTGAGCACGATCGGTACCTGCTCGTCACGACCCAGGCGAAACAGCCAGCGCTGAACGGCTGCGAGTGGGCGCATCAGGTCAGTGGCACGGAGCGAATCAGTGCCGCCATGTCTTCCGCTGCGGCCTGTCCGCCGCTGAGCAGCCGCAAGCGGTGACGGGCGACGGCGGGCAGGACCGCCTGTACGTCTTCCGGCAGAACCATGCTGCGGCCACCGGTGAACGCCCATGCGCGTGCCGCCGCAAGCAGCGACAGGGCTGCCCGTGGGCTCAGCCCATGGACGAAGCGCGGCTCGTTGCGCGTCGCCGCCACCAGCAGTTGCAGGTAGTCGAAGAGGGCCGGTGCGGCGTAGATGGCCGCCGTCTGTTGCTGCAGGAGAGCGAAGTCGCCGGGGGCCACGCGGGCAGCAAGCGCCGGCAACTGTTCGCGCCTGCCGCCGCTCTCGAGCAGTGAGCGTTCGGCAGCCTGGTCCGGGTAACCGAGCTCGATGCGCAGCAGGAAGCGGTCCAGTTGCGACTCGGGCAAGGGGAAGGTACCGACCTGACTCGATGGGTTCTGCGTGGCGATCACGAAGAAAGGTTCCGGCAGCGGCCGGGTCTCGCCTTCGGTGGTCACCTGCCCCTCTTCCATCGCCTCGAGCAGGGCGCTCTGCGTCTTCGGGGTGGCGCGGTTGATTTCGTCCGCCAGCAGAATCTGACAGAAGACCGGTCCGGGCAGGAAGCGGAAATCGGCCCGCTCGCGGTCGAAGATCGAGACGCCGAGAATGTCCGCCGGCAGCATGTCGCTCGTGAACTGGACACGTGAGAACTGGAAACCGAGGAGGCGGGCCATGGTATGCGCAAGAGTCGTCTTGCCGACTCCGGGAAGGTCCTCGATCAGCAGATGGCCTTTTGCGAGCAGGCAGCAGAGGGCGAGCCGCGTCTGCGTGCTCTTGCCGAGAACGACGGCGTTGGCGGCGGCAAGGATGTCGGCGAGAACGGATTGTGGGTTGGCGGGCAGCATGGCTTGTCGTTCCG
>JGI24217J29970_1007718_pt1 | contig 16509 bp, 1 predicted proteins | sample EnhBioin_Aerobic_FD_29970 | JGI IMG/M metagenome (IMG submission 29970) | reverse complement strand
AGTTTATTGAGCGGTTTTAACAGTAACTTAAAGAAACTCAACCGACAAGTCGTGGACTCTCTGTCCAAATCCATCGTTGATATTTGCAATATTCTGACAATCAGCAGGTTTATGGTTGGTGTTGTATCCAAATTTTTCACATAACGGACAGATTGGGGTTGGCCAGGTGCAGGTCATTTCAGAGTGATTTTTTCTACCACAGCGACCACATCTGTCACAGCCACCAAGATGAGATCTTCCACAAACGGTACAAATTTTACAACTTCCTGCGTGTAAGATACCTTTGCAAACTTGACAAATCTTGGTTGTCAGGGAAGCAGGGCCAGACAATTTTTGGGGTTTTGGTTCATTAATACAATAATAATTGTCAAGCAGTTTCCTCGATTCGTCTGGGAGGCGGGGGCTCATTGAATCATGTGGGTAGTCTACTTGAAATGGATCGTTTTGACCTTTGTTGGGGAGACGTGGCCCACCACGCTGGCCTCCATGATGAGGACCACCATGAGGATGAGGACCACCATGAGGACCACCATGAGGACCAGGGCCATGGGGACCACGCTGGCCTCCATGATGAGGACCACCATGAGGATGAGGACCAACATGAGGACCACCATGAGGATGAGGACCAGGGCCATGGGGACCACGATGGCCTCCACGATGAGGACCAGGGCCATGAGGACCACGATGAGGATGGAGACCAGGGAGGTGGCCTTGTCCTTGAGTTGAGGTTTCTTCTAGATTAGGTTCATCGACATAAGTTTGTTCTTTGGGTTGACTTGGAGGGTTACCACCACGACCAAATCTCCCACCGCGACCACGAGCACCTTGAGGTCCATGGTTTCTGGGTCTGGTATCTTCTGAGTTGGATGAATCATCTTCATTGTTTTGGCCTTCTTTCGGTTCCTTTGGTTGACTGAGGCCTGGTCTTGGTCCTCCTCCTCGTTTTTGGTCTTTCCAAGGTTTAGGTCCTCTTCCTGGTTTTGGACCAACAGGCATGTCGGTACCAGATTGTTTTGCTGCCAATTTTTGTTCAAACCAAGCCTTCCTTTCCTGAAGTTTTTCTCTCTTGAAATCAGGTAAGTTCTGTTTTTGGAGTTTAGCTTCAATATCGGAAAGACGAGCTTCCAAACGAGCAGTTTGGTCTTCTGGATTTTTCCCTTCTATTTGGTCTTTTCCTTGTTTTCCTGGTTGACCTTGTTGTGGTCTTCTCTTCTCAAACATGGCAGAATCTCCAAAACCCTCATTTTTTTTGTTTCTTCCTTGTCGGTTTGGTCTGTCGTGTTTCTTGCCACCAATATTTTTTGTTGGTTGATGGGGAAGAACCTCTGCTTTGAAGGAATCAATATCTTTTTCTAATAATTCTTGAAGTTGTTCTTCAGTTTTTCCATTTTGAACTTTTGAAGCCCATTGCCAAGCTTGAAAAGGATCAATTGCTTTGAGTTTGACATAAAGACGAGAAATACAAGTATTAGCATGATCAAAATCAAGACCTGTTGTTATTTCTGCGAGTTGAGTTTTGAATTCATCATACATATCATCTGGAAAATGAAGAATTATCAAATTGAGATTTGTAATTGCATCAATTTTCTTGTTTTGGTCTTCTTGTGAGGTTGCAGATTTCAAAGCTTCTAAAAACACAGAACTGAGCTTAGCTCGAATCAATTGAATATGGTGTTTGTGTTTTGGTGAGGATGCAAGTTGAGCCAAGATAATTTTTGGATTGAGTTGTTTGTAATCTTCAATGTTGGCGTAGGTCTCAGGATTACAAAATTTTTTCTCCATAGCATCGGTTTCTTCCTTCAAGGTGTTCATCTTGGTTTGGACTTTTTCGAGGCCTGTCATGTTCAGTTGTCGGTATTGGTCAAGATCTGTTCTTGCAGCATGGAAGGCGGTTCGTTTGAGAGATCTTTGGACGTTTTGGAGGTTTGACAGAAGAAGGGATTCAATCTTCTTCATGGCTTCGGTTGGGAAGGCACGGAGAGTTTCCACAGTCTTGGAGGAGGTTTTGGCGAGGCAAGCTTGAAGACAAGACAAGCTTTGTAGTTCTTGGATCTTGTCAAGTTTGGGTTTAAGGTCAGTGATTTTTTGAACCAGGTGCTGGTTTGGGTGAAGGGACAAAGCAGCAAGACCAGTTTCTGCTTCTTTAATCAATTGGACGACAGCTGTGTCAATTTTGAGACTGAGCTCGAGCAGAGATCGATCAGGGAGGTTGCTAGATGATAAACCTTGCTCTGCAGCTTGAAATTCTTTCTTGGTGAGGTATTGGGAAATTGATTTCATGGCTTCATTATTGTTTTTCATAATGACTGAAGAATATTTTTTTTGAAGACTGGTGAAACCATCTTTCTGGATATCAAACAGTGTGTCAAACCCACTGCACAGTCTTGCAGAATCGAGAAGCTGCTTGAGTTGTGGTGTGTTGTCACTTTCTTGGGCTACTCCCATGTCTCCAGTTAGTTCATGGAGGTAAGCCTGACATTGTTTCTTCCATTCACAAATGTTTGGATGAAGATCAATCATTTTTGACCACAACTTTGGATATCGATCTTTCAACGTATTGTAGTCATGTTGATGCCCAATAAATATTTCTTTGAATTTCACGGCATCATCAGAGTTTTTCATTTTTTGGAAACATACTTGATTTTCCTTTTCAGCAAATTTGATATAACAGCGTAAGTACTTTTCAATATGATCAAGCATCCTTGTGATTTTTTCTCGGTGTTGTTGGGAAGTAACTTTTTCTTCAAATAGTTTTATATATTCTAAGACTCGATCAAGGATTTGTCCTTCAAAATATGGGAACACATGAGTGTGACCAAATTGCTTTCCTCGTTTAATTAATTTTTCTAGTCCTTCTAAATCATTATTGGATGCAACTCTAAGATCACTCGATTGTGAATCTCGAGCGGATACAGAACATGTTTCATCATCAGTTTCAGATAATCTTCTTTCTTCTAATTCAGTTTGAAGATATACCATTTCAGCTGTATCAAGATTAAATTGATCTTGTACATATAAATAAGAATCTTTGATTTGTCCAAAGAAGTTTTCTTTCATTTCATCACGTTTTGAGGGGAGGAATGGAAAAACAATATCTAGAGGGGTTGTTGCGAGAATCATACGGATAATAGCATAAGCAGATTCAACAGATTGTGCAGAAGGAATATTATTTCGTCCTAAAGACACATCAAAATGTTGAAGTGCTTGGGCTTCAGTATCAATATAAGTTTCAAAATCCTCGGATAGTTTTTCAACCATCGCTTGATAAAATGGAGGCTGAACCTTTTCAAGCTCAAGCCATCGAGTGCTCTTAAGTTGGTCCATTTTCTTCTTTAATACTTGAATCAGGTTGGGGACTTTTTGAGGATCTTGGTTATGAGCGATTGTTTCAATATGAGCTTCGACATCTTTTCGGTCACGAAGGAGAGCGTTGGTCAACAGCTTTTGAGCTTGGGATTTCTCTCCACTGAGGCGGGCTTCGAGGTCAGGATGCAAATCGTGGAATTCCATAATTTGCTTCCAGAGGCGGTGGAAGATATCCCAGTTAGGTGTTGGGTCTGTTGAGGCAAGTTCAAGTTCCTTGATGATACTTTTCACACAAGCTTGGATTTCGTTCATAGCCTCTTCATGGAGGTCTTTTGGTTTGATGAGATCCTGTGACGTCGTTAAGGATTGAAGCAGGATCAAATCTTCAAGACGGGGTTCAGATCTAGCTTTGGCAATATCTTCAAAAGTAGTTTTAAGTTGGATCAAATCGGAGCGGGATTTCAGGAGTTGTTTGATTTTGTTGGACAGCCAGATGAATCTATCAACCAACTTCTCGATTAAAAGTGCGGGGTCACATCCACTCTTGCAAAGGTGGCCTAAGTGTTTTTTGGCTTCAGAAATTATTTCAAACTGAACCGAAAATTCTTTGAATTGATGCTCTTCGATATGACGAAGAATTTGAGCAAATAATTCTTGAAATTTTGTTTCAAGGAATGAACAAGTTTCTTTATAAATATCAGAAACACCAAGACATATTTCTCTTAAAGAAGATAAATTGGTTAAATAAATAGAAGTCATAGGATCATGAAGTGGTTTTTCTAGAGTTTTCTGTTGTAATCGGATTGCAATTTCCGCAATAAGAGGAGCCAAATCAGTCAAAGATAGTAAACGAGGGATATTTTTTTGGAGAATTTGGGCTTCAGCCATAAGTGTCATAAACTGGCGAAGTTCATCAAAATCTTGTTGTTTTCCTCCATCAGGACTAAATAATGAACGATTCAGGTTGGCAATTTTTTGGGTCTTCAGAGCATCGAGTTTAGCAGCAATATCTTCACTACATTGGTTGAAAGTGTCTTGTAGTCGTTGGACTTTAAGTTCATCTGCCAAAAATTTAAGATCGGACAGATAGTAATTTACAAGTTTGAGATCAAGGATCTCGAGAGCATTGGTAATATGGCGTTGGGTAGCTCCTGCAAATACAGGAAGAGTATCGGCGCTCTTCTGACTTAGAGGGCAAAGCAGATTTTCTTTTGGATATGAAATAGCTTTCATTTTTTGGAGCTTTCTTAGCCAATCACCAGCTTTCATTTCACACGGATCAAATTTCAGGGGAAAATCAGCATCTCGGACCTTGTCACACATATCTTCAAGTGTGGCTCTAATCACAGGATCACCATGGTAATGTGAAAGAACATTTTCCAACATGGAGCCAATATTTACTTCAGCCGGAAACTTTGTAAAGGCATAATAAATGGCATAAAGACGGTCTTCAATTCCAGCCACGTATTTCGAGAGGAATGTAGCAAGCTCTACAATTCCTTGGCCTCTGTTCGAGTTGAGGTAACTACAAAGAGCCAGAATTTTGACACTTTTACAATTTTCAAGTGCAATTCTGATGCCAAAGGCATTCATGAGTTCAATTTCTATACCACCAGTATCTCCATAGCCAGGTGCATCAACAAGCCACAGGGAAGCTCTTTCAACATAAACAGGAATAACTTCCCGTGTTTCAGACTTGGAAAAAGGAGCTGAGACGATCCTATCTAAGGCAGGATTTGGAGGGCGTTTTTTGGCATCAATATGAGGTAGTGACCCTTGGCCAAAAGAGACGGACTGGGATTGCATGTCACAATCAGAAAGGGCAAGAATTGTTGTTGATTTTCCAGCACCAGTGATACCAACGAGAAGGACCACATCAGCATCTTTTAAGGCATTGGATTCTTTCTTGGCTTTGGAGAACATCTTCCGGAGAACAAGGACATGGATGGGTCGAATCTCACGAAGGAGATTCTCGCATGCGTTGGCACAACTCGAGAGCTGGCCATTCTGGGCACTGTTTTGGGCTGACCGGAGATGACCCTCCACCTCGGTGCCCGAAATTCTTTCAAGCAGCATTCGTTGTTTCAAGCCTTCCCATTGAGCATCTGTCGGTCTCCCATTGAGAGGATCTGACACACAACCAAGATGGATTTGCAGAAGCAGTTTTTCACAACATAGTGGAATGGCAACAAGATCCTCCTCAGTGCAAAGAGGGACCAGACCCACTGGAGGCTCGATAGCCACCGCAGGCCCTGATGGAACCGCTGCATGCCTTTGCCTATATTTTTGGAGAAGCTGTTCCAGTTCAATATCAAAAGTTGCGTGTTTTTTGCGTGCAATTTCGTCTTTAAGAAATTTAAATCCATCAAGCTTGGCTCCTTCTCTGATACCAGAAAGTGTTGCTGGGATGTGCTCTTTTTCAATCCAGTATGCCTGAAACAATTTTTCAACGTCCAGAAGCATTGCCTTGTCAGGAGCTTGGGCCATGACCTTCCGGACTTGTTCAAAAAGTCCAGACAGAGCTGGCGTGAAAGGTTTGTGAAGTCTGGGAGCAATGTGCTCATACAAAAAGTCCAGCTCAGATAAACCACAACCAGAGAGGAGCTTTTGGCAACATTCTTGAACAGAGTCTGCTTCGAACTGGGGCCAACTTTTGAAGAAGACGTTGACCAGATTTTGGACCTCTGATGTTCGGTCGGATTTTGGCAATAAAGCCTCCACTTGGGATTTGAACGTTTCGAAATCAAGCTTGAACTGGGAGTAGGCCCTTGGAGGGATGCACTCCAGCCACGGTTCCAACAAAGACGCAACATTCCCAGCCACGATCGTTTGGAGTGTCTCCTGGCTTGAGATTTCTTCTAATCCACGATGGACAACAAGAAATTGGCTGATTAGGTTCGGGATGGCGTCACCATCCTGGGGGGTATCCATGATCGCTTCTCCACGTGGACGGAAGATCCGATAGGCTGTTTCTGAAGGTCGACCAGAGAACCTGGCCGTTCCCTTTGTGTCAAGTCCGAGCCATGGGAACTATCGAACTCGTCTCATGATTTACTTTGCAATTTCAATCTTTTAAACAGTCCCTCTATTACAATCTAGGTTGACATTGTTCTTCTTAAGACAAGAAATATTTTGCTTTGAAGTGTTGGACAACTTCTTCTCCTCGAGAACCTGCTGACATTCTCAGAACCTCTTCAACAACCAAGTTGGTCAATGTTTGAGCTCCACTAGCATTACTCATTGAAAGTTGTCTACAAGTTCCTCCACTTCGTTTTGCAATATCTTCAAAATTTGCTCTCAGTCCAGTTCCATTGCCAAGATAAAACGTATGCACAGGAACTCCAGCAAGTTTTTCCAATTGTTCAGTATAATGAGTTGGAGGACCATACTTAGGAACCCAGAAAGACTCTCCATTGTAGCGAGCTCGGTCAGAAATAATAGCTGGCCGCTCTTTGGCAGGAGCATCAGCAATTAATAAAACTTGAGCGATCTGTTCAGATGCATGTTGCTGAGCAGCATGGTGTAACCCAATCTCGACTGCTTCTGGGTAATCACCACCTCCAGTAGCAGAAATTGTTCCCATAAAAGATCTCAAATTTGCTGCTTTAGTTTCCCATCCAGAACTTTGAATAATAGTGTCTTTACAATCATAATCTCGATAAACAACAAATTGCATTTTAAAATTGTCTTCTGGAAATCCACTTTCTTTCAACACAGTTGAAGCTAATTCAAACATCTTACAACATGTGTCTTTAACAGCAGAGAGGAGACCTCCCATTGATCCAGTTGCATCCATAAGGAGAATTGTTCTTGAAACTGCAGTTTCAACAAAAGATCCCTTGTTCTTCTCTCCAACAAAAGTTTTGATCGTTTTAAAATCAGCTGCAATGATAGCAGCCATAAACTTCTTGGATGCTTCATGATCTTTCTTGCATTGTTCAATTGTAATAAATCTGGAGGCACATGTACCTTCATATAATTTTGTTCTTTCTTCATTCAAAGTTTTATAGAACAAAATTCCGGGGGTTTTAATTCTGGTTTCCCAAGTTGATCCCAACACCCATTCCAAAGAGCTAGCTAACAAGAGGAGTTTGAAACTTCCATTATCACCTTGTCTTGCACATCGACCTTTAATTTGGTATTCTTCTGATAATTCTTGTGAAAAGAAAGTTTGAAGTACATGAATTCCTCCATTGGCATTTACTTGAGGATGTCTTAATTCAAAATCAGTTCCTCTTCCAAAAGTTGGGGTGAGGAAGGTGATTTTCTTTTCAGAGGCAGCACGTTTAATTCTAATATCACGATCTTCGGCAGATACTCTTTCGGTGATGATTTGAATAAATTCATCACCAGAGGTCTTTTTAATTTCAGAAAATTGTTCAGATTTATAAAACTCTTCTAATTCATTTGAAGAGGGGAAGAAAACTAAAATTGGACGTTTTGCTTTGGTGTGCATTGCATCAATTTCAAGATTAATTGCAACAAAATGGTCTTTCTTGTCACCAAAACAGAGTTTAGTATGAGGTTCTGGATCACGATCAAATTCTCTTTGAGCATCAGCAAAAACAGAAGGAAGATAAGTCATCTTTTGAATATCATAAGTCTTCTGTAAAATTGCCATTTCAGGTTTAGCAAGAGTTTTGAGTGTACCAGACACTCCAGTAATATAAAAAAAGTCATGAGGCATCTCAGCATATGAGAATGTACCACAATTGACATAAATTCCAACATTGGCGCTAAGACTGGCTGGTGAGATCTTTTTCTTTTCATTTTCATAAAAATAAGCCCAAATTGTATCATAACCAGTTACCATGTTTTCAACCAATGATTCTCCGTACAAGTACTTGATTTTATCATCATGAACCTCGTAAGTTGCAGTTTCTGGGTCAAAGGATTGAAGAGCTGAAAGCATATCTTTAATTGCTTCATCAATCAAGAATCCCCAATTGGTGTATCTTGAAGTGCAGGCCATATAAGCTGGTTCCTTCTTAACAGCTGCAAGTCTCCAAAAATTGTTGTTTGGACCACGTTTCTTCCAAATAACATCTTGAAGAGCCATGATTTCAGGAGATTGTAAGGTAAAAGTTGGATTGTAGAGTTGTCCATAAAAATCCTTGCTAAGAAAGACATCAACTTCATCAATCAAGAGTACTCTTGGAATTTGAACACCTTCAGGAAGTGGTTTGGGTGCACCTTCATTGGATTGAATCATAGTTCGAAGTTGTTCTCTGAGGTTACAAACACTATTAAGGTAGTTTTCACAAAGTTTGTTGAATGTTCCATATTCAATCTTGGCTTCAACACCAAAGCATTGAAACAACTTGGAAAAAGCTTTTTGATCACGTGTACTAAGATAATGACTGTAGCAAGAACAATTAACATCAGCACCAGTAAGTGCAAAAAATATTGATGTAACTGCAAGAATAACTGATTTTCCTTCACCAGTACCAACTTCAACAAGATTACTAAACAGAGCTGGAAGTTTCTTTCCTTTATCGGCTTCCTTGACGGAATATCCTACACCAAGAATTCGAAAAATTGCAACAACTTGACCAACATGTGGCATTAAGAGGTATTTATCAGCACCATCAATTCCTCGAGCTTCATTGTAACTGTCAGTGTTGAGGAGTGTCCATACTGCAAAAATATTAGCCAAAATTTCTGGGATGTGCTCTTTGAAGGGCTCTGTCCAAACAAATTTTCCACCTTTCAACCCTCGGTCAACAAGGTGCTTAGTTTGAGTGACTAAAACAGCTTGTGGTGGTGGATCTCCATCTTTCGTGGGCATTAGATGTTTGTGCAAGAGGGCTTCATAAGTAACTTTGTACTGCTTGTATCTGCTTTCGAGAACTGATCTGTTGATATCATCCCCTCCTAACCTATCAAGAAGACGGTCAAGATCATCCTGATGTAACATCTTTTCTCGACGTCTCTTTCGATCTTCTCCTACCAAGATAGTGTGATCAGCAAGGAGCTGTGGTCCAAGTTCAGGATCCTTTCTCTCCAATTCAGCGGAAAGAGCTGATAAGGATATGGCTCCATGTTTGGTTCGATATCCCTTCAATGATTGATCAATTGAATCATTGAATTGCGGACGGAACATAGGAAGATTCACTGAAAGAAACTTCATTGCAAGGAAGGCAATCGCAGCATTAGGAATGTCTTTGTCTTTAAGATTTTGTACTTTTTTAGCTTCAATATCAATCTTCTTTTGGAAAGCAGATTCGTATTCATCCAAGAAGGCTTGGGTTTTGGCGAGCTTACTGGTTTGCATCATTAAAAGCAGATTGTAGAGTAATCGAAATTTATCACAATCATTGGGAGTTGGTGGTGATTTTTTCGATAAGTCTGTTGCCCTTGTGTTCATTTCTTTGACTTTCTCGTCTAACAACTCCTTGCATTGCTTGTAAGTCACATCGAACACTTTTGGATCGTGTTCAGGTTTCAGGAACTTCTGGAGCTTGTGGCTTCCACTCAGAAAAGCCAAAGAGGAGTTGAGGTCTTCAAAAGTTGCTTTACGCTTGTCTTCAAAGTGAACCATGTCTTGGTCATTGTAATCGAAATTTTTGAATGGCTGACCAAGTTCAACAACAGCTTCAACCAGAGAACGGACGAGGGAGGGCAAATTGACTTCAGCTGGCAGAGTTGGAAAACCATCTGTTGCAGTGCTTGATCTTTCTGTCGCGTTTTTCATAGTTTCAACCAGAGGTGACCATTTACTCATCTCATTGAGAATTTGGTAGACATCGGTCACACATCTAGACTTGAGAGCATCTTCAAATTTCTTAAAGTGTTCTTTAATCAGGTTAACCAAGGCTCCAATATAATCTCGAGCAATCTTTAAGTGAGGGACTTCTCCTCCACCAAGTAGTTCACGGGCTTTTTGTGCGCCAAGGACCTCATAGCATGCAATAATATCTTCATATGCTCTGTCAACTTGGTTTGAATGGCCAGCTGTTGCAGCTTGTCTCAAACACTTACAACAAGTTGCCCAATGGTTGACGATGGAATCTCTTCCTTTATCAATAATTGGTTTCAGTTGATTAATTTCTTCAACCAAAGGTACGGACTGCAATAACCTTACAAGCTCTTTGGTTGCCGTACCAATCTCACGTTTTTCCAAAGCTTGGGCAAGAGCGACTTGAATTCCTTGAACCTTCTGGACCAATCCATTTTGGAGTTGTAGGAAGCATTTTCGGTTCTTTTCTTTGAATCCACCCAATTGTTTTTTGATTGCATTGACTTCTAATTCTCCACCCTTGAACTCGCTCAAAGCGTCTTCAATTTCTGAACTACATTGTTTCTGTTGGTCCGCCCAAGCACGATCAACTTCTTCCAGCATGTTGGTTGCTTCTTGTTGAAAATCAGCATGTAATAATCGAACAACACTGGTTAATTCTGTGTGTTTCTGTTGTCTACCGTTAGGAGCAGCTCCCTTGAGAGCTTGGATCTCTTTGTGAAAGGTTGTTCTAACTTCATCACTTAATTGAGTGTAGATCACTCTGTATTTTCCTTGAGTTCTCGAGATTTCGAGAAGTTGAGCCAAAAAGACCTTAGGGGGGTGCTTGAAGTATTGCTTGATATCTCGACATCTGCTTGGATCACAAATTTGGTTGATCATCTTGTCTTTCAAGACATCTAAATTCGAACATTTTTGCTCAAGTTCGGGGGAGTGGCAGTGATCCTTCAACCGAAAGCGGTAGCTTTTTAAATTGTTGATACTGTATTCAGCTTGGAAAACATCACCTTCAATCAGAGCTTCCACGGTCTTGACAAAATCGAGCATTTTTTCTTCTAATCTTTTGGAAATGACTTTGGGAAACTCTTCCAGTTTCTGTTGATATCCAGGAGGTAGATTGTCAATAATGGTTCGCTGGGAACTGGCCAATGAAATTGCATCCAGACCACTGGTGATGGTAACAAGCATTGGATCTAAACCTTCTGAATTTTGGAGATTCAAAATGTTGGTTTGAGTTTCGGTTTCTCGCATCAACCTTGACAGTGCACGCTCTAAATCTTCTCGGAGCTGAGTCAAAGCTCTCTCTGAAACGGTACCAAGAACATCCTGACCCAGATGGAAACCCACTCGTTTGAAGTCATTTTGTTCGATGTAGTTTTGGATAGTTTCACAAGTTGCTCGGGCAGCACCATGATTTTCACGTCGGATTTCTTGGTACAACGCACCAAAACCAGGAACAAATCCAAAGATAACATCAATCTGTGAGAAGGCATAAGCTTCTTCCATGAGTTCCCGGAGCTGGGCAATTTGAGATTCATCTCGAAGGGCATCAATAGCAGCGATCAAACTGGTCAGGTGTTTGGCAAATTCTTGTTTCCATTCTTTTCCATTTCTCTGTTGAATGACGCGGAAGTGGACATTTGGAAATCTCTCTCGGTCAATATTGATTTGGTTGACCAGATTGATCATGAGTTGCCATCCAGCAGTCCTAACTTCTTTGGGTTGAAATCTTAACCCCATGAGTCTTCCAATTTCTTTGTCCAAATACTTTCCATATTCTTTAAGATAGTTATCAACTTCAGTTACGGTTTGGTCAACAATCAGCCGTTCAGGATTGACGAAAGCAGCTAATTGGCACTCTCCAAGATACTTTAAGGCGTTCTCCATTGCGTGCAGATCAAGGCCATCAAAAGTAAACTCCAGTTGAGTTTTCTTGCCTTTCTCAATAACGGAACTACATTCCTCAATTCTAGAGTTGAGGGCTTCAATTGATTGAAATCCACCAGCGTTGAGCATTTCATTAGCATCATTTCCAAATAGAAAAGACTTTTTGTCTTTGAGAAATTGATCTTCCAAGACTTTCAACCTGTGGAGATCACCAGCAGCGTCAGCCAAAATTCGTTTTTTCTCTTCTTGTTGAGCCTCAAGTTGTTGATTCAGTAGTGCCATTTCCTTGGTGGCATCTTGGGCAACAGTAGCTAATGATCCAACCTTTAAAAGAGCACCTTGTTCTTTGGCAGCTTGTTGGAGTTGTCCATCAAGCTCTGCTAGGGTTCGTTCGACTCGTGATTTTTTCTCATTTGTTGTTTCTTCATCCTTTTGGATTTTTTGGAGGTTTGCATCTCTATCTTCTTCGATCTTTGCTCTTCTCTCTCGAAGGTGGTGTTCATCATCAAAACCAGATTCAGCCAACTTTTTTCTTGCAGGATGTAACTGTTGAACAGCTTTGTAAAGATCTTGAAGACGATCGAGTTCTTTCTTGAACTCATGAACAGAATTATCTTGAAGGTTGAATTCCTTGAGGATATCATTAGACACAGCTCTCAGTTGAGCAACAAATCTTCCCAAAATCTCCTCTCGACCTGCTCGAAGAGAAGGGATCGAATCTTCCAAATTCTGCATATGTTTAACTTCTTTAATAATTCCATAAGCGGTTACAAGTTGTCCTGGTGTTCTTGTGACTCCTTTGAGCGTTAAATCAAAGTTTTCGTAATAATCTTTCAACCGGAGCATATGAGTGTTGAGTTCTTCAGTAACTTTCTCCATAATTGTTGCGTACATCCCAGGGGAGTGTTCATCAAACCAATCCAAAGCTTTCTTCAAACGGCCTAAAGCCTTCGAGATTCGACTGTATTGAGCAACCCCAACCTTACCATTAAATTCGGTGGTGAGGAGAGTAGCAATGTCATCTTCAAGCTCCTTGGTGAGTTCATTCATTGTAGCCTCCAAGGCTCGAACAGTTGAGAAGTATTGAGCAGCAGTGGAATCCCTAAGATCTTGATGAAGACCTCGGACTTCTTCCATTTCTTGCAGAAATGTACGAACTTCATCAAAAGCACCAGTAGCACGAAGGGATTCTTTAAGTTGGTTTCCTCTTTGTTCAAAATACTGATTAGTTTTGGCAATGATTTCACCATAGAAGTGAGGAATGGTAGTTCCTTGATCCTTTTTTTGGAATGAATCTTGGTAAGCAAGGAGGAGATCAGAAAGAATCAAAGATTCTTTTGCTCGGTTTAACAATTCAAAAGCGTGTTTGAGGCATTCCTTGCTGGCTCTATCCAAACCACGAGTTGTATTTCGAAAATTGGCAGCCACTTTTTCCACCAGAGATCGAAAGTGTTGCGCAATAGCGGATACCAGTCCACTTGGGATAAGATGGAGCTCTGGAAAGAAGGTTGCAAGGAGTTTGGAAGCCTTAGCAAGCACAGAAATTTGTGGAGCGACTTCATCAAAAGCTTCTCCACTGATAAATAAAAGAATCTCCTTTTCTTTGGCTTTGAACAAATCAACATTCCAACATTGGAGCTCTTGATTATAATCAGCAGCAAGATCAGGGAATGCACTTTGAAGCATAAAAAAATTCGAGAAGTAGCAGGAGACGAGGGGATCATCCAAGGCTTTTTGTTGAACAGCAGTTTTCAAAGTTGCCAAAGAGGCTTTAATACACTGAGTAAGCACAGAAGGCAAGATAGCACGATCTTTCAAATGGTTGTCAAGCTTCGATGCAGCTCGGAGCAAACCAACGGCAGCGAGAAAAATTTCAATATCTTGACTTCGTAAGCCATCGAGACTTTGGATACAACGATCAAATCGAAGAGCCTCTTCATCCACCATTTTTTTCAATGCTACAAGGGTGTTTTCAATACAAGAAGAGTATGTATCTCGAACAATTGGGCTCTTGATGACTTCAGATAGTCTATGGAGATGGGATAATCGATAAGCAATTAAGGGAAAGTCCCAATTTTGCAGAGCATAGTTGACACTATTCAAAGAACAATGACAGAAGCTAGCAATGGAGGCTTGCGTTGATTCACAGATAGAAAAAAGCAAGTTTTCTCCGGGGTTCAAGATAGCCTTCTTGGGGTTCAACTTTGCAAAAATCTTGGCTGGCTCGGTTTTGTTCTTGCCATCAAGAGAGAAGATACATGGATTATCCGTTGTTTTGTCAATCATGTCTTCAATAATGGCATCAACAGCATCTTCACAAATATTTTGGGATCTCCTTGCTTCCTTCAAAGATTTAAGCATCGAATTGGTATCAAAAAGTTCAGGAAATTTGGTAAAGTAATAACTAAAAGCACCAAGACGGTCTTCAACTCCTTTAACCATATTTGCAAGCACTCGAGCGAGGTCAGAAACCCCTTCATTCCTGTTTCCAAGATTAGGTCGTCCAATCAAGGCAAGGATTCTAACACTTTCACATTTTGCAAGAGTTTGCAAAATAGCAACACCATTAGTAATATCAACTTCAGGGCCAGCAGTATCACCATAGCCAGGAGCATCAACAAGCCAGACATGTTCTCCACCAGGAAGCGAGACAAGAATTGGAGTAAGAGCTCTTGTTTCTGATTTTGATTCGGGAGAGGAGACAATCTCTTTGAAGGTTGGGTTGGGGAAAGGAGGGACAGCTTCCCAATGGTCAAGAAACACACCAGGTGAAATTTCTTTCTTCACTTGTTTCATGTTTCCACCAGCAAGAGCTTGAATGGTGGTGGACTTTCCAGCACCTGTTTTCCCAATCAAAAGCACAATTTTTTCACCTTGGATAGCCTTTTGAGCCTTTGCAGATTGGACCAAAAGTCTTTCAATCTCAAACATGTCAAGAGGTCGGATTTGTTTGAGGGATTGGGATAGAAGCTTGAGAGCATCTTGTTTTTTTCCTTGGTTAACAAAATTTTGTGCTTCTCTGATTTTGGTTTCAATTTCCAACTGGAACAGCTTTTCGGAACGGAGTTGGGTTCGGAGACCATCCCAAGTGGATTCAGGAAGCTCGATTTGAGTCTCACTTGAAAGCAAGCATATAAGTTCCATCACCAATTTTTCACTGCAGATAGGCATTTCGGAAATATCCTTCAGCATTGATTTATCCATTTCAAAGGATCCAGGGTCGACGACTGGTGTAGGTTGAGTTCTTGGTGATGTGACTGGGGAGATAATATTTAGAGTTTGTTGAATTGTTGGCCCAGGTGTTGCTTGTTGGGTCTTGTTCAATTCATCGGCTTTGGTTTGGAAAGTCTGGAAAGCAGCTTTGAAAGTATCTTGTTTTCTCTTGGGTATTTCATCCACCCACAGTTCAAGGAGTGAAGCGGTTTGGTTCGCTTTCACAGTTTCAAGAGCTTTCTGGATTGATGTTTCATCGTGTTCAATGGATTGGACCACACAAAAAGTCTTGATTAATTCAAGGATCTGAGGATCGGTAGATGGAGGGAGTGGGGGAGCAGCCAATTTGTTCACTTCTGCTTCAAAGGCACCAAAAGCAACTTTGAAGGCATCTTGCTTTCTCTTTGGAATGTCATCCTTCCAAAGTTCAAACAAAGAGGCAGTTTGGTTGGCCTTCACAGTTTCAAGGGCTTTCTGGATTGATGCTTCATCATGTTCAATGTCATGAACAGTACAAAAAGCTTTAATAACTTCAAGGATTTGTGGATCATTGGAGGGTAGAGGTGGGGGAGCAGCCAATTTATTCACTTCTGCTTCAAAGGCACCAAAAGCAAATTTGAAGGCATCTTGCTTTCTCTTTGGAATGTCATCCTTCCAAAGTTCAAACAAAGAGGCAGTTTGGTTGGCCTTCACAGTTTCAAGGGCTTTCTGGGTGGATGCTTCGTCGTGTTCAATGTCATGAACAGTACAAAAAGCTTTAATAACTTCAAGGATTTGTGGATCCTTGGAAGGAGGAGGCGGAACAGCAGTCAATTGCTTGATCTTTTCTTGAAAATCACCAAAGAGAGGTATCCAAGCATCTTGCTTCCTTTTTGGAATATGTTCCAGCCAAAGTTCCAGCAAGGCAGCAGTTTGGCCTGTTTTGAAGGCTCCAAGTGCTTTCTGGTTTGAAATTTCATCGTGTTCAATCTGGTGAGCATCACAGAAGTCAGCAATCATTTGTTCGAGTTGGTCATCGGAAATTTGATCTTGAGTGGAGGTTTCTCCAGAAAGTTGGAGCTGGGACGTCTGTTCTTGGGGAGTCACCGAGCCAACCTTGACACGAACCTTCTCGACCAATTCCTTGAACTCGGCAGTAAAGCTTCCTCGTTTCTTCTCGGGGACATCGATCATGAGCTGCTCCACCGAGGAAGCAAAATCCACAACGCCTTGGGCCAAAGAGGAGACGAGTAGTTGAAGCGTTGGCTGGATTTGTTCCGGGTCAAGAGCGTATTTGTCAAAGAACTCCTGGAGGAGCTCTCTGATTTCTCGTAGACCGGAGAGGTGATCCTCTTTTCGATCCATTGACACTCGGTCTCGAAGCA
>JGI24217J29970_1002760_pt1 | contig 16943 bp, 10 predicted proteins | sample EnhBioin_Aerobic_FD_29970 | JGI IMG/M metagenome (IMG submission 29970) | reverse complement strand
TGGTATAACTCCGAGTAATCTTCAGTTTCAACTACAAACGTTATTGGAAGGAAATGTTATTGGTTCCATATTAGAATTGGACAAAGTAGTTCCCATTCGGTTAATTTATCCCAATACACAAAATCGAAATTTAGAGGATATTAGAAAATCGTATCTTTTTTTACCTAATGGAAAAACTATCCCTATCACTAATTTAGTTGATATTACTATTTCAAAAGGTGTTGCCGAAGTGCAAAGAGAAAATCTTCAAATGATGAGTGTTGTAACAGGTCGTTTAGATAATAAAGATTTAGGAACAGTAATGAACCAAATTAAGCAAGAAGTTTCCAGTAAAGTAGTATTACCTAGTGGCTATTATATTGATTATGCTGGAGCATATAAGGATCAACAACAATCTTTTAAAGAACTTTTGCTTATCTTATTTGCTTCTTCGTTATTAGTTTTTGGTATTTTGTTATTTCTATTTAGAAACTTACGAGTTGCTTTACTAATTATTTTTATTTCAATTTTAGGGATTTCAGGAAGTTATTTATTGTTGTTTTTTACTAATACACCTTTAAACGTTGGAAGTTATACTGGATTAATTATGATAGTTGGTATTATTAGCGAAAACGCCATTTTTACTTATCTTCAATTTAATGAAACTTATCAAATAACTAAAAACAAAAAACAATCCATAGTATTTGCGATTTCAACACGTTTACGTCCAAAATTAATGACTGCCTTAGGAGCAATTATTGCCTTATTACCATTAGCCATTGGAATTGGAACAGGTTCTGAATTACACCAACCTTTAGCCATTGCTGTCATTGGAGGATTTTTAATTGCGTTACCTTTGTTGTTGATTGTTTTGCCTAGTTTGCTAATGAAGTTTATTTCAACAAATGAAGTCTAACAAATTAAAGAAGGAGAACCATATATTGATTCTCCTTCTTTTATAGCTATTATGTAACAGTATTAAGTAAGATACACATTTTAAATTTCTATAGTTCTTAATCGTAACGCATTAGCAATTACAGATACAGAGCTAAAACTCATAGCTAAAGCTGCAATCATTGGAGAAAGTAATATTCCAAAAACAGGAAATAAAACACCTGCTGCTATTGGAACTCCTAAAACATTATAGATAAAAGCAAAAAATAGATTCTGTTTGATGTTTTTCATTACTGCGTGACTTAAATTTTTAGCTTTCACTATTCCTTTTAAATCCCCTTTTACTAAAGTAATTTTAGCACTTTCAATGGCCACATCTGTTCCTGTTCCCATTGCTATTCCAATGTCGGATTGTGCTAATGCTGGTGCATCGTTTATACCATCACCTGCCATTGCTATTATTTTACCTTTGGCTTGTAGCTCTTTGATGTATTCTAATTTATCTTGTGGCAAACAGCTTGCTTTAAAATCGGTTAAGTTTAGTTCAGAAGCTACTGCTTTTGCCGTATTTTCATTATCTCCTGTTAACATTATGACTTGAACTCCCTGACGCTTTAGTTCGTTAATAGCCTCTAAACTCGATTTTTTAATTGCATCGGTAATTGTGATATAACCTACTACTTTTTTATCTATAGCAATATAAGAAACTGTTTTTCCTAACTTTTGTTCTGTAATAACTTCTTGCTCAATATTTGAAAAATCTTTAATTCCTTCTTGCTCGATTAGTTTTTTATTTCCTAAGCTGACTTTTATATTGTCAATAAACCCAATAACTCCTTTTCCTGTTACAGCATCAAAGTTTTCTACTTTAAAAAACTGAGTGTTTTTAGCTTTAGCAAAATTTACAACTGCTGTTGCTAATGGATGTTCACTATTTTGATTTAGTGATGCAATTTTTCCTAAAACTATGTTTTCATCTACATCTTTTACTACGATTTTTTCAACTGACGGTTTTCCTTCGGTTAAAGTTCCCGTTTTATCTGTGATTAAAACATCAATTTTATCCATTTTTTCAATGGCTTCAGCATTTTTAATTAATACACCTGATTTAGCACCTTTACCAACTCCAACCATTACTGACATTGGTGTTGCTAAACCTAAAGCACATGGACAAGCAATGATTAATACAGCAATAGCATTTATAAAACCATACACTAACTTGGGTTCTGGACCTATAATCCACCAAACAAAAAATGTAATAGCAGATATGAGTACCACTATTGGCACAAAATATTTTGAAATTTTATCTACTAAATTTTGAATTGGAGCTCTCGAACGACTTGCATCTGATACCATTTGTACGATTTGAGATAATAAAGTTTCTGAACCTACTTTTTCGGCAATCATTAAAAATGATTTTGTACCGTTGATTGTTCCGGAACTTACTTTATCGTTTATTTTTTTATCAACGGGTATAGGTTCTCCCGTAATCATTGATTCATCAATGGTACTATTTCCTTCAGTAATGATTCCATCAACTGGAATTTTTTCACCTGGTTTTACTCTAAGTATATCTCCTTTTTTAATGTCGTGAATTGAAATTACTTTTTCTTCGCCATTCATTACTAAAGTAGCTTCTGTTGGTGCTAATTTTAGTAGTTCTTTAATAGCTCCACTAGTTCTACTGTGTGCTTTAGCTTCTAAAAGTTGACCTAATAAAACTAAGGTTAAAACTACGGCAGTAGCTTCAAAATACAAATGAACGGTGCCTTCGGAAGTTTTGAATTGGTCTGGAAAAACAGCTGGAAATAATAATCCAATACTACTGAAAATAAAAGCAACTCCTGTTCCAATGCCTATTAAAGTGAACATGTTTAAATTCCAATTTACAATTGATTTCCATGCTCTTTCAAAAAACATCCAACAAGCATAAAAAACGACAGGAATTGTTAATATAAATTGAATCCAATTCCAATATTGTAAATCCATTAGTTGGTACAATGGGTTGTAAGGAATCATATCAGACATGGTAATGATAAAAATAGGAAAGGTAAAGATTGTTGCAATTTTCATTTTATACCATAACTTTTGATACGTTTTATCTTCTTCCGATTCGGTTGGTTCCATTGGTACTAAATCCATTCCACAAATTGGACAACTACCTAATTTATCTTGAATGATTTCAGGATGCATGGGACAAGTATATTTTGTGTTTTGAATAACCTCTGGCTCTTTAACTAAATCCATTCCACAAACAGGGCAATCACCAGCTTTATCATAAATTTTATCACCCTCACAATGCATAGGACAGTAATATTTACCAGCTTGATGGGTGTGCTTTATATCATGATGTTCATGTTCTTTTTCTCCAGTAGAACAACAACTTTTTTGAACAACTTCTTTAATAGAATTATCAGGCAAAGAAATTTGATATTTACTCTCTTTTTCTCCCAAAGCATTTTGTAAATCTTCAATTTTAACATGTTTAGACATGAAGATTGATACTTTTTTATCTTCTTTAGAAACTTCTACTTCAGTAACATTTTCAACATTAGACAAATCTTTTTTAACTTTGGTTTCACAACCAGAACAAGTCATTCCTTCAATGTGGTATGTATGTTTCATATGTTTGATTTTTATTTATGACGGTAACCAATAAAATCGCTTTTTAGATTAATGGTATTTGCTTACACAAATTACTTGTTACAAGCGATTTCATAATTTTGTTATTTAATAGTACAAATTTCGGAAACTCAAGCCACTTAAGTTTGTATAATTATGGATATGATTTGTACAATTTTATAATAGATCTATTTCTTTACGTTTATTTTCTTTTAATTTTTTGAAATAGGTGGGACTAAAACCTGTAACTTTTTTAAATTGATGACTTAAGTGCGAAACACTACTGTAATTTAATGAATAGGCTATTTCAGATAATGATAATTCATCATAAAATAGTAATTCTTTTACTTTTTCGATTTTTAAATTGATAAAATATTTTTCAATACTAATTCCTTCAATTTGAGAAAATAAGTTGCTTAACTTACTATAATCTTGATGTAGTTTTTCTTTCAGATAGTTGGAAAGATTATCCTTTGTGTTGTTGTTTTTATTTTGAATTAAATCAATAAGACTACTTTTAATTTTTTCTATTGTTTTGCTATTTGTATCGTTCAAAATTTCGAACCCAAGTGCTTCAAGATGTTTAGATATACCTATTTTATCTTTTTGAGATATTTCGGTTTGAAAGGTTACTTCACCTAACTCAACGGATAGATAGTTAAGCCCAAGTTTTTCTAACTCAGACTTAACTACTAAAATACATCGCTTACATACCATATTTTTGATGTGTAACTTGATCATAGACTTATTCTTTCTCTACAACCACTAAATCCATTCCACATTTTGGACATTCTCCCGCTTTGTCATAGGTTTTATCACCCTCACATTTCATAGGGCAATAATACATTGCAGCTGTTTCTTCCATTTTAGAATGGTCGTGGCCTTCATGTGAATCCATTTGCATTTCTTCGTTATGCATAGTATCATCATGGTGTTCATGTTCTTTTTTCTCTTTACAAGAAACTGTTACGCTTAATAAAGCTATTGCTAAAATTCCAATTACTTTTTTCATTTTTAAATAGTTTAAGATTATTTTTTTTACTATCAATGAATATTTTTAATTATTAATAATTTAATGAGACACCAAAACCTAATCCCATATCGCTATCGTAATGGGTTGTAATTCCTATATTTCTTGTAGCGATGTATTTAAATCCCGTCATATATTCCTTATCAGTGTTTACCATGAAAGCCCAACGTAATCGAGGTGATAGTGGAATATCTTCTCGCATTAACTGAAAACGTATATTGCCATCTTGAAAAACTTCTCCTTGAAATTTCACGAGCATTGGCAAGGTATATTCTGCTCCTAAACTCAAAACAGCTCTTTGGTCTTTAGTATTGGTTTGTCCAAAAAGGTTTTTTTCAAGTTCGCCATTTTGTTTTCTGTATCTCCAATCAAAACCTATAAATGGCATAAACCATTGGTTTTTTCCAATATAACGCCCGATGTGTGTTTCGGTTTCGTAACCGTGTCTATCGTGATACCCTAATCGCCATTCCGTCCCAATACTCCAACGTGTATTTTGTACCATTGCCATTCCATCGTTTCCGTTTGTTGCAAAATCATTTTCAGCCATAAAATGAAATTGATTGCTTTCTCTTTGTAGTTTATTGTAAGCCCATTTTTTGTTTGGTAAATATGGATTTGGTACTTGCTTTTCATAACTGAAAACTCTGTTCATTCCAGCCATCATATGATATAAAATATGACAATGAAAAAACCAATCGCCTTCAGTATTTGCCAAAAACTCAATGGTATCTGTTTCCATTGGCATGATATCCAACACATTTTTAAGTGGTGCAAATTCTCCTTGACCATTTAAAACTCTAAAATCGTGTCCGTGAAGGTGCATTGGATGTCGCATCATCGAACCATTGTAAAGTGTAATTCTTACATTTTCGCCTTTTTTGATTAAAATCTTATCAGTTTCTGAAAGTACTTTGTTATCCATACTCCAAACGTAACGATTCATATTTCCAGTCAATTCAAAACGCAATTCTCTAACAGGTGCATCTTTTGGTAATGTTGTTGGATGTGGTGCTTTTAACATTCCATAATTTAGAGTTACTATGTCTTGTTCTTTAGTCATTGAATGATTTGAATGGTCCATATTGTTGTCCATTTTCATTTTATTATTCCCTGAAATTTCGGGATACATAACCGTATTCATATCCATTTTTTGTAATGACATATCCATTCCCATATCATCCATACTTCCGTCCATATTCATCATATCATTCATCATTTTCATTCCTTCAAAATATTTGAGTTTTGGCATTCTACTTTTAAGCTGAATTTTTCCATTACCTAAATATATTGAGGCAGAATTTGTTCGGTCTTCTGGTGTTGCCAAAAACTCATAAGCAACATCTTCTTTGGGAATTGTAACAACAACATCATAAGTTTCCGAAACTCCAATAATTAATCTATCCACTTGTAAAGGCTCAACATCGTTTCCGTCATTTGCTACAACTGTCATTTTTCCACCTGCATAATTCAGCCAAAAATAGGACGAAGCTCCACCATTTGAAATTCGTAAACGCACTTTTTCTCCGCCTTTAAATTGAGATAATTGACTTTCGTTTTTTCCATTGATTAAAAACTTGTCGTAATACACATCGCTAACGTCCATAGCCAACATACGTTTCATTTCGTTGCCTAATTTGGTTTTAAAATGTCCCGCTTTTATGGCTTCAGAATAACTTTGAACAGTACCTTTTTTAATTGCAGACCAATCATTTGCGTTGTGCAGCATTCTGTGCACATTTTCAGGTTTTATATCTGTCCATTCGCTCAAAATTATCGGGACTTCTGGTAAGTCGTCAATTCCTTTTCTAAAAGTTGGGTCGTCTTTTTTCTTTAATAAAACCAACGAGCCATACATACCTATTTGCTCCTGTAAACCGCTATGACTGTGGTACCAATGTGTTCCACTTTGAATGATAGGAAATCGGTAGGTAAAAGTTTCGTTAGGTTCAATAGGCATTTGCGTTAAGTATGGAACGCCATCTTCTTTATTTGGCAAAAAAAGTCCGTGCCAATGTAATGATGTACTTTCTTTTAATTTATTATGAACCACAATTTCTGCAATATCTCCTTCTGTAAAAGTCAATGTTGGCATTGGGATTTGCCCATTAACTGCAATTGCTCTTTTTTCTTTTCCTGAATAATTTACAATGGTGTCTGTAATGGTTAAATCATAATGAACAATATTTTGCCCAAATATGGTATGAGTTGACATTATTCCAAGGAATACTGTCAACCATATTATTTGTTTTTTCATTTGATTCATTCCTTTAAAGTATCAACAGTTTTACCACAGTTTAACATTTTTGAACCATAATACGGATTTTTAATAGTTTCTTCTTTGCTCAACCAATTTGCACCTTTTCCATTATTTGCCATTGGGCAGAATTGATAATAGGTAGGTATTTTTTGTTTTGAGAGCTTCATTACTTCATAAAGACTTTTAGAAAGAGAGTTAAAATGGTCTCTTTGATGACTTGCGTCTTTTGTATCTGCAATATGTTCAGCATCTTCTTTAAGATTTTCTAAAACTTTCATCCAAACCATATGAACGTCCATTTTTAGAGTTTCCATTCTCACTTCATTCATTGCAGAAATTAACTCCGATGCTTTTGCTGATGCAGTATTTCCATCAGTTTTTACCAACGCATCTTTAATAGCAAAATAAGCGTTGAAAACTTCTGAAAGTGGGTTTTTTTCTTGCGTTTTGTTCATTTTTTCTGAATGCATAGAATGGTCTTCTGTTTCCATTTGTATTTTTGTTTCGTCCATTTTTGCAATTGTTTTTTCAGCTCTTTCATATTGGCAACATCCTGGTAAACTTGAATAGGTGTCGTTTGGTGCTAAAAAAGTATCGCTATCGTAACCTGCTAAAGCAATACGTTTTAATATTTCATCTTTTGAAGTTTTTAAGCTGTCATATGAAATGCTTGCCATTTTGGTTTCTTTATTCCAATTAATAAGGACATGGTTTTTTACATTTGCGGTCTTTTCGATTGTACTTTTACACATTCCACAATTACCGTAAATTTTTACTATTTCTTTTTTTTCATTTTTTATTTGTGCATTACACAAAACGAAAGTTAACGATACTATTATTGTTAATAGACCTTTTGAGATTGACTTTTTCATTATATATGAATTTGGTATTCAATTTTTTTTGAATACAATTTTTAAATAAATTTAAATTGGATAACAGCTATAATGAAATAAATAAGCATGTTAAACATGACAATTTAAAATTCACAAACTGTTATTAAAAAATAGCATATGCTATAAATTTGACATAAGTATGGCTGTCAAATTTTAAATTTAACTTATTTTAGGGATAAGCCATATAGAAGAATAACCATCTGAAAGTAAATTTACAGTATGGTAAAATTTTGTTTTACTTGTAAAAAAATCAAAATTATTATTTGTAAATTCTATTTCATTAAAGAAAAAAAGCACTGAAACTAACAGAAGAAGTTGTTGTGCAATTTGAGTGTCCGCAACTTCCATTACACCCTTCATCATCCATGCTGTCGTCACAACAGCTTTTTTCTTTTGTATTAGAAGTAGAGACTTCTTTTTCACAAGATTGTTGATTGTCACTACCACATGCAAAAGAGCTGTTAGGAATAAAAAATATACCTAAAAGCAATATTATTATGATGTATGACTTTTTCATTTTTTGTTATAAAACGTATCAAAGTTAATCAAAATAGATTAATTTTTAAAAAGAAAATGTTAATAATGTAATCAAAACTTCATTCGTTGTATTCTAACAGCGTTTAATATTGCTAATAAAGCGACTCCTACATCGGCAAAAACGGCTTCCCACATAGTTGCTAAACCACCAGCACCTAGAATTAGAACTATCGCTTTTACAACAAATGCTAAAATGATATTTTGCCAAACAATTTTCTTGGTTTGTTTTCCAATGTTTATTGCCATAGGAATTTTTGAAGGTTTATCGTCTTGAATTACTACATCAGCCGTTTCAATTGTTGCATCACTACCTAAACCTCCCATTGCTATACCCACATTGCTTAAAGCAACTACTGGAGCATCATTAACACCATCACCCACAAAAGCTACTGATTGGTTTTTGGCTATAATTTCTTTGACTTTATTTACTTTATCTTCTGGTAGTAAATCTCCAAACGCATTTGTAATTCCTAATTTTTGAGCCACAAATTGTACAACATTGTTTTTATCTCCACTTAACATAGTAGTTATGATTCCTAATGCTTTTAATTTATCAATTGTGATTTGTGCATCATCTTTTATACTATCTGCAATGGTTAAGTAACCTACAAAATTATTGTCATACGCTACTGCAATTAAAGTATAAACAATACTTGATGGATCAATATCATATTTAATTGAAAATTTATCCATTAATTTAAAGTTTCCAACTAAAAGCCCTTTACCATTTACACTAGCTTTTAAACCGTGTCCAGCTATTTCTTCCACATTTTTAAGTGCAATTGAACTATCAATTTCACCAACAAAATTATGAATTGCTGTTGCCACTGGATGCGTACTTTGACTTTCTAAAGCATTTACTAATTGAAGTATTTCTTTTTGGTCAAATTCCGATTTAAAAACTACTTCTTGTACTTTAAAAACACCTTCTGTCATGGTTCCTGTTTTGTCCATCACTACATTTTGAATAGAAGCCATTACATCTAAAAAATTACTTCCTTTGAAAAGGATTCCGTTTTTAGAAGCTGCTCCAATTCCACCAAAATATCCTAAAGGAATACTAATAACTAATGCACAAGGACATGAAATTACCAAGAAAATTAAAGCTCTATACAACCAATCGTTATAAACATAATTTTCCACAAAAAGCATTGGCACTAAACATATTGCAATTGCTAAAAACACCACAATAGGTGTGTAGATTTTAGCAAATTTTCTAATGAATAATTCTGTTGGAGCTTTTTTAGATGTTGCTTCTTGCACCATTTCCAGAATTTTAGACAACTTACTATCTGTATAAGCTGTAGTTACTTTAACTTGCGAAACCGAATTCAAATTAATCATTCCTGCTAAAACTGTTTCTCCTTTTAGTTTTGAATCTGGTTTACTTTCTCCCGTAAGAGCTGCTGTATTGAAGGAAGCTTTATCTGATACTAATTCTCCATCTAAACCTAATTTTTCCCCAGCTTTAAGTTGGATTATATCTCCGATTTTAGCCGTTGATGCTTTAATGGTTTTAGCTACATTATTCTCTATAATAGTAACTTCGTCAGGTCTTTGATCTAATAATGATTTTATATTTCTTTTGGCTCTTTGTACTGCCAATGATTGAAAAATTTCTCCAATGGCATAAAACAACATCACTGCAACACCTTCAGGATATTCACCAATAGCAAAAGCCCCCATAGTAGCAATAGACATTAGTAAAAATTCAGAGAATACATCACTTTTACGAATGCTTTGTATGGCCTCTTTTATAACTGGAAGTCCGACAGGTATATAGGCTGCAACATACCATACTATTCTAACCCAACCCACAAACCAAGATTGGGTAAAATAATTATCAAAACCAATGGCCAACAATAATAAGCCGAAACTTATTATTGCTGGTAAAAATAATTGGAAGGTAGATTTTTCTTTAGAAGCATGGTCATGATCATGTCCATCATCTTCTGCATGTTGCTCTTCTGCTTTATTGATTTTTTCTTCTATTCTACAGCATTCTGCATCATCTATTTTATCTTTGTTTTTCATAATTTATATATTGAAAATAAATATTACTTTTAAAAATTAATTTAACAACAATTGTTATCTGCTTGAATTGGTGGGCATTTTATTGAACCGTAACTACAATAAACGCAACAGTCTCCTTCTAGAGGTTTGAGTATTACTTTACATTTTTCACATTTGTAAAAATATTGACAAGCATCGGTTGGCATCATTTCTACTTTTTTATATCCACAATTGGGGCAAGTTAAAGATGATTTTAATTCAACCGTTTTTCCTTCATAGGTTGTGCAAGTTTTACAATTCCCGTGAAGCCTATTTTGGTAAAAATTTACGATTGTAGCAATGAGAAGTCCAAACATTCCAATATAAATCAAGTAAGTTGAATTTTCTATTTTGATAAAATAATAAGCAAAAAATATAATTATTCCACTCGGAATTGCAATTAACAAAGGATACGAACAAAAATGTTTTCTATAAGAAATATAAAGCCCTCCAATTGAAATTAAAACCATCGTTTGAAAAACCCACATTGTCCATCCTCCAAATAGTTCTATACTTCCTAATCCAAGCGCAGATGCACCAAAGGCAAATAAAGGAAAACAACAAGGTGAGAATAAGGCTGTAATAAAAAGCCCTATTGTCCCCAATTTGTCAATATTTGATTTTAAAATTGAAATTTTCATAATTTTCATCTTTTTTTAATGTTCATGTTCACCACCACCTTTTGAAGCTGCTAATAAATAGAATGCTCCTTTGACTACAATTTTCGCATTGGCTGGAATGGGTTCAACAAATTTTACCTCCGTGTACCCTAAATCAGTTGTTCCTGGTATCACTTCAATGGCTTTAAAATGAATTTCATCATGTCCTTCCTCTTCTCCAGAAGCTTCTTCGGAATGTGATTCGCCTTCCTTGTGTTCGTGAGTTTTTGATTTTTTAGCAATAGCTTTTTCTTTGTGTTCTTCTTGGATATACACAAAGTATTTATCTCCATTTTTTACAACAGCATCTTTAGGTAGTGCAGGAACAGTTGCATTTTTTATATTAATGTTGGCTGAAACATACATACCGGAAATTAAATCTTTCGAATCAGCAGGATTAATTTTGGCGTGAACTGCAACACTTTTACTTTCATTAGAAAATGATTTATTGACACCAAATATGGTTCCTTTAATGGCTTTATTTCCTTGATTGGTCAAAACAAAATCAATAGTTTGCCCTATAGCAATAGACCCTAAATCTTTTTCATATACATTCAAGTCCAAGTGCATTTGGCTATTATCAACTACTTCAAAAAGTGTTATTCCTGTTTCTGCATAGGCTCCTTTGGCAATACTAATTTTTCCAACATATCCCGATATTGGTGAAATTAATGGTACTAAGCTAGATCCATTTGTATTCATATTCAAAGCTTGCAATTTGTTTTTCGCTGCCTTGGCTCTCGCTTTTTCTACATCTAATTTTGCTTTCACTTCCTGCAAAATTTTTCTAGGATTTACATTTTCATCGCTTAAGGTTTTCTGACGATTGTATTCTAATTGCAGGTACTCAATATTAGCTATAGCTGAATTATAATCTTCTTGCATCTCGACTACATCAAGATTTTGTAGCGTAGCGAGTACTTTTCCTTTCTTTACATACGTACCTTCAAGAACCAAAATATCTTTTACTGTTCCTCCAATTAAAGTCGAAATGTTTGCCATATTTTGCGGAGGTACGGTGGTATAACCATTGGCTTTTATAACAAGGTTTAGGTTTCTGTTTTCTATTGAACCTGTTTGAATACCTACTGTTTTGAATTGGATAGCGGTTAAAGCTACCTTATTTTCTGACTTTTCTTCTTCATGGCCATCTTCTTCGTTTTTTTTATCTTGACAAGAAGCAAGAAGTATTATAAATAAAGTATTTAGTAATAGGAAGGACTTAAATTTTGATTTTATATTTTTCATTATGGAAATTATTAATTATTAGAAATTACTTTGTCAGTTCGCTCCGTTCGGCTGATGGGAATTGCATTTGAATAGCACTTACATTATAAGCGCTTAAGGCTTCGATATTTTGTTTTTTAATATCAATTGCTTGATTTAAATAACTGATGTAAGACCAATAACTCATATCGCCATTTGCATAACTCTTTTGAGCTGTTGTAATTATCTCATCTGCATATTTTATCCCTTCATTTTCAAAATATTGTACTGCTTTTTCTTGTTTTGTAAATTGATTTACTATTTTTTCTTTTTGTAATTTTAGAGTTAATTTTGTTTTGTCGAATTCTAATTGCGACTGTAATCGACTTATTTCAGAAGCTTTAGCACGAGCTGTATTGGTACCACTAAGCAAAGGAATTTGTAAACCAACTGTAAACCCTTGAAAATACGATTCTTTGTTTAAAGTTTGACCAAAGTAACCCAAGCCTAATTTAGGTGCTCTCATTTTCTTGTACGCATTCGATTCTTTTTCAAAAACTGCAATTTGCTGCGTATAAAATTCATTTACTAATGATTCCACTTTGTTTTCATTTGATGAAAGTGGTATAACATATTTTAAAGGAGTATTACTATCTGGAAGAATATTTTCATTTGTCTGAATAAAATATTGTAACTGTTTTTGATAAATTGCTAAATCAAGTAAAACTTGTGTTTTTATGGTCTCAATTTCCTTTACTTTAGCTTTTGCACTAATTACTTCTATGTTACCACTTTCTCCAGTTTTAAACCGTAGTTCAGCATTCTGTAGAAACTTTGAATAGACATCATATAATTCGTCATTTAGCTTTTGGATTGAAATCCCATATAAAAATTGATAATAAGCAATAGTTACTGCTTTTTCAATTTCATACTCCGAGAGTGCTTTTCGTTTTTCGACTAATTTTGCCATTTCTTCCTGAAGTTGTCTATTTGCTTTTGTACTTCCTCCAATAGGGAAATATTGCTGAATACTTACATTATTGTCATAATCAACACTATTGTATTGACCACCCATGTATTCAATCTGCAAAGGATCAGCTTGAAATGCAGTCTTTTTTAATACCGTTTGTTTTTCAATTTCTTTAGCTGCGATTTTTAAATCCATATTATTAGTTTTAGCCATTGCAATAGCTTGTTCTAAAGTTATGGAATTACTGTTTTGAGCAAATGAAAACGTACTAATTAATAATACGATTATAGTAATGATTGAATTTGACATCTTTTTTCTTTTTTTAATACCTTCTTCAAACAATAAATAAAGAATAGGCAAAACGATTAATGTTAACAAAGTGGCTGATAATAATCCGCCAATAACTACGGTAGCTAATGGCTTTTGAACTTCAGCTCCACCGCTAGTTGACAAGGCCATAGGCATAAAACCTAATGAAGCTACCGAAGCTGTCATTAAAACAGGACGCAACCGTGTTTTTGTTCCTATTAAAACCCTTTGTAATGGATTTACTATTCCTTCGGCTTTGAGTTGATTGAAATAGGAAATTAATACGATTCCGTTTAATACTGCAATACCAAACAAGGCAATAAACCCAATTCCCGCAGAAATACTAAAAGGCATTCCTCTAAACCAAAGTGCAAAAACGCCACCGATTGCAGATAGCGGAATAGCTGTAAATATTAGTCCGGCTTGCTTCAAACTATTGAAAGTGAAATATAACAATACCATTATCAAGCCTAAAGCAATAGGTACAGCAATTGAAAGTCTCTTACTAGCCTCAATCAAGTTTTCAAATTGACCGCCATAGGTGATATAATATCCTGCTGGTAATTTAAAATTTTTGTCTAATTTTAGCTGAATTTCCTCCACCACACTTTTTATATCTCTACCACGTACATTCAACCCAATAGTAATTCTACGTTTACCATCTTCACGAGAAACTTGAACAGGACCTTGTTCATAAGAAACGGCGGCTACTTGTGATAGTGGCACTTGTTGCCCGTTTGGTAATGGTATAAATAAATTACTTACATCGGTAATATCAGTTCGACTAGCTGCATCCATTCTTACAACAACGTCAAATCGCTTGCTTTCTTCATATATCTTACCTGCACTTTCTCCTGCAAATGAGGAACGGATGATTTGATTAATATCAGTAATATTTAAACCATATAATGCAATCTTGCTATAATCGTACTTTATTGTAATTTGTGGTAGTCCGGTTACTTTTTCGGCTTTTAAATCTCCAATACCTTCAATGCTTTTTACTTTCGAAATCAATTCATTTGCTTTGGTATCCAAAACTTCTAAATCGTCTCCAAATATTTTAATAGCAATATCGCTTCGGCTTCCTGTCATTAATTCATTGAAACGCATTTGAATGGGTTGAGAAATCTCAATATTAGCTCCAGGAATGACTTCCATTTCCTCTTTCATTGCATTGGCTAAATCTTCCCAATTGTGATATTCTCCTCTCCATTCCGATTTGTCTTTTAGTACTATAATTAAATCGCCACTTTCAATTGGCATTGGATCGGTTGGAATTTCACCACTACCAATTTTTGAAACAATGGTTTTTATTTCAGGAAATTTAGCTTTTAAAATTTTTTCGTATTCCGTAGTTGTTTTCACCATTTGCGAAAGTGAACTTCCGGTCATGATAGTAGCATTTAGGGCTAAATCTCCTTCTTCGATTGTTGGAATAAATTCTCCACCCATATTTTGAAATACAACTAGTGCTAGTGCAAACAATCCAATTGAAATGGCTAAAATTGCTTTTTTGAATTGGAGCGCTTTTTCTAGAAAAGGAGTATAGATTCCTTCAAACCAAGCCATCATTTTATCGCTAAAATTAGTTTTGTGTTCCGTATTTTTAGATAAGAATAAGGCACTCATCATAGGCACATAGGTTAATGATAAAATAAATGCTCCAATGACAGCAAAACCTACTGTCATTGCCATTGGTTTGAACATTTTTCCTTCTGTTCCTACTAATGCCAAAATTGGTATATATACAATTAAGATAATAATTTCTCCAAAGGCAGCACTATTTCTGATTTTTGAAGCGGATTGATATACCTCATTATCCATTTCTGTCTGAGTCAAATTCTTTTTCCTATTTAGCTTTTGCAAATGGTGCATGGTGGCTTCGACGATAATTACAGCCCCATCGACTATAATTCCGAAATCGATGGCTCCTAAACTCATTAGATTTCCGCTTATTCCAAAATAATTCATCAATATCACTGCAAAAAGCATTGATAATGGAATGACAGATGCAACAATTAATCCCGCGCGTAAGTTTCCTAGAAATAAAATCAGTACGAAAATTACAATTAATGCTCCCTCTAGTAAGTTTTTGGTCACTGTTCCAATAGCACTATCGACTAATTTTCCCCTATCAATAAAGGCTTCTGCTACTACACCTTCGGGTAAGCTTTTATTAATTTGAATCATTTTCTCTTTGATTCTTTCTACAACAGCACTCGAATTTTCTCCTTTTAACATTAGAGCCAATCCAGAAACAATTTCCCCTTTTCCATCTTTGGTTGAAGCTCCGTAACGTAAGGCTACACCTTCTCGAACTTCGGCTACATTACGAACTAAAACTGGCGAGCCATTTTTGTTGCTTACTACAACATTTTCTAAATCGTTGATTCCTGTCGCCATACCAACCCCACGAATGAAATACGCATATTGATCTTTTTCGATATAAGCACCACCCGTATTTTGATTGTTTTTCTCTAATGCTTCAAAAATATCGGTAATGGTTATCCCTAAACTATTTAGTTTGTTAGGATTAATAGCTACTTCGTATTGTTTTAATTTTCCGCCCCAAGCACTCACCTCGGCAACTCCTTCAACTCCCTGCAACTGTGGAATTATAATCCAGTCTTGAATAGTTCGTAATTTTACAGCATCATATTTATCTTCGTAGCCTTTTTTGGCATACACATCGTATTGGTATATTTCACCAAGTCCTGTAGAAATTGGAGCTAATTCTGGAGAACCTGCATAGGAAGGAATGCTTTCTTCGGCTTGTTTTAAGCGCTGAAATATTTGCTCTCTAGCCCAATATATATCTACATCATCTTCAAAAACTACGGTAACTACCGAAAGTCCGAAACGTGAAATACTGCGCAATTCGATGATTTTAGGAATAGTTTTTACGGATTGTTCTAGTGGATAGGTTATTAATTGTTCCACTTCCTGACTTGCTAAGGTAGGCGCAGTCGTAATGATTTGCACTTGATTATTAGTAACATCGGGTAAAGCATCCAGGGGTAATTTTTTAACAGAATAGCTCCCCCAAGCAATAAGTACAAGGGTAAATAGTAGTATAATGAACTTGTTCTTTATACTAAATTGTATGATTTTGTCTAACATTGAAAATTTTATAATGAATTAGAAATTAGCAAATAGAATATTTGCCATGTTTTGTGATAAGGTCACAAGTTTCTAACCCCGCTAGGTTTAACGAGGCTTCATTATGCTATTTGTGGCGGTTGCCATATACTACCGAAGAAATTAGAAGTAAAAACTGATTTGTAAGTAGGTAATTGTGTTTTTATACCTTCGGATGGTATTGGAAAGTCAATATTATTCAATTCAAAATAACTTACTATTTGTGAACCACAACAACTACAAATACAAAATGGAGAACAGGAATCTTTTTCTTTATTATGAGAATGTGTTTCTTGATTAGATGCAAATTCAGATTGCGTATGCTCATAATTATTCACTTTCATGTCCGCACAAGGTATGCACGAAAGTATTAAGAAAAGGATTGATAATATGG
>JGI24217J29970_1011970_pt1 | contig 17270 bp, 12 predicted proteins | sample EnhBioin_Aerobic_FD_29970 | JGI IMG/M metagenome (IMG submission 29970) | reverse complement strand
GTCCAGAGATAGAGAATACATCCTCAATCGGTAACAAGAATGCTTTATCTATGTTACGCACAGGCTCTGGGATATAAGAATCTAATGTTTCTACTAGTTTTTCTATCGCTGCCACACCTATTTCACTGGTGTCACCTTCTAATGCTTTAAGTGCAGAACCTACAACAATAGGTATATCGTCTCCAGGGAAATCGTAACTACTTAATAAGTCACGCACTTCCATTTCAACTAATTCTAATAACTCAGCGTCATCTACCATGTCCGCTTTATTCATAAATACAACGATATAAGGAACACCCACTTGTCTTGATAATAGGATGTGTTCTCTTGTTTGTGGCATAGGACCATCAGCTGCAGAAACTACTAATATAGCTCCGTCCATTTGAGCAGCACCAGTGATCATGTTCTTAACATAGTCAGCATGTCCTGGACAGTCAACGTGGGCATAGTGCCTATTTGCAGATTCATATTCTACGTGCGCAGTAGAAATGGTAATACCACGCTCGCGCTCTTCTGGTGCAGCATCGATCTGATCGTACGCTTTTGCTGTTCCACCAAACTTTTTCGCCATAATTGTCGTAATAGCAGCCGTTAGTGTTGTTTTACCATGATCTACGTGACCAATAGTTCCCACATTAACGTGTGGCTTCTTACGTTCAAATTTTTCCTTCGCCATTTCAATAACCTCATTAACTTTTTATTGTTTCTTGATAATTGCTTCAGCAATATTGTTTGGTGCTTCAGCATACTTAGAAAATTCCATCGTGTAAGTGGCTCTTCCTTGAGTAGCAGAACGTAAATCGGTTGAATAACCAAACATCTCTGCAAGTGGTACCTCAGCTCTAACAATTTTACCTGCTGGAGAATCTTCCATACCTTGGACCAAACCACGGCGTCTGTTTAAGTCGCCCATCACATCGCCCATGTAGTCTTCAGGAGTAACAACTTCAACAGCCATTATAGGCTCAAGCAAAACAGGCTTCGCTCTTAATGCTCCTGTCCTGAAGCATTGTGAACCAGCAATTTTAAATGCCATTTCACTAGAATCTACTTCATGGAAAGATCCATCAAATAGAGTGACTTTGACATCCACCACTGGATAACCGGCAATCACACCATTTTGCATTTGCTCTTGAACCCCTTTATCAACTGCGGGGATGTACTCTTTTGGTATTACACCACCTACAATTGAATTTACGAACTCATAGCCTTTTCCAGGTTCTTGAGGTTCAATCTTCAACCACACGTGACCGTATTGACCACGACCACCAGATTGTCTAACAAACTTACCTTCTTGTTCTACTTCTTGTTTCAGTGTTTCTCTATAAGCAACCTGAGGTTTACCCACATTTGCTTCAACACTGAATTCTCTTTTCATACGATCAACAATAATTTCGAGATGCAATTCACCCATCCCTTCAATAATAGTTTGACCTGACTCTTCATCAGTATGAACTCTGAACGATGGGTCTTCTTGCGCTAATTTTCCTAATGCAATACCCATTTTTTCTTGATCTGCTTTTGTCCTAGGTTCAACAGCTACTGCAATCACAGGATCCGGAAAATCCATTCGTTCCAAGATGACAAAGTTATCTTGATCACAAAGTGTATCGCCAGTCATAACTGTCTTTAAGCCAACTGCTGCTGCGATATCACCCGCTCTAACCTCTTTGATCTCTTCACGTGAATTTGCATGCATCTGAAGCAATCGGCCTATACGTTCTTTCTTGCCTTTTACAGAGTTCATTACAGTATCGCCACACTTAAGAACACCAGAATAAGCGCGGAAATAAGTCAGAGTACCAACAAATGGGTCGGTTGCAATCTTAAATGCTAATGCAGAAAACGGAGCATCATAGCTTGTTTGTCTATGCGTTTCAGCACCATCTTCATCTAGGCCTTGAATATCAGGAACATCTGTAGGTGCTGGAAGATATTCAACAACTCCATCTAAAACTGCTTGAACCCCTTTATTTTTAAAGGCAGAACCACAAAAAACCGGAACAATTTTATTAGTTACAGTCAAGTGACGTAATGCTTTCTTAATTTCATCTTCAGAAAAATCTTCACCTTCGAGATATTTTTCCATTAATTCTTCAGATGCTTCTGCTGCAGCTTCAACAATCAAAGCGCGATATTCATCACACTCTGACTTTAATTCAGCTGGAATATCATGATATTTAAAGGTCATTCCTTTATTATCTTCATCCCAGTGAATAGCTTTCATCTTGATGATATCAATAACCCCTTTGAATTCCTCTTCTGAGCCAATGGGTAATTGTACTACAACAGGATTAGAACCTAGTCTTTGTTTAATTTGGGCAACTACACGAAGAAAGTTTGCACCCATTCTATCCATTTTATTAACAAATACAATCCGTGGTACACCGTATTTGTTAGCTTGACGCCATACTGTCTCTGACTGTGGTTCAACACCAGATACAGAATCGAATACAACGATAGCACCATCCAATACACGCAGTGACCTTTCGACCTCAATCATGAAATCAACATGCCCCGGTGTATCAATTATGTTAATTCGATGTGCTTCAAACTGTTTGTCCATACCAGACCAGTAGCAAGTTGTTGCTGCTGATGTAATGGTAATCCCACGTTCTTGCTCCTGGACCATCCAATCCATAGTAGCAGCACCGTCATGTACTTCACCAATTTTATGAGACATACCTGTATAATACAGGACACGCTCTGTGGTGGTGGTTTTACCAGCATCCACATGAGCTGCGATTCCTATGTTTCTATATAATCTTAATGGAGTAGACACGGCTTACCTCTCTCCTAATTCCATCTAAAATGTGCAAACGCTTGGTTAGCCTTTGCCATTTTGTGCGTATCTTCACGTTTTTTAACTGCTGAACCCTTACTTTCGTATGCATCCAACAGTTCTCCTGCCAAACGTAACATCATTCCCTTCTCACCACGTCCTCTTGCAGCTTGTACGATCCAGCGCATACCTAATGCTATACTTCTATCGTTTCTTACTTCAACTGGGACTTGATATGTCGCACCACCAACTCGACGAGAACGAACTTCTACACTCGGACGAACATTATTTAATGCATCTTCAAAATAGCGAAGAACAGTTCCGGCATTACCACTACCAGACTCACCTTCTTCATCTGCTTTCTTCGATTTTTTAACGCGCTCTTCCATAACAGATAAAGCACCATAAATAATTTTTTCAGCAGTAGATTTTTTACCGCTAATCATTAATACGTTTATAAACTTTGCCAATAATTCACTATGATGCTTTGGATCAGGCAAAATTTCACGTTTGGGGACTTCTCTTCTTCTTGGCATCTCGATTTCCTACAATCAGTTATTTTTTATCTTTAGGTTTTTTTGTACCGTATTTAGAACGACCTTGTTTCCGATCGTTAACTCCTGATGTATCTAAACTACCCCGTACTGTATGATAACGCACACCAGGTAAGTCTTTAACACGGCCACCGCGAATTAGAACAACAGAGTGCTCCTGCAGGTTATGGCCTTCTCCACCAATATATGATGATACTTCAAATCCATTGGTTAAACGTACACGAGCAACCTTACGCATAGCTGAGTTAGGTTTTTTAGGTGTAGTTGTATATACGCGTGTACAAACTCCGCGTCTTTGTGGACATGACTCTAGTGCTGGTACGTTACTTTTCTTCTTTACGTCCACACGAGGCTTTCTTACTAACTGATTAATAGTAGCCATTTATACTTAACTCCGATCTGTCACTTGTGAATATTTCGAATGCATAAGGAGGCCGGATTCTATATAGGTACAACCGATTTGTCAAGTTTAAATCGGTTGTTTTTGAATCCAGACTAGTGATCATGATTATCCGCATTTAATGCTTCACTCAACGCGTGCTCTACATCACTTGCTGTAACAGTGTGTGTTACATGCTCACCACCTGCTGCAGCCCTTGCTCTTTTTGCCTTACGGCTTTGGTGATAGGTGTATCCTGTTCCAGCAGGAATCAAGCGTCCAACCATCACATTTTCTTTTAAACCACGTAAATCATCAATTTTACCGCTTACAGCTGCTTCAGTCAGTACTCTGGTTGTTTCCTGGAAAGAAGCTGCAGATATGAATGATTCCGTAGCTAATGATGCTTTAGTAATACCTAGTAAAATAGGTGTACCTCTAGCAATTTGTTTTCCTTCTGCAATTAGTTTGTCATTTTCTTCGAGCATCAGGCTTTCTTCAATCTGCTCTCCAACAAGGAATTTAGAATCACCAGAAAAAGTTATTACTCTCTTACGCAACATTTGTCTAACGATAGTCTCAATATGCTTGTCATTAATTTTTACACCTTGTAAGCGATATACATCCTGTACTTCATTAACAATATAATTAGCTAATGCGCCCACTCCAAGTAATCGCAAAATATCATGAGGATTAAGTGCACCCTCAGCTATTAATTCTCCACGCTCAACATGCTCACCTTCGAACACAGAGATATGTCGCCATTTTGGAATTAACTCTTCATGGCACTGATCTTCCGAGACATTAATAATTAATCTTCTCTTGCCTTTAGTTTCCTTACCAAAGTTAACCAATCCAGATACTTCTGCCATTACAGCCGAATCCTTAGGTTTACGGGCTTCAAATAAGTCAGCAACCCTTGGTAATCCCCCGGTGATATCACGAGTCTTGGACCTTTCTTGAGGAATACGGGCTATAACATCACCAATTCCTACTAATCCTCCATCCTCAAAATTAACGATAGCATCTACAGGCAAATAATACTGTGCAGGGACATTTGTACCAGCGAGAAAGATGTCATCACCCTCACTAGTTAGCAACTTAACCATAGGCCTTAAATCGCGTCCTGCACTACCACGTTGCTTCGCGTCGATAATTACTATATTACTTAAACCAGTTAACTCATCTGTTTGTCTATTCATAGTCATTCCGTCTATTAAATCAACAAACTTTAGGTTACCGGTTACTTCTGAAATAACTGGGTGAGTATGTGGATCCCAAGTAGCTATCACTTGTCCCGCTTCTACAGGCGAATTATCCTGTACTGAAATTACAGCACCGTAAGGAAGTTTATACCGCTCACGCTCACGTCCGAACTCGTCAACAATTGTAACTTCCCCAGAACGTGATACCGCCACCAGGTTTTTATTTTCATGTGTTACTGTCTTGATATTGTGTAAACGAATAACCCCTTTGGTCTTTATCTGGATATTGTTCGCAGCAGTGGCTCTTGACGCAGCACCACCAATATGGAAGGTACGCATTGTTAACTGTGTACCAGGCTCTCCAATCGATTGTGCTGCAATAATACCTACAGCTTCACCTGTATTAACTTTATGTCCTCTAGCAAGATCACGACCATAACATGCAGCACATAATCCAAAACGAGTCTGACAAGTAATAGGAGACCTAACCATGATTTGGTCTACGCCTTGCTTTTCTAAGCTTTCGACCCATTCCTCATCTAGTAAAGTACCCGCTTTTACTACAGGTTCACTATGATTGGGTATGTAAACATCAGCAGCAACAACTCTACCTAATACTCTTTCATGTAAAGGTTCAACAATATCACCACCTTCAATCAGAGGCTGCATTAATATGCCAGTATCTACTCCACAATCATCTTCTGTGATTACAACATCTTGAGCAACGTCTACTAATCTTCTAGTCAAATATCCTGAATTCGCAGTTTTTAACGCGGTATCAGCTAGACCTTTACGGGCTCCGTGAGTAGAAATGAAGTACTGGAATACATTTAATCCTTCTCGGAAGTTAGCGGTAATAGGAGTTTCAATGATTGATCCATCTGGAGCCGCCATCAATCCCCTCATACCAGCAAGCTGTCTTATCTGAGCAGCAGAACCTCTAGCACCAGAATCAGCCATCATAAAAATTGGATTAAATGATTCTTGTCTTACTTTATCACCCTTTGCGTTGACAACTTCTTCTGTAGCTATTCTCGTCATCATAGACTTAGCTACTAATTCATTAGTTCTGGACCAAATATCTATCACTTTATTATATCGTTCACCATTTGTTACCAGACCTGAACGGAATTGCGATTCAATTTCTCTAACTTCATTGTCAGCATGCTCAATAATACTCGCCTTATCTTCTGGTATTTCCATATCTTCAATACCGATTGATATTCCAGAGCGAGTAGCATACTTAAAGCCGGTATACATCAACTGATCAGCAAAAATAACAGTCTCTTTTAGACCAAAGGTTCTATAGCAACCATCTATAACCTTAGAAATTGTTTTCTTTGTCATTGTTCTATTGATATTAGAAAATGGCATGCCTTTAGGTAATATCTCAGCAAGAATTGCACGACCAACTGTGGTTTCGATCAATTCAGATTCAACCGAACCTTCTTCACCGTTATTCATGCGAATTTTAATTTTTGCATGGATATCAAGATGACCTGCTTCATAGAAGTTTTGCGCCTCTTGAGCACTAGCGTATATTTTACCTTCACCCAACGCATTAACTTTTTCTCGAGTTAAATAATAGAGCCCAAGTACAACGTCCTGACTAGGCACAATAATTGGTTCACCACTTGCTGGTGACAATATATTATTAGTAGACATCATCAGTGATCGTGCTTCTAATTGCGCCTCTAAAGTTAACGGCACATGGACCGCCATCTGGTCGCCGTCAAAGTCCGCATTATATGCTGTACATACCAGAGGATGTAACTGAATTGCTTTTCCTTCAATTAGCACAGGTTCAAATGCTTGAATACCTAATCTGTGTAGTGTAGGAGCACGGTTTAATAATATTGGATGCTCTCTAATAACATCATCCAGGATATCCCAAACAACCGACTCTTCTCTTTCCACCATCTTTTTAGCTGCTTTAATGGTAGTTGCTAATCCTCTAAACTCTAATTTACTAAAGATAAATGGCTTAAATAGCTCTAAAGCCATTTTCTTTGGCAGACCACACTGATGTAAACGTAGTGTGGGGCCTACAACAATAACAGAACGGCCAGAATAGTCGACTCGTTTACCCAAAAGATTTTGACGAAAACGACCTTGTTTACCTTTGATCATATCAGCCAGGGATTTAAGGGGTCTTTTGTTTGTTCCAGTAATAGCACGACCACGCCTACCATTATCAAGAAGAGCATCAACAGATTCTTGTAGCATCCTCTTTTCGTTACGAACTATGATATCAGGCGCATTTAAATCCAGAAGACGTTTCAATCTGTTATTTCTATTAATCACTCTTCTGTACAAATCGTTAAGATCAGAAGTAGCAAATCGTCCACCATCTAGAGGAACTAAAGGACGCAAATCAGGTGGAAGTACTGGTAATACATCCATGATCATCCATTCAGGTTTATTTCCCGACTCATAAAATGCCTCAAGCAATTTTAATCTTTTAGTGATCTTCTTAATTTTTGTTTCAGAATTAGTGGTAGGCAATTCTTCGCGCAGATTTCTAATTTCATCTTCCAGATCAATTTGACGTAATAAATCACGGATAGCCTCAGCCCCCATGCGTGCATCAAATTCATCGCCATATTGCTCCATTGCGTCAAGATAAACTTCATCATTTAACAATTGGCCTCGCTCTAGTTCAGTCATTCCTGGATCAACAACAACAAACGCTTCAAAATATAGAACTCTTTCTATATCTCTTAAAGTCATATCCAGTAATAAGCCAATTCTGGAAGGTAGTGATTTAAGAAACCAAATATGTGCAACTGGGCTAGCAAGCTCAATATGCCCCATACGTTCACGTCGAACTTTAGCTAGAGCTAGCTCTACTCCGCACTTTTCGCAGATAACACCACGGTGCTTAAGACGCTTATATTTACCACATAAGCATTCATAATCTTTAACCGGACCAAAAGTTTTCGCACAAAACAATCCATCTCTTTCTGGTTTGAAAGTACGATAATTTATCGTTTCTGGTTTTTTAACTTCGCCATAAGACCAAGAGCGGATTAATTCCGGCGAAGCAAGTGCAATTTTTATTGCATCAAATTCTTCACTTTGCCCTTGTTGTTTAAGAATACCCAGTAAATCGCTCATTACTGGTGGTTTTCTCATTGGGTCGTTGCTTAGAGTAGCCAAAATCTATGCCTCCAAAAATTAGTTAGTCAGTATGTATCGCCGAACAGTTAATCGTGATCTAACTCGATATCAATTCCCAGTGCTCGAATTTCTTTCAACAGTACGTTGAATGATTCAGGCATACCTGGGTCCATACGATGGTCTCCATCGACTATATTTTTGTAGATCTTTGTCCTACCTCCAACGTCATCTGATTTAACAGTCAACATTTCTTGTAATGTATATGCAGCACCATAAGCTTCTAATGCCCACACCTCCATTTCTCCAAATCTTTGTCCACCAAACTGGGCTTTACCTCCCAATGGTTGTTGGGTGACCAAACTATATGATCCAGTTGAACGAGCATGCATCTTATCATCAACTAAATGGTTTAACTTGAGCATGTACATATAACCAACAGTCACTGGATTATCGAACTTGTTTCCAGTTCTACCGTCAACAAGTGTTGTTTTACCATCAGCAGGCAAATCTGCTAGCTGCAACATACTCTTTATTTCGCTTTCAGAAGCACCATCAAATACAGGAGTTGCCATCGGAACACCAGCTCGAAGGTTTTCAGCTAATCTGAATAGTTCCGTTTCATCCAAACAATCGAGATTTACTCTTTGAACACCATCATGATTATAAATTTTAAGTAAGAATGATTTAATGTCAGCTGCCGACTTTTTACTATCAAGCATTTGAGCTATTTTATTACCCAAACCTTTTGCAGCTAATCCAAGATGTGTTTCCAATACTTGACCAATATTCATACGTGATGGTACACCTAATGGATTAAGTACTATATCCACAGAAGTTCCATCTTCCATATGAGGCATATCTTCAACAGGTACAACAATTGATATAACCCCTTTGTTTCCATGTCTTCCTGCCATTTTGTCGCCAGGTTGTATTCTTCGTTTTACAGCAAGGTATACCTTAACAATCTTTAACACACCAGGAGCAAGATCATCACCTTGTATGATTTTCTTACGGCTGTCATTAAAGCGTTTTTCCATTTCTTTAGATAGAAGCTCTAATTGTTTAGATAACTGTTCCAATTGTTGACTAATTGAATCGTTATCTAATCGAATATCGAACCATCTTTGTCTGTCTAATTTCTGTAAATAATCTGTATTGATAGTCGATCCTGGTTTTAAGTTATTCGGACCACCATTAGCAACTTTATCCAACAATAAATTAGAAACCCGATGATAGATGTCTTCTTCTCGAATACGTCTTTCGTCAATAAGATCTTTACGAACTCTCGCCAAATGTTCTTCTTCTATACTTTTTGCTCGAGCATCTTTATCAAGTCCATCTCGTGTAAACACTTGTACATCAATAACAGTACCATTCATACCTGATGGTACACGAAGAGAAGAATCTTTAACGTCAGAAGCCTTTTCACCAAATATAGCTCTTAATAACTTCTCTTCAGGTGTAAGCTGAGTTTCTCCTTTTGGAGTAACTTTACCCACAAGTATATCACCTGCGTTGACTTCAGCACCTATATACACAACACCAGACTCATCTAGATTAGAAAGTGCCGACTCACCCACATTAGGAATATCTGCCGTAATTTCTTCAGTGCCTAACTTTGTGTCACGTGCGATACAAGTTAGCTCTTCAATATGAATAGTAGTAAATCTATCTTCCTGGACAATTCGTTCCGAGATAAGGATAGAGTCCTCAAAGTTATAACCATTCCACGGCATGAATGCGACTAGTAAATTTTGCCCTAAAGCAAGTTCGCCCATATCAGTACAAGGACCATCAGCTAAAACATCTCCCTTTTGTATATAATCACCTGTTGAAACAATAGGTCTTTGATTAATACATGTATCCTGATTAGAGCGGAAATATTTTGTAAGATTATAAATATCAACGCCTGTTTCACCAGCAGTAGTCTCATCATCATTAACTCTTACAACAATACGTGATGCATCGACCAGATCAATAACTCCACCACGTTTAGCAACTACTGAAACACCTGAATCTGATGCAACAATTCTTTCCATTCCAGTGCCAACTAGTGGCTTTTCTGATCTTAATGTTGGGACTGCTTGACGTTGCATGTTTGATCCCATCAAAGCTCTATTAGCATCATCGTGCTCAAGGAATGGGATTAGAGAAGCAGCAACAGATACGATTTGCTTGGGAGAAACATCCATATAGTTTATTTTGTCCGGAGTAGTCAAAGAAAATTCATTTTGATGTCTACATGGAACCAAGTCAGCAAGAATATTACCTTGCTCATCAAGTGCGACACTAGATTGCGCAATATATTGATCAACCTCTTCAATAGCAGATAGATATTCAATTTCATCAGTAACTCTGCCATCAACTACTTTACGGCATGGTGTTTCAATAAATCCGTAATCATTGGTTCTGGCATACACAGACAAAGAATTTATTAATCCAATGTTTGGCCCCTCAGGAGTTTCAATTGGGCAAACTCTACCATAATGGGTTGTATGTACGTCACGAACTTCAAATCCAGCTCTTTCTCTTGTTAAACCACCTGGGCCTAATGCTGACACTCTACGCTTATGTGTAACACCAGACAACGGATTGACCTGATCCATAAATTGAGACAATTGACTAGAACCAAAAAACTCTTTAACTGCCGCTGATACAGGTTTTGCATTTATCAAGTCCTGTGGCATTAAATTCTCAGACTCAACCAAACTTAAGCGCTCTTTAACGGCACGCTCAACACGCACCAGACCAACTCTAAACTGGTTTTCAGCCATTTCTCCAACACTGCGAACCCTACGATTTCCCAGATGGTCAATGTCATCAACCATTCCTATACCGTTTCTAATATCGATCAAGGTTTTAATAACTGACATGATGTCATCTTTGGCAAGAATACCCGGACCATCATCATTTTTTCGTCCTACACGCCTGTTGAATTTCATTCGTCCAACAGCTGACAGGTCATATCGTTCATCAACAAAAAATAGATTTTTGAATAAAGCTTCTGCTGCTTCTTTTGTTGGTGGCTCACCTGGTCGCATCATTCTATAGATTTCAACTAGTGCTTCTAATTGACTAGATGTTGGATCTATTTTTAGAGTATCAGAAATGTATGAACCATGATCAAGATCATTCGTGTAGATCATATCTATTTGAAGAATTCCATTGTTTGCCATAACATCTAATAATTCTTCAGTAATTTCATCATTTGCTTGAGCAATAAATTCGCCCGTGGAAATATCAATCACATTTTTTGCTAAAGTTTTTCCGATCAAATAATCTCTTGGGACTATAAGATCTTGCATTTGACACTTTTCCATTTGTTTAATGTGTCTAGCAGTTATTCTACGACCTTGCTCTACTATTAACTCACCTGTTTCAGGTACGAGTATATCAAAAGATGCAATTTCCCCTCTCAATCTCTGAGGAATTAAATCAATATGGTAATCACCATTTTTAAGGTGACAGCTTGTTATTTCAAAAAACTCACTTAAGATGTCTTCTGCTTCATAACCTAGAGCTCTTAATAAAATGCTAACAGGTAATTTGCGTCTTCTATCAATACGAACATATACGCAATCTTTAGGATCAAATTCAAAATCCAACCATGAACCACGGTAGGGAATAATGCGTGCTGAATATAATAATTTTCCTGAAGAATGTGTTTTACCCTTATCATGTTCGAATATAACACCAGGAGAACGGTGTAACTGAGAAACAACAACTCTTTCAGTTCCATTGATAACGAATGTGCCAACATCTGTCATTAAGGGTATTTCTCCCATAAAGACATCTTGTTCTCTAATATCTTTTACTGGTTTAGGTTCATCGCTTGCATCTTTATCAAGTACTACAAGTCTTATTTTGACTCTCAATGGAGCTGAATATGTTAAGCCTCTTAGTTTGCATTCTCTAACATCAAATGCAGGTTCACCAAGCTTATAACCGATATATTCGAGTCTCGCATTACCAGAAAAACTTTCAATAGGAAACACAGACGAGAACGCTGCATGCAATCCAGTATTAAAATGTTCACTTAATTTACTATCGGCTTGGAGAAAATCCCTATAGGATTTTAGTTGGATTTCAAGCAGATTTGGTATATCCATTATATCGTTCTGCTTGCCAAAGCTCTTGCGAAATCGTTTTTTCTCAGCATGTGAATATTGAGGTTTAGCTTCTGCAACGGCCATGGTGGTTCCTCTGTAAATTATTGATGACTTCAAACACGTAAACCCAGTCATGTAAACATGACTGGGTTATATAGTACTTTTATATTTTAATTATTTAACTTCTACTGTAGCACCAGCTTCTTCAAGTTCTTTCTTGACGCTAGCAGCTTCATCTTTAGATACAGCTTCTTTAACAGTTGAAGGAGCACCTTCTACTAGATCTTTAGCTTCTTTCAAACCAAGACCAGTCAAGCTACGAATAACTTTAATAACACCTACTTTGTTAGCACCAAAGCTAGTCATTATAACATTGAATTCTGTTTGCTCTTCAACAGCAGCAGCAGCGGCAGCAGGTGCAGCTACAGCAACAGCAGCAGCGGCAGCAGAAACGTTAAATTTCTCTTCCATTGCTTCGATTAATTCAACAACTTCCATAACTGACATGTTGGAAATTGTTTCTAGAATATCATTTTTTGACACAGCCATTACTAGCTCCTAATTATAAATTGATTAATGATTAAGCGGACTTATTCTGCTTTTTTATCTTTTACTGCTGCCAGAGTTCTCACGAGTTTAGCATGTGGCTCAGCAAGAGTACGGACAAATTTCTCAATTGGCGCTTTCATTACATACATTAACTTGGCAATTGCCTCATCACGTGTTGGTAAGCTTGCTACAACATCAATTTGATTTGCATTGTAAACCTTACCACCTACTGATAATGCCTTTATCTCAAGTTTATCAAATGTCTTAGTAAATTCCTTAAGTAATCGCGCGGCATCACTTGGTGCTTCAAGTGATAATGCGATGAATAAAGGACCTACAAGTAAGTCATTTAAGCACTCAAATTCAGTGTCCTTGAAAGCTCTTCGAGTTAAAGTATTTCTAACTACTCTAAGATAGACACCGGATTTACGTGCTTCGCTACGTAAATGCGTCATTTGATTAACAGTTAAACCACGATAATCAGCAACTACTGCAGAAATAGCCTTAGATGCGACAGCTGTCACTTCTTCAACAACGGCTTTTTTTCCAGCTAAATTTAATGTCACGTTACTGACCTCCTAATTTGTACAAATCACTAGGATTTGACAGTTATGGTGGCCGCCTCTGATATTTCGGAGCCGGTTCACCGTCTGCGCAGGAAATTAAGCATAAGCACCTGCGGTCTTCGACGGCATGGAACCAAATCTATGCCGTGAATTCTTGAAATGGGTGGGCATATTACACAGGTATTGATGAAATATCAATAGGTATCCCAGGGCCCATTGTAGTAGATAAAGATATTTTTCTTAAATACTGCCCTTTAGATGAAGTAGGTTTAGCTTTCTTAAGATCGCTAATCAGTGCAACTATATTTTCCAATATATCTTCTGCAGAGAATTCTGCTTTACCAACTGAACAGTGAATTATACCATTCTTATCAGTTCTATATCTAACCTGTCCAGATTTGGCATCATTAACTGCCGCTTCTACGTTGGTTGTAACAGTTCCTACTTTAGGATTTGGCATTAAACCTCTAGGCCCTAATATTTGTCCTAGTTGACCTACTATGCGCATTGCATCAGGAGTTGCAATAACAACATCAAAGTCCATAGCTCCAGCTTTAATTTTATCAGCCAGATCTTCAAATCCTACTATGTCAGCACCAGCATTTTTTGCCTTAGTCGCATTATCACCTTGTGCAAATACTGCTACACGTACAACTTTTCCTGTACCTTTAGGTAAATTAGTAGATGAACGTACCACTTGATCAGATTTCCGTGGATCCACGCCTAAATTAACGCTGATATCTAAGCTCTCACGAAATTTAGTTGAAGCAAATTGCTTTAACAAAGCAACAGCGTCATGAACACCGTACAGATGATTGCTTTTAACTGTTTCTATAATCTTTTTTTGCTTTTTAGATAACTTTGACATGGTAACCCCTTATTCTAAACCTTCAACATCAATACCCATGCTACGCGCTGTGCCTGCAATACTTCTAACAGCTGCTGCTAAACTAGCTGCAGTCAAGTCAGGTTCTTTTGTTTTTGCAATTTCTTCGAGCTGGCTGACATTAAGTTTTGCTACTTTTTTAGTATTAGGTGTACCACTGCCACTTTGAATTCCAGCGGCCTTTTTCAATAGAACTGATGCAGGTGGTGTTTTCGTAACAAAAGTAAAACTTCTATCACTATATACAGTAATCACAACTGGAGTTGGTAATCCTTGCTCCATTTGTTGTGTTGCTGCGTTAAATGCTTTACAAAACTCCATGATGTTAACACCACGTTGTCCTAAAGCAGGCCCAACTGGTGGACTTGGATTAGCCTTACCTGCGGGGATTTGTAATTTAATATATGCTTCTACTTTTTTTGCCATTTTTACTCCTTATGGGTCATGCGCTAGTATGTTTACATAATCAATTTCTCAATTGTATAAACTCTAGCTCCCCGTTTTATAAAACTGAACTGCTTATTTTAAAGTTACTGTTTAGTGAACTTAAAAATAAAATGTATGATTTGTTAGGTCTTTTCAACTTGATTAAATTCAAGTTCAACTGGAGTTGACCTTCCAAATATGAGTACAGCCACTCGTAATCTATTTTTTTCGTAATTAACTTCTTCAACCACACCATTAAAGTCAACAAATGGTCCTTCTTTCACTCTAACAACCTCACCCGGTTCAAATAGAACCTTAGGTCTTGGTTTAGTAACTCCATCTTCAACGCGTTGCATAATAGCACGCGCTTCTTTGTCTGTGATTGGTGTTGGTGTTTGACTGGTTCCACCTATGAAACCTAAAACTCTAGGTATTGCTCTTACCATGTGCCACGTCTGATCATCCATGACCATATTTACTAACACATAACCTGGAAAAAATTTACGTGTACTCTTACGCTTTTGCCCGGAGCGCATTTCAACAACTTCTTCTGACGGCACCACTACTTCGCCGATCTTGTCTTGCAAGTTATGGTGCATTGCACGTGAAGTTATTTCACGCATAACAAAATTCTCATATCCTGAATAGGCATGAACAACGTACCACTGCTTAGATTTGAGTTCGTCCACTATATTCACCCTAAATGCGTTATTTTAGCAATTGCCCACATCATCATAGAATCTACTCCCCAGAGTATAAATCCAGTTAACGTGACCATTACCATTACTATAGTAGTTGTTTGTATCGTTTCTTGCCGTGTAGGCCAGACGACTTTTAATAATTCTACTTTGGCCTCTTGTGCAAAAAGAAACACTTGCTTCCCTTTTGTTGTAAGATAACCAAAGAACAAAGTCAGAACAAACCATCCAAGCCAAATTATCGCTTGAATTGAACCTGAAAAAGTGAAGTAATAAGTACAAAAAAAGGCTCCTGCTGTGATTAATACTACAGCGAGCCAAGACATTATGTTTTTAAAGTTACTTTGATTTTCGTTTGAACTGTTCATATTTACTTGGTAGTTGGCAGGCCAGGAGGGAATCGAACCCCCAACCTGCGGTTTTGGAGACCGCCACTCTGCCAATTGAGCTACTGGCCTAAATTTTATTGGCATGAAAGTAGCTTCATGCCAACACATATTACACTTTTACTCTATTATTTTTGCAACTACACCGGCGCCTACAGTACGACCACCTTCCCGAATTGCAAAACGTAATCCTTCAGTCATTGCAATAGGCGCATGCAAATTGATAACCAATTGTACGTTATCACCAGGCATAACCATTTCAATTCCTGACGGTAGATCGCATGTACCTGTTACGTCAGTTGTTCTGAAGTAAAACTGTGGTCTATATCCGTTAAAGAATGGTGTATGACGACCACCTTCTTCTTTAGATAAAACGTACACTTCTGCTTCAAACTTAGTATGAGGTTTAATTGTTCCTGGCTTAGCTAACACTTGACCACGTTCAACTTCATCACGTTTAGTTCCACGTAATAACACACCTACGTTGTCTCCAGCGCGTCCCTCATCAAGCAACTTACGAAACATCTCAACACCTGTGCAAGTCGTCTTTAGAGTATCACGGATACCAACGATTTCAATTTCTTCACCAACTTTAACAATTCCACTCTCAACACGTCCAGTAACAACTGTTCCACGTCCAGAGATAGAGAATACATCCTCAATCGGTAACAAGAATGCTTTATCTATGTTACGCACAGGCTCTGGGATATAAGAATCTAATGTTTCTACTAGTTTTTCTATCGCTGGAACACCTATTTCACTGGTGTCACCTTCTAATGCTTTAAGTGCAGAACCTACAACAATAGGTATATCGTCTCCAGGGAAATCGTAACTACTTAATAAGTCACGTACTTCCATTTCAACTAATTCTAATAACTCAGCGTCATCTACCATGTCCGCTTTATTCATAAATACAACAATATAAGGAACACCTACTTGTCTTGATAATAGGATGTGTTCTCTTGTTTGTGGCATAGGGCCATCAGCCGCAGAAACTACTAATATAGCTCCGTCCATTTGTGCAGCACCAGTGATCATGTTCTTAACATAGTCAGCATGTCCTGGGCAGTCAACGTGCGCATAGTGTCTATTTGCAGATTCATATTCTACGTGTGCAGTAGAAATGGTAATACCACGCTCGCGCTCTTCTGGTGCAGCATCGATCTGATCATATGCTTTTGCTGTACCACCAAATTTCTTAGCCATGATCGTTGTAATCGCAGCTGTTAGTGTTGTTTTACCATGATCTACGTGACCAATAGTTCCCACGTTAACGTGTGGTTTCTTTCGTTCAAATTTTTCCTTCGCCATCGGAAACTCTCCCCGTTTGCTAATTAATATTTACATGGTGCCCACAACTGGACTCGAACCAACGACCTCTTCCTTACCAAGGAAGTGCTCTACCACCTGAGCTATGTGGGCTTAACATATCGGCTTGCTAAATCATGATGAACAAGCAAATATTTATACTTTAATACTGGAGCGGGTGGTGGGAATCGAACCCACGCTATCAGCTTGGAAGGCTGAAGTTCTACCATTGAACTACACCCGCTATCTTACGTTTCTTTAATTGGTGGAGGGGGAAGGATTCGAACCTTCGAAGGCAGAGC